>ERZ795041.728-NODE-728-length-11602-cov-5.297913_pt1 | contig 11602 bp, 7 predicted proteins | sample MGYA00375125_ERZ795041 | MGnify/ENA primary metagenome ERZ795041 (study PRJEB30170, sample SAMN03074214) | activated sludge metagenome | biome: Common Effluent Treatment Plant; feature: Wastewater; material: Activated sludge; isolation source: activated biomass in a...
TGGCGGGACAGACGCCACGCCTTCATCCTGCTGTGGTTGGCGGCATCGGTCATCCCCAGTCTGGTCACCACGGACGCCCCCAGCAGCATCCGCATCATCAACCTGCTGCCCGTTTTGATGTTCTTCCCCCTGGAAGTTATGCACATTGTGCCCTACTTATCCACAGTATGGGATAAGTTATCCACACAATTAATAACAAGGGTTGTTACATGGGGGCTGGGGGGGCTGTTGCTCTATTCGGCCGCGAGCACGGCCGTTGGGCTGTGGCGTGTCTGGCCGGCCAACGACGAAGTGCGTTTTGTATGGCAGGCCGCGCTGACCGAGGCGGCCGCTTATCTGGATCATTCGCCGGACGATGGGCCTGGGGCCGTCGGTGGCTGGACGCCGGAGACGATGGATCCCCCGACGATGGAACTGAGCCTGCGCCGCGCCGATTTATCGCTGCGCTACTTCCAGCCGGAGCAGGGGATGGTTATACCGGCATCGCCCGACGGGAAAGCCATTCGCATAGTTGTCCCAAGTATTCTGCCCCTGGCTCCCGCCCTTAGCGATATCGTGCCCGACGGCCGCCTGGAGGGCGATTTCATCCTGTATGAGGTCCCGGAGGATTGGGCCATCGCGCCGGAAAACACGGCCGAAGCGGTGTTCGACGACCAGCTATCGTTCTTCGGCTATACCCTGGACGAGGGCTGCAAGGTCGGCGGGACCTGCGAGGTGGTCACGTTCTGGCGGGTGCTCGCCCCGGCCGACGGCCCCCGGCGTCTGATCCTCCATGCGGTTGAAGGGGACGCGACCGTCTCGCAGGCCGACGGGCTGAGCGCTCCGGCCGAACATTGGCGGACGGGCGACATCGTCATCCAGATATTGACTCTTGAGGAGACGACCGGGCAGTTGCGCCTGGGCGTCTACAACCCGGCTGACAGGCGGCGGTTGATCACGGCAGACGGCGCGGAATACGTGACGATCGACGTCCCGTGATCTGGTGGCCTCATTTGATGGTGTTGCTGTCTGTGGGGTTCCGCCCGGCCCTTCATCTCTGAAAGGCCGGGGCGATCCGCGAGAGATCAGACGATCTCATGAATGGTGAAGGCGATCTCGCCCTGCGGCGTCATGGCCTGGACGGTGGAACCTTTCTTCGCGCCCAATAACGCGCGGCCGATCGGCGACTCATGGGAGATTCGGCCGTGGGCCGGATCAGCTTCCAGCGCGCCGACGATCATATAGGTTTCCAATTCGTCATCGTAGCCTTCCTCGGAGACGGTGACGGTGCTGCCGATGCGCACGACATTCGACGGGCCGTTCTTCTCGATCACCTTGGCTCGCCGAAGCATGTCCTCCAGTTGGCGGGCGCGCGCTTCCAGAAGTCCTTGCTCTTCCTTGGCGTCGTGGTAGTCGGCGTTTTCCTTCAGGTCGCCCTGCTTGATGGCGATCTCCAGCTTTTGGGCGATCTCCTCCCGGCGCACCGTTCGGATATTGTCCAACTCATCCTTGATTTGTTGCAACCCTTCCGGCGTCATGTACATAACATCATCGTTCAACATATCAACTTCTCTCTGTGTAACTGCCATTATCAGATTCTTCAAATACAAAAAGAATCGGCCCAGCCGGCTGTTGCGGCTGGGCGTTCCTTGCCCACTATTTGCATTGATGATGCGTGGATTAAGTAACGCTCAAGGCCGCCGGCGCCTGATTGGCGCGCGGTTGAGGAAAATGAAGCGAGCGTGGATCTCCGTTTACGTTCTTCATGGTGAAGCTGAGGCTAGTATAGCCCAACCGGCGGCCGTTGTCTACCGGCCGATCGCCGGAATCAGGCAACGATCGGGCTGCTCGCCATATCAGACATCGGAACCGGCCATCAGCAGGCCGACGTATTCGCGACCGGCTTCCTCGATGGGCAGCGTTTTCACGATGTGGCCGTCGAACATCACCGCCACCCGGTCGGCCAGACTGAGCACCTCGTCCAGTTCGGCCGAGACGAGCAGCACGGCGACGCCCGCGTCGCGCTGGGCGACGATCTGGTTATGGATGAACTCGATGGAGCCGACGTCGATGCCGCGCGTGGGCTGGTTGGCGATGAGCAGCTTGACCGGCCGCGAGAACTCGCGGGCCACGATGACCTTCTGCTTGTTGCCGCCGGACAGGCTGCCGGCGTGTGTTTCAATCGACGGTGTGCGCACGTCATACTTTTTCACCAGGTTGCGGCCGTTCTCCGCAATCGCCTCCCGGTTCAGGACGCCTCGACGAGAAAATGGGCTGTGGAAGTAGCGATTGAGTACCATGTTGTCGGCGATGGAATAGGGCATGACCAGCCCGTGTTTCTCGCGATCTTCCGGGATATGGGCGACGTCCAGTTCGGAGATCTTGCGGGGAATGAAATGGGTGGTGTCCTCCCCGTCGATGGTGATGTGGCCCTTGACGATGGGGCGCAGCCCGGTCAAAGCCTCGACGAACTCCCGCTGCCCGTTGCCCTGAACGCCGGCCACGGCCAGGATTTCACCCGCTCGCACTTCCAGATTCAGGCCCTTGACGACCTTGTGCTTGCGGTCGTCCATGACCTCCAGGTCTTCGATCTTCAGAACGACCTTGCCCGGATTGGCTTCTTCCTTGTCCACTTGCAGGATGACTTTGCGGCCGACCATCATCTCGGCCAGACTGGCTTCGGTCGATTCGGCCGGGAGCGCCTCGCCCACGCCACGGCCGCCGCGCAAGACGACGATCCGGTCGGACACGGCCAGAACTTCCTTCAGCTTGTGAGTTATGAAGATGATCGACACGCCGCGACCGGCCAGCTCGTGCATGATCTCGAATAGCTCATTGGCTTCCTGGGGGGTCAGGACGGCCGTCGGCTCGTCCAGAATCAGGATGTCGGCGTGCCGGTAGAGAGCCTTGATGATCTCCACGCGCTGCTGCAGGCCGACGGGCAGGTCCTCAACGACGGCCGTGGGGTCTATCTCCAGGCCGTATTGCTCCGACAATTCCCGAACGCGCCGGTTGGCCTCGCGTTTGTCGATATAGCCACCCATTCGGGTCACTTCCGCGCCCAGAATCACGTTCTCGGCCACGGTCATGACCGGCACGAGCTGGAAATGCTGGTGCACCATGCCGACTCCGCGGGCGATGGCGTCGCCCGGGCTATGGAGCGTGACCTGCTCGCCCTTGATGTGGATCTCGCCCGCGTCCGGCGTATACAGCCCGTAGAGGATGTTCATCAGGGTGCTTTTGCCGGCGCCGTTCTCGCCCAGCATGGCCAGGATCTCGCCTCGTCGCAAGGTGAGGTTGATCCGATCGTTGGCCAGAACGCCGGGGAACTGCTTGGTAATGCCGGTGGCCTCCAAAACGATAGGGGCGTCAGCGGCGATGGGTGATACTTTGTCGCTCATCATGTCTCCAGTAGCGATCGACGTGGTCGTAACGAGGACGCACGGCCGGCAAAATCAGGCCGCTCGCGTCCTCGTGCTTTGTCGCGATATGCTTAGCTGCCCTCTTTTTCGTAGGGAATACCTTCCGCGGCTGGGGCGCGCGAGCGGCCGACGAATCCGGCCAGCACCAGGATGGTCAGAATATAGGGCATACTGCCGATAAACTGCGGCGGCAAATTGACGCCCATGAACTGGAGTTGGGTCTGCAGGGCGTAGGTGAAGCCGAAGAGAAGCGCCGCGCCCCAGGCTCCCAGCGGCGTCCATTTGCCGAAAATCATGATGGCCAGCGCCAGGAAGCCCCGGCCGTTGGTCATTCCTCGCTCGAACGTGCCGACCCCCTCCAGCGTCAGAAACGCGCCGGCCAATCCGGCAAAAACTCCGCCGATGATCACGTTGACATAACGCATCTTAAAGACGTTGATACCGACCGTATCGGCCGCGCTGGGATGCTCGCCAACCGCGCGCGTCCGCAACCCCCAGCGGGTGTAAAACAGGACGTAGTGCATGACGAAGACAATGATGATCGCCAGGTAGGTGATGGGCGGATTGCGGAAGAAAACCGGCCCGATGAGCGGGATGTCGGCCAGCGGCCCCAGAGCATAGGGCGGGAACTTGCCCCGTGTCGTCAGGCCGGACACGTAGAAGTAGCCGGTGAGGCCGATGGCCAGGATGTTGATCACGGTTCCGCCGATGATCTGGTCCATCTTGAGCGTGACCGACATGAACGCCAGCAACAGCCCCATGATGGCCCCGGTCAGCATGCCGACTCCCAGGGCCAGCCAGAGGTTGCCCAAATAGACGTTGGCCAGAAAGGCCAGGAACGCGCCCATGAGCATCTGTCCCTCGATGCCGATGTTGATGACCCCGGAGCGTTCGCAAATAAGGCCGCAGAGCGCCCCCAGGATCAGAGGGGTTGACTGGCGCAAGGTGGAGGCCATGACGGCCGTGGTCACTACAGCGTTATTGGCATAGGCGTAGGCGACCGAACCGGCAATGATGACGCCGATTAAAACCAGCCACTTGTTCCTGATGATCCAGTTGCTCGATTCCTGGCGCGGTATTGCTGTCATTTCCATAGCGTTGTTATCCTAATGGCTGCTCCAGCCGGTGCTGAGCGTGACCTGGGTATCATCCGTGCCGCGTTGGCGGATGAGCGCTTTGACGATGACGTCGGCGGTGACGAAGAACAGGATGACGGCGGTGATGACATCGGTGATTTCGGTTGCCACCCCCGCGCTGAACTGCATCTGGCTCGATCCGGCGCGCATGGCGCCCAGCAATAGCGCTGCGGGGATCGCGCCGAAGGGGCTGGTCTTGCCCAGCAGGGCGACGGTGATGCCGTCAAACCCGAGGCCGGTGTTAAATCCGGGCTGGAATCGGCCGTTGATGCCCTGTGTCTCGACGGCGCCGCCCAAGCCGGCCAGCAAACCGCTGATCATCATGGACAGGATGACGATCTTGGCGACCCGGATTCCGGCATATTGCGCGGCGCTGGAGTTAAGCCCCACCGTGCGAATCTCATAACCGAGGGTGGTTCGATAGAGTAGCCACCAGACGATGGCGGCGGTGATCACCGCCAGAATGAAACCGGATGGTACACTTTCCCAAGTAGGTAACTTGGCCGAAGGTAATATTTTGGCGGTACGGGCCACGATGTTGGTCGGCGACGGATCTTTCCAGGGGCCATCGGCCAGGAAGTCGGTGAGGTTAATGGCCACGTAGTTCAGCATGATGGTCACGATGACCTCATGCGCGCCGGTGTAGGTCTTCAGCGCGCCGGGAATAAAACCGTAGAGCGCGCCGGCCAGCCCACCGGCCAACAGGGCCAGTGGCGCGTGAATGATGGCCGGGAGCCCTTCGACGGCGAAGCCCACGTAGGCGGCGACGACCGCGCCGACGAGCAATTGCCCTTGCGCGCCGATATTGAAGAGGCCGCCCTTGAAGGCAAAAGCGACGGCCAGACCGCTGAATACCAATGGCGTCGCTTTTTCCAGAGTCCTTTGGATGGCGGCAGGCGAGCCGAAAGCTCCCTTGACAAGGGCGCCATAGGCCACAATCGGGTTCACCCCGGATACGATTAGTAAAATTGCTCCGATAATCAAACCCAGAATAACGGCAACCAGCGGCACGCTGATACTTCGCCAAATGTGTCGCAAGGTCATTGCCGTCCGGTTATCCGTGTTGGTCGGTGTGGGGGCCGTCGCCATAACCACCTCCTATAAACAATGTGCGACGTGCCGAATCCCGACACGTCGCACATTTCTATTTCATCTAGCAATGAGGTTGAAGAAGCGGATAGTCAAACCTGCCTCTGTTCATGCCTCTTGTCAGATTAGCCGCCGGGGTTGTAACCGGTGCTGATCGAGCCATCCAGCAGACCGGCGTTGGTCTTTTCCAGCAGGTCCTTGATCTCTTGCGAGACCGCAGCCTCATGATCGTGGAACGGAGCGAGACCCACGGCGCCGAAGAAGTTGCCGCCGGGGAATTCGCCGTTAACCGACATCGTGGCCAGGTCGACAACTCCGGGGGTGATGAGCTTCATCGCGCTCGAAACCAGGCAGGCATGGGCCTCGGGAACAGTGCCCCACTGGTCGCTGTCCACACCGATGCACCAGACGCCTTCATTGCCGGCGGCCTGGATCAGGGCGCCGTTGCCCGTCTTGCCGCCCGCGCCGAACACAACGTCCGCGCCCTGGTCGATAGCCTGCTGGGCCGTCGTCGCGCCCCACTCGGGGTCGGTGAAGGCCACATCCAGACCACCGGGATGGTAGGTGGCGATGATGTTGATGTCGGGGTTAACCGAACGCGCACCGGTCAGATAGCCTTCGTTGAAGGCCACGACCGGCGGGACCAGGTTGGTGCCCAGCACGGAGGCGATGGTGCCGCTCTGGCTCAGCGACGCGGCCAGCACGCCGGCCATGTAACCAGCCTTGTCCTCATTGAAGACCAGACCGGTGACGTTCGGCAGAGCTTCGCCCTGGAACTGGTCGACACCGATGAAGTCGACATCGGGATATTTCCCGGCGGCTTCGATCGTCGCCTCGCCCATGGCGAAACCGACGGTCACGATGATGTCATAACCCTGGTCGGCGAACAAGGCGATGTTGGCGCCGTAGTCCGTGGCGTTGGCCGTCTCGATGTAGTTGACCTCGGCCGCGCCAAGGGCTTCGGCCGCCTGTTGCGCGCCTTCCCAAGCGGACTGGTTGAACGATTTGTCGTCAACTTCGCCGACGTCCGTGACAAGGCCGATGCACAGAACGCCCTCGTCGCTGCAATTTGCAGCTTCGGCAGGCGCTTCGGTCGGCTCGGCGGCCGCCGGCGCTTCGGTCGGAGCCGCAGCCGGGACCTCGGTTGCGGCCGGGGCCGCGCCGCCGCCGCAGGCGACCATCAGGGCCAGCAGCAACAGTCCGGTAAGTAACAATGCAATTCGCTTCATAATCTTTCTCTTCTCCTTTGAAACAGAAAGTAAATGGTAAGCGCGGTATGGGGGTTTGAGTGAATCGTCGTGGATAATTTACGGCCACAAATAATGGCACACCGCGGACTCGTTCAATCCCTTCCTCTGCCCGCACTTCCGCATCTATTGTCACTCAAAAACACCGAAAAGACAAAAAAAGAACGGGATCAGAATGGATCGGCTTATCCCTCGCTTTTCAGGATGAATGCCGCGACGGATTCCCAGACCGTCATGTGAATCGGCTCAAACGGCCGCATGAGTTCGTGCCCCACGTGGGGATATACCGTCAGGTTTTTGTCCCTGTTCGGCAGGATGGAGAGTATTTGGCGGGCGTTGTCCGGGTGGGCCGCATTGTCGTCTTCACCGGCGAAGATCCGCACCGGAATGTCCAGCCGGGGCCACAGCTTCCGCCCCATTTCGATCATGGCCACCATCTCGTGCATGCCCGACAGGGGAACCCGGCTGACCTGGGGCAATTGAGCCTGGAATTCGGGGCTGTCGTAATCTACCGATGGGTCGAAATCCAGCACCCGCTCGCGCACCAGATGCTGCATGCTTTCTTTCTTGCTCTTGTGGGGGTAATACCAGGGGACGAAGTGATGGATGTATTTGACCCAATTGAGGCGCGGATCGGGCGGATTATAGACCGGAGCGAGCATGGCGATCCCCCGCGCATCGCCGAATTTCAGGGCCACGTGCGCCCCCAGGATATTGCCCATCGAATGGCCGATGAGGTAAAGCTCGTCACATTCCCGGCGCGCAGTTTGGTAGGCCTCTTCAGCCTCGGCCAGCCACAGGTTGCGCCCCGCGCCGCGCAAGGCGCTGGGGTAGGTCCCGTGGCCGGGCAACAGCGGGCAATGGACGAACACCCCTTTTTGGTTGAGATACTCGGCCATGGGTCGCGAACTGAGGGGGCTGCCCATGAATCCGTGGAGCACGAGCACGCCTACGCGACGGCCGTCCGGCAAGGGCTTCCCGGATGCCAGGGTATAGGGGAGCCGCTCCGTTTTTACTTCATAATTCGGCTTAAAAGGCATATATGGTTACCTCGTGGGCCGGAGTATAGTGACAAGCCGCCCATGGGGCAATCATCCGCCCGCGAATCTGGTACAATCGGGCCATGACTATTCATGTGTTGCCCGACCAGTTGGCCTCGCAAATCGCCGCGGGCGAAGTGGTCGAACGGCCCTCATCCGTCGTCAAGGAGTTGATGGAAAACGCCATCGACGCCGGGGCGACCGTCATCACCATCGACATCCGGGGTGGCGGCCGCGAGCTGATCCAGGTGGCCGATAACGGCGACGGCATGCCCGCTGATGAGATTGAGACGGCCTTCCTGCGCCACGCCACGTCGAAGCTTCAGTCGGCCGACGAGTTGTGGTCCATTCGCACGCTCGGCTTTCGGGGCGAGGCGCTGGCCGCCATCTCCGCGGTCAGCCGGGTCACGGTCGTCAGCCGGGAGCGAGCGGCTTCGACCGGGGTTCGCCTCGTTCTCGACGGCGGCATCATCACCGACCGGGAGCCGGTCGGCGCGCCGGCGGGCACGGTCATCGCCGTCGAAAACCTCTTCTACAACGTCCCGGCCCGCCTTAAGTTCCTCAAGAGCATCACGACCGAGAAGCGCCTCATCGACGAGTTCGTCACCCGCTACGCCATGGCCTATCCGGCCATTCGCTTCCGGTTGAGTCATGACAATCGGGTGACCTTCCAGACGACCGGCAGCGGCTCGACGGCCGACGTCCTGCTGGCCGCTTATGGCCCGGACACGCTCCACCAACTCATCGAACTCCTTCCGCGAGAGGATGAGCCGTCAGCCGGTAGCAACCGGAGACCGGCGGTGCGTGGTTTCGTCAGCGACCCCGCCCTGAACTACGCCGGCCGCAACCATATCCAACTTTATGTCAATGGCCGCACGATTCGCGATCCCCGGCTCACTTTCGCCGTCGTCCAGGCCTATCACACGCTGCTGCCGGTGGGCCGTTTCCCCATGGCGGTGCTCTTCATCGACATGCTGCCGGAGGAGGTGGATGTCAACGTCCATCCGACCAAGGTGGAGGTTCGGTTTCGCGATGAGGGGGCCGTGTTTTCGGCCGTGCAGCGAGCGACGCGCGAGGCGTTGATGGAGACGGCTCCCGCTCGTGGCCTGGGGCTGGGCGGCTGGGTGTCTTCGGATCAGGGCATCGGCGGGTGGTCGGGTTTCCGCCCGCAGGCCGAGCGCGACGATATGCCCTCCAGCCGTCTCGACATCCCCTGGCAATTGCAAGGCCCGGCCCCGGAACAAAGCCCGAATGAGGGAACGGCCGCCCCGTCGCTGTTGGATAATGGCGCCTCGCGGCTGCCCATCATGCGCGTCATCGGCCAGGCCGGCGCGGCCTATATCATCGCCGAGGGGCCGGACGGCCTCTACCTCATCGACCAGCATGCCGCCCACGAGCGTATCCTGTTCGAGCAGTTCATGGCCCAACGGCAAGGGCAGGGGATCGCCTCGCAGGGGCTGGTGGCCGCCGCAACCGTCTATCTGTCCCCCTCGCAAGCTCACCTGGTGGAAGAGAACCTGGGCTTATTGACTGCATTGGGCTTCGAGATCGAGTCGTTCGGGCCAAATGCGTTTCGGATTCGCGCGGTGCCGGCGATTCTGAGCCGATCCGATCCGGCGGCGGCCCTGGCGGCCGTCGTGGCCGATCTGGAGAACGAGACCGCGCCGTTGCAGGCGGAGACGGAGGCGATGGTCGTCAGGCGCGTCTGCAAGACGGCCGCGGTCAAGGCCGGTCAGGTTATGACGCGCGAGGAGATGGAGGCGATGATCCTGCAACTGGAGGCTTGCGAGGTACCCCACACCTGCCCCCACGGCCGCCCGACGCTCATCCACCTGTCGGCCGCCGCGCTGGCCCGCCAGTTTGGGCGGACGTGATGCCCGACAAACAAAAAAGGCCCCCGTCGCGGAAGCCATTGTTTGCCCACCTTTCCGGCGAACCCTATAATTCGGTTATGTCGATGCCGAAGGTGGGAATCGAACCCACACTCCTTTCGGAACACGATTTTGAGTCGTGCGCGTCTGCCTGTTCCGCCACTTCGGCCGGACTGAACCAGGGGCAAGTATAGAACAAGACCCTGCCGGTGTCAATTTCGTCCCTTGCCTCAATGCCGAAAATTGATCTGTGCCCCATCACGCTATAGAATTTCACCGGTCGCCTGACGGAGCGCGAAGGCGGTGGACGGCCATCGAGTGAAAAGAATGATGCTCGCAAAGGCGCATGACAATCGGGCGGATGGAAACGGCACAGTCGGAGGCAAGGATAACCGGCTGTTGGCGCTATCCTTGCTGGCGGCCGTCACCGGCATCGCCGCCGGGCTGGCCGCCTATCTGCTCATCGCCCTCATCGGCTTCATCAGCAATCTGATCTTCTTCCAGCGCATCGGCTTTCAGATTCCCAATCTGCGATATCACACGCTGGGGCCGCTGGTGGTCGTCGCGCCGATCATCGGCGGCCTGATCATCGGCCTGATCGCCAAATACGTCTCGCCGGAGATCCACGGCCACGGCGTCCCGGAAGCGATAGAGGCGGTGCTGACCAATCGCAGCCGGATCCCGCCCCGCATCGCCCTGCTGAAGCAGGTTTCCACAGCGATCGTCATCGGCACCGGCGGGCCGTTCGGCGCGGAAGGCCCGATCATCTCGACGGGCAGCTCGGTAGGCTCGCTGGTGGGGCAGATGTTCCGCCTGACGGCCGCCGAGCGGAAGGTGCTGCTGTCGTGCGGCGCCGCGGCGGGCATGGCGGCGGCGTTCAATACGCCCATCGCCGCTGTCATCCTGGCCATCGAACTGCTTCTCTTCGAATTCAAGACCCGCTCCTTCATCCCGCTGGTCATCGCCACTACATTGGCCACGACGGTTCATTTCGGTCTGACGGGGCGCGGGCCGATGTTCGATGTCGGGCAGATGGACTTTGGCGTCCCCGCCTATCTTCCCCACTACGTCGCCCTCGGATTGATCTGCGGCTTTTTCGCCGTCGGCTACAGCGGCGCGCTCTATTGGGTGGAAGACCAGTTTGAGCGGCTGCCGCTCGATCCCATGTGGTGGCCGGTTCTGGCAGGGTTAGTGATCGGCGTCATCGGGTATTTCGCGCCGTATGTCCTGGGCGTCGGCTATGACAATATCACCAGCATCCTGAATAATGAGTTCGCGCCCTCCGTCCTGATCGTCATCGTCCTCGTTAAAAGCCTGGCTCTGTTTCTGGCTCTTGGTTCGGGCATGCCGGGCGGTCTGTTGACGCCGACGTTCATGATCGGCGCGGCTCTGGGAGCGCTGTTTGCCCTGGCGGTCAACGCCGTGGTCCCCGGGGCCAACCTGTCGCCGGGCGCATGCGCATTGGCAGCGATGGCCGCCGTCTTCGGCGCCGCCTCGCGAGCCACCTTCACTTTCATCATCTTCGCCTTTGAACTGACGCGCGACTACACGGCCGTCTTGCCGCTAATGCTGGTATGCGTCGTCGCTGATCTGGTGACGACGCGGTTCATGCGCAACTCGATGCAGACCGAGAAGCTGGTCCGGCGCGGCTTGCGCGTCCAGCAGGATTACGAGGCCGACATCATGCATCGGATCACGGTGGCCGAGGTAATGGACAGCGACCCGCCGCGTCTGCCGGCGAAGATGTCATTGGCCGAGTTGGCCGACCGCATCGCCCGCGACGACCCGCAACTTGGCCGTCGCAACGGCCTGCCCATC
>ERZ795041.730-NODE-730-length-11596-cov-4.430639_pt1 | contig 11596 bp, 8 predicted proteins | sample MGYA00375125_ERZ795041 | MGnify/ENA primary metagenome ERZ795041 (study PRJEB30170, sample SAMN03074214) | activated sludge metagenome | biome: Common Effluent Treatment Plant; feature: Wastewater; material: Activated sludge; isolation source: activated biomass in a...
TTCCCATCGATGCCCCGTGCAAGCCGGGAATGACCTCCAACCAAAAGGGCAGGGCTGGTGAATTCGCCATGAGGATGGCAGTTGAGGCGCTCGGCTACATCTTCGAAAGTAGCAGAAAAGAAAGTGTCCCTGGCTTTCCGAATGTCATACCTGATGGATATGCCAGAGACCCCGCAAGCGGGACCAGGTACGTACTCGATTCCAAATGCGGGCCTTGTGCCGGGATGACAAAAAATCAAAAGAAGACATACCCAATCCTCGCGAAGGGTGGCAAGCCAGGAATCACCGATGTCATCCTATTCTGGTGGAAATGAACATGAACAACCTTCTGGCGCAAGCACGAAAAGAATTCAAATCTGGATTGATCGAAGAAGGGATGAAATTCGCAGGAGGGTGTTTTTCGAAGCCCATAAATAATGATTTTGATTTCATCATTGAGCCTGATTTGCGGTCCAGATATGGAAGCGTACTATTTGGTTGCGCTTTGGGATTGAAAAGCTGGAGGCATCAGTTTGTAATAGACAGGACTATCCAAGATCTAAAAAGGTCGGAATATGTAACTGGTAATTTATATAGCATATGGTATGAGAACTCAACGTTCGCCAATTGCTTTCGATGGTTTGTAGGAGATGATTATGAGTTAGATTACTTCGACGACAACGCGGTTGCGGTTAGTTCATCTATCAAAAATCGAATTCATTTGATCATGGATGTGGCTGATCGCATAATTTACAAAGCGGCCAGCAATGAATCGATCATTGATCTGGTTCCGTATCTGAAGTTTTCATCGGTATACCCTGTAGATATGGCGAGATGCTTTCTCAATGCCTTCTTTGGTCGTGAAGAGAAGTTGCGTGAAGAGCTCGCATGGACCATTCGATTGCAGGACACCATGACCAAGGAGTCATACCCGATATTTTCAGAAAGGCTCTTGAGCCTGTGTGGTTCTCCCGTGATGAGTGAAATTCTGGCATGCTCGAACCAATCCGAGCTTGAGTCGGTTGTATTTCCGCCATGTTTCGCGAGTCAAGGTGGACAGGTCTGACCATCGTCTTGTACGACGCCTCGGCGCTGTTCCCGCGCTGCTGCTTTGGGCTCAAACGCTCGACAAAGACGCCCGTAGTTGTCTGTTGGCGATCACACACCATTCCGGCCTGGCGCACACGACCGGTGGCAAAAACGTGGACCGACGCCTGGATTGGAAGGGCGGTCTCAAGAATCAAGTGCAACACGTTGCGCGTGAGCTGCGATTTCCAGGTCCATCATCTCGGCCGGTGTCTTCCAGCCCACCCAAGTTCCGCAGTTCGCACTCAAATTTCGGGTTGCGGAGAGCCAGAATGTGCGCGAAACCCGCATTCCAGCGTGATGTCGGGGGTCCAAATCACGAAAGTGCTGTAGTCACACGATTTGCTCCATTAATACTTGTTACATCGAACGATGATCGTGTATCGTCGTTCCATGTTCACGCGCATCACCCGTTCCGGTGGCCGAGCCTACTTGCAGCTGGTGGAAGCGTTCCGCAACGAGGACGGGCAGCCGCGCCAGCGCGTCGTCGCCAACCTCGGCCGGCTTGATCAACTTTCCGCAAAGGATCTCGCACCGCTGATCGAGGGCCTGTCGCGTGCGGTAGGTCGGGAGGCACCGGCCGCAGCGGTCTTCGAGTCCTCGCGCGCGTTCGGTGACCTGTATGCCCTGCATGCACTGTGGGGCGAACTCGGCCTGGATCGCGCCGTGCGCACGGCGGTTCGCTCATCGCGGCGCCAGTTCGATGCGGCTGCCCTGATCCGCATCATGGTGTTCAACCGCTTGTGCGATCCGGCTTCCAAGCTCGGCGTGTTGCGCTGGCTGGAGACGGTGGCGCTGCCGGAAGCCCCGGCCTCGGTGTCGCACGATCACCTGCTGCGCTCGATGGATGCCCTGATGGATCGGGTCGAAGCCGTGCAGGCGGCCGTGGCGCGGCAGCTCCGGCCCTTGCTCGACGCTTCGGTGTCGGTGGTGTTCTACGACCTCACCACGATCCGCATCCATGGCGAAGGCGATGTAGCGGATGATGTGCGCGCCTTCGGCCTGAGCAAGGACACCGGCGGCATTGCACGCCAGTTCGTGCTCGGCGTGATCCAGACGGCGGATGGACTGCCGATCGCTCACGAGGTGCATGTGGGCAACGTCGGCGAAGTGGCGACGCTGCTGCCGGCGATCCGGAACGTGATGGCACGCTACTCGCTGGCGAAGATCGTGCTGGTCGCCGACCGCGGGCTGCTCAGCCTGGACAACCTTGAGGCGGTTGAAGCGCTCCAGGGCGTGGACGGCCCGTCGATCGAGTACATCCTGGCCGTGCCGGCGCGTCGTTACGGCGAGTTTGCCGATCTCGTGGCGAAGACACGTCTGCGCGACGGACTGGGCGAAGCGCGCTGGAACGAACGGCGAGTCGTGATCGCTCATGACGAAGCGGCTGCGCAACGCCAGCGAGCGGCGCGACGTGAGGCGCTGGCGCGCATCGAAGCCGAGGGCGAGCGCTTGGCGAAACGTCTCGACGCCGCCGAGGAAGGCACGCCGAAACGGGGACGCCCCTCCACCGACCGACGCGCCTACCTGCGCTTCTGCGAACTCGTCAGCGATGCCCGTCTGGGGCGCATCCTGAAGGCCGACCTCAATGCCGAGCGCTTCAGCTTCGACCGCGACGAAGCCGCCCTCGAAGCGGCCGAACAACTCGACGGAAAGCTGCTGCTGGTCACCAACACGGGCTTGCCGACCCAGGACGTGCTGACGCGCTACAAGGCCCTCGCCGACATCGAACGCGGCTTCCGTGTGCTCAAGAGCGACATCGCCATCGCGCCCGTCCACCATCGTCTGCCCGAACGCATTCGTGCACACGCGTTGATCTGCTTCCTCGCCCTCGTCCTCCACCGCATCCTGCGCGCGCGACTGCGAGCCAGCGGCAGTGCGCTGTCACCGCAGCGCGCCCTTGCCACCTTGCGCCAAATCCAGAGGCATCAGGTTCGACTCGACGCCAACACGCTTCACGGCATCAGCCGCATCACCGAAGAGCAACTCGACATCCTGCGCACACTCAAGCTGCCCAAACCCGAGGCTAAAACCGCCGCGTAGTGGCATTTTTTGCAGCTCCGCATCAATCAAATCAGGCACTTGTGACGGGAACTGCGGAACTTGGGGTGCTCAGTCCCACTGATAGATGGTGAAATACACCGGCGACACCGGACCGTCGCTCGGGTCGCGTTCGAGGCGGCCGTTGCCGTTGTTGTCGAGATAGATCTGCTCGGGACCGGTGCGCGGAATGATGCGGAGCATGCGCAGTCGTCCCTTCTCGCGGTATTCCTCGATCGTGTCGTTCCCTTCCTGGCGCCGATTGACCGAGTCGCTTTGCTCGCGCGCATCGGCGATCGCCTTTTCGCGGTCGCGCGAGGCCTTGTCGCGCACCGGACGCGTGTCGGGCCTGGCCGGATCGAACGGATCTTCGGCTTGCGCCGCCGGCGTTGCCACGCCCTTGTCCTCAAGTGCAGGGGGAGGCAGTGCCGTGCTGCGGGGGTCGGTCGCCGGCTTGGGGTCTGCGGCATGGACGGAAAATGTCGCCAGCAACAACACGATCAGTTCGGCACGCATTTTGGTTCCTCCACGATGACGTGAAGAGTACGCCATCCGGCAGGCGCCTGTCCGTGTCCGCGGCGGGGCCGTGTCTGCGGCGGGGCCGAGTCTGCCGCTCAGGCTTCGAGCGCCGTGCGCAACCAGGCCCGCGCCAGCCGGAGATCGCGATCGACGGTGCCTTCGGAAACGGAAAGCGCGGCTGCCACCTCGGCCCGACTGAGCCCGCCGAAATAGACCAGTTCGACCATCTGCGCGCGGCGGGCGTCCGTGCCGGAGAGGTCGCGCAGGGCGGCGTCGATGCGCAACAGGTCGGCGTCGTTGCCGGGATCGGCCAGATCGAGCGCCTCGTCGAGCACGACCCGCTCGGCGCCGCCGCCGCGCTTGTCGGCGAGGCGCTTGCGCGCCGCGTCGACCAGCACCTGGCGCGTCGCCTGGGCGGCGACATGGAAGAAGTGTTTGCGGTTCTCCCAGTCGCCCTGTGCTCCCAGCATGCGGATCAAGGCTTCGTGGGCAAGGTCGGTCGCGCTGAGGGTGACATTCGGCATGCGCCGCAAGGATTGCGCGGCGATTGCGCGCACGTTCAGGTAGACCCGCTCGATCAGCTGCTCGCGCGCCGCCACGTCGCCCCCGCGCCAGGCCTCGATGAGTCGGGTGACTTCGTGATCGACCGGTTCGGACATGGGGTCAGTGGATTGCCGAAAGCGGCAGTGTATGCGCTCGGGACCCGCGGGCGGGTGTGCCGGTTCATGGCTCGGCCCGGAACTGCATCACATTGGGGTTTGCGCCACTGCGGTGCGTAGAAGAAGGTCGGATACCGGAGCAATCGCATGTCCGATTCACGCTCGCCGCCGAACCGTCCCCGGCCGCTGCGCCTTGCCGGCCCGCTGCTGCTCGCGCTGTTCGCCGTGCTGCCATGCACCGGCCCCGTCGAGGCGCGCCTTGCCGCGGAAACCCCCCAGGTCATCCTGCCTTGGACCAACGGCGGAATCTTCAACATCGGCATGAACCTGGCCTGCCTCAGTGATCCACCGTTCCAGGAAATCCGCGTGCAGGGTTACGCAGGCTACAGCCTGCGTCCGCCGAACTTCACCCCGGCAGTCGGCGAGACCTTCTATGCGCACCTCGTGCTCGGCCACCCGGGCAACCCCTGCACCGGCAGCGCGGTCGGCATCGAACTGCTGCTGCCGACCGGGGTCGTCACGGCGGTCGGTCCCGACCATCCGGTGTTCTGCTTCGCGCGTCTGCCTCCGACCCAGACGCGACCGTTTCCGCTGCTGATCGACTTCGCCAGCGAACCGGACTACGGCTGTCCGCAGACGTTCAGCCAGGGAATCGAAGGCTTGCGCATCAGCCCGCCGCTCGGTGGCCTCGGCGGGGGCTGGGGCATGCATCGCGGCTTTTTCATCGAACTGCTGGTGCCGTTGCGCGCGACCCAACCGCAAGCCGGAAACACGACGATCCGCTTCCGCGTCAATCCCGACATCGGCGTGGTCGAGCGGCCGTCGGTGCCCCTGCTCGTCAACAACGAGGTGATCTTCCGCTCGGCGATGGAAGACGATCAGCTGACTCTCGACATCTGCACGGTCAGTCCGGCGGCAAGCGGCTGCTGAGATTGCATTTGCCGGCGACGCGCGCGAAGCTGCCGGCCCGTGGTCGAGCAGGTGTTCCATGTCGTCGTCGCGCCCACGCCTCGTCCTCATCGACGGATCGTCGTACCTGTTCCGCGCCTACCACGCCTTGCCGCCGCTGACCAATGCGCAGGGCGAGCCGACCGGAGCGCTGTTCGGCGTGGTCAACATGCTGCGTTCGACGCTGAAGGAAAAGCCGGCGCACGTCGCGTTCGTGCTCGACGCGCCCGGCCCGACCTTCCGCGACGCGATGTATCCGGCCTACAAGGCAACCCGCCAGGCCACTCCGGAGGAGTTGAAGGCGCAGGTCGAACCGATGCTGGCGATCGTCGCAGCGCTCGGCTTCCCGATCCTGCGCGTGCAGGGCGTCGAGGCCGACGACGTGATCGGCACGTTGGCCCGCCAGGCCGAGACGGCCGGCATCGAGGTGGTCATTTCCACCGGCGACAAGGATTTCGCCCAGCTCGTTTCGCCCGGCATCACGCTGGTCAACACCATGACCAACACGACGACCGACGTCGACGGCGTGATTGCCCGCTACGGCGTGCCGCCTGAACGCATCGTCGATTTCCTCGCCCTCACCGGCGATACGGTCGACAATGTGCCGGGCGTCGACAAGTGCGGACCGAAGACCGCGGCCAAGTGGCTGGTCGAGCACGGCTCGCTTGACGGCGTCATCGCCGCCGCCGCGGACGTGGGTGGCAAGATCGGCGAGAACCTGCGTGCGGCGTTGCCGCACCTGCCGTTGTCGCGCGAACTGGTGACGATCAAGACCGATGTCGACCTCGACGTCGGGCCGACCGACCTCGGTCTGCGTGCGCCCCAAGCGGACACGCTGCGCGAGCTCTACCGCCGGTACGAGTTCAACGCCGCACTGAAGGAGCTGGATCGCGCGCCGCCTGCCGACGAGTCGTCCACGCCGGCGCCGTCGGCACCTGCAACCGGTGACGCGACGACTGCGCCGGCGACCGCGATCGCGGGCGAGTACGAGTGCATCCGCGACGAGGCGCGACTTGCCGCCTGGATCGAGCGTCTGCGCTCGGCGGCGCTGGTCTCCATCGACACCGAGACGACCTCGCTTGACCCGATGCGCGCCGAGATCGTCGGCATCTCGTTTGCCGTCGAGGCCGGCAAGGCCGCCTACGTGCCGATCGGCCACGACTACCCGGGGGCACCGGCACAGCTCGATCGTGCGCAGGTGCTTGCCGCGCTGAAACCGCTGCTGGAGGATCCGGCGCTGCCGAAGCTCGGTCAGCACCTCAAGTACGATCTCAACGTGTTTTCGCGGGTCGGAATCGAGGTGCGTGGCGTTTCCGAAGACACGATGCTCGAGTCCTACGTGCTGAACTCGACGGCGTCTCGCCACGACATGGACACCCTGGCGCGCCGTCATCTCGGCTACGAGACCCTTCATTACGAAGACGTTGCCGGCAAGGGCGCGAAACAGATTCCGTTCTCGCAGGTCGGCATCGACACGGCGACGCGCTATGCCGCCGAGGATGCCGACATCACCCTGCGCCTGCACGAGGCCCTGCATCCGAAGCTCGCCGCGAATCCGCAGCTGCTGTCGGTGTATGTGTCGATCGAGATCCCGCTGGTGCCGGTGCTGGCGCGTATGGAGCAGCGCGGCGTGCTCGTCGATGTCGCCGCCCTGCGCCGGCAAAGCAAGGAACTGGCCCGTCGCATGCACGAACTGACCGTGCGCGCCCACGAACTCGCCGGACGCAGCTTCAGCCTGGATTCGCCGAAGCAGTTGCAGGCGCTGCTGTTCGACGAGTTGAAGCTGAAGGCGGTGTCGAAGACGCCGACCGGCCAGCCATCGACCAACGAGGAGGCGCTGGAGGCGATTGCGCACGAGCACGAATTGCCGCGGGTGATCCTCGACTACCGCGGCCTCGCCAAACTGCGCTCGACCTACACCGACAAGCTCGCCGAAACCGTCAATCCGGTTACCGGTCGCGTGCATACGAGCTACCACCAGGCCACCGCGGCGACGGGACGCCTTTCCTCCGTCGATCCGAACCTGCAGAACATACCGGTGCGCACCGAGGAAGGCCGGCGCATCCGCCAGGCCTTCATCGCTCCGCCCGGATGGAAGGTGCTTGCGGCCGACTATTCGCAGATCGAACTGCGCATCATGGCCCACCTGTCCGGCGACGCCAGCCTGCTGTCGGCCTTCCACGGCAACCAGGACATCCATCGGGCGACCGCCGCCGAGGTGTTCGGCGTGCCGCTGGAACAGGTCGATTCGAACCAGCGGCGGGCGGCCAAGGCGATCAATTTCGGCCTCATGTACGGCATGGGTGCATTCGGTCTCGCCCGTCAGCTCGACATCGGTCGCGGCGAAGCACAGGACTACATCGCGCGCTATTTCCAGCGGTACCCCGGGGTTCGCGAATTCATGGACCGCGTGCGCGCGCAGGCGCATGCCGACGGCCATGTCGAAACCGTGTTCGGCCGCCGCCTGCATCTGGACTACATCCATTCGCGCAATGCCGCCCAGCGCGCCGGCGCCGAGCGGGCGGCGATCAACGCCCCCATGCAGGGCACCGCGGCGGACATCATCAAGCGCGCCATGATCGCCGTCGACGACTGGCTGCTCGACCGCCCGACGCAGGCACGCATGCTCATGCAGGTGCACGACGAACTCGTGCTGGAGGTGCATGAGGATCATGTCGAGGAAATCGGCAACGGCGTGCGCGAGCGCATGGCCCGGGCGGCTGAACTGGCGGTGCCGCTGGTGGTCGACGTCGGCGTCGGCGCCAACTGGGACGAGGCGCATTGAGCCGGGCCTCGCGTTCATCGAGGTGAACGGTCGATAAACCTGATCGCTGGAACAAGGAACGCGGAGAAACTTTCCTTCGCCGTGCTGCGTCTCATCATTCGGGTGCACGCAACGGCACCCCCGGGAATCGGTCCCTCCCCAGACCGGTTTTCGACCCCCGCCCCGAGGGCTCCCCCTGGCCCTCGGGGCTTTTCTTTGCGCGAAGCGCCGCCTCGCGGCGAGGCAACCACGGCGCGCCCGGGCCAGGAAGTCGATGTCCCGCAGGCTGCGGGCCGGCTGCCGGCGCGCACCATCAAGCCACGGCCGGCGCGTCGACGGATGCTGCGGCCCGCGCGGAAGGCTATGAGCGGCGAGTGCCCGTCAGCGCGGCCAGCACCGCCGCCCGCGGCAGCTTGCCGGTTTCGTTGCGAGGCAGGGCGGCGACCTTGCGCAGCGGACGCGGCAGGAATGCCGCGTCCATGGCGTCGCGCAACTCGCGCAGCATGGCGGCCGTGTCGCGGCCCGGCGCGACGACCAGGGCGGCAATGCGCTGCACGCCGAAGCGATCGGGCTCATCGAGCTGCACGACGATCGCGTCCTCGACGCCATCGAGTGCCAGCACCCGGCGGGTCAGGTCGGCCAGCGAAGCCCGCTTGCCGGCGATCTCGACCAGGTCGGCATGGCGGCCGCGGAGGAGGAACTGCCCATCGCCGATCAACTCGACCACGTCCTGCAGGACCACCGGCTGCGGCAGGTGGGCCGCCTCGACCTGGGTGCCGTCCGGTTGCGGGTGCAACTGCACGCCCGGATACAGGTTCCAGGCGGATTCGCAGGCGGTGCGGCGCCGGGCGATCACGCAGGTTTCGGTGGATCCGAACAGTTCCAGTACGGGAGCCCGGTAGCGCGCTTCGGCTTCGGCCGCGAGGTCGACCGACAACGGCGCGGTGGCCGAGGTGATGGCCGCCAGCGCCGGCAGCGGCGCCGGATCGCGCAACAACGCGCGCAGGTGGACCGGCGTCGTCACCAGCAGGCGCGGTGCCGGCACGGCGGCGAGCGCCTCGGCCAGATCGCCGGGAAACAGCGGCCGCCCGCTGTGGATCGCGCAGGGACCGAGCAACGGCAGCACGATCGACAGCTCGATGCCGTACATGTGCTGCGGCGGCACGGTGGCGACCACGTGCACGATCGCATCGCGGTCGAACCCGTCCAGGCCGGCGAGCGCTTCGACATTGCGTGCGTTGCTGGCATGGAACGAGGCCCAAGTCTTCGGATTCGCTTTCGGCTGGCCGGTGCTGCCGGAAGTGAAGCCGATCGCCACCACCTGCCCGGCGGGGAGGCTCGGCACCACGTCGAGCCGCCCGTGCACGCCCAGCGGCGGCAACGGCACGAATCCGGCAGGCGCCGGCTGCAGGGCACGATCGCCGAGGGTGAAGCTGCCCGGATACGCGGCGAGCACCTCGTCGATCGCCTGCGCGGCGCGCGACGGTGGCAACAGGTTGGCGCGGCCACGGCAGGCGACCGCGCAGAATGCGACGAGGAAGGCGTAGCGGTCCTCGCACAGGTTGATTGCGTCGCCGGCCGGCGGCAACACGGCGGCGGTCGCCGCCACGTCGGCGAGGAACTCGGCGACACGGACGGCACGGCCGTCCCGCCATGCCAGCGTACGCCCCGGCGTGGCGAGGTGGATCAGCGGCAGGCGCGGCGTATCCTGCAGGGCGTATTCGAAAGCGGCCGACATGGTCCCTCTCCGGGGTTTGCTGACATTCATCCGGGCAGTCGCGATGGCGGCCGCCGGCCGACATCGCCAGGTGCCGCGCTTGCAAGTGTAGCGGGTGCCTGTGCGGGCGCCGCCGACGGCTTCGCAGCCGCACCCGGTCCGCGCTGCACGGACTCCCGCTTCAGCGGCGCACGACGCTGCCGTCGAGCGCGTCGCGGATCGCCGTCGGCCGCTCCAGCCCGCCGGTGGCGGCATCGAGGATCGCGTCGATGCCGTCGGGGAACATCGCGCGCAGTTCGGCGGCGCTGCGTGCCGGGGCTTCGCCATGGCGGTTGGCGCTGGTCGACACCAGCGCGGCGCCGAACGCGCGGCACAAGGCGGCGGCCGGGGCGTGCGCGGTGACCCGCACGGCGATGCCCGCATGCGTGCCGGCGATCCAGGCCGGCGCGTCGGCCGCACGCGGGAAGATCCACGTGTGTGGCCCCGGCCAGTCGGCGCGGGCACGTTCGAGCGCGGCGGCCGGTGTCGCCGCGAGATCGAGCCAGGGTTCGAGCTGGGCGAAGTCGGCGGCGATCAGCAGCACCCCCTGGCTCGGCGGGCGTTGCTTCAGCGCGAAAAGGCGTGCGAACGCCGATGCATTGCGCGGATCGCAGCCGAGGCCGTACACGGCCTCGGTCGGGTAGGCGACCACGCCGCCGCCCCGGAGTGCGGCGACGACGTCGTGCAGCGAATCGGAACCTGCGTTCATCGAGAGAGCTTCCTGCCGCGCCGGCGGCATTCCGTCCGGGTTGGCATCAGCATGTCCGCGACACTCCGAGCCGCGGAGTCACGGCGGTCGCCGTGCGTCGCATCGGTCACGGCCGCGCTGTCGACCGCGGCCTCAGCCTGCACTCCCCGCCGCACGCTTGCGCGCGGATTTCGTCGCCGCTGCCTTCTTCGCGGTTTTCGTCACCGCCTTCTTGGCCGGCGCTTTCTTCACCGCCTTTTTCGCCGCCTTCTTTGCGGCCTTCTTCGCCGGCGCCTTCTTCGCCGCCGCCCCGGCCGGCCTCGCCTCGGTCGCCGCGTTCTTGCCGGCACGCCCCTTGGTGAATCGTCCGCCGCGCTTCGGCCGCACCGGCGCGGCGGCGAGCAGTTCGATGCACTCGGCCTCGCTCAGCTCGCGCGGCTCCTTGTCTTTGGGGATGCGCGCGTTCTTCTCGCCGTCGGTGATGTAGGGACCGTAGCGGCCGTTGAGCACCTGGATGCCGTTGCCGAAGTCGCGGATCGTGCGGTTGGCGATCAGTTCGGCCTTCTCGCGCACGAGTTCGAGGGCGCGCGGCAGTTCGATCGTGTAGGGGTCATCCTCCGGCTTCAGCGAGGCGTACATCGCGCCGTGCTTGACGAACGGGCCGAAGCGGCCGATGCCGACCGTGATCTCCTCGCCATCGTCGGTCTTGCCGAGCTTGCGCGGCAGCTTGAACAGCTCGAGCGCTTCCTCGAGGGTGATCGTGTGCATGCTCTGGCCGGGGCGCAGCGAGGCGAAGGTCGGCTTTTCCTCGTCGTCCTTGGTGCCGATCTGCGCGAACGGTCCGTAGCGGCCGAGGCGGACCTGCACGGGCTTGCCGGATTTCGGATCGGTGCCGAGTTCGCGCGCGCCGGTCGCCTCCGAACGGTCGACCGTTTCGCTCTTGTCGTCGACGGTTGCCTTGAACGGTTTCCAGAATTTCTCCAGCAGCGGTACCCAGTCCTCTTCGCCGCGGCTGACCGCATCGAGTTCGTCCTCGAGCTTCGCGGTGAAGTCGTAGTCGACGTACTGGGCGAAATGGCCGGAGAGGAACTTGCCGACCGCGCGACCGACATCGGTCGGGCGGAAGCGCCGCGCGTCGAGGATCACGTATTCGCGGT
>ERZ795041.731-NODE-731-length-11595-cov-4.911872_pt1 | contig 11595 bp, 7 predicted proteins | sample MGYA00375125_ERZ795041 | MGnify/ENA primary metagenome ERZ795041 (study PRJEB30170, sample SAMN03074214) | activated sludge metagenome | biome: Common Effluent Treatment Plant; feature: Wastewater; material: Activated sludge; isolation source: activated biomass in a...
ATGGATCAGGCGGTGGTCGTCGGGGTCGGCAACATCTACGCCGCCGAAGCGCTGTTCGCCGCCGGCATCCACCCGAAACGCGCGGCCGGCGCGGTCTCGCGCGAGCGCTACGCGCGCCTCGCCGAAGCCATCCGCCGCATCCTCCTCCACGCGATCACCCGCGGCGGCACCACCTTGCGCGACTTCATTTCGCCCGACGGCGCCCCGGGCTATTTCGAACAGGAACTGTTCGTCTACGGTCGTGGCGGCGAACCCTGCCGCGTCTGCGCGGCGCCGATCCGCGTGAGCACGCTCGGCCAGCGCTCGACCTTCCACTGCCCGCGCTGCCAACGCTGAAGCGGTCGCGGCTCAGGCGCCGGCCGGCAGCAGCAGCAACAGGGCGACGCCGAACACGATGCGGTAGATCGCGAACGGCGTGTAGCTGTGGCGCTTGATGTAGCCGAGCAGCCAGCGCACGGCGATGAAGCCGGTGACCGTCGCGCTGGCAAAGCCGAGGGCAAGGGCGGCCCAGTCCTCGTGCACGCCGCTGTCGAGCTGGCGGAAGATCTCGTAGCCGCTGGCGGCGAACATCGTCGGGATGCCGACGAGGAAGGCGAACTCGGTGGCCGCCGGGCGGTCGTTGGCGCCGGCGAGGAGGGCGGTGAAGATGGTCGCCGCCGAGCGCGAGGTGCCGGGGAAGCTCGCCGCGACGACCTGGGCGAGGCCGACCAGGATGGCGACTTTCCAGGTGATCGTGGTGGCGGCTGGCCGCGGCTTCGCGATGCGCTCGGCGGCGAGGATCCAGAAGCCGCCGATGACGAGGGCGAGGGCGATCGGCGTCACCGTGTCGGGCAGGCTCACGCCGAGCTTCTTCACCGTGTAGCCGAGCACGGCGGTGATCAGGAAGGCCAGGCCGATGCGGGCAAGGTAGTCGCGGTTGGCCGGCTCGCGCCAGCGCGTGAGCAGTTCGCGCAGGCGGCGCCGGTAGACCAGGGTGACGGCGAGGATCGCGCCGGCCTGGATGACGATGGTGAAGGTTTCCGAGCGCTGGCCGAGCCAGTGCTGGGCGACCAGCAGGTGGCCGGTGCTGGAGATCGGCAGGAATTCGGTGAGGCCCTCGATCAGGCCGAGCAGGATCACGACGAGGAAATCGGGCACAGGAAGGTTCCACGGCAAGCCGCTGCGAAGCATAGGGGAGAACCGCCGTCGCCGCGTGATGCGAATTGGAACGCCCGCGCGCCGGTGCCACAATCGCGCCCCCGCCGTTGCGTCCGCAAGCGGCACGCACCCGCCGAGGCTTTCCATGTCCGCATCCGATGTCCTCCAGCTGATCCGCGACGAGGACGTGCGCTTCGTCGACCTGCGCTTCACCGACATGCTCGGCAAGCAGCATCACGTCACCTTCCCGGCGCATTCGGTCGACGAGGCCTTCTTCGAGGACGGCCGCATGTTCGACGGCTCGTCGATCGCCGGCTGGAAGGGCATCGCCGAATCGGACATGGTGCTGATGCCGGATCCGTCGACCGCCCAGATCGATCCGTTCATGGCCGACACCACCCTCATGCTGACCTGCGACGTGCTCGAGCCGCACACCATGCAGGCCTATTCGCGCGATCCGCGCTCGCTGGCGCGGCGCGCGGAGGCTTACCTGAAGTCCACCGGCATCGCCGACACCGCCTTCTTCGGTCCCGAGCCGGAGTTCTTCATCTTCGACTCGGTGCGCTGGCAGAACGACATCGGCAAGGTGTTCTTCGAGGTCGAGTCCGAAGAGGCCGCATGGTCGTCCGGCAAGCGCAGCGAGGGCGGCAACAGCGGCCATCGGCCCGGGATCAAGGGTGGCTATTTCCCGGTGCCGCCGGTCGATTCGCTGCACGACCTGCGCAGCGAGATGTGCAAGGTGCTGGAGAAGCTCGGCCAGGTCGTCGAGGTGCACCATCACGAAGTCGCCACCGCCGGCCAGTGCGAGATCGGCACGCGCTTCAACACGCTGGTGAAGAAGGCTGACGAGCTGGTGACGATGAAGTACGTCATCCGCAATGTCGCCCACCAGTACGGCAAGACCGCCAACTTCATGCCGAAACCGCTGGTCGGCGACAACGGCTCCGGCATGCACGTGCACCAGTCGTTGGCCCGGGCCGGGACCAACCTGTTTTCCGGCGATCTCTACGGCGGCCTTTCGCAGACCGCGCTGTGGTACATCGGCGGCATCTTCAGGCACGCGCGGGCGATCAACGCCTTCACCAATTCGACGACGAACAGCTACAAGCGCCTGGTGCCGGGCTTCGAGGCACCGGTCATGCTGGCCTATTCGGCGCGCAACCGTTCGGCGAGCTGCCGCATTCCGTTCGTGTCGAACCCGAAGGCGCGGCGGATCGAGATCCGCTTCCCCGATCCGGTCAACAGCGGCTACCTCAATTTCGCCGCCCTGCTGATGGCCGGCCTCGACGGCATCCTCAACAAGATCGACCCGGGCGCGCCCTCGGACAAGGACCTCTACGACCTGCCGCCGGAGGAAGAGAAGAACATCCCGACCGTCTGCCATTCGCTCGACCAGGCCCTCGAGGCACTCGACAAGGACCGCGCCTTCCTCACCGCCGGCGGCGTGTTCTCCGATGATTTCATCGATGCCTACATCGAGACCAAGATGCTCGAGGTGACCCGCTTCCGCGCCTCCACGCATCCGCTCGAATACCAGATGTACTACGCCATCTGAGCCCTGCCGGCACGGCCGCGGCCGCGGCGGCTTGCCGTGCGACCGCCTGCCGCAGTGGCGGCTCGCGCATGCCATGCATGCGTTTCTTTACACGCCGGTTCATGGAGCCTGCACCGGCGCGTCGCTACCATGCCGGATCGCGAGCGCCGGTTGCCAGCGCATGATTCCGCGTTCGCCCGCGAACGCGCCGCGGCCGCGCCGCCCGCCGCCGCGCGGGTTCCCCGTATCGATGGATGCCACGATGAACCTCAAGGGTTCCACCCGGATCGCACTGATCCTCCTCGCCATCGTCGCCGCCGGCCTGCTCTGGTTCTGGCTTGGCGGCGGTGAAGACGACCAGGCCGGCGCCGCGCGCCAGGGTCCCGGTGGCTGGCGGCAGAGCAACGAGCCGACCCCGGTGCGGGTCGCCACCGTCGTGCGCGAACCGCTGGTCGTGCAGGTCAAGGCGCTCGGCACGGTGACGCCGCTGCAGCAGGTGACGGTGCGCCCGCGCGTCGAGGGCGAACTGCTGAGGGTCGTGTTCGAGGAAGGCCAGCAGGTCGAGGCCGGGCAACTGCTCGCCGAGATCGACCCCGCGCCGTTCAAGGTGCGGCTGGCGCAGGCGCAGGGCCAGCAGAAGCAGAACCTCGCCGAACTCGAGAACACGCGCCTGCAGCTGCAGCGCTACCGCGACCTGGCCCGCAGTGCCTACGTTTCGGCGCAGGACGTCGCCAACCTCGAGGCGCAGGTGCGCCAGTTCGAGGGTCGCCGCGACATCGACCGCGCGGCCGTCGACGAGGCCAGGCTGCAACTCGACTACACGCGCATCACCGCGCCGATGAGCGGGCGCGTCGGCCTGCGCAACGTCGATGCCGGCAACCTCGTGCGCGCCAGCGATGCCGAGGGCATCGTCACGATCACCCGCATGCAGCCGGCCAGCGTGCTGTTCTCGGTGCCGGAGACGGCGTTGCCGGCAGTGGTGGCGGCGGTGCGCAAGAACCCCGACCTGCCGGTCGAGGCCTGGGATCGCGAGGAACGCCAGCGCCTCGCCAGCGGCACGCTGGCGAGCATGGACAACCGCATCGATCCCGACACCGGCACCCTGCGCCTGCGCGCGACCTTCGCCAACGACGAGCGCACCCTGTTCCCGAACCAGTTCGTCAACGTGCGCCTGCAGGTGTCCGACGACGAGGCGCTGGTGATCCCCGACGCCGCCGTGCAGTTCGGCAAGGACGGCACCTATGTCTACGTGATCAAGCCCGACGACACGGCGAGCGTGCGCGTGGTCCGGCTCGGTGCGAGCAGCGGCAATCGCGTCGCCGTGCTCGAGGGCATCGCAGCCGGCGAGCGCGTCGTGCTGGAAGGCATCGACCGCCTCGGCGAAGGGCGCAAGGCGCTGGTCGTCGCCGACGACGCGGCGCCGGCGGCGGCCACGCCGACGCCATGAACCTGTCGCGCCCGTTCATCCTGCGGCCGGTGGCGACCACGCTGCTGATGCTCGCCTTGCTGATGTCGGGACTGTTCGCCTATCGCCTGTTGCCGGTGGCGGCACTGCCGCAGGTCGACTACCCGATCATCCAGGTGCTGACCCTGTATCCCGGCGCCAGTCCGTCGGTGACCACCAGCGCGGTCACCGCACCGCTCGAGCGCCGGCTCGGCCAGATTCCCGGCCTCAACCAGATGTCCTCGACCAGTTCGGGCGGCGCCTCGGTGATCACCCTGCAGTTCTCCCTCGACGTCGACCTCGGCGTCGCCGAACAGGAAGTGCAGGCGGCGATCAATGCCGCCGACACCTTCCTGCCGAACGACCTGCCGATGCCGCCGGTGTACCGCAAGGTCAACCCGGCCGACACGCCGATCCTCACCCTCGCGGTCACCTCGCCGACCCTGGCCCTGCCCGAGGTCTATGACCTCGTCGACACGCGCATGGCCCAGCGCCTGTCGCAGCAGCCCGGGGTCGGCCTCGTCAGCCTCGCCGGCGGCCAGCGTCCGGCCATGCGCATCGAGGTCAATCCGGCCGCGCTGGCCAATGCCGGCATCGGCATGGCCGACATCCGCGCGGCGATCGCCGCCTCCAACGTCAACATGCCGAAAGGCAGCTTCGACGGCCCGATCCGCGCGATCATGCTCGACGCCAACGACCAGATGCGCACGGTCGCCGAATACCGCGACCTCATCGTCGCCTGGCGCGACGGCGCGCCGCTGCGCCTCGGTGATGTCGCCCGCATCGAACAGGGCCCGGAAAACCGCCAGCTCGCCGCCTGGTCGGGCAACCTGCCGGCGATCCTCGTCAACATCCAGCGCCAGCCCGGCGCCAACGTCATCGAAGTCGTCGACGCCATCCAGGCCTTGCTGCCGCAACTGCGCGCGGCGATGCCGGACGCGGTCGAAGTGACCGTACTGAGCGACCGCACCGAATCGATCCGCGCCTCGATCCGCGGCGTGCAGGTCGAACTGTTGCTGGCGATCGGTTTGGTCGTGCTGGTCACCTTCGTGTTCCTGCGCACGATCCCGGCCACGATCATCCCGAGCCTGGCGGTGCCGCTGTCGCTGGTGGCGACGTTCGGCTTCATGCTGCTGGCCGGCTTCTCGCTCAACAACCTGACCCTGATGGCGCTGACCATCGCCACCGGCTTCGTCGTCGACGATGCCATCGTCATGCTGGAGAACGTCGCCCGCCATCTGGAGGAGGGCAAGTCGAGGCTCGACGCCGCGCTCGACGGCGCCAGGCAGATCGGCTTCACCCTCGTCTCGCTGACCCTCTCGCTGATCGCCGTGCTGATCCCGCTGCTGTTCATGGGCGACGTGGTCGGCCGGCTGTTCCACGAGTTCGCCATCACCCTGGCGGTGGCGATCGCGATCTCGCTGGTCGTCTCGCTGACCCTGACGCCGATGCTGTGCGCGCGCTTCCTCGCCGCCGGGCGCGACCACGCGGTCGCCGATGCCGCGCACGCGGGACGCAAGGGCGATGTCTTCGACCGCATGATCGCCGCCTACGACCGCGCCCTGCACTGGACGCTGGCGCGCCAGCCGCTGATGCTCGCCGCCACCGTCGCCACCCTGGCGTTGACCGCGGCGCTCTATCTGGCCGTGCCGAAGGGCTTCTTCCCGGTGCAGGACGCCGGCCTCATCCAGGGCATCAGCGAGGCGCCGGCCTCGGTGTCGTTCCAGGCGATGGCCGAACGCCAGCAGAAGCTCGCCGAGGCCCTGCTCGAAGACCCCGACATCGCCTCGCTGTCCTCGTTCATCGGCGTCGACGGCAGCAACCCGACCCTCAACAGCGGCCGCCTGCTGATCGAGCTGAAGCCGCACGCCGAGCGCGACGACGGTGCCCTCGCCATCATCGCCCGCCTGCAGCAGCGCGCCGCCGCGGTCGCCGGCATCACCCTCTACCTGCAACCGGTGCAGGAACTCGGCATCGAGGACCGGGTGACGCGCGGCCAGTACCGCTTTGCCCTGACCAGTCCCGACGCCGACCTGCTCGAGACGTGGACGCCGCGCATGCTGGAACGGCTGCGCGGCGAACCGGCGCTGGCGGATGTCGCCGCCGACCTGCAGTCGGAAGGCCTGCAGGCCTGGATCGACATTGACCGCGACGCCGCCGCCCGGCTCGGCATCCAGGCTTCGGCGATTGCCGAGGCGCTCTACGACGCCTTCGGCCAGCGCCAGATCTCGACCATCTTCACCCATGCCAACCAGTACCGCGTCGTGCTCGAGGCCGACGCCCAGTTCCAGCTCGGGCCGGAAGCGATCGGACGCATCCATGTCGCCACCGCCAGCGGCGACTACACGCCGCTCGCCGGCGTCGCCCGCGTCAGCACGCGCACGGCGCCGCTGCTGGTCAACCACATCGGCCAGTTCCCGGCGGCGACGGTGTCGTTCAACCTCGCCCCGGGTGCCTCGCTCGGCGAGGCGGTCGCGGCGATCGAGGCCGCGCAGCAGGCGATCGGCCTGCCGGCCGCGGTCGAGTTGCGCCTGCAGGGTGCGGCGCAGGCGTTCCGCAGTTCGCTCTCGAGCACGCTGTGGCTGATCCTCGCCGCCGTGGTCGTCATGTACATCGTGCTCGGCGTGCTCTACGAGAGCTTCATCCATCCGGTGACGATCCTCTCGACCCTGCCCTCGGCCACCGTCGGTGCGCTCGCCGCGCTGCTGCTCAGCGGGCGCAGCCTCGACCTGATCGCGGTGATCGGCATCATCCTGCTGATCGGCCTGGTCAAGAAGAACGGCATCATGATGGTCGACTTCGCCCTCGAGGCCGAGCGCGACGACGGCCTGTCGCCGCGCGAGGCCATCCATCGCGCCGCCCTGCTGCGCTTCCGGCCGATCCTGATGACCACGCTGGCGGCGCTGTTCGCGGCAGTGCCGATGATGTTCGCCAGCGGCTCCGGTGCCGAGCTGCGCCAGCCGCTCGGCCTGGTGATGGTCGGCGGCCTGCTGGTCAGCCAGGTGCTGACCCTGTTCACCACGCCGGTGATCTACCTGTTCTTCGATCGCCTCACGCGCACGCGCCGGCCGGTGCCGGCGGCAACGGCGGTGTGATGGATACCGCGCGCACCAACCTGTCGCGCCTGTTCATCGAGCGGCCGGTGGCCACCCTGCTGCTGGCGGCGGCCTGCGTGATCGCCGGCGTGCTGGCCTACCGCATGCTGCCGGTGGCGCCGTTGCCGCAGATCGACTATCCGGCCATCCAGGTCAGCGCGAGCCTGCCGGGCGCGAGCCCCGAATCGATGGCGGCGACGGTGGCGACGCCGCTCGAGCGCGCCCTCGGCACGATTCCCGGCATCACCCGCATCGACTCGACCAGCACCCAGGGTTCGACCCGGGTCAACCTGCAGTTCGCCATCGGCCGCGACATCGACGAGGCCGCGCGCGAGGTGCAGGCGGCGATCAATGCCTCGCGTGCGCAGCTGCCCTCGGGCATGCCGGGCATGCCGCAGTACCGCAAGATCAATCCCTCGCAGGCGCCGATCCTCGCTCTCGCCCTGGCCTCGCCGACGCTCTCGCCGGGCCAGGTCTACGACGTCGCCTCGACGATCATCGCGCAGAAGATCGCCCAGATCCCCGGCGTCGGCCAGGTCGAGGCCGGCGGCAGTTCGTTGCCGGCGGTGCGCGTCGCGCTGAACCCGAATGCGCTCAACCACCACGGCATTGCCCTCGACGAGGTCGCCGGCGCGATCCGCAACGCCAATGCGCTGCGTCCGCTCGGCCATGTCGTGCGCGACGACCGCCAGTGGCAGGTCGAGGCCGGCCTGCAGTTGCGCACCGCCGCCGAATACCGCGACCTCGTCATCGCCTGGCGCAACGACCGCGCGGTCCGCCTCGGCGACGTCGCCGAGGTCGCCGAGGGCGTCGAGAACCGCTATGCGCTCGGTTTCCACAACGACCGCGATGCCGTGCTGCTGGTGGTCAGCCGGCAGCCCGGCGCCAACGTCATCGAGACCGTGGATGCGATCCACGCGCAGATGGATTCGCTGCAGGCGCTGCTGCCGGCCGACGTCGACATGAGCGTGGTGATGGACCGATCGCCGGTGATCCGCGCGACCCTGCACGAGGCCGAGATCACCCTGCTGCTTGCGGTCGGCCTGGTCGTGCTGGTGGTGCTCGCCTTCCTCGGCAGCCTGCGCGCGGCGCTGGTGCCGAGCCTGGCGATCCCGGTGTCGCTGTCGGGTGCGCTGGCGATCATCGCCCTGGCCGGCTTCTCGCTCAACACGATGTCGCTGATGGCGCTGATCGTCGCCACCGTGCTGATCGTCGACGACGCCATCGTCGTGCTGGAGAACATCAGCCGCCACATCGATGCCGGCGAGACGCCGTGGAACGCGGCGATGCGCGGCGCCGGCGAAGTCGGCACCACCCTGCTGTCGATGAACATCGCGCTGGCGGTGGTGTTCGTCTCGATCCTGTTCCTCGACGATTTCGTCGAACGCCTGTTCCGCGAATTCTCGCTGACCCTGGTGGCGGCGATGGCGGCCTCGCTGCTGGTCTCGCTGAGCCTGACCCCGAGCCTGTGCGCACGCCTGCTCGGCCGCGCGCGACCGGCCGCGGCGATGCCGGCCTGGCAGCGCATCGGCAGCGTCGTGTCCGACCGCCTGCGCGGCGTCTACCTGCGCACGCTCGGCCGCACGCTCGCGCACGCGCCGCTGGCGCTTGCCGTCCTGCTCGGCGCGGTGGTGCTGAATGCCTGGCTGTTCACCGAGGTGCCGCGCGGCACCGTGCCCGAACAGGACACCGGCCAGGTGCGCGGTTTCGCGCGCGGCGACGACGGCCTCTCGTTCCAGGTCATGCAGCCGAAGATCCAGGCCTACCGCGAACTGCTGATGGGCGATCCGGCGATCGCCGACATCTCCGGCTACATCGGCGGCAACACCGGCGTGAACAACGGCATGATGATGATCCGCATGAAGCCGCTCGCCGAACGCGGCGTGTCGAGCCGCGAAGTCATCAACCGCCTGCGCCAGAAGCTGCCGAAGGTGCCGGGCGGCATGCTGTGGATGTCGGTCGACCAGGACATCCGCGTCGGCGGCGGCGGTGGTGGCGACGACGGCAACTACGACCTGCAGCTGCTCGCCGCCGACATGGCCGCATTGCGCGAATGGACGCCGCGCGTGCGCGAAGCGCTGGCCGCGCTGCCGGAGCTCGTCGATGTCGACTCCAGCGGCGACGAGGGCATGCGCCAGGTCGTGCTCGACATCGACCGCACCAAGGCGCGCCAGCTCGGCATCGACATGCGCATGGTCGCCACCGTGCTCGACAACTCCTTCAGCCAGCGCCAGGTGGCCACGCTCTACGAGAGCCTCAACCAGTATCGCGTGGTGATGGAACTCGACCCGCGCTACACGCAGGGACCGGAGACGCTCGAGCAGGTCCACGTGATCGGTGCGGACGGCCAGCGCGTGCCGCTGTCGGCGATCGCGCGCTGGGAATACGGCATGGCTGCCGATCGCATCCAGCACCGCCAGCAGTTCCTGTCGACGCGCATCAGCTTCGCCCTGGCGCCCGGGATCGCGCTCGGCGACGGGCTCGATGCGATCGACCGTGCGATGGCGGGAATCATGCTGCCGGCGGCGGTGCAGGCGCGGCTCGGCGAGGAAGCCGCCAGCCTCGGCGACCTCGGCGATCGGCAGATCTGGATGATCCTCGGTGCCGTGCTGGCCGTGTATCTCGTGCTCGGCGTGCTCTATGAAAGCTACATCCAGCCGCTGGCGATCCTGTCGATCCTGCCCTCGGCCGGCGTCGGCGCCCTGCTCGCCCTGCTCGCGTTCGGCGGCGAGCTCAACCTGATCTCGCTGCTCGGCCTGTTCCTGCTGGTCGGCGTGGTGATGAAGAACACCATCCTGATGGTCGACTTCGCGCTCGCCGCGCAACGCGAGCGCGGCCTGTCGGCCAGCGAGGCCATCCTCGAGGCGGCCCGGCTGCGCTTCCGGCCGATCCTGATGACCAGCCTCGCTGCCCTGCTCGGCATCCTGCCGCTGGTGCTGTCGTCGGGCGAGGGCTGGGAAATGCGCCGCCCGCTCGGCATCGCCATCGTCGGCGGCCTGCTGGTCAGCCAGTGGCTCACGCTCTACACGACACCGGCCGCCTTCCTCACCCTGGCCCGCCTGCAGGCGCGCTGGCGTCGCGCCGATGCGACCGCGCCGGCGCACGCCCGTGGCGGAAGCGGACTTTCCTGAGGCCGCGAAACCCGCGCCGGCGTCGTCCTTCCACATGGCCCTCACCGCCGCCCTGCCATGCATGCCGACCGCGTCTGTGCGCCCGGGGCTTGCCATCGCGATGAAACAGCCCGCGGCGAAAATGATCCGGTCCCGCAGGAGTGCAGGTCCATGATGTCGCGCTGGTTGTGCATCCTCGTGCTGGCCGCAGGCAGTGTGCAGGCGCAGAGCGCGCTGGTCGGAAAGAAGCTGATCTCGCGCGGGGATCCGGTCGAGCGCGTGCGCGATGCCGGCGGCAACCCGGACCGGCTCGACCGCATCGAAGGGGATGCCGGCACGCCGCCGATGGAAATCTGGACCTACGAGCGCAGGGATCGCACGATCACCGTGTGGGTGGTCGACGACACCGTCGTCCAGGTCGAGGACGAGATCGGCCGCACGCGCTGAGCGTCCGCCGTTTCCGCGACGCCGTTTTTCCTTTGCCGGGCCGGCGGTGCAGGCTCGGACTCCTTGCCCGCCGGGACCCTTCCCGATGATGCGACGCCCACTGCTTCCTGCGATGGCCATGGCCGTGCTGACCATGGCCGTCGGCGCGTCCGCTTCCGCCGCGACGACACCCGCCAGCCCGGAGGAACCGACGATGACCCGCATCGCCCGTGGAACCTTCACCGTCCAGCTCGCCCCGCTGGCTTTCGAGGGGCAGGCCGAGGGCTCGAAGCTGGGGCGCATGTCGATCGACAAGCAGATCGCCGGCGACCTAGTCGCCACCACCCGGGGCCAGATGCTGAGCGCAACGACCGGGGAATCCGGGTCGGCCGCCTATGTCGCCATCGAGCGCGTCGAAGGACGCCTGCATGAGCGCGCCGGCAGCTTCGTCCTGCAGCACACCGGCACGATGACGCGCGGCACGCCGTCGCTTTCGGTCCACGTGGTTCCCGATTCGGGCACCGGCGAACTGGTCGGCCTGCGCGGCAGGTTCGACATCGTCATCGCCGATGGCGAGCATCGCTACGTTTTCGAGTACAGCTTGCCGTAGCGGGCGGACCGGGGAGCTCCGATGGGCATCCGCCGGAAGCTCGTCATCGCCGACGCGTTGCGCTCTCTCTTGGGTGCTTTGAACCACGGGTTCCGCTCGCCTCGGCGGCGCCCTTGCGCCGTCATGCTGGTGGAGGCCGGCATCCAGCTCCTGCCTTGTCTCTTCACGCTCTCTTGGGTGTGTCGAACCACGGGTTCCGCTCGCCTCGGCGGCGAGCGGGTTACTTTCCTTTGTCTCGT
>ERZ795041.733-NODE-733-length-11592-cov-3.325908_pt1 | contig 11592 bp, 10 predicted proteins | sample MGYA00375125_ERZ795041 | MGnify/ENA primary metagenome ERZ795041 (study PRJEB30170, sample SAMN03074214) | activated sludge metagenome | biome: Common Effluent Treatment Plant; feature: Wastewater; material: Activated sludge; isolation source: activated biomass in...
TTTTTTTTTCTCCTTTTGGTCCCTCTTTTTTTTTGGGGGGGGGGGGGGGGTTCTCCCCCCCCCCCCCCCCCTTTTCTTCCCCCCCCCCCAACCCCCCGCACTCCCGCCCTACCCGACCTGTCGCCCGTCGCGCGTAGCCTGTAGCCTTCCCCGCCATGTCCTTCGAGCTCGACTTCACCACGCCTTCGCCGCCACAAGATGGGGGGCCGGCGCGCGACGTGTACACCCCATCGCGACTGAACCGCGAGGCTCGCATCCTGCTCGAGCGCGGCTTGCCGGCGCTGTGGGTCGAGGGCGAGATCTCCAATCTGTCGCGCCCCGCCTCCGGGCATTGGTATTTCTCGCTGAAGGACGCCGCCGCACAGCTGCGCTGCGCGATGTTCCGCCAGAAGAATCTATTCATCCGCTTCGCGCCGAAGGATGGCATGCACGTGCAGATCCGCGGCCGCGTAAGCCTCTACGAACCGCGCGGCGATTATCAATTCCTCGTCGATCACATCGAGGAAGCCGGCGAAGGCGCCCTGCGGCGTCGCTTCGAGCTGCTGAAGACGCAGCTGGCCGCGGAAGGGTTGTTCGCGCAGGAGCGCAAGCGTCCGCTGCCGACACTGCCGCGCCGCATCGGCGTCATCACCTCCCCGACCGGCGCGGCGGTGCGCGACATCCTGCATCAACTGCAGCGCCGGTTTTGCACGATCCCGGTATTGATCTATCCGGTTCCGGTGCAAGGCGCCACGGCGGCGCCGCAGATCGCGGCGGCGATCCGCTGCGCCGCTGCGCGCGCCGAATGCGACGTGCTCATTCTGGCGCGCGGCGGCGGCTCGCTCGAAGACCTGTGGGCCTTCAACGAAGAAGTCGTCGCACGCGCCATCTTCGATTGCACGATCCCGATCGTCAGCGGCGTCGGTCACGAAGTCGATTTCACGATTGCGGATCTGGTCGCCGACGTGAGAGCGCCGACGCCGTCGGCCGCCGCCGAGCGCGTGACCACGCCGGACAGCCACGAATGGATGCGCATCTTCGGCCAGCACGCCCGGCATCTGCACACCACGCTGCGGCGGCATCTCTCGCGTCACGCCGATCGCATCGGCTGGCTCGAACGACGGCTCGATCAGGTTCATCCCGGCGCAGAACTGCGCCGCCGCTCGAATCGATTGAACGAGCTGACCCAGCGCCTGGGACGCTGTCTGAGCCATGCCCTGTACAGAAAGCATTCCGATGTATCGCAGCTCGCCGCGCGCCTGCGTCATGGCTCGCCCGAGATGCACATCACGACGGTGAAGCATCGCGTCGATGTGCTCGAAGCGCGCCTGCAGCGCACGCTGCATCGACAAGTCGACCAGCTGCAGGCTCGGTTCGAAAAGGCGACCGGCCGGTTGAGCGCGGTCAGCCCGCTCGCCACGCTACAACGCGGTTACGCCATCGTGACGACCGTCACCGATCGCGTCGTGACCGATGCGTCCGCACTGACACAGGGTGAACTCATCAAAGCGCGGCTTGCCAAAGGCACCTTGATCGCTCGCATCGAAGGCCTGCTCGAAGCGCCAGGAGATTCCACAGGAGATTTCAAGTAATGACTCGATGGATCATCGCAGCGGCATTGCTGCTCGCTTTCCTGCCGAATGCCCAGGCGCTGCCGCAGGAAAGCCGCGTGCCTGGCGGCATCGCTTATATCACCGTGCCTGGCGGTGCGAACGCACCGGTTGTCGAATACGGCGGGCATCGCACCGCCGTCATCAAGCGCGGCAACGAGTGGGTCGCCGTCGTCGGCATTCCGCTGGCGGCGAAAGCCGGTCGTCAAACGCTGAAAGTCAGTCCTCTCGTCGATTCACCGGGCAGTTCACCAGGTAGCCCCGTGGAAGTGAGCTTCGACATTCTCGACAAGAAATATCGGACGCAGCATCTGACGATCAAGAATCAGCGGCAGGTCAATCCCGCGCCGGAGGATCTGAAGCGCATCGAGCTGGAACAAGCGCGCTCGAACACCGCGCTGTCGTTGTTCACGGCCAGCGGCCTGCCGCGGTTGCAGCTGGCATCGCCTGTCGCAGGCGTTCGCTCGGATTCCTATGGCTCGCGCCGCATCTTCAATGGCCAGCCGCGCAACCCGCACACGGGCATGGATATCGCGGCGCCGACCGGCACGCCGATTCGCGCGCCGGCCGATGGCGTCGTCGTCGAAGCGGGAGATTTCTTTTTCAACGGCAACACGCTGTACATCGATCACGGTCACGGCCTCGTCACGATGTACTGCCATCTCGACAGCATCGCCGTGAAGCCGGGCGATACGGTGAAAGCCGGCGATCCGATCGGCAAAGTCGGCGCCACCGGCCGCGTCACCGGCCCGCACTTGCATTGGGGCGTCGCGCTGAATCGGGCGATGGTGGACCCGGCGCTGTTTCTCGAATGAGAGATTAAGAGAGAAGCGGATGGCGGATGGTCAATCCCTGCTCCTGCCATAGCAGAAGAAGAGAAGGCAGCTCACATCAGCACTCGATCCAGCAGCGCCTCGCAGGCGACCAGGCTTTCGATTCCATACGCATCGCCAAGCCATGCTCGATTGCGGGCATGCAAATCGTTCGTTGCATCGAAGCGGTTCAGGAAAACATGCGTTCGCATTTCGCCGAGCGCATCCAGCGACATGCGAACCGCATTGATCGTGCCCAGCCCCGCGTCTGCCACCAGGACGACGGCGTCGGGATGCAGGCGCGCGATCAGCTCGACGTTGTCTGCATCATGGGCGATGGGTGAACGCACGCCGCCGGCAATCTCGACGCATCCCAGATCCGTCCCATCGGGCCATTGGATTTCGGCCATCAGCGCCGCGATCGCGACCCGTTCGCGCGCAAGCACATCGGCCGCCATGGGCGGGGCCATCGGCACCGGATACCAGCGATGCGCGGGACAGATCGCGTGCACCGGCTCGCCCGTCGCCGCGGAGAGCACTGCGGCGTCGGTGGGCTGACCGGGCGCGAACGATTGCGCAGGCTTGCGTGCGGCAACGTGCAGCCCGCGCTCACGCGCCAGTGTCGAGAGCCGCGCGCAGACCCAGGTCTTGCCGATCTCGGTTCCCGTGCCGGCGATGACGAGCAAATGCGCCGGACGATTCATGGCGCCATCACCCCGCGCAACGCGCGCTTCAGCTCGGCAACCATGTCATCGGTATGCGCCGCGGACAATGTGAGACGCAGCCGCGAAGTTCCTCGCGGTACCGTCGGCGGCCGAATCGCAGGGATATAGATGCCGAGCTCGAACAACCTGCGCGCCGCGTCCAGCGCCGCGACTTCGGTGCCGAACAGAATGGGAACGATCGGCGATGCGTGACCCGGCCGAACGGCATCGATGTGGCGCCGCAGCCGATGGCGCAGGCGCGCACCCTCTTCGCTGCAATACACGTTCAACGCCGCGAGCGCCGCGGCCGCATCGGCCGGCGACAGCCCTGTCGTGAATATGAACGAACGCGCGCGATTCACGAGCAGCTCGATGGTTGCGCAAGTTCCGGCCACCCAGCCGCCGAGCGAACCGAAGGTCTTCGACAACGTCCCGACGAGCACATGCTCGCAATCGATCGCATCGAGCGGCAGCCCCAGCGCGGCGTGCGCCTCGTCGATCACCAGCAGCGCGTCATGACGCGCACATAGGTCGGCCAGCTCGCGCAATGGAGCCGCATCGCCATCCATCGAGAAAATCGCCTCGGTGACGACCAGCTTGCGACCCGGCGTATCGCGCATGAGCACCGCGAGCGCCTCCACGTCGTTGTGCGCGAACACCATCGTGCGCGCCTTTGCGAGCCGGCAACCGTCGATGATGGAAGCATGATTCAACGCGTCGCTGAAAATCGTCGCGCCTGCGGTGCCGAGCGCCGTGATGGCACCGAGATTGGCGGCATAGCCGGTCGGGAAGACGAGCGCGCGCTCCTGTCGCTTCCAGTGAGCGAGCTGCGACTCCAGCTGCGCGTGCAGCGAGCGCGTACCGGTGACGAGCCGCGCCCCACCCGCCCCCGTGCCCCAGGCCGCGATCGCCTCACGCGCGGCGTCGCGAACGCAGGGATGCTGCGCCAGCCCGAGGTAATCGTTCGCGGCGAAATTGACGACTTCGCGCCCATCCACGATGGCCCGCAGCGAGCCGTCGAATGGAATCGTCCTGCGCCACTGGCCCGACGCTTTGATGTCGGCGAGTTGCGCACGCATCCATTGCGACCACGCGCTCATCTCAGGCGACCTCGCGCAACGCTTCTTCGAGCGCTGCGACGATGCGCTCGATTTCCTCGGCCGTGACCGTGAGCGGCGGGACCAGGATGACGTTGTCTCCGAGCGAGCGCGAAAGCACGCCGCGCCGAACCATCGCCGCGCAAACGCGTCGCGCGAAGCACTCGCGGCCTGCCGGTTCGAGCTCGACCGCGCACATCAGCCCGGCAATGCGAATCTCGCGGACGGCGCTGGACGGCTTCACGCGCAGCGCCAACTCGCCGCGCAGTTGCTCGGAACGGGCGCGCACGTTGTCGAGCACGCGCCATTCCTGAAACAGCTCGAGGTGCTCGAGCGCGGCCGCCGCCGCAAGCGCGTTGCCGCCGTACGAATGCCCGTGATACAGCGTGCGCTCGCTCAGATCGGGTCCACGAAACGCATCGAAGACCTTGCCGGCGGCGATGGTCGCGGACATGGGCAAATAACCGCCCGTGATGCCTTTGCCGACGCACATGAGATCCGGCCGCAAGCCGCAAGCCTCGGACGCGAACAAGTAACCGGTCCGTCCGAATCCGGTCGCCACTTCATCGCAGATCAACAGCACGTTCGCTTCGGCGCACGCACGCTGCAGCCGCTCGAACTGCTCGGGCGGCGCAATCGACATGCCGGCCGCACCTTGCACCCACGGCTCGACGACGACCGCCGCCAGTCGATGCCGATGCGCATCGATCATGTCGGCGGCGACTTGCAGCGCCTGCGGATTGCGAAAGGACGGGGCGCGCAACACGGGAAATCGTAGTGGATCGAACACCTCGGTGCCGAATCCGCCACTGCCGAGCGACAGCGCGCCTACCGTGTCGCCGTGGTAGGCATCACCGAACGCGAGATACGCATGCCGGCCACGGACGCCGAGATTCGCCCAGTATTGGAACGCGATCTTGAGCGCCTGCTCCACGGCCGACGCGCCATCCGATGCAAACAGGAAGTGCGGCTGCTCGACCGGCACGACGCGCGCGAGCGCCTCGGCAAGCTCGATAACGATGCGATTGCCGTTGCCGAGCAGCGTCGAGTGCGCGATGCGATCAAGCTGATCGCGCACCGCTCGATCAAGCTGCGGCACGCGATGTCCGAGCGTCGTCACCCACAGCGACGAAATCGCATCGAGATACCGCTTGCCGTCGACGTCGATGAGCTCGCGGCCTTCCGCCCGCTCGACGATCACCGGCGCGTTCTGCGCATAGCAATCCATCTGGGTAAAACCATGCCAGATGACGGCGGCGTCGCGGGAAACCCAATCGCTCATTGCGCTTTCAAAAAGTCGGCGATGATCGGCCGGAAGCGATCCATGTCGACGAGAAAGGCATCGTGGCCCTGAAGCGACGGCAGGCGGGCGAGCGTCACCTGGCGGGCGTTGCCTTGCAGACCGTCCGCAAGCTCCTGTTGCTGCTCGATCGGAAACAACAGATCCGTTTCCACACCCATGATCAGCGCACGCTCGACCTCGAAGCGCTGCAATGCCGCGTTGACCGAACCGCCATGATCGGCGAGATCGAACAAGTCCATCGCGCGCGAGACATACAGATAGCAGTTCGGATCGTATTGACCAGTGAACTTGGTGGCGTGACTTTCGAGGTAGGATTCCACCTCGAAATCGATGCCGAAAGGATCGCCCGGCTTGCGTTCGACATGCGCGCGCTCACGACCGAAGCGCAGCGCCCATTCCTTCGCCGATCGATACGTGATCATGCCGAGCTTGCGCGCCAGACGCATGCCTTGAACGGGAATCGAGTCGGCATCGTAGTTGCCGTCCTGCCATTGCGGATCGCGGCGGATGATCTCGCGCTGGAGCGAGCGCAGCGCGATCGCAAACGGCAGCGAACGCGCGGCGCCGGAGATCGAGATGACACCGCGCGCTGCGCCCGGAAACAGCGCGCAATACGCCAGCACGGTCATGCCGCCGAGCGATGGGCCGATGACGGCCGCGAGCTTGCGCACACCGAGCGCGAGCGCAACTTCATGGCCCGCGCGCGCGATGTCTTCGACGGTCAGCACCGGAAACGTCAGCCGATACGTGTTACCGGTCGCCGGATTGATCGACGCGGGCGAGGTCGACCCGAAGGGGCTGCCCAACGAGTTCACGCAGATGACGAAATACTTGCGAGTATCGATCGGCCGGCCCGGACCGATCATGTCTTCCCACCAGCCCGGCGACGGATCTTCGGTGGAGGATGCCGCATGCGCCGAGGGCGAAAGCCCGGTGAAAATCAGGATGGCATTGTCGTAACAGAAGCCGATATCGCCCCACGTCTCATAGGCGATCTGCACGCCGTACAGCGCGCCGCCGCGCCGCATTTCGAAAGGCTTGTCGAGCGTCAGGATTCTTCGAGCGGCGGACATGGTGCGATTCTACGGTGTTGCTTCGGCTGCGAACGCCGGCCGGGGCTCGCACATTAGAACGGTATCTTCTAAGTACATGACGTCCAGAAGACCAGGCCGACGATCGGCCCTATCTCTTCTTCACCCGCCGCATCAGCCGCTTGCGTGAGCGCTGCTGGCGCGGCGTCAGCGGATTGCGCTTGCCCTTGAACGGGTTCTCGTCGGAGCGGAATTCCACGCGCACCGGCGTGCCTTCCAGGCGGAAATTCTTGCGAAATACGTTGCCGAGGTAGCGGCGATAGGCATCCGGCACATGCTGCACCTGGTTGCCGTGCACGACGATGATCGGCGGATTCTTGCCGCCCTGATGCGCATAGCGCAGCTTGATGCGCCGGCCGCGCACCAGCGGCGGCTGGTGCTGCTGAACCGCGGTTTCGAGCACGCGCGTCAGCTCGGGCGTCGCCATGTCGCGCATCGATGCGGCATACGCTCGATCCACCGCCTTCATCAGGTCGCCGACACCGCTGCCGTGCAGTGCCGAAATGAAATGCACCGGCGCGAAATCCAGGAACGGCAGCCGCAAATCCAGGCCGGCGCGAATCTCATCGCGCTTGTCCATCGGGATGCCATCCCATTTGTTCACGGCGATGATGAGCGCGCGGCCGCGCTCGGCGACCATGCCGAACAGGCTCGCATCCTGTTCGGCAACGGTGTCGTGCGCATCGATCACGCCGATCACGACGTGAGCGGAATCGACCGCCTGCAGCGCCTTGATGACACTGAATTTCTCGATCGCCTCCTCCACCCGCGCGCGACGACGCACACCCGCCGTGTCGATCAACGTGTACTTGCAGCCATCGCGCTCGAACGGCACGAACACCGCATCGCGCGTCGTGCCCGGTTGGTCGAAGGCGATCAATCTGTCCTCGCCGAGCAGCCGGTTGATGAGCGTCGATTTGCCGACGTTCGGCCGGCCGATCACCGCCACCTTGATGCCTTCGTCCGCGAAGGCTTCTTCCGGCGGTGCGCTGAAACCCGTGAGCGCGCGTTCGATGAGCGCGCGCACGCCGTCGCCGTGCGCCGATGAGATGGCCTGCGGCTCGCCGAGGCCGAGTTGGTGAAAATCGGCGCCGGCGGTCGCGGCGTCCACCCCTTCCGCCTTGTTCGCGACGAGGATGACGTCCTTGCCCATCCTGCGCAGGACTTGCGCGACATGGCGATCGGAATGCGTCGCCCCTTCGCGCGCATCGACCAGGAACAGCACGCGATCGGCTTCCTCAATGGCGCGCAGCGTCTGCTTCGCCATCAACTCCTCGATGCCCTCGGCCTCGGCAACGAGGCCGCCGGTATCGACGACGAGATAGGGAATCGGGCCGTTACGACCGTAACCATATTTGCGATCGCGCGTGAGGCCGGGCAGATCGGCGACGAGCGCATCGCGCGTACCCGTGAGCAGGTTGAACAGCGTCGATTTGCCGACGTTGGGGCGACCGACGAGTGCGATGACGGGGAGCATGGCGGTTGGGGAAACTCTGATTTACTCGTCATTCCGACGGAAGTCGGAATCTATGCTTTTTAGGAAGAGAGATCCCGACTTCCATCGGGATGACGAATTAAGAGATTAATCAGAACATCCTTAGCGGTTGGCGATCCGGGCATTACTCGGGTTCCGGCCCTCACATGCGCGCCGCGGCCGAGCTGCAACAATTCATCACAACAGCGTGGACTATTCGGTTTCAGCTCGCGCGCTCACCTTGACTTGCGAGCGGAATGCGAACAGCTTGCCGGAATCGCTCTGGATGAACGCACGCCCCTCGGCAACGGCTGCGGTGTTGGAGAAGCGGTCGCCGCCGGCCTTGCGGCGGGCCACGATCTCGCCCGTCTCCTTGTCGAGCCAGTGAACGTAACCGTCGAAATCGCCGACCAGCAGCGCATCGCCGTCAATCGCCGGTGCGGTCAAGCCGCGCCGGCGCAGGTCGTTCTGCTCCCATTCCACGGCGCCGTCACTCTTGCGCATCGCGATGACGACGCTGTCCGAATTCGTGAGATACAGCATGCGCTCATCCATCGTGAAGCCGCGATAGCTCGACGCATCACGCGCCCACCAGATCTGCCCGGAGCTGAGCGCAAGCATTGCGACTCGCCCCTGGAATCCGACGACGAAGACGTCGTCGCCCGACACGCGCGGCGGCGAGTCGATGTCGGCGAGGCGCTCCAGCTCGGTGCGACCGCTGGGTGCATTCACGATCGTGTCCCACAGCACATCGCCGTTACGGATGTCGATCGCGAGCACACGGCCGTTATCGAAGCCGGCGACGATACGATCGCCCGCCAGCACCGGCGGCGAGGTTCCACGCAACGTCAGACGCGGCACCTGCTCATCGACAGACCAGCGCGAGGAGCCGTCGGTTGCGGACAGTGCATCGATATGCCCATCGACGGTGCGCACGATGATCGAGCCCTCGACGACCAGCGGCCGCGCCAGAATCTCGCTCTTGATCGACGTGCGCCAGCGTTCCTGGCCATTCGTCGCATCGAACACGAGCAGATCGCCGTCGCTCGAGCCGACGACGAGGACTCCATGAGCCACTTCCGGACCCGCCGACAACGGCAGCTTGGTCTTGACGGACCACTGGCGCCTGCCGGTGTCGGCAGCGAATGCAATGATTTCGCCGCTGTGCGAAGCCGCATAGACGACGCCGTCGACGACGACGGGACGCAGCGCCAGCCGCAAGCGTTCCGACTTGCCGCCGAGAGAGGCGCTCCACAATGAGCTCACGTCGCGCTTGACTTGAATGTCGACGAGTTGTGCCGGCGGATCGACGTTCTTGTCCTTGCCGCAGCCGACGAGCGTGAGATATCCGAGCGCTGCAAGCGCCAGCACGGCTGGCGAGGAGAAGCGCCGGCTCATGGCTCCACCTGCGCATTCGCGTCGGCCGCCGCGGCCGTTCGTGAACCGCCGGCTTCCTGCAGCTTCAGCTCGAGCATCGAGCGATCGATCTGCGCATCGTCGGCGGCCAATGCCGCTGCATACTCTGCGCGCGCCGCCGCTGCATCGCCCTTGGCGACATTCGCATCGCCGCGAATCTCACGAGCCACGGCGGCGAACGCGCCGAGCTTCTGGACATTGAGCAGAGCGATCGCATCGTCATGCTTGCCTTGCTGGATCAGCACTCGCGCCAGGCGCAACTTCGCGACGGCCGCCATCTCCTCGTCCTTGGATTTGTCGGCGACCTCACGCAACAGCGCAGCCGCCCCATCGAAATTGCCGGCGTCGGCCTGAAGCTTCGCGACGAGCAGACGGGCCTGGTTCGCATAGACGCTCGAATCGTGGTCGGCTTCGATCGGTGCCAGCGCGGCCTGCGCCGCTTCGAGATCGTTTCGCTGGACGGCCGCGCGGACTTGCGCGTACTGCTCCGCCGCGGCGATGCCCTGGCGCTCGCGGTGATCCTTGAACTGGAAATACCCGACGAGCAGCGCCACGCCCAGCACGATGCCGCCGAAGATCCAGCGCCAGTTATCGCGCCACCAGGTCCGCAGCGCTTCTTCTTGTTCGCGATCGGATAAGTAATCGTCAGCCATGGCCGTTCAAAGTCCCGTTATGAAAATCTCGTTGTCGTTTGCACTTCATGCGCCGAATGGCGCCGCTCACCGTCGTTCGAGCCGCTCGGACAGCGCCTCGGCGATCGCCTCCCAGGAAATCTCCACCTGGGGCTCCTCGACTCGCAGCGACTTCAGACCGACGACGCGCCGTTCGGTTTCAGTATCGCCCAACACCAGCGCGAACCGTGCGCCGCTCTTGTCCGCACGCTTGAGCTGCGATTTGAAGCTGCCGCCGCCGCAATGCGTTTCGATGCGCACGCCCGGCACCCGGTCACGCAGCTCTTCGGCCAATACCAACCCTTGCGCCTCGGCCCGCGCGCCGGCGATGACGAAATAGATATCCGGCGTCGCACCTTGGTCCGCGATGCCCTGTACTTTCAGAAGCTCGACGATGCGCTCCTCGCCCATCGCCCAGCCGATCGCCGGCGTCGACTCGCCGCCCAGCTGCGCGACCAACCCATCATAGCGGCCGCCCGAGCACACGGCGCCTTGCGAGCCCAATTCGTTCGTCACCCACTCGAACACGGTGTGCGAGTAGTAGTCGAGGCCACGCACCAGTCGGGGATTCAGCACGTACTTGATGCCGACCGCATCGAGATGGCGACACAAGCCTGCGAAATGCTGGCGCGATTCTTCATCGAGATATTCGGGCAGCGTCGGCGCCGCGGCGATGATGTCCTGCAGGTCCGGATTCTTGCTGTCCAGAATGCGTAGCGGATTGCCCTCCAGGCGTCGCAGACTGTCCGCGTCCAGCTTCGCTTTGTGGGCGCTGAAATACTCGACGAGCTTGGCGCGATAGACCTTGCGCGACTCGGACGTGCCCAGCGAGTTCAAATTGAGCTCCTCCCGCGCGACACCCGCGGCCTTCAACAGGCGTGCGCTGAGCATGATGAGCTCGGCATCGATGTCCGGGCCGGGATAACCGAAAGCCTCGACATCGAGCTGATGGAACTGGCGGAAACGGCCGCGCTGCGGCTTCTCGTGCCGGAACATCGGGCCGGCGCACCACACGCGCTGCTTCTGGTTGTGCAACAGCCCGTTCGTGATCATCGCGCGCACGATGCCGGCGGTCGCTTCGGGCCGTAGCGTCAAGGAGTCGCCGCCCGGATCTTCGAACGTGAACATCTCCTTTTGCACGATATCCGTGTATTCGCCTATCGAGCGCTTGAACAACGCCGTGTGCTCGACGACCGGAACGCGAATCTCCTGATAGGCATAGGCCGCGAAGATTTCGCGCGCCAGCCGTTCCAGACGCTGCCAGCCGCCGATATCGGCGGGCAGGATGTCGTTCATGCCTCGCGGCGGCTGAATCTGCTGTGGAGTCGATTTATCCAACGAATTGCCCAACTGAACACCCAACTAAGTACCCGCAGACAGTCGCGCTTCCAGCAACGGCCACAGCACCTCGAAAGCTACGACCGCGATTGCGACA
>ERZ795041.736-NODE-736-length-11563-cov-4.050400_pt1 | contig 11563 bp, 10 predicted proteins | sample MGYA00375125_ERZ795041 | MGnify/ENA primary metagenome ERZ795041 (study PRJEB30170, sample SAMN03074214) | activated sludge metagenome | biome: Common Effluent Treatment Plant; feature: Wastewater; material: Activated sludge; isolation source: activated biomass in...
CATCGCCCGCAGGAGCGCTTTCGGCCCCGGAATCCGCTGGCGCGCTCAGCGTGCCGCCCTCCGTGGGCGCGCCTTCCGTGGCTGCCCCGCCTTCTGTGCTCATTCCGCCGTCGCCGCTGTCCATCGGCGCTGTCTCCGTAACCGGCGCCGGTATGTCGGATATGACCGACTTGTTTCCGCCGCCGCCCATCGCGAAATACCCCAGCGACAGCGAAGTCAGGAAAAACAGCACCGCGAGCCCCCTCGTCACCTTAACCAAAAACGGCACCGCGCCGCTCGAACCGAATATGGATTCGCTCGTCCCTCCGCCGAATATCGAGCCGAGGTCGCCGCTCTTTCCCGGCTGGAGCAAAACCACCAGGATGAGCAGAATGCTCACTATTATATGCAACACCTTTACAGCCAATATTACTATTTCCACTTTCTATTCTCCCGCTTTCAGCACTATGCTCGTCATTGCGTCCGCCCGCAGACTCGCCCCTCCAACGAGCGCCCCGTCTATGTCGGCCTCGGCCATAAGCTCCGTTATGTTGTCTTCGGTTACGCTTCCGCCGTATACGATCCTCATGCGGTCCGCAATGCCGCCCAATATTTTACCTGCTATTTCACGAATTGTAGCATGGACGAATTCGGCCTCGTCCGGGGTGGCGTTTCGGCCCGTCCCGATGGCCCAAATGGGCTCGTACGCTATCACGAACCGCGAAGGGTCCCTGATTTCGAGCCCCGAAAGAGCGCTCTGGACCTGCCCGTCGACGACGGTCACGGTCTTCCCGCCTTCCTTTTCCTCGAGCGTCTCACCGACGCAGACGATAACCTTGAGCCCCTCGGCCAGCGCGGCGTCTATCTTCTTCCGCACCATTTCGTCCGTCTCGTGGAGTATGTTCCTCCGCTCCGAGTGGCCGATTATCACCCACTCGCACCCGGCGTCCACGAGCATCGCCGGGGATATCTCGCCCGTGTAGGGCCCCCTCTCCTCCCAGAAAACATCCTGCGCGCCGAGATGAAGCCCCGTGCCCTCTATCGCCTCGGCCACTATGCGAAGCGCAGTAAACGGCGGCGCCAGCACAACGTCAACCTCATCCGTAACGCCGGTGACTCCGCCCGCGACCCCTCTCGCGAGCTGCCCCGCCTCCTTCCCCAGCATGTTCATCTTCCAGTTGCCTGCAACAAGCTTTTTTCTCATTTAATCCTTTCTTCGAGCGCGGTTATCGCCGGCAATGTGCCGTTGATAATGTATTCAACCGCCGCTTCGCCGCTCCGGGACACGTAACCGACCCGCCCCTCTACGGCCATGTCGTGGACGATCTGCGCGGTGTCACGGCCTGTAACCGCCCCCCACGCGTCCGACTCTGCAATCGCGTCGGCCACGGCCCTCGAACCCTCGAAAAACCCCGGCTCCTCGCAAACGCCGAGCGGCCCGTTCCAGAAAACCGTCCTCGCTCCCGATATATTATTAGCGAATTGCGCCCTCGTTTCGGGCCCTATATCGACCGTAGTCGAACCTGTCGGGATATTATTGTCCGAAATTATATAGGAAGGAGAATCATTCTTCAAATCCCCGCGGACGGTTACGAGATCCACCGGCACTATGAACCTTATGCCCCTGGTCGCGGACGACGAGATGAGCTTTTTCGCGTTGTAGATCATCGACTGGTCGATATCGGACCTCCCCGTCTCCTTGCCGAGCGTCTTCAAAAAGAGGTTCCCGACCGCCCCTCCCAAAAGGAACGAATCCACGCTGTCCATTAGCTTTTCCATGAGCGCGAGTCTTAAAGGAGTGCACCTCCCGCCGATGACGGCGGTAAACGGCCTGTCGGGTTTTGCGAGCTTCCCGAGGTTCTCGATCTCGTTCTTGAACGAAAGCCCGACGCACACGGTATTGAAGAATCCCGTGATGGCGGAGAGCGAAGCGCGCTTTTGGTTCGATACCGTAAACGCCTCGTTCACGTATATGTCCGCGATCTCGGCGAGCTTCTTTGCGTAATCGATGTTGTCTTCGAGCTCCTTTTTGTGGAAGTCGAGGTTTTCGAGGAGCATGACGCTCCCCGCGGGCATGTCCACCGACACCTTCTTCACGGCGTCGCCCACGGAATCCTCGGGGAAATATATCTCGCACCCGAGCGCCCGCGACAACTCTGCCCCGACGGCCTCGAGCGAATAGCGCCTTACGACCTTCCCGCCCGGCTTCCCCATGTGCGCGGCGAGGATCACCTTCGCCTTCTGCTGAAGGGCGTATCGGACAGTCGGCAGGATGCGCTCTATCTTCCACACCTCTCCCGCCACGCCGGACTTATCCACCGGTACGTCCAGATCGGCCCTTATAAAGATCTTCTTTTCCTTTATATCTATTTCTGCAATGGACGGTATTTTCATACGGTTATTTCGCGTTCTCTTCCATGTAAGCTGCGAGCCTCCTGAGGCCCTCGTCTATTTTTTCGGGCGCCGCGGCATAGGAGAATCTTAGATAGCCCTCCCCTCCCTCGCCGAAATCCACCCCGGGGGTTACGGCCACGTGCGCCTTTTCGAGTATGTCGAAGGCTAGCGCCAGCGAATCGTTCGAGAGCTTCGACACGTTCGCGAACACGTAAAACGCCCCAGTGGGATCGACCTCGGTCGTGAGCCCGAGGCGCTTTAGACCCTCGATCATCCTCTTTCTTCTCTCGCCGAACTCCTTCACCATACTTTCCGCGTCGCCCTTGCCTTTTCTGAGCGCCGCCACGCCCGCGCGCTGCGATATAGGGCTCGGCGAGATGAACAGGTTCTGCTGGAGCTTCTGCACGGGCCGTACTAGAGGCGCCGGCACTATGACGTACCCGAGCCGCCAGCCCGTCATGGCGTAGAGCTTCGAAAAGCCGTTTACGGTTATGGCGTTGCCGGTAAATTCGAGCATCGTCCGCGCCTCGCCCGAATACACGAGGCCGTGATAAATCTCGTCCGATATGACGGGCACGCCGAGCCCTGCTATCCCGCCGAGGACATCCGGGTCGATCACGACCCCGGTCGGGTTCGCGGGCGAATTAATGAGAATCGCCTTCGTACGCGGCGTTATGGCCTTTTCGATGCGCGATACGTCCGGCTGAAACCCTTCCTCTTCATATATGCGCACCTTCTTCGGCGCCCCGCCGGCGATTTTTATAAGCTGAGGATAGCACGCGTAGTGCGGGTCCGTGATTATGATTTCGTCGCCCGGATCGACAAGAGCAAGCATCGACATGAACAGCGCCGGCGAGCTCCCCATCGTCACGATCACCCTGTCCGGCGATACGTCCACGCCGTACGATTCCCTGTAATCTTCCGTAATGGCGTTCCGGAGCTCGCGTATCCCGAGGCTGTGCGTGTATCGCGTGTCGCCCTCGTTAATGGCGGCTATCGCCTCCTCGCACGCGGCCGCGGGGCTCCCGAAGTCGGTCTCCCCGACCTCGAAATGTATCACCTCCGCGCCCGTCGCCTCTATCTCGCGCGCCCTTTCGAGAACCTCCAGGACGTAAAACGGCGCTATGTCTTTCGAGAGATTCGACTGCATGGCGGTTTAGTCTATTTGTAAAGCGGAGGGTTGTCTAGGAGCGGCACGTCGCGCGTGCATGAATCCACAGTAGCTCACGTTTCTCATATACCACCCTCTCCCCAACGGGGGAGAGGGCAAGGGTGAGGGGGTACCTTATAAATCAATCAGGAAAAGAATATTTACATATACTGAGTAGGCAGGAATCCATTCATTTCTCCGCCGGCAATCCATCAAGTGTTTTTCAGTCATTGCGAGGGAGCCCAGCGACCACGGCAATCTTTTTTTACCTGTCACTCCGCCGCAGGCTCCGGCGTCCCGCTCCCGCAAAGCGTCACCGTATAATTAATGTTACTCCCCTGACAGGTAAACAGCGCGTTCGCCAGCCCCTCCACCTGGTTCCCGTCGTCGAAAGACCACGCATACGCCCCGGCCTGCTGCCCGCCGGTGTTGTCGCCGCACGCCGTGTGCACGTTCTCGATGTAGGCGGTCGTCTTTTTCGTCTCCGTGTCTTCGACGTACGTAGGCCACGCCGCCGTCCGGCCGAGGTTCGTGTCGCACTGCCCGTACGGGTCGCACATATTCTGCGGGAACTGGCAGCATGGCGGCGTCGAATTACCCGTCGGCGGCACGTTCGTATTCGCCGCGCAGGCTGCCGTCGCGTCGAACGCACAGCTATCGGCATTGTCGCCGAAGCTCGTCATGCACACTCCCCACACGTCGTTGTTCGTCCAGGGCGTCTCGTCGAAGCTCGACGACACGCATCCGAGCCTGTTCGCATCCGCCGTGCTCATCGCGTCGAGCGGCGGGAGCCCTATCGAGGCCATGTTGAACGGCGACAGGCAGGTGCCTATCTCGTCCGCCGTGCTCTTGACGTACCCGCCGATGTTGCCGTTCGCCCCGGGCTCGAACACGTACGTATCCCACGGGCATAACGGCAGCTCCGAGCACCCGGACCCTGCCGAGCCGCACCCCGGCTGATCGTCGGGGGCTATCTCCACCATCACGTTAAAGCCCGCCACGAACGAGACGTCGTAATTGTCCTCGCCGGTGCAGTTCTTCGGAATGCCCCCGTCGAAGGTCAGCTCTGCGAGCGAGGCGGGCTTCGGCCCGTTTATGCCGCCGCAGTTTTCGACCCCCGTCGTCCCGCCGCAGTTCCCCGACTGGCAGGTGAGCACGCCGCTTGCCCCTGCGGTGCACCCGGTGCGTGCGACCATGATCCCCGAGTCCCAGCAGTCGGGGATATTAAGCTGCCGAATGCCTCCGAGGTTCGCCGGGTCGGCGTTCTTGGTCGGTATCTCCCACGTCGCGCCGCCGTCCTCGGCCCATGGCGGTGCCCCCACCCAGGCCGTATTGTTCGGTATCGTCCCGCCCGACTGGCCGCCCTGGGGGCCGCAGTTCCCCACGGCGGGCGAGCCGCTCGTATTCACCGCGCAAAGTAGCGGCGTGAAATTAATGCTCTGCATCCCTATCCATACCGATTCCGTGCAGTTGTTCACTATTGTCAGAGTGTGGCCCGGCGAAGGGGACGGCGCAGGCGTTGGAGAAGCGCTCGGGGCTGGAGTATGCCGCGGCGTAGGAGCCGGCGTCGGAACCTGCGTCGGGGCCGGGGTCGGTACGCCCGTCGGTTCCGGAATCGGCGTCGGCTCTGCGGTCGGCTCCGGCGTCGGTGCAGCCGTCGGGGCGGCCGTAGGCGCGGGAGTGGGCGAAGCGCCTATCGCGCATGCGGCGGCATTGTCCGACGAGCATCCGGTAAAGTCGAGAATCTGGGTGACCGAGCCGCAGCCCGCGGGCGAGCTGAGAGTACAGCACGCCGCGTCGCCGAGCTCGGCGCAGATATTGCATGCGCTGTCCGCGCCCGTGAGGTCGCACGTCCTCAGCTCAGTATCGCCGTCGCCTCCCCCTTTGCCGGTATCGCCGTCCGAAGACGACTCGCAGCCCCCGATGATTCCGAGCCCGAGCATGGCAAATAGTGCGTAAACGGCAAACGTCCTTGGCAATATGGAATATTTCATATATATCTCCTTTGTCCTTCCTCGCGGACGGAACCAGCCCCGGCCTGCCTAAAAATACGGCCTTTAGAGATTTAGTGCAATATCGATAATTCGAATAAAGAAACAGCGGAAAGCGCCTGAGAGCACTGGCGATATTAGGGATTTATAAGCTGTTCGGAATGAATCGAAGATATAAAAATGAAGGGGTTACAATCAGACAGCCGCCGTCTTCCGGCCTTCCTTCCCCAGGACCTTCTCGATCTTCCTCACGAGAAGCTCCCTCTTCAGCCGGCTCAGCCGGTCGATGAAAAGTACGCCGTCCAGGTGGTCTATCTCGTGCTGGAACACCCTCGCGAGCAGGTCCTCGGCCTCTACCTCTATCGGGTCGCCGTCGCGGTTATACGCCTCGACGACCACCTTGAACTTCCGCTTTACCTCGCTCGAAAAACCCGGAATGCTGAGGCAAGCCTCCTCGCCCAGCGCCGACCCCTCGGAGTAAACGATAACGGGATTTATGAGCTCCATCAGCCCCGGCCCATCATACTCTTCTTCTTCTGCAACGTCCTCGACCGGCACCGCCTCCACCGAATCCGTCTCTCCGCCGGGCTCGCCTTCCCCGCCCTCTTCCTCATCGCCGTCCCTGAACCACGGGCTCGCGTCGATGACTACGACCCTCTTGTCCTCGCCCACCTGCGGCGCGGCCAGCCCGACGCCCCTGGCGGCGTACATCGTCTCCGTCATGTTGTCGAGGAGTGAAAGCAGCTCGTCGTCGATTTCCTCGACGGGGGCGCATTTCTTTCTCAGAAAGGGGTCCGGATATTTGAGTATTTTCAGTAATGCCATAGGGAAGAGGCTAGCGGATGGCGCGTAATTGTCAATCGCCCCATCGGGCCCGGCCGAGGCGTCCGTCTGAAGACCGCGGGCCCGCCGCTCGGGCGGTACGGCCCGGGGACTTTATTCCTCGCCGTTCAGCTTGGCTATGAGTTCGCGGCTCGGACGGAAATGCGGGAGCTTCTTGCTCGACACGGTAACCTTATCGCCCGTCCTGGGGTTCCTGCCCTCGTACGAGCCGTAGCTCTTCGTGAAAAAGCTGCCGAATCCCCTTATTTCTATCCGGCCTCCGCCTTCGAGGACTCCCGTCATGTGCTCGATGATCGTATCGAGAATCTGCTCGGACTGGGAAGGTTGAAGATTGAATCTATCCGCTAAATCCCTTTCAATGTCTGAACGCTTCATGTTTGGAACTCCCAACCGTTTATTAAGCCGCAGCGCATACCCCCGGCTACAATTCCAATTTAGATAATTATTCAGTGTTTGTCAAGTGTTATACTCGAAGTGGGAATAAATTGCGCCCGCCGCGTACGGGCGGGCGCAAGTGTGGTCGAGAAGTTTCGGAATTTAATTAAGCTTTGACTTTATCTCCGCCCGAGGCCCTTTTCTCCACCGTCTTTACTTCCGGGCGTCCGGGCGCGGCGGGATGGGCGGCCCCGGTGTGGTACTGGAACGCCTCCAGGTGCCTGTCCGAATAGGAACCCTGCGGATAGTACTTGTCGTAGAACTCGACGTCTATGTTCATCGCCTGGAAAACGAGCCTCATGTACATCGGGTCGACGAACGCCGGGAACCTGCCGTACGTATCGTAAATATAGTTCGCGACGTCCTTCACGATCTGTATCGTCGTCTCGGTCGGCCTCGGCGCGCGCATGAGATGCTTGTCGGGCTCGGCATACGGGAACGGCTTCTCCGGTTTCCACGCCGATTCCTTGTGCTCGTGGAAGGCGTCTATGGCCTCGTTCATATCCTTGTAATACGGCGGACAATACGCCTGGAAGATGCCGTCCTTTCCTACAGGCACGGTCGTCGGGGGATCGATAGTCCCCTTCTTCGGCTGTATGAACCTGAACCCGAGCCCCTTGAAGAGCTGGGGTGCGCCGCCAAGAGCGAACCTCGGTATGAAGCCGCTGAACGTCCACCCGGCGAGCCCGAGTGCCTGGAGCGCGAGGCTCATGTTCTGGCAGATAAAAGCCTGCTCTACGTTAAGCCCCGTCAGAATTCTGGTTTCTAGGTCGAAGAGCGAGAGCTTGACGCTGTCTTTTAACCGTCCCTTCTTTATCCACTTGTCGACGCCCGCGGGCTTCCCGGTCATGTCGTCGATTATCGTAAATCCGTAGGAATTGCTGCAATAAAGGTGAAGGAGGTTTATGTATTCCTCGGTCACGTCCGTCACCGGGATGAAGACCGACGTCCCGGGCTTGTTCGTATTCCACTGGTTAAAGTCGAAGAGCCCCGGCATCTTGTCCGGCAGATCGGCCCTGCCGTCCTCGAGCTTTACGAGGCTCTCGCGGTAAAGCTCCAGGATCCTCGCCATGCGCTCTTCCCTCCCCATCTTGAAGAACATGTCGAGCTCGTGTTTCTTGGGGAGCATGTTCTTGACGTCGACGTGGTAGAGCCCGCTGTCGTTAGTGAAGAAAAGCTCGGTCCCGTGGTTGTTGCATGCGGAGGGCCAGGTCCGTCCGGTCCACTGGCAAAGGAGGTCGATTCCCGTTTCCGGGGGCAGGTCCGCGAGGCAGAGCCCGGTGAGTCCCGTGCCCGACCATACCAGCAGCGCTTCTTCCATCTCTTCGAGCGGCACAGGGTCGTACTTCGACTCGAACCCGAGCGTCGGGTCTTCGAGCTTCATCCCGAGGCCGAACCTCCTCGAACGGCGGTTGAATATCGAATCGAAAAGCGGGTAGCCGAGCGCCTTTTCGTAACGCTCTCCCAAAGTGAATTTTCCGTTCGTCTTGCCGCTATTGTCCTTGTCGTCGGCGCTTCTTGCCATTACCGTACCTCCAATGCTGATGTGGTTTTACAGCGGAACCTTAACCCAATAGAGAATTTAAAATATGTAGAAAAAAAATGCAAGGCGGCCGGGGTACGGAAGAGGCCGGAAACGCTGGTATCTTTGGCGGTTACGGGATGCTTCTGATGCCTTTGACGGGCGGCTCCGAAGCCTGCCCCGGAATGTCGGATACCAGGCCGGTTATATGGACGCCCCGGTTATGAGCGGCTTCCCTGTCGGGGCCTCCGCGCCGCCATCGGGTTCGAGCGTCACCTTAAACGCCTCTATCGCCTTCACGTCGCCGAACTTTTTGAGCGAATCTATGTGCACGACGCTGTCCCCCTCGTCGTTCACTTCGAATATCCCCATGCTCCGCGGCTTGCCCTTTATGATGACCCACCACTGGTACGTCTTCCCCTCGGGCGCGTTCGGCATGTCGAGGCAATAAAGAAGCGCGTCGTGCTCGTGCTTGTCCCAGAGCACCCTCCCCGAAGCCTTGAGATCGGAGGCATTGCTGCGGAGCTGAATGAGGACTATATCCTGGTCCTTCATGAAGTCCGTCACCTGCTCGAGGCTCGCGAGCTTCGTTTCCAGGCCGCCGAGCTCGCCCTCTTTCGTAGCGATGAGGTTTTCGAGCCTCTCCACCCTTTCCTCGCTCGCCGTGAGCTTGTCGCTGAGCGACGATATCACGGCGTCCCTCTCGCCTACGGTTGTCCTTAGTGTTATTTTCGTCACGACCAGGAAATCGAGCGCCGCAGAGGCGAGAGCGCCCGCCCCGAGCCAGAGCGGCCGGAAGCCTGCGAGGAAGCCCTCCTTCGCTGGGGCCATCCTTTCCCGTATTTCACGCGACTTTCTTCGTCTTACGTCAGCAAGGAGTTTTTTTTTGATGTCGGGGGAGGGAACGGCGGGCCTGGCCGAATAGGAAAGGAGGCTGGCCACGGATTCGTAATCCGCGAGCATTCGCCTTACCTCTTCCGTGTTCGAATCGATAAGGCGCTCCGCTTCTTCGAGCTCCTCGCCTTCGAGCACGCCGAGCACGTAAAGCAGGATCAGTTCTTCTTCTCTCGACACTTCGCTCATCTGATCGGGCATTTTCTCGGGGTATTTCCTTCGGGACTTTTTGACATTATATATAAATCCGCCGCTTATTTAAATATACGGGCGCGGATGCGGTTTCGGTTGACCCGTTTCAAAATATTATAACCGCGCAAAACCGCGATAGAGGGAACGGAAAGCGTGCGCTTAAATTCACAACAATTATTGAGTAGTAATGAAACTTCGATTAGGTTAAATTTAGTAACCGGAGCTTTGGAGGAGGAATGTCAGACATTTCCGGCGGCCGAGGCCGCCTGCCGCAACTGGAACAGGAGCTGGCCGAGCTGCTGGCCAAGATAGCCCGGGGATGCGAGTCCGCCCTCGGGAAGCTTTACGACAAAACCATCTCCCAGGTCTACGGGCTCGCCGCAAAGATACTGTCGAGCCACGACGAGGCCGACGAGGTTTCGCTCGACGTTTTCAACCAGGTCTGGCGGAAATCCCTCGAATACTCCCCCGACAGGGGCTCCCCCTCCGCGTGGCTTATCACGCTCACCCGCAGCCGGGCCATAGACAAGCTGAGGTCCGGGAAGAAGAGAAGGCTCCTTCAGGCCCCTCTCCCCGACGACCTGCCCGACAACTCCGGCTCGCCCGACGAGGAAACGGAAACCCGCGAGAAACGCGAGCTCATCGAGAGCGCCCTTTCCGAGCTCCCCGCGTCCCAGCGGCGGTCTATAGAGCTCGCCTACTTCCACGGCATGAGCCAGACGGAGATTTCCGCCCACCTCGACGAGCCCCTCGGCACCGTTAAGAGCTGGATGCGCGCCGGCATGGCCAAGCTCAGGCAAAGGCTCTGCGAGGGATAGCGCCCTAAAGCGGAAGCCCGAGCTTCTTCCCTATCGCGGCGTAGCCGAGATAAAAGATCACCATTATGGCAGCGGACACCCCCATCGCCGCCCAGAACCCGACCCCCTGTTTTATCAGCCACGGCAGCACGATAAAAAACAGCAGCGTCGGCAGCACCAGCCAGAATATACCCGTCGAAAGCTCGGCCACGCGCGCCGCGTCCTTCGTGTCCACGTAAAGCCATATCATCGCCAGGAGCGACGTAAGCGGCAGCGCGAGCAAGAGCGCCGCGAACGTCGTGTATCTCTTCCCGAGCTCCGACGCCCCGACGATAATGCCCGCCGTGAGGACCGTTTTCACGATTATGTAGAGCATGTGAAGCTCCTTTTAAAATTTTCTATACGCATTACAATACTACTCGCACGGACGGCCGCAAAGCGGTTTCGGCGGCCGGCCCGGGAGGCGCGCTTGCAGATCAAGTCCTACACTATAGGCGACAACCTTCTCATGACCGAGGAACCCGGGGGACCGCCCGACCCCGGGCGGATATACGACGGCAGGCTCAGGTGGGTGGACATACTCGACCCGGGGCCCGAGGAGCTAAGGACATTCCTCAGCCCCATACTAAAGGACGACTCCATAATAGACGACTACGTCTTGACGGAACGTAACCTCCCCGTCGCCCACTCCGAGTTCGAGCTCTATTTCGAATTCCCCATCATAAAGGACACGGAAGAGTTCATCATCGAATATATCTCCTTCCTCTGCACTCCGACCCTTCTGATCACGATCCACAGAAACGAAGTCGGCATGATGAGCAAGCTCGCCTCCAACCTCTGCGAGAGGCTCCACTTGAAGAAGGGGACTATAGCGTCCCTCCTCTACTACATCCTCGCCGAGCTCGTCGAGAAGAACTACGCCCTCTACATGGCGCTCCGGGAAGACATCACCGACCTCAGCAACAAGGTGATCGCCGAGAAGCTGACGATAGACATCGACTCCATACTCAACCTCAAGAAGAACATCGACCGCGTGAACATCATGGTCGAGGACCAGCTCTACTGCATAAACATCCTGAACGTCTACGACGGGACTGCGTTCGACATCGGCAAGCTCGGGAAGAGCTTCAAGAACCTCGAAGAGGAGATCCGTAACGGCTTCCGCTTCCTGAGCCGCTACGAGCGAAGGCTCGAAGACCTCCATCAGCACTACGACCTCATGCTCCAGGACAAAACCAACAACAGGCTAAAGATTCTCACCATCGTCGCCGCCATATTCCTCCCGCTGAACCTCGTCGCCGGCATCTACGGCATGAACTTCGACAACATGCCCATCCTCCACTGGGAATTCGCCTACCACACGATC
>ERZ795041.738-NODE-738-length-11518-cov-3.995464_pt1 | contig 11518 bp, 8 predicted proteins | sample MGYA00375125_ERZ795041 | MGnify/ENA primary metagenome ERZ795041 (study PRJEB30170, sample SAMN03074214) | activated sludge metagenome | biome: Common Effluent Treatment Plant; feature: Wastewater; material: Activated sludge; isolation source: activated biomass in a...
GTTATAAATTACTTCAATGTTTACATTGCCCTCGGGTGAAGTGTAAAATATGATGTCGTTATGTTGATTTTTTTCTGCCATTACTTCAATTGCTTGTTTTCTTTTATGGGTGGCAGAAAGTTATCGCCTGTAATTACGCTTTTACCTGTTTTGGCTTCTAATTCTTTACGTGCATTTTTGGCAATTGCACCTCCTTTTTTTCCTGCCTTTGCATTTTCGGTTATTCCTTTTGCTTGTTCGGCTTCTGCTATTTGTCTTGTACTCAATTCTGCCAATGCCGTAAAAATGAGTTCTGCCTCACTCATGTGGTCTCGTAGGTTTTGAGATTTCAAGCCTTTTATATCTTTATGTTTTTTCACCGTTAATCCTGTCCATTCCTGATGAATGATATTGGTAAGCATTGCAAACTCATCATTCTTAGTTACACCACTTTCTTTCCAATAGTCGGTTAGTTTATTTCTGGTTTCCTGCCCAGTCATTCGTTGCTGTATCCACTTTTCACTTCTGCCCATTTTTTGCCAGTTCTCTCTTGCTCTGTCCATACTCAGGCTGGGGTCTTGTATTTCTTGTAAACGTTCGTAGCCTACTTTTGCCAACCATTGTTTAAAGGGCTCTGCTTTGGGGCTGGGAATGGATTGTATGAGGCGGAAAATGTCTTCTACATTGCCCACATCGGTTTTATAAAACTTTCCATCTTCTGATTGTAATTTCAGTTGGTTACACTTTGTAACCGACTCATTTCCCTCTTTTTTAAGCCTGTTTTTCAACACTTTCCAGTAGTTTCTAGCTCTATCCACTGTAGGTTGGTCTGTAAGAATGCCCACAATATCTACAATACTGAAATACCATATTTCTTTATCAGCATCGTATTGGCTGCGTACTTTTTTATTTTCAAATATTTTTATACTCATATTTTCTAATTATTAATTGTTAATGGTTAATGGTTAATGGTTAATGGTAAACTACTGCGTTGCTAAATTTATTTTTGATAAAATATTGGGGCTTTTAATATCTACAATGTTTATACGTTGCCTTACTGCATTATCAGGGGTTTGCAGCCAGAGGTAAAATGCTTTAATTACATCTGCCTTTTCAGTATCGGTTTTTAAATGTGCAATGGGCTTAGGCTTCATAAACTGCAATACATCTATTCCTACTTCTTTCATATGCACTTCAAAATACAACTCATACACCATCATATTGAGCACATCTTCTATGTGGGATGCTATTCTTTCGTTGGTCGTATGAGAAAATATTTGCTCTGATTGTTTGTTGTGTAAGTACAGTAAATAATCCACTAAATTTTCATATGAATTTGTAACTGCTGGTATTTTGATAGGAATAGTGTGCAATTCGTAAATACCGATAGTAGGCATCAAATATTTATTGCAGTACCAATAATTGACAACTTTGGAATTTAAAATTCCACACAATGCCTTTAGAGAAGTTTTTTTGTCCCAACTATCAAAACGAGAAACATTTGTAGTGTCAAGAAAATAATTCTGATTATCATCATAAACACATAATAATTGCATTGAACTATTTACTCTTTGTGTAATAATTTTTTCAGGAACTTCAAAAAAGTCTTTAGTATAAGAAACTGAGCCTACTTTCTCTTTCATTAAATCAGGTCTATACCAAATATATTCGCCATTCCAATTTAGCTCATATGCTTTAATATTTTTCCCACGAAAGATTTTTTTATACTCATCATTAATATACTCAGTACTAATAAATCTGCTATCATCGCTTGTTTTAATCCCTCTTGAAAACTGGATAATATCACTGAGTTTTGAACTATTATTTTCAATTAGTTTAAAAATTGCTTTTTGACTTTCATTGAAATTTGTATTCAAGGTAAGTGCAGCATCTTTTAAAATATCTGAAACTTGAACATCACTAATTTTATGGAAAGAACTATCTAATACATCAAATGACGAGAATTTAGATTTTTCATTTGAGATTATAACAATCATTGGTTTTACAATGGCATCAAATACACCAAAGTCTAAGTCAACTACGTTTAAGACCGTTTTCTGCTTAAATATAATTTCCCGAAGTTTGGAAAAACTATCTGTTGCTTTCCAAGTTTGAGGTATTATATAACTCAGAGTACCGTTAGGTTTTAATAATTCAAAACCCTTCTCTAAAAAGAAAGCATACAAATCAGCCTTGTTTTTGGATGAGTAAAATATTTCCTTTAAATGGTTTCTGTAATTATCATCTTTAATATTTGAAATATTTACGTATGGCGGATTTCCAATTACTATATCAAATCCGTTATTTGCAACGTGAAATACTTCACTAAAAAACAATTTAAAGTCAAAGTTTATTATATAGCTGCTGTACTGGTTTGCCGTGTCTAAAATCTTTTGTATGTAGTAATTGATTTGTTCCTTTAACTCTTTCTTTTTCTCTGGGTCGTTTTCATTAAAGTAAAGATGTTTATACTGTTCAAATTTTTGGTCGGCTTGTACATCAATTACAGTATTGTAAGGAATACCTAAAAGGCTATTCCCCTGCATAATTTTGTAATCAAGGTTGGGCAATGGACGGGGTTCGTTTTCATCTACTACCAAACTCAACCAAAAACGCAATCGTGCTATATCTACAGCACCGGCATCAATGTCCACACCGTAAATACTTTCTTCAATGATGTGTTTTTTTATTTCTGCTTCAGTTTGTTTACGGGTAAAGCCCTTTAACTCTTGCAAATAAATTTGAGCATTGAATATTTCCTGCAAAATGCCCATTGGGAAAGCACCTGAACCAATAGCAGGGTCGCAAATTTTTACCTGCTCCAGTGCATCAATTATTTTAAAAGCATTCTTTTCTGCAAACTGTATTTCATCTTTATTTAACTCCTGTTGCTGTATTATTTTAGTAATAGCACCCTTTCCTGTTTTGTTATCAGCAATGTTTAATTCATGGCTTGCTAATAAATAGGCAGTGAGGCTTTCCCTGCACATATAATGCACTATTTCTTTTGGCGTATAAAAAGCTCCTTTGTCTTTGTTATCTTCCAACAGGTTTTCAAAAATATGCCCCAGCATTTCGGGGTCAACGGCTACGGTGTGTTCATCGGGTGCATCTTCGTAAACAGTAAAGTTGAAATTATTGAAGGTGTTAAACAGGTTTTCAAATATTTCAGTAGGCATAGCCAACTTATTAAATTTCCTGTCGTGGCTATCGTCAAACAAACCACCGTTGAGGTATGGAAACCTGAGTGTGTTTGTTTCTTTTTCAGAAGCAGTATTGTTTAATGTTTTAAAAAATAAAGGCACTAACTCCTGTGTATAGAAATCGTCTTTGTGTTTTGAATTTTTGAACAAGTCAAATAAATAATCAGGATTGCCTTCTCCCCATTTTTTGCCTTGTGCTACCGCTAACCAACCTTTCTTTTGAATGAAGTACAAAAACACAATACGCCCCATCATTCGTTTACAAAAGTCACGGGCTTGCTTTTCATCGTTGCCAAATAAATTCCGCAATTGAAAGTTGGCAGGGTGGATGACTGTTTCAACAAACTTGTTTCCTTTTTTTACATATCGCTTACCTGTAATGAACTCTACAAAATCTTCATAGGATTTTTTGTATTCATTGAAAAAGTCTTTGCTTAATTTTTCAACAGAAAATGCTTCTTCAAAATCATTCAGCGTTAAATATTGATACAAATTGCCCTGCTGCTTTTGTATGAGCTTGTCAAAGCGAATGGCGGCTGTTAATGCCTTTTCATTTTTACCAAATAAGTAAGTGTAACGCTTCGGTGCTGTTTCTTTATCTTCAATGGTATCGGTGGCTGTGTTTTTTATTTTTCGCTTGCTGATGTAACTAAAACGCCATTTATCGCCCTGCACAAATACCACCATTGCACCAGCTACCTGTGCTGTAATACTTTTAATAAGGTTTCGTAATCCTACACGGTTACGGGTAAGTTTTACATTGTCGTTTAGCTGTACTTCAAAGATGCCTATTTTGGTGTATTCGTTTACTTCGTAATTGCCCAGTGAGTAGCATTTTTTGCTAATGGTTTTATCCGCTAATTCAATCGTATGGGCATCGCCAAATAATTTACCATTGGTAAAGTGGCTTTGTAAAAACACTTTCCACTCCTTTTGATTATAAGGACTTTCAAGCAGTTGTCGTATTTCTGTTATTGTCATTGTAAGTTCCTATTATTAAACAAAAGTTTCTGAAATAATTATTTTAGGTTCCAATGGTGTTGCATCTTTTTTCACCTGACGCTTTATTTTGGAAGTATATTTTTTTGACAATGTAATCAACTCTACTTCCAACTTGTTTGCATTGGGTTCATTACGCAGCTTATACACTTCGTTGGTAAGGTTGGCATACGTGCCATTTTTGAGCAAAGGCAATAAATTGATTGCAGCCTGTTTGCCCTCCTCTGTACTTAATGTATCGGCTAACCAATTGCTTAACCGTACTACAGATGTTTGCGTTCTTACATCGCTTGTGTCGTCTTTACCGCCTACCATTTCGGGGGTTGTAATATCTTTTTCAAACTGGTTGATGATATGATTGATATGCTTGTAATGAATTTCGGGAATTGGCAAAATGCCTTCCTCTGTTTTCTTTGCTTCAAATATTTTTACTGCCTTTTCAAAAGGTAGCGGATATGACTTGCTTTGCGTATGCAGGTAAATATTTTTGTAATCGCCATTTTTTACAAATGCAAGGCTTTGTTCTCCCTCTTGTGATTTGCGAATGCAGCGGATTTTGAGAGGCATTTTCCTAATGGCATCAAAATGTTCGGGGTTTTGTTCTTTGAATTTGCGAAGCCATTCTAAATACTCTGTCCTTATATCCTTATCTTCCTCTTTTTCCTCAAACATCCTGAACTGGTCTATTATTTCATCCAGCGTATAAATCTTATTGTCCTCTCCGAATGTGCTGTGGCTGCTTTGCAGTTTGGCTAATGATTTTTGCCTTAAATTAATTCTATCATCGCCCTGCTCGGATGGGTAAAAATTGTAATTGTAAATTGAATGTGCTTTAGTACCAATACGATTGATACGCCCTAAACGCTGAATGAGTTTTGTAGGGTTCCAGGGTGTATCATAGTTTACAATAACATTAGCCCTGTGCAGGTTGATACCTTCTGCCAATACATCTGTAGTAAGTATTATATCAAAATCGTGTTTAAAATTACCTTCGTAGTTGGCATCAAAGTTTTCACGGATGGTTTCAAAAGCCTTATTCCTGTTTTCGGATGTAATGCTTAATACTTTGTAATTGGTTTCTTTTTGAAGCCTGTCAGTAAGGTAAAATAGTGTATCGGCACTCTCGGTAAAAATTACCAGTTTACCTAATTCGTTTTTACTACTCTCAAAATATTCTGTTTTCAAGAGTTCAATAAATACATTCCATTTAGGGTCATTGTGTTCCTCTATGGCTTGCCACTTTTCGTTTAATGCTGATAGGTGCAAGTAATCGTTCTTTAAACCCTCAATAAAACCCTTCTTAAAATCGGCTTGCTTAAACTTCTTATTCTTGGGTTTATCGTCATCTATTTTAAGGATTTCAATTTCAATTTCTTCATCGGTGTAACCTTTGTTAAGCAGGTCTGTAATATCTAAATCAGGTGCAATAAAAATGTTGTCTCTTTCATACATTTCTATCATCTGCAATGTAGAAGCTGTAATCTTGCTCAATGATTTTTTAAAGGCGTAGAAGCTACTCTCCAGTCGTTTGATTAACTGGGTTTGCATAATGAATGCAAATGACCTTGAAATGGTTTGTGCATTTTGGTAAGTTCCTGCATTGGCTTCATCGGTTAAGTAAGCAATGGCTTGATAGCGGAAAAAATCAACCTTGTTTTTATCAATGATTGTATTGGCGGTATCAATAAATAATTCGGCTAACTGATGTGTTAACTGATATTGATTTGCAAAAGGGTCGGCAACCTTCGGAAATGTAATACCCTGCTCTGTTAAGTCTTTTGCATATCTTTCATTTCGTCTTAAATCTGTTCTTGTCCTGCGGATAGTAATATCCTTAATTACCTTATCCCTTATATCGGTAAAAATTTCCTGTATAGCATTCAGGTCTAAAGGTGTTTGCTGAATAAGGGACTTGTACCTTACAATATGAGGGTAAAAATATTTTTGCAAGTTCGGTTCACTCAAATTACTATTTCTAATGTCTTGAAATAATGAAATGAGATAATAAATATCTTCGGGTTTATTGTTTAAAGGTGTAGCAGAAATTAATACTACTTTTTTATCAAAGCCTTCAATATTTCCTATATTTTCTCTGCCACTCTTACAAATGATTTGCAAGTTTTGAAACTGTTGGCTTCTGTGATTACGGAATTTATGGGCTTCATCTACTAATATCAAATCATAGCGTTCTTTATCGCTGTAATTGTGGTCGCCCTCCACAATTTTATTTAAACTCCCATTGGCAATAAAATGGCATTTTTCGTCAATTCTAAATTCTTTAAAAGTGCTTTTCCAGTTCTTTTCCAATGTTGGCGGATATACAACAAGCACTTTGGTTTTAGGACCATTATTGATAATGAATTTCTTTGCCAACAAAGCTGCCATCACTGTTTTACCAGTACCTACCACATCGGCTAAAAAGAAACCATTGTATTTAAGCAGTAGTTCGTAGCCTTGATTTACTGCATCTACCTGATAGCTCAATTTTTTAAATTTCTTTAATGGCATATCGCTAATGCTGTCGGGGTCGTACTCTATGTTTTTACCAAAAAATTCTATCAGGAATTTTACATACAATTCAAAGGGGGTAGGTGTTGCATCTAAATATGTTTTCTTAATTAATGCAGGTGCATCAACTGGCAGTATTGGAGTGCTTTGTAACCATAATTTTTCAAACTCTGTATCAGCAAACAGTACATTTTCATAATCCCTCAACTCAATATTCATTTCGTAATTATGTTCTACATCCTCTAATCCTAAACCTTGTGCAGAAAGATTGGATGAACCCATAATGACCATACCATTTGGGTTATGCTCATTAAAATTGGGAGATAAGAAAATATAAAATTTAGAGTGTAGCTTTTTTGAATTGTGTGCCCTTATTTCTATTCTACCATCTGCTATATCATTTATCAATTGTAAAATACCTTCCTCTATCTGTTTGCCATATTTTGCGTTGATAATATCGTCTTGGATGCTTTCAATAAAACTTTGTTTGGTATCTTTTGCGTTTGCATTAAATAACAAACCTTGTTTTTGTGCTAAGGCTATGAAGGGGTCAACATTAATACCTGCAATGATTTTTACTTTTAAATCAGCAGGAAAATGTTTGCGAATAGCGAAGTACCCGGAAGCTCTAAAGTAACCAATTACCGATTTGAAGTACTCTATGTTTTGCATATGCTCAAACACACCTACAAATTTTTTATAGAGTGTATTCTCGCCCTGATTTGTAAAAAAGTTTGATGCCATTACTTTGCTTTCTTAATTTTTTTAGATACCGATTTCAATGCTTCATCTGCCGTTGGTTCATCTTTTACCAATTGCATTAATTGGTCGGCAAGCCAAAGGGTTTCTAACTCCACTTTATCAGCTTGCAGTATCTCAGCCAATAAAGGGATTTGCTCCTTCTTTAGCTGACGGTCGCCACGTTCAACTTTACTAATGATAGAAGTGTCCACATCTAACTTTGAAGCAAGCTGCCTGAGCAGTAAACCCTGCTTTGTGCGTAGCTCCCTTATTCGTTCACCAAATTGTGTTGACATTATAAAACTATTGTCTTGACAGAATTTGGCAAATATAGGAAACCAAAAGCAAGGATTTACAGCATGTGAGGAAGTTTAGAAATGTGGGAAAATGGGGATATACATTAATTTACAAACTCAATAAAAACAAGCACTTGATAACAAAAAAGAAAGATAGTTACTTTCCGATACAGAAGATACAAGTTACTGATGTATCAAGGGTTTCAGCCGATTGGGCAACAAATAGCCAACAAGATTAGCCAAACCAAGTGCAAACGCTGCACAAACAAGAGAAGAAAAATTATTGAGTGTAGAGAGTGCAAGTCCGCATCATAGCGTCTGCGAATTAAAGCATTACGGCTTATCGTAACTGCCGGGCAACAGTATCCTGTTGTAATCCCATGTACTGGCAGAACTCTTCAACAGTAACAACCTGGTGTTGTTGCTTCTTGAGATGCTCTTTAATCTTCTTAATAAGATTCCTGCCATACCTATCGCTTCTTCCTGTGATGATCTGAATGTCCTTCGGATAAATACACAGTCTATTCATTATTCAAATAACTTTTTCATACACTATCCATACTTCGGATATGGCTTTGATATGAGTAATTCGTAGCAAAGATAATCATTTTTTGAAGGCGGTAAAATGGTGTTAGTTGGAATAATGTGGCATAAACGGAACGGATGACCTTGCACATTTGTTGGGGCTTTATTGTCAATCTATTTTTGTTTTCAAATGCTGCTAAAACAGCAACAAATTGAAACAAATTATTAACCCAATAAATTTTTTACAATGGCAAAGCAAAAAGGAATTATAAAATTAGACGGTACTATCGGAGGTATTACTTTCTACAAATCAACTTTGGATGGATATCTGGCAAGAGAAAAAGGCGGAGTATCTGCTGACAAAATTGCCAATGATCCTGCATTTCAAAGGACCCGTGAAAACGGTGAAGAGTTTGGCAGAGCCGGAAAAGCCGGAAAGCTTTTGCGTAATGCAATCCGTGCAATGTTGCAAAACGCTTCTGATAGCCGGATGGTAGGCCGCCTCACTCAGAAAATGGTTGAAGTAATCCAGGAAGATCTTACCAATCCCCGTGGTCAACGCAATGTGATTGATGGCGAAGCCGAATTGCTGGAAGGATTTGAGTTTAACATCAGTGGTAAACTCGGAACTACTTTGTACGCTCCATTCACTGGAACCATTGACAGGGTGGCCGGTACACTTACCGCAAATATTCCTGCATTCGTGCCAATCAACATGCTTGCAGCGCCAGGTGGTTCTACCCATTTCAAAATTGTTTCTGCCGGTGCAGAGGTTGATTTTGAAAATGAAACCTTTGTAATGGATGCACAGGCAACTGCTGTGTTACCCTGGGATTCTGCCGCAACCGCAGTAATTACCCTTGTAAACACTGTTACTGCCAACAGTACACATCCTTTGTTCCTTGCATTAGGAATTGAGTTTTACCAGGAAGTAAACGGTCAAATGTATCCTTTGAAAAACGGTGCATTTAATCCACTGTCACTGGTGAAAGTGTCTGGCCTGTAAATGTCGTGGTAAGATAAATGTATTCGTGAAATATTTTCACGAGTCAACTAAAGGAAACAATTTTTATAACAATAAAATTTAAAGCCATGTTAAGCGGAGTATTAGATTTCATTGCCTCAGTAATAAACTTATTCTGAGCTAATTTTTGAAATTACCTGAACATCTTTGTTCATTCTTCAGTTCAAAAAATGGCCCTGCCGCAAGGCAGGGCTTTTCTTTTAGTATTCACCCGGCAGCATCAGGCAGCCATCCACCAGCCAAAGCGTGGCAAGATCATAAGGAAAATCACTGAAGGGGATTTCCTGACTTGTTACTTTGTTGTGGTTGCCATCTGTTGCAAGAATTGTAAAGGCATTGTCCTTTACTCTCTTTAAATCCCACACCTGGAACCGTTCAAGGTTAATATCTCTGTGGCATTGATGGCTAATGATTAAATCAATGAGCCAGTAAGCTCCGCAGCCCTCTGCTAATTCTTTCACACCATCCGTATAAAGAATCAGGGAAGGTTTGTGGCAAAAGAAATTTTCTGGACCGTTGTGAGAACCGAAGAAGTGATTTGCATTTTTCATTGTAATAAAATTTATTTTAAAAGAAAAAAGGAAAAAAAAGAAAGCATTTACATCAGGCGGCGGGGCTAAAAAAACAAGGAGGAACGGAATAAATGATGGCTTTGTGCGGTGGGGCTGTGTTTATGCCGTAGTTCCTTGTTTTTTTTAAAGCAAGGGGCTGTGCCAGCCGACTAACTTGCTGTACTTTTTTGATTCTTTAGAAATAACTTTAGTGTATGACATTTCAGGAATTAGAAAAGACATTAATAAAAGGAAAGAGAATCCTTCAACCAATAACAAATGGGAATGTAATTGAAAGCAAGGAAGGATATTATTCTATCTGGATTACTAATACAAAAAAACTGCCTCCAGCATTTCACAATGAATTAGTAAGAAAGAAGACAAATCTTCTTTACATCGGGATAGCCAGCGGTTCTCTTTTAAAAAGATTGTATTTGCATGAACTCCAACACAGAAACCCTGCTACATTTTTCAGAAGTATAGGTGCTATATTGGGATACAGGCCAGACCCTGGAAGCCTTGCAGGTAAAAAAAATCAGAACAATTACAAATTCAACAAAGAAAATACAAAAGCAATAGTTGAATGGATAAACCATAATCTTGAAATTGCTTTTCATTACTGCCCTACTGCCCATTCAACGATTGAAATAAATCTCATTAAGAAATACGGACCACTTCTTAACTGGACCCATAATCCAGAACCCTTCATGCCTTTGAAAAAACTGAAAGATGAATGCCGGTTAATAGCCAGAAATTAAATTTGAAAACAAGGAAGATCCGTTTAATGTGCCGGTTTGTTACAGTACGGATATGTACCAAAGATGCACCGGCTAAACTTACCTATAGATCAGTAATGCTTTCTTGGAAGCGATAGCAAATGTGTCAAGCCTGCCGGTAAAAGCGCCTGCGGCAAAAAAGAAGCATAGCCGTGCCGCACACTTGTCGGCACTGTGGTGTTGGCGAGCCGTTAGATGGCCGCCGGAGAGAATGAGGAACGAATGAACGGAGGCGGACAGCGAGCCCCCACAAAGGGGCTGGCAGTAAAGCCATGAGGAACGAATGGCGATGCCAGCTCCATAGGAAGCCGCCGTAGTAAATTTCCCGTCAGGGTACGGAGGCGGCTGAACTATGCAAGTGAACCTTAGCGATGCTTTGCGAAATGGAGGTACGACATGAGCAATTAGCAGGCGCAAGGTGAACGCAGCCTTAAGTGGGGCTGCCGGCGAGCAAAATAAAAGAGGGCAGCGGGTGGACTGAACGCTACTGAAGTGAATGAATGACGTAGTGAAGCGGAATGGAACCCGGTGAGTATTGTAGGGATGGCTTGCGGAAAGGCAGGTGCATTCCCAAGTGTATTGCTTTTTGTGTGTGGCTTGGGATGCCCTGCCTTGGAGCAAATGGTTGAGTTGCGAACGTGGTGTAATGAAGCGGAACGAAGGAAGAAATGAACGAAGTGGCGTGAAGAACACAGTAGCTGCCGTGAGGAATGAGGAGGAACTGCAAGCAGCATGACAAACTGCGTAGCGAAGCGGAGCACCCGAAGGGCATTGCAGGTGCAGCAATACCATAAAAGTTTATAAAAAGATTTTTTGCTGCTGCTGCAATGGTTTGGCATGATTGCTTGCTGACGACGAATGACGAACACCTATTTACCGGCGAAGCGTGGGTTCTGTGCGAAGGGAAAAGAAGCAA
>ERZ795041.739-NODE-739-length-11508-cov-4.340435_pt1 | contig 11508 bp, 11 predicted proteins | sample MGYA00375125_ERZ795041 | MGnify/ENA primary metagenome ERZ795041 (study PRJEB30170, sample SAMN03074214) | activated sludge metagenome | biome: Common Effluent Treatment Plant; feature: Wastewater; material: Activated sludge; isolation source: activated biomass in...
AGAAGGTGGTGCGGCAGCACCGGATGAGGGGCCGTGGGAGGTGGGGTGCGTTCGCTATTGCAGCAGCGCACGAGAGTCACTTCACCGGCGGTTGCGGAAGAAGCTTGAAAGCGTCCCTCATCCGCGGCGAGGAGCGCAACACCATCGCCCTTCCCGCTCCCCGGTCCGCGCCTCAGTAATACCAGCGCGCCGTGACCTCGACGCCGGAATGTCCCTCGTTGCGGCGATAGAGCACGCCGAGCGCGAGCAGGCGATGGACATGGAATACCGGTCCGGCAACGAATTCGCCGCTGTGGCGGCCGAGCACGTCGGTGCGGCTGACGCTGGCGATGCCTTCCATCCACGGCACGAAGCGGTGGCGGACCTCGAGGATCACGGCGTGACCGGTGTCCTCGACGCGCTCGCCGGTCGGCCGGTCGAATCGCGCGCGCACGACCGCGCCCTCGAGTGCGACCAGGGTGTCCTCGCCGAGGTTGAAGCGGCCGCCGAGGCCGGCGCGCAGGGCGCGGCTGTTCTTCCAGGCCGGGTTGCCGTAGGCACCGGCATCGCCGTACGAGCCGAACACGTGCAGGTGGCTGCCGAGTTCGTAGTACGCACCGAGGGTGTCGTTGCGGAAACTCTCGCCGTCGATGTGCACCTGCTGGTGGCTGAGGTACGCATAGTTGTAGTCGAGCGGCTCGGCCGACGCCGCCGCTGCCCATGCCGCCATTGCCAGCAGCCATCCCGCCTTGCGCATGTTCCGTCCTCCCCGCTGGCGGCGGATGGTGCAGGGCCGCCGGATCCCGCGCAAGCGCATCAATCGGCCAGTACCGGCATCGCGACCGTCGCCGGCACCGGCGGTTCGACCGCTCCCCGGATTCGCCGGCGGAAGGTGTTGGCGACCCGACGCGAGCGCTGGAAGTAGGCGGTCCAGATCAACGCGGAGAAGCAGCCGCGGAACACGCCGTTGATCTCGTCACGCTCGAGTTCAATGCCCACCATGGATCCGAGCCCGACATCGAGCAGCTCGGTTCCGGCCACGCCGAGGAGGAGGGCGATGTAGAGGCGCGGCGCGCTGCTGCGCCTGCGCATGAACAGCACCAGCAGCCGGCCACCGCCGTATCCGCGCAAGCCAATGCGCCGCACTCGACGCCGACCGCGCCATGCGCTGCAATCGGCGTGCGGGCCTGCCGCGCCACCGGATCGCCGTCGATGAACCTGATCCTCTACGCCCACCCGTTTTCTTCGTACTGCCAGAAGGCCCTCGTCGCGCTGTACGAAAACGACGTGGCGTTCGACTACCGTTCGCTCACCGATGCCGCAGCGCGGAACGAACTCGCGGCCCTGTGGCCGCTGCAACGCTTTCCGCTGCTGGTGGACGGCGGCCGCGTCATCTTCGAGGCGACCTGCATCATCGAGTACGTCGACCGGCGCCATGCGGGCCGGCAACGGCTGATCCCCGCCGACGCCGAGGCGGCCATCGAAGTGCGCATGCTCGACCGCTTCTTCGACAACTACGTGTCGACGCCGCAACAGAAGATCGTCTACGCCGCCCTGCGCCCGGCCGACCAGCGCGATCCGCACGGCGTCGCCGAAGCGCGGGCGCGGCTCGACCAGGCCTATGCCTGGCTCGAGCGCCACCTCGCCGGACGCGAATGGGCGGCCGGCACGGAATTCAGCCTGGCCGACTGTGCCGCGGCGCCCTTCCTGTTCTATGCCGACTGGACGCATGCCATCGACCGCGCGCACGCGCAGGTGATCGCCTACCGCCAGCGCCTGCTGGCGCGTGCGTCGTTCGCCCGCTGCGTCGACGAAGCGCGGCCGTTCCGCGCCGGGTTCCCGCTCGGCGCGCCCGATCGCGATTGAACGGCGGGCCGGGAAGGATGTGTTCCTTCCCGGCATGGATGCCTCGCGGCCTTACCAGATGCGCACGCGCTCGGCCGGATCGATCCACAGCGCGTCGCCCGGCTTGATGTCGAACGCCGTGTACCAGGCATCGATGTTGCGCATCGGCGCGAACGCGCGGATCTGTCCCGGCGAGTGGGTGCCGTTGACGAGCTGCTGGCGCAGGGCTTCGTCGCGCCAGGCGATCCGCCAGACCTGCGCCCAGCCCATGAACACGCGCTGCTCGCCGCTGAAGCCGTCGATGACCGGCGCCTGGCCACCATCCAGCGAGCGCCGCCAGGCCTCCAGGGCGATGGTCAGGCCGCCAAGGTCGCCGATGTTCTCGCCCATCGCCACCTTGCCGTTGATGTGCATGCCGGGCAGGGTCGGGAACGTGTACGCCTCGTATTGCGCACCGAGCTTCGCCGCCTGCGCTTCGAACTTCGCCGCATCCTCGGCCGTCCACCAGTCGCGCAGCACACCCTGGCCATCGGACTTGCGGCCCTGGTCGTCGAAGCCGTGGCTGATCTCGTGGCCGATCACGCCGCCGATCGCGCCGTAGTTGACCGCCGGATCGGCGGCGGCGTCGAAGAACGGCGGCTGCAGGATGCCGGCCGGGAACACGATCTCGTTCTTGACCGAGCTGTAGTAGGCATTGACGGTCTGCGGGGTCATGCCCCACTCGGCCTTGTCGACCGGCTGGCCGATGCGCTGGCGGCGGTAGTCCCACTCGAACGCGTACGCACGCAGGGCATTGCCGAACAGGTCGCCGTTGACCGGCACGAGGCCGCTGTAGTCGCGCCACTTCTCCGGATGGCCGATCTTGAGGCCGAACCCGGCGAGCTTGGCGCGCGCTTCGGTCTTGGTCGCCGGGCCCATCCATTCGAGGGCATCCAGGCGTGCGCCCATCGCCGCTTTCACGTTGGCGACGAGGTCATCCATCTTTGCCTTGGCATCGGCCGGGAAATACAGCTTCACGTAGTCGCGGCCGATCGCCTCGCCCATCGCGCTTTCGACGAAGGAGACGCCGCGCTTCCAGCGCTCGCGCGGCTGCGGCTGGCCGGAAAGGAAACGCTCGCGGAATTCGTATTCGGCATCGACGAAGGCCTGCGACAGCAGCGGCGCGGCGTTGTCGATGGTGTGGAAGGCCTGCCAGGCCTTCAGCGTGTCGAGATCGGTGGCGGCGAAGATCGCGGCGAGCTTCGGCACCGCGCTGTCCTGGCGCACGATCGCACGCGCGGCGCGGTCGACCCCGGCGGCGGCGAAGAAGCGCTCCCAGGCGAACCCCGGCGCCTTGCCGGCGAACTCGCCGAGCGCGAGCGGGTTGTAGGTCTTGTCGCGGTCACGGCTCTCCGCGCGCGTCCAGTGCGCCTCGGCGATGCGGGTCTCGAGGTCGAGGATGGCCTGCGCATTCGCCTGCGCGCGCGGCCAGCCGCCGAGGTCGAGCATCTGCGCGATGTAGGCGAGGTAGCGCTCGCGCTGCGGCGCGAAGGTGTCGCGCAGGTACATCTCGCGGTCGCCGAGGCCGAGGCCGCCCTGATTGAGATAGAGCGCGTAATGGTCGGGATCGCGCGCATCGTCGCTGACCATCACGTTGAAGAAACTGGCGTGCAGGTTCGTGCGTTGCCCCATCAACGTGGCGAGCGCGTCATGGTCGCGCGCCTTGCGGATCGACTTCAGCAGCGGACGCAGCGGCTTGCCGCCCTTCGCCTCGACCGCCTTCTCGTCCATGAACCCGCGATAGAGCGCGGCAATCTTGGCGGCATCGCCGTCACGCGCCGGATTGCCGACCGGATAGCTCTCGACCAGCGCGCGCACGCGGGCCTCGGAAAGTTCGCGCAGCATCGCGAACGAACCGTAGCTGGAACGGTCGGCCGGGATCGTCACCGTCTTCGCCCAGCCGCCGTTGACATGGCCGAAGAAGTCCTCGCCCGGCTTGACGCCGCGATCCATGCCGGCGAGATCGATGCCCCACGTGCCGTAGCGCGGCGCAGCGACGATGCCGTCGGTGCGACCTCCGCTTTCGGTGTTGGCGTCGGCAACGGCATGGAACCCGGCGGGGACGGCATCGATCGCCTCGACGTGGGCAAGGGCGAATGGCGACAGACCGAGCGCAACGGCGACGGCCACGGACACGAGCGACTTGTTCAAGACGGTACTCCCGCAGGAAAGGGCAGCGCCACGCAGGCGCGCAGCAACCTGCGAGGATAGCCGCGCCGGCGCGGCAGCGCGTAGGCCAGAAGTCGTCAGGGCTGCGGCTTGGGCACCAGGCGCTCGTGCACGTCCGGGATCGTCATCAGGGCCGCCGAGCCGTACCACGCGTGGTAGTCGGCAACCATCTCGCCGCGCTGGATGACCGGATCGCTGGCGGTCAGGCGCCGCGCTTCCTCGATGTCGTCGACGGCAAACACGAACAGGCCGCGCCAACCCGCCGGGTCGGCGGAGAACGGGCCGGCCAGCACCAGTTTGCCTTCCTTCGCGAGGCGTTCCATGTTGGCGAAGTGCCCGGCGAACATCGCCTTGCGCTCGTCGCCGTCCGGCACCCGCGTCGGTCCCGTGCGCAGGATCACCAGCACGTAGGAGCGCATGCCGCGTTCGTCGGCACCGACGCGCGCCGCCAGGGCGGCATCGAATTCCGCCGCCGGCAACCGCGCCGCAAGCAGCAGCGCGGCCAGCAACGCGAGGCTCATGCCGATCCGCTTCATCTGCATCCACTCCGTGCCGGGACGGCGGAGAGTGTGGACCGCGCCAGGCGTCGCGAAAAGTGCCGCCGACGCGCTCGATGGCACTCGCGCACCGATGGGGCGACAATGGCGGACGGTCGGACTTTCCCGTCCGCCGGCGTCGAACCCGTTGCGGTCCGGCCGCAGCCGGCGCCCTCGCCACGATCGGCACTTCGCCCGCCGCGCAGGCGACCGCATTCCGCCGTCGACCGCCGACCCGCGCGAGCCGGCCTTCCGTCCTCCACCCGGGAGCATGTCATGTCCATCGAAAAGATCCTCTACACCGCCCACGCCTCCGCCACCGGCGGCCGCGATGGCCAGGCCTCGTCGTCCGACGGCGCACTGGACGTGAAACTGTCGGTACCGCGCGAACTCGGCGGCGACGGCGGCAGCGGCACCATTCCCGAGCAGCTGTTCGCCGCGTGCTATTCCACCTGCTTCCTCGGCGCCCTCAAGCTGGTTGCCGGCAAACAGGGCGTGACCCTGCCGGCCAGCACCACGATCCAGGGCGACGTCGGCATCGGCCCGATCCCTACCGGCTTCGGCATCGAGGTGAAACTGACGATCCGGGCGCCCGGCCTGCCGCGCGAGCAACTGCAGGCGCTGGTCGACCAGGCCCACATCGTCTGCCCGTACTCCAACGCCACCCGCGGCAATGTCGATGTGACCCTGGCGGTGGAAACCTGAACGCCTGAACGCCACGCCCCGGCCGTCCGCGATGCCGGCCGGGCCGGGTGCGGCCGGGCATGGACGAAGTCCCTGCTTTGCAACGGAAATCGCTTCCGATATACTGCCGCGCTTTGCCGCTCCGCATTGCCCCGAGGCCTCCCATGAAAGTGCTTTCCTCGCTCAAGTCCGCCAAGAGCCGTCACCGCGATTGCAAGATCGTGCGTCGCCGCGGCAAGGTTTTCGTGATCTGCAAGAGCAACCCGCGTTTCAAGGCGCGCCAGCGCTGATCGCGGAGACTTCCGCAGACACGCTGAAAGGCCGCCTGTGCGGCCTTTCTCGTTTCCGGGCACGAAAAAACCTCTGCGTCATGGAACTGCATCCCGGCATCTGCTACAACGCGCGGGTTCGCACAGGTTTCCATCCAGATCAGGAGGTTCGGCGATGAATTTCAAGTCCATTCTTGTCGGTGCGGCCCTTGCGGGCGCGGCCCTGCTGGTGACGGGCGAAGCTCGTGCGGATGAACTGACGCTCGGCAAGACCGTCGTGCGCGCCGCCCACGTGCCGGAACGCGGCCTCAGCATGGGCCAGGTCGAAAGCCGCTACGGCGCGCCGCTCGACAAGCTGCCGACCGTCGGTGGCGGTGCCCCGCGCCAGCCGCCGATCAACCGCTGGCGTTACAACGGCTTCACCGTGTATTTCGAACGCGACCGCGTGATCCACAGCGTGCGCGACGGCGCCTGAGCAGCCGCACAGCGGAGCCTGCTCCGCTGCTTCCGGCGGCACGGGTTCGACAGCCGCCACCGCCGCGCGCGGGAAAAACCTTTCCACGACACAGGGTCCAGCCCGCGCGATGAACACGACCGCCTTCCGTCTCCCGGCCGAATGGGAACCGCAATCGGCCGTGCTCGTCGCCTGGCCGCATGCCGGCACCGACTGGGCCGAACGCCTCGGCGCGGTCGATTCGACCTACGTCGCCCTCGTCGGCGCGCTGGCCCGCCATGGCCAGGTCCTCGTCTGCGTCGGCCAGGGCGCCTTGCGCGAGCACGCCATGGCCAAGCTCGCCGCAGCCCGGGTCGACCTCGACCACGTGCGTTTCATCACGATCGACTACGACGACACCTGGCTGCGCGACACCGGCCCGATCACCCTCGTCGGTGCCGACGGTTACATCCTCAACGACTTCCGCTTCACCGGCTGGGGCGGCAAGTTCGAGGCCACGCGCGACGACGCGCTGGCCGAAGGCCTGGTCGACCAGGGCCTGTTCGTGGCGAACGCGCGTCATCGGCCGATCGACTTCGCCCTCGAAGGCGGTGCGATCGAATCGGACGGCGCCGGCACCCTGCTCAGCACCTGGACCTGCCTGCACCTGCGCCACCCGGACAAGACGCGTGCGGAAATCGAGGTGGTGTTCGCCGAGACCCTCGGCGCCACCCGCGTGCTCTGGCTCGAACACGGCTTCCTCGAAGGCGACGACACCGACGCCCACATCGACACCCTGGCGCGACTCGCGCCGGACAACACCATCCTCTACCAGTCCTGCGACGATCCGGCCGACAGCCACCATGCCGAACTCGCGCGCATGGCCGAGGAAATCGCCGCGCTGCGCACGGCGGACGGGCGCCCCTGGCGCACGGTCGCCTTGCCGTGGGCGCAACCGATCCTCGACAGCGGCCGCCGCCTCGCGGCTTCCTATGCCAACTACCTCGTCACCGACCATGCCGTGCTGGTGCCGGCCTACGGCGACGCGGCCGACGCCGAAGCCGCGCGTCGCATCGGCGCCGCCCACCCCGGCCGCGTGGTGGAGTCGATTCCGTGCCGGCCGCTGATCTGGCAGAACGGCAGCCTGCACTGCGTGACGATGCAGTTGCCGAAAGGCGTCCTCGCCCCCATCTGAGCAGGCGCGCGGCTTCGCGCTACCATCCCCTTTTTTTCCAGGTGCCGAGACCATGACGCCCCGCACCCTGAGGGTTGCCCTGCTCCAGGAAACCGACCGCGGCAGCCGCGACGCAAATCTCGACGCGATCGAGGCCGGCCTGCGCGAGGCCGCCGCGGCCGGCGCAGAGCTCGTGCTGTTGCAGGAACTGCACAATGGACCGTACTTCTGCCAGCACGAGAGCGTCGACGAGTTCGACCGCGCCGAAGCGATCCCGGGACCGTCGACCGAACGCCTCGGTCGACTGGCCGCGGAGCTGAATCTGGTGGTGGTGGCCTCGCTGTTCGAGCGCCGCGCGGCCGGCCTCTATCACAACACCGCCGTCGTCTTCGATCGCTCGAGCGCCATCGCCGGCAAGTACCGGAAGATGCACATCCCCGACGATCCGGCCTTCTACGAGAAGTTCTACTTCACCCCGGGCGACCTCGGCTTCGAGCCGATCGCGACCTCGGTCGGCAAGCTCGGCCTGCTGGTCTGCTGGGACCAGTGGTATCCGGAAGGCGCGCGCCTGATGGCGCTTGCCGGTGCCGACCTGCTGCTCTATCCGACCGCGATCGGCTGGGATCCGCAGGACGACGCCGACGAGAAGGCTCGCCAGCGCGACGCCTGGATCACCGTGCAGCGCGGCCATGCCGTGGCCAACGGCCTGCCGCTGCTGGCCTGCAACCGTGTCGGTTTCGAGGCGGCACCGGACGGCGGCCGCGGCATCGCCTTCTGGGGATCGAGTTTCGTTGCCGGCCCGCAGGGCGAGTTCCTCGGCCAGGCCGCCACCGACCGCCGCGAACTGCTCGTGGTCGACATCGACATGGCGCGCAGCGAATCGGTGCGGCGCATCTGGCCGTTCCTGCGCGACCGCCGCATCGACTCCTACGGCGATCTCGTGCGCAGGTTCCGCGATTGAACATCGAGAGACCCGACATCGACGCCGCCCGTGCCGGCGACCTCATCGCCGAACAACCGATCGCGCGGATCGTGCGCGACGGCACCGAATACGTGCTGCTCGGCACCGCCCATGTCTCGCGCGCCAGCGTCGAAGCGGTGCGCGAAATGCTCGCCCGCGAATCCTTCGATGCGGTCGCGATCGAACTCTGCGAGCCGCGCTACCGCAACATGCGCGACCCCGAGTCGTTCCGCAATCTCGACCTGTTCCAGGTGATCCGCCAGGGCAAGGTCGGCCTGGTCGCCACCAGCCTCGCCCTGTCGGCCTTCCAGCGCCGCCTCGCCGAACAGTTCGGCATCGAGCCCGGCGCAGAGATGAAGGCGGCGATCGACGGCGCCGAAACCCGCGACCTGCCGGTATGGCTGATCGACCGCGAAGTCAGCGTGACCCTGCGCCGCGCGATCCGCAGCGTCGGCTTCTTCGAGCGCATGACCGTCGTTGCCGGCCTCGCCGGCAACCTGCTCTCGCGCGAGGAAGTCGAGGAAAGCGAGATCGAGAAACTCAAGCAGGGCGACGTGCTCGGCAGCATGTTCAACGAGTTCGCGCGCGAATCGCCGCCGCTGTACGAGGCGATGATCGGCGAGCGCGACCGTTTCATGGTCGCGCGCCTGCGCGAGGAAGCGCGGCAGGCTGCAACGCCACCGGCCCGCGTGCTGGTCGTCATCGGTGCCGGCCACCTCGCCGGCATCCAGCAGGCCCTCGGCGAGCAGCAGGACGACCCCGCCGCCCTGCAGCGGACCCTGGCCGTGCTGCCGAAGCGCAAGCCGTGGGGACGCATCATCGGCTTCGTCATCTTCGCCCTGATTGCCGCCGGCATCGCCGTGCTGTTCAGCCGCGGCGTTTCGATCGGCACCGACGCGCTGTGGCTGTGGATCCTCTGCACCGGCATCGGCGCCGCGCTCGGCGCGCTGCTCGCCGGCGGCCACCCGCTCAGCGCGGTGGCGGCCTTCATCGTCGCGCCGTTGAAGCCGTTCCGTCCGGGTGTTCCGGCCGGTGCCGCCAGCGCGGCCACCGAGGCCTGGCTGCATCGCCCGCGCGTCGCCGATTTCGACAGCCTGCGCGATGACGTCACCGAATGGCGCGGCTGGTGGCGCAACCGCATTTCGCGCACCCTGCTGGTGTTCCTGCTGACCAATATCGGCATGGGCGTGGGCCTCTGGATCGCCGGACTCAGCATCCTGCGGCGCGTGTTCTGACTCCCTTTCCCCGGCACCGAAACGAATGAATCTCGCGCGCTTCTTCTCCCGTCCCCGCTGGCAATCGAATGATGCGGACGTCCGTCGCGACGCCGTCGCCAAGGACGACGACGACGCCCTCAAGGCCGCCTTGCCGCAACTGGCGAAGGACGATCCCGACGCCGGCGTCCGCCTCGCCGCGCTCAAGCGCCTCGCCGATCCCGCACTGGCCCAGGCACTGGCCAGCGACGATCGCGACGAGGGCGTGCGCAAGGCGGCATCGGCATTGTGGACGGACCTGCTGACCGGCACGCATGCGCAGGCGCCGACCCTCACCGAGCGCTTGCGCCTGCTGCGCGGCCAGGACGAGGCCCGCCTCATCGAACACATCGCCACGCGCGCGCCGGAAGTCGAACTGCGTCTCGCCGCGCTGGCCCGGGTCACCCGCCCGGCCCTGCTGGCGGAACGCGCGATCGCCGATGGCGACACCGACCTGCGCTCCGCCGCCCTCGAACGCATCGACGACGAAGCGCAACTCGCCCGCATCGCCGAACGCGCACGCAAGTCCGACAAGCGCATCAACCGCGAGGCCCTCGAACGCCTGGAACGCCTGCGCCTGGCGCGCGGCGACGCGCAAGCCGTGCGCGAACATGCGCGACGCCTGTGCGAACGCCTCGAGGCGGCCTTGCGCAGTGGCGACAATGCCGAGGTCGAACCGGTCGCCAGCGCGTGGCAGGCGATCGAAGCGCAGGTCGAACCGGCCTTGCGCACACGCTATGACGCCGCGCGCGAACTGCATGCGTTGAGCAGCGACCCGGTACGGGTCGCCGAACTGCGCGAACGCGCACGCGAACGCGAGCGCATCGCCCACGAAGTCGCCGCGCTCGAGCACGAACTCGCCCTGCCCTCGGCGCGCGCCGCGCTCGAAGCACTGGAAACCCGCTTCAACGCGCTCGCCACGCGTTTTGCCGAAGGTGCCGCGCAGGATGTCGACGGCCCGCAGATCGTCGATGCGCGACGCGTCCATGCAATCGCCACGCGCCTGCATGAGCTGGCCCTGCAGCCCGAGGCAACCGTAGCCGCGCCGCCACCGCCCGCCGCACCGGCGGCCGATGAACAGCGCCGTCGCGAGCAGGCCGACGCGCTTCGCCGCGATCGCGAGAACCGCGATGCGGCGCTCGCACGCCTGGCGCAGCAACTCGATACGGTCGAAGCCGCGCTCGCCGCCGGTCACAGTGCCGATGCGCACCGCGCATGGACGAAGCTGGCCGAACAACGTCGCGCCCTCGCCGGAGCGCTGCCGGCCGCGCTGCAGGCACGCCATGCCGAGGCCGAGGCCGCGCACGCAAGGCTCGCCGAGTGGCAACGCTGGGGCGACAACCAGCGCCGCCAGCAGCTCTGCGACGAGATCGCGGCCCTGCCGGCCAGCGGGCTGCATCCCGATGCGATCGCCACGCGCGTCAAGGAAGCGCAGGCCGAGTGGACGAAGCTCGACGAACTCGAGGCGCGTCCGCCGCAGGCCGGTGACGGCCTCTCGCGCCGCTTCCGCGCCCTCTGCCGTGCCGCCATCGAACCGGTGCGCCCCTACTTCGACAAGCGCGACGAACTGCGCAAGTCGCACGGCGAACGCATCGAGCAACTGCTCGCGCGCATCGCCACCGCCGCCGACGACGAGGCGACGGCGGCCCATGCACTGCTGCCGCTGCGCCGCGAAGCCGCCGAAGCCCTGCGCGGACTCGACCGCGTCGACCCGCGCGCACGCAAGGCGTTCGCGCAGAAGCTCAAGGATGCGCTGACCCGCGTCGATGCCCGCGTCGACGCGGCGAATGCAAGCGTGCAGGCGGCCAAGGCCGCGCTGATCGAACGCGCCGAAGCGCTGGCCACGCTCGACGACGTGCGCGCCGCGATGAACAGCGCGCGCGACCTGCAGAAAAAATGGCAGGCCGCCGGCAACGGCCGCCGCGCGCGCGACGAGGCGCAATGGAAGGCGTTCCGCGCCGCCGTCGACCGCGTCTTCGCGCGCGCCGACGGCGAACGCGCGCAACGCGAAGCGCAGGACAGCGCCACGCGCGAAGCGGCAGCGAACCTGTGTGCCGAACTGGAAGCGCTGGCGGCGAGCGACGACCCGCCCGCACGCGGCGAAGTCTCGCGCATCGACACCGCCTGGCAGGCACTCGGCGTCGGCGATCCGGCCCTGCGCCGTCG
>ERZ795041.740-NODE-740-length-11490-cov-3.175864_pt1 | contig 11490 bp, 12 predicted proteins | sample MGYA00375125_ERZ795041 | MGnify/ENA primary metagenome ERZ795041 (study PRJEB30170, sample SAMN03074214) | activated sludge metagenome | biome: Common Effluent Treatment Plant; feature: Wastewater; material: Activated sludge; isolation source: activated biomass in...
GTCCGGCTCGTCGACTACCACGGTGGCGCCGCGCGCAACGTCCAGGCGGCACGGGTCACGTACGGCGAGGGCACCAAGTCCGTCCGGGAGGACAGCGCCCTCATCGACTACCTGCTCCGCCACGACCACACCAGCCCGTTCGAGCAGGTGATCCTCACCTTCCACCTGAAGATGCCGATCTTCGTCGCGCGGCAGTGGATCAGGCACCGCACGGCGCGGCTCAACGAGATCAGCGGCCGGTACAGCGTCATGAAGGACGAGTTCTACCGCCCGCGCGAGCACGAGGTCCGCTACCAGAGCACCGTCAACCGCCAGGGTTCAGACGACCGCCTCGTCCCTGTCGAGACGAGCAGCAAGGTCATGGCCATCCTCGAAGACGGTCAGGCGCGCGCGTACGCCGACTACGAGACGCTGCTGTCCGACGACGTCGCCCGTGAACTGGCCCGCGTCAACCTGCCGCTGAGCCTCTACACCGAGATGTACTGGCAGATCGACCTCAACAACCTCTTCCACTTCCTGCGGCTGAGGCTCGACTGGCACGCGCAGTACGAGATCAGGGCGTACGGCGACGCCATCGCGACGGCGGTCAGGGCCGTCTGCCCCGTCGCGTTCGAGGCGTTCGAGGAGCACATCCTCCACGGGCGCTCGTTCTCCGGCAGCGAGGTCGAGGTGCTGTTGGCAGCGCTCGATCGCGACAGGCTCGAGGCCGCCATCGCCGAGAGGGGCATGCGCAAGACGAGGCGCGGGGAGTTCCTCAGGAAGCTCGGCCTGGACGAGGCTTGACTGGTGCGGTACCGGGTGGTGGCGGTCGGCAGGGTCAAGCGCGGGTTCGTGCGCGACGGCTGCGACCGGTACACCCGGCTGCTGAGCTCGCTGACCCGGTTCGAGCTGATCGAGGTGCGCGATCACTCCGACCTCGGCGCTGCGGAGGCGCGGCGGCGTCACGACAAGGAGATGCTGGCCGCGGCCGAAGGGGTCCTCGTCGCGCTCGATGAGCGCGGCACCCTGGCAGACACGGCCGCTCTCGCCAAGCGCATCGAGCAGTTCGACGGGCGCGGGGACAGTCGCCTGACGCTGTTCATCGGCGGCCCCGACGGTCATGGCGAGGAGCTCCTCGCGGCCGTCCACCAGACCTGGAGCCTGTCACCGCTGACGTTCCCGCACGAGCTGGCGCGGTTGATCCTGCTGGAGCAGCTCTACCGGGTCGAGTCCCTCAGGGCCGGACACCCGTACCATCGCGAGTGACGGAGCTTCCCCTGGCGCGCGAGCGGTACCGGCCTCAGCCGGCTCCCTTGAGCGCCGCGTAGAGGGCGAGCATGTCCGCCGTCAGCGACGTGAACCTGTCGAAGTCGACCGCCTCTTGCCCCTCGAGCGTGAGCAGGAGGTTCTTGTTCCCGATGACGAGGCTCGGTGGGATCGTCGCGGGAGCCACGGTAGCCGCGATGACCGCCGGGTCCTCGCTCCCGTCGAGGGGGTTGAGGAGCCGGACGAGGACAGACCTGACGCCCTCGGTGAGGAGGGCCATCGCTGCCTGGGGGTCTCGCGCGTAGACGCTGACGCGGTCGTCGAACGCCGGATCGTCGCCGGTGTCGACGCGGCTGCTGCCAGTGCGGCCGGCCTCGATCGCCTCCATGACCTTGTTGCGCCTCGCCGTCGCCCGCAGCGACACGTAGTCGTTGTCGCCGTTGGCTCGGAGCAGCACGCACGACCTGACGTTGGTGACGGTCCCGGCTGGCCCGTGGCGCTCGCGTGTCTGTTCGAAGAGCACCAGCTGCGGCTGGCCCGACCGCGTCAGTGAGTAGATGGGGGCGATGACGCCAGGACCGAGGTCGAGGTTGTGGCGCAGCTTCTCCGCCATCTCGAGGTTCTCGACCAGCTCGAGCGTGGCAGCGAAGCTCCGCCACTCGTCCGAGCGTGAGCCGGACCGCGTACGAGCCCAGAACGCCATCCGCCATTCAACCACTTGGAAGGGCGGGCTGCGCGGGCTACAGGTCAGTGGGTCAGATGTTGAAGCCGAACATGCGCATCTGCTTCTTGCCGTCGTCGGTCATCTTCTGGGGGCTCCACGGTGGGCTCCACACGAACTCCACGCTGACGGCCGTGACGCCTTCCACCTTCATGACGGCGAGCTCGGCGTCGGTCTGGATCAGGTCCTGGACCGGGCAGCCCATGCTGGTGAGCGTCATCTCGATGCCGACCTGCCCGTCATCGTCCACCGTCACGTCGTACACGAGGCCCAGGTCGACGACGTTCACCGGGATCTCGGGGTCGCGAACGACCTTGAGGGCCTCGAGGATCTGCTGGCGCATGCTGTCGTTCGCATCCGTCTCGACCGCGGTCTCTGCGGTGGACGGCTGGGTGGTCGCCTCGGTCATGCCTCACGCTAACAGAGAGGGGGCCATGGCAGCGTGTCGGCGCTCTCAGTCCCGCCGCACACCGTCGCCAGGCGGAGTCAGCGCCCCGGTGTCGGGGCTGCGCGCCTGCGGCCTCCCGCCGCCGTCTCTGGCGTCACCACTCCGCGTACCGGTCGCGATGGACGACGAACGCCATCGTCAGCGCCATGAGCGTGGAGACGAGGCTCGTGCCGCCGTAGGAGACCATCGGCAGCGTGATGCCAGTGACCGGTGCCATCCCGAGCGTGACCCCGATGTTGACGAGCACCTGGAACCCGATCAGGATGCACACCCCGATGATGATGAGCTGGTCGCGATCGTAGGGGCACTCCGAAGCCATGGCCACCAGCCGCCAGAACAACAGCCCGTAGAGGATGAGCAGCAGGACGGACGCGACGAACCCACCCTCCTCCGCCAGCACGGGGAAGATGAAGTCCGTCTGGCGGTACGGCACGAACCCGAGCTGCGTCTGCGTGCCCTGCCTGTAGCCCTTGCCCAACAGCCCGCCCGACCCGACGGCGATCGTCGACTGGATGACCTGGTACCCGCTGCCCTGCGGGTCGGCTGCCGGGTTGAGGAACGACACCAGCCTGACCCGCTGATGCTCGGCCAGGTTGGGCAGGATCACGGTGGGGACGGCCACGCCCGCGACGATCGCGATGAGGACGAGCTGACGCCACGGCACGCCGCGAACGAGCACGGTGCCGGCGGCGAGCGCGGCCAGCACCAGCGCAGAGCCGAGGTCCGGCTCGTCGAACACGAGGGCGACCGGCGGCAGGACGATGGCGCCGACCTTGAGGTAGTCGACGACGCCCCTGATGGGCCGCTCGTGCAGGATCGTCGCCAGGGCGAGGATCAACGCGAGCTTCGCCAGCTCGGACGGCTGGAAGCCTGGCAGCGGTCCGAGGATGAGCCAGGACTTCGCCCCGTTGACGACGGTGCCCATCACCCGAGTGAGCAGGAGCAGGACGATGCTGAGGACGTAGAGGTACGGCGCGAACCGCACGAGGCGCTTCTTGCCGACCCACAGCAGCAGGCCGCAGATGGCAGCGCCACCCACGAGGAACGTCACCTGGCGGCTGAACTCCGTCCCCGGGGCAGCGCTGTTGAGCGTCACCAACCCCATCGTGAGGATCAGTGCGACGACGAGGGGGAGGCTCAGGTCTACGCGCGCCACGCAGCGAGTGTACCTAGGCCGCCCGCGGCCCGCGGCCGCCGAGCAGCGGCACTCTGACCCCGCTGAACATGAGCCACTCCGCCACGAGCGCTGCCAGCGCCAACCCGATGAGCACGTAGGCCGTGGTGGTCGGGCCGCCTCCCTGACGCCTGGCCGCCTGGTCGAGCGCGGTGGGCGCGTCGAGAGGGGCTGCGTCGGCGCCAGCCGCGCCCGCGACGTCCTCAACGGCGACCCCGCCGGCGTCGGCGGGCGCACCGGCAGAGGCCGCGCCCGCGAAGCTCGGTACCGCTGCCCCGACGAGGCCAAGCCTCGACTCACCGGGCGACAGCAGCGACGCCAGCACGAGCTCGCCATCGGCAGCGGCGCCGTAGATGCCGGGGACGAGCACGGCCCTGCCGCTCGGTGGGGCGCCGTCGACGGCTCCGTCGGTGGTGCCGACGTTGCCGGGGAGCCCTTCTCCGAGGCGGATGCGCGTCGTCGTGCGGATCTGGCCCACGACGTTGGTGATGAGGGCCGGGAAGGCTGGCCGCAGGATCAGATCGGTCTGGCTCGGATGGAAGGCTGCCTCCACCTCCCAGATGCCGCCAGCATCGCGCACGCGTAGGACTGGCGTCAGGTCGGCGGTGCGGGCGAGGACCTGCCACCCGTCGCCCTCGGCCAGCGGGGCCCTCTCTGGGTCGAGGCCGACGACAAGGTCACGGAGGTCGACGAAGCGCAGGAGGGGATGCGCCCTGTCCCAGTCGCGAACGACCTGGTACACGGGGGCCGGAGCGGCAGGTGCGAAGATCAGGTAGTTGCCCTCCGACTGGTTTCCGACGAACCCCCGCGTCAGCACCCGGAGGTCGGCCTGTACCAGCCTGGCTCCGACGGAGTAGGTGACAGCCGTGTTCGGTACGGCCTCGAGTGCCCGAGTCAACGCGCCGTGGTCGTCGTCGGTGACGACCGTGACGGGGCGGCTGCCCGTGTACGCGACGTCGTCGAGCGCGAGGGCGTCACCGGCGGGGACGGTCAGCTGCGCCTCGATGATGCCTCCGAGGTCCTCGAGCGGGAACGTGATGCTGCCTGTCCCGTTGGACGGGACGAGCACCGTCCCCGACGCGAGCCGGGCGCCGTCCCTGAACAGGCCGACCTCCACCTCGACCGGCCGGCTGCCGCTGGCGACGACGGCGACGAACACCTGACCGATTCCGATGTCGAGCGCACTGATGCCAACGTTCTGGGCCTCTGCTCCGACCGTGTGGACGACGGCGCGCCCGACGGCCAGGTCCTGGTCGGTGACGATGTGCACCTCGGCGTTCGGGAGCAGCGTCTGAGCGAGAGCGAGGGCGCGTCCCATGTCCGAGGTCGCGTCCCCAGGGCGCAGGGCGTCGAGTGCGGCGAGCCGTTGGGCCTCGTAGGCCTCGAGCGGCACCTCGAGCCGCGCATCGAGCCCAGCCCTGATGAGAGCCAGTCGCCCCGACCCCGACAGCAGAGGCCGCGCTTCCGCCAACGCGAGGTCGAACCGGCTGCCGGTCCCGGCCGACGCCGCGAGACTGGCAGACACGTCGATGATGACGACACGGACCGGTGCGGCCCTCGGAACCAAGGCTGGCCGGGCGAGCGCGAACGCGGCGAGCGCAGTGAACGCCAGTTGCGTTGCGAGGAGCCACGTGGGCGAGAAGACCCGCCGCCGTGCGATGGTCACCTTCGCGCGCTGCCACAAGAAGAGCGCCGATACGTCGAGCTGCCTGCGCCGCGAGCGCAGGAAGTGTAGCACCACCACCAGCGGCAGCGCAGCCAACAGCCACAGGAACGCCGGGGACAGGAACGTCAGCGCCATCGACCGTCACTCTAGCGTGGTGCGGTGCTCGGGACAGTGCGGTCTCGCGGCCGCTGCGAAGGGCGTCTCGGCACGCGACGTCGGGCGCGCGTCAGCGGCTCAGACCTGGAAGACACCGAGCTTGAAGGGAGCGATCTCGGCCTGGTTGGCGCAGGCATCCAGCGCACGGATCAGGCGGGTGCGAAGCTCGTCGGGGAGGAGGACCTCGTCGACCCACAGGCGCGCAGCGGCGTACCTGATGTCCAGCGCCTCGTCGTAGTCAGCCTTGATGCGTTCGTGCAGTTCGGCGAGCATCTCGTCATCGGGTGTGATGCCGTGCCGCTTGAGCTGCGCAGCCTGGATGTCGAGGACCGTCTTCGCAGCCTGCTGGCCACCCATGACGCTGTAACGGGCGCTGGGCAGCGCGAAGATGAAGCTCGGAGCGAAGGCCTTGCCGCTCATGGCGTAGTGGCCCGCGCCGTAGGAGCCGCCCAGTATCACGCTGATGCGGGGTACGACGCTGTTGCTGACGGCGTTCACCATCTTGGCTCCTCGCCGGATGATGCCGTTCTGCTCGCTCTCGGTGCCGACCATGAAACCGTTGACGTCGTGAAGGAAGACGATCGGGATACGCGCCTGGTTGCAGTTCATGATGAACCGGGCAGCCTTGTCGGCTGCCTCGGCGTAGATCACCCCACCGATCTCGAGCCGGCGCCCTGCCTTGACCACTCTCTTCTGGTTGGCGACGACCCCTACCGGGTAGCCGCCCAGCCGGCCGGTGCCGCACACGAGGGTCGCTCCGTAGGCTGCCTTGTACTCATCGAAGCGCGACCCGTCGAGGAGGCGGGCCAGCACCTCCTCGATCTCGTACGGGCGGCTGCCGCCGTCGGTTGGCAGCACGCCGACGAGGTCGGCCTCCCGCTCCGCCGGGGCGACGACAGGCGTGCGGGCCTCGGCCCATGGCGCGCGCTGCTGCGGGGCGTACGTGGCGGCGAGGTCGCGCAGCCGAGCCAGTGCTGCAGGGTCATCCGGCTCCCTGAAGTCGACCGTGCCCGCGATCTCGGCGTGCATGGCCGCACCGCCCAACTCCTCCGAGTCGACGTCCTGGCCGATCGCGGCTTTCACGAGCGCCGGGCCCGCGAGGTACAACCCGGAGCCGTCCGTCATGACCAGCGCGTCACACATGACGGGCAGGTAGGCGCCGCCCGCGACGCAGTTGCCCATGATGGCTGCGAGCTGCGGGATCCCGGCTGCGCTCATGCGCGCGTTCAGGTAGAAGACGCGGCCGAAGTCGTCCTGGTCAGGGAAGACCTCGTCCTGCATGGGGAGATACACGCCGGCTGAGTCGACGAGGTACACCGTGGGCAGGCGGTTCTCCATGGCGATGGTCTGGGCGCGGATGACCTTCTTCGCGGTGATGGGGAAGAACGCACCAGCCTTGACGGTGGCGTCGTTGGCGATGACCATCCAGTCGCGGCCCGCGAGCCTGCCGATGCCTGTGATCACGCCGCCTGCGGGTGCGCCGCCCTCGGACGAGTACATCTTCCAGCCCGCGAACGTCATCAGCTCGTCGAACGCCGCGCCGGGATCGAGGAGGCCCGCGATGCGCTCGCGCGCGGTGAGCCTGCCCTTGTCGTGCTGGCGCGCAGCGGCAGCGGCGCCGCCACCGGCTTCGATGGTGGTCCTGTCGTCGCTGAGGGCTGCTCGGACGGCCCGCCACGCCGTGCGCGTGCCGTGGAACGGCTCAGCCCTGCGCTGGGAGATGTCGAACCCTGTGCCGAGACGAGCCCCCACCCTGGCGCCTCCCCTGCCCGTCGTCAACCGGCGCTGATGGCGAGCACGACCAGCAGGCCACCACCAGCGTTCTCGATCGTGTGCTCCGTCTCAGCGGGGACGCTCGCGAGCCTCCCCTTGCCGAGCCTGGAGGTCACACCACCGGAGCGCACCATCGCCTCACCTTCCAGCACCTGGTAGGTGGAGGCACCTACCGCCGCCCGCGCCGGCTCGACCTGGCCGGCCTCGAAGCAGATGAGCTCGGCCGTGAGCCCGGCCACCGTGTCCAACGGCCTGTGCTGGACGCTCTCCAGCGAGAACCGGCGTGCGTCGGAGATGGTCACGATCTTCATTGCGTCGCCTCCTTGTTGCGCCATGGCTTCGTGGTGCGAACGGTTCGCGGATCCCCACCCTGTCGCCGAACAGCCTACATCCCGCATCCTCCGAGCGGGCCAGCACCTCCCGTTCGGGCTCACACCCTCCGTCCGCACCCCCCACGTGCGGGCCCGCTCCAGTGTTGCGGGCCCGCGGCGCCGAACGCGGTCACGTCTGGCGTCGGCAACGGCTGGTTGCGGCCATGCACGACCACTTGCACTCGTTGTGGATAACTCGGGCTCTTGACAGACCGGTGGCTGGCGGGTTAGTGGGGCGCCATCCTGCCCCATGTCCGGGAACGCCGTCCAGGACGCGAAAATCGCAGAGATGTCGTCGTGGTCGCGATTGTCATGGTCCTGTCAGCCTTCTCCACAGGCCTGGGGAAAACCGGGCGTGATTGTGGATAACTTGGATAACGCCGACTGGGTCGGCACACCGCGAGAGCGGTCGGTGGTCGGTCGGGTTTCGCGGGTCAACTCGTCGCCCTTCCGGCTTCGGCGATGAAGCGTCGGACCGTCGCGGGGTCCTTCGTGCGAGGCGAGGACTCGACCCCGCTGGCGACGTCGACGGCGTACGGACGAAGGGCCGCGATCGCTTCCGCGACGTTGACCGGGGTCAACCCGCCTGCCAGCACCAGCCGGGGATGCCCGCGCCACGCGGCTGCCGCGCTCCAGTCGAACACCGTCCCGGACCCAGGCACGGCCCCATCGAGCAAGAACGCGTCAGCCGGGAAGCCGTCGACCGCGGTCGGGGTGGGCGCGTCCGCGAACCGCAGGGCACGCACCACCTTCGTCCTAGGCGTCAGCGCGGCGGCGTACTCCGGGCTCTCGGCGCCATGGAGCTGTACGGCGTCGAGCCTCAACTCGTCGACGAGCTGCTCGACAAGGCCGAGGTCGGCATCGACGAAGACCCCGACCTTCGTGATGAACGGTCCGAGCGCCGCGACGATGGCGGACGCCTGGGCGGGCGACACGAGCCTCGCGGACCGGGGAGCGAAGATCATGCCGATCGCGTCCGCCCCCGCGGACTGCGCGAGGAGCGCGTCGTGCGGAGTCGTGATCCCGCAGATCTTCACCCGCGTGCGGACGCTCGGCGACCCGTCGGGGGGAACGGGCGGGAACGGGTCAGGCGTCACGCGATGTCCCTGAGGTGCCGTGTCACGTGACTGCGCTCGACCCCGGTCACGAGGACGGCGTCGAAGCGGACCCGCGGCTCGCTGCGAGCGCGCGTTGCGAGGAGGGGTGCCGCGGGTAGCCCGTAGGCGAGGAAGTGGGCCGCCGTGCGGCGGAGCCGCGCCAGCTTGCGGTGGTCGATGCTCTCGGCGCCGCCACCGAACCGGGTCGACGAGCGCTGCCTCACCTCGATGAACACGACCGTCCCGTCCTCCTCTTCGAAGACGAGGTCGAGCTCTCCACCGCGCAGACGGTAGTTGCGCGCCAACAGCTGCCAGCCCAGCCCGGTCAGCAGGCTCTCCGCAGCGACCTCTGCCCAGTGGCGCCCCGTCGGCACGCCGCCGTACCTAGTTCGGTTGCACCGCTACGCGCTCTGCGTCTGCCCACAAGCCTTCGAGGTCGTAGAACTCGCGAGCCTCGGGGCTCATCACGTGGACGACGACCGCGCCGTAGTCGATGAGGACCCAGCGCGCCGACGGCCTTGGGGTAGTGGCCGGCCTTCTTCATGCCTTCGCGCACGGAGTCCTCGAGCGCCTTCAGCTGCAGGTTCGACTCGCCGGACGCGACGATGAACCAGTCGAGGGTCTCGGACGCCGAGCGCAGGTCCAGCACGGCGATGTCGACGGCGCGCTTATCGTCGAGCGCGTCGACGACGACCTGAACCTCCGTCGGCACGGCGGCAGGGGTCGCCTCACGCACGTCGTCGTGACTGCTGATCATCTCGTCCTTCACGTGCTCCTCCAAGAGCGTACGGGCGTAGCTGGTGATCCGTCACTGGTTCTCGGCCAGCACGGCATGTGAGAACGTCACGCGTTCAGCGCCGTCGGAGCCGAGCACGAGCTCGAGCTCGACAGGGCGGCCCTCGAACGCGGCGATGCGGTCGACCTGCTGCTTGTCGGCGTGCAGCAGCTCCGCGAAGTAGTCGGCGTCCTGCCACACCGGCAGGGTCGCGAACAGGCGGGTGGTGCCAGGATCGACGCTGCTGACGGTCCGCAGCCTGACGTTGTCGGGATCGATCCCGTACGCGATGAGCGTGTCCATGTACCAGGCGCCGAGACCGGGCGTACCGCTCCGATCGGTGATGAGCAGGCTGACGTCGGGTGCCTCCGCGAACTCGCGGGCGACGCCGCCGAACGTCGCGGCCATGAACTCGTGCACGGCGACGGGATCGACGTCCAACGTCCCCCGCCGCTCCTCCGACTCGATGACGGGCAGGGTGGCCGTCGACGACAGCTGCAGGCTGGGGAGCCGGGTGGCCAACTGCCGCACGAGCGCGGGACTGGCGTTGGTCTCGATGTCCTCGAGGTACGTGTCCATGAGCTGAGGTATGAGCGTCACGAGCCGCACGTTGAGCTGCTTCGCGCGCTGCATGATGGCGTAGGCGAGGCGCTTGACGTTGTCGATGCGGTCGATGTCGCCGCGCAGGGTCTGGCGGAAGCGGATGAAGTGACTGGCCGTGACCCCGTCCATGTGCTGAGGACCCGCGTCGATGTGGATGTGGACGTTGCCAGCGTTGTCGTCGTAATCCATGTCGTACGGGACGTTGATCTCGACGCCGCCGAGCGCGTCGACGAGGTTCTGGAACACGTCGAGCTTGATGACGGCGTAGTAGTCGATGGGAACGCCGAGCATGGCCTCGACCTTGCGCCGCAGTCCCTCCGCGCCCCGCAGGTCGTACATGGCGTTGATCCGGTACCCCATGTCGTCCATCCACACGTCACGGGGGATGGCCACCATGGTGATGTCGGCTCCGCTGATGTCGACGTAGAGGATCGTGTCGGTGTTGGAGCCCTCGTTGCTGGAGAAGCCGTTGACGGGCCGCCAGGCGATGATCTCGCCGTCTTGCCTGTAGACGGGGTCGGAGCGGTCGTAGCCGTAGGCGATGTCGCGGCCAGCCACGACGAAGCTGACGTGGAAGTCGTCGTGTGCGAGTCCGAGCAGCTGGCGCTGGTCATCGCTCAGCTCAGCCCTGGCGACGTCTCGTGACAGCCAGTAGCCGACGAGGCCCGCCAGCGCGATGAGCACACCGGCGAGGGACAGGAGGCGGGTGTTGCGGCGACTGATCCTGGACAGGTTCATAGGGACTCGTAGGCTGCCAGCGTGGCGGGATGGACGTCCTTGCCGCTGCGGCGCAGGTAGTCGACCTTGACCGCGACCGCGCGGCGGTAGGCCGCAGCGAGGTCGGTGAGCGCCAGCTCGCGCAGGTCCTGGTTCACGCCTCGCCCCGGCTCGCACACGTCGGCGACGTACACGGCTGCACCGACCTTGTTGGTGAGCGGAACGCCGAAGACGTGGCCTTCGATCGCCTCGAGCACGGTCTCGTCGGTCACGCCCCACTGCTCGGCCAACCGCCTTCCGGCTCGACCGTGGACCGACAGCGGGTGGTCGGACTCGACCGTGTTCTCGGGCGGTGCCAGCCGCAGGAGCTCGGCGTCGTCGAGGTCGCGGGCAGCGTCGTGCAGGAGGGCCGCGAGCTCGACCCGTGCTAGGTCCTCGCTCGTGAAGCGGTTGGCCTCGCCGACGCGCAGTGCGAGGTCGACGACGCGCTCGATGTGGGCGAAGCGCTCCGGACTGACCCTGGACCGGACCAGTGCCCGGAACGTCGTCATCCCGCGGCGCTCTGACTCTGGCAGTTCTGGAAGGGCGTCGATCATCCTCTGTCCATCAGCTCCGGTGACAGCGGCGCTCAGAGGGATCCCCGCAACGACGTACCCCGGGATGCTCCCAGCGACACGCCCCCTTACACCGTGAGGCCGGTCTCGGCCTAGTTGAGAACGTAGCACAGCGCTATGAGCCTCACAC
>ERZ795041.741-NODE-741-length-11475-cov-3.442820_pt1 | contig 11475 bp, 8 predicted proteins | sample MGYA00375125_ERZ795041 | MGnify/ENA primary metagenome ERZ795041 (study PRJEB30170, sample SAMN03074214) | activated sludge metagenome | biome: Common Effluent Treatment Plant; feature: Wastewater; material: Activated sludge; isolation source: activated biomass in a...
CGTGCAGGCGGACGCAGGCGATCTCGCGCGCGTCCTGTTGGCCGATGCCCGTGAGTAACCGCTGCACGGCGCCTGGGTCGGAGAGGATTATGTCAGATTCCCTTGAGCATGGGCGGGTGACAATGTGGCATGCACTCGGGAGACGTTTCAGGCAGCGGCAACGGCCGCTGGAACGACGCGGTGCGCGCATGGGAAGCGCGGACCACCGCACCTCGCCTCGCTCTGGCGGTCGCGGAGGAAGCGCTGAACCTCGGGCTGGACCATGAGCCGCCCGGCGGGCCGCCCGAGCTGGGACCCGGCGCGAACGCTTCTCACGGGACTGGCTCGACGGAGCCACAGCGTGTCAGGTTCGTCGCGCGAGCGGCGCGAGCGGCAGCGCTGCTGAACCTCGAGGAGTGGACCCACGCACGTGCAGAGGTCGACGCTGCGCTGGCGGAGGTCAAGAAGCTGCTCGGCGCCTCGCAGGACTCGAGCATCGGCGACCTCGCTCCGGAGTCAGTTCCGGCAGAGCTGTCGGCGTTCGTCACCGAGACGTTGCTGGTGGGGCTACGCTCCGCCTCCCTCGACAACGACCTGGCCGCCGCGCTTCCCTTCGGCAGCGCAGCTCTGCGCATGGCCGCCTCCTTCGGCTTGGCCAACCTCGAAGCGCGGGCTCACAACGACCTGGCGTCCCTCTACGGCAGGCGCGACTTCCACGAGCGGGCGTTCCACCACCTCAAGAGCGGCGTCGAGGTGCTCGAGAGAGCCGGCCTGCCCGTCATCCCTCAACTGCTCACCAACCTCGGCAACGTCTACGCCGGTGGTCAGCGCCTCGACGAGGCTCTGGGCTGCTTCCGACGTGGTCGCGAGGCCTTCGACCAGGCCGGCGACGTCTTCGGCACTGCGATCGCCCGGTCGAACGAAGGCAGGCTGCTGGTCATGACCGGCCAGCCCACAGAGGGGCTCGCCGCGCTCAAGGAGGCCCTCGACATGTTCGCGGCCGTCGAGCGCAGGGCGTACGTCGGCACGACGCTCGGGAAGATCGGCACGGCCTACGCGGCGCTCGGAGACAGCCTCACGGCCGAGAGGTGGTTCAAGGAGGCGCTGACCCTCCTTGGCGACGAGGAGATGCCGTTCAGGGGCGAGGTGCACGAGTCGTACGGCTCCTTCCTCCTCGAGCGAGGCAGGGCAGAGGAGGCACTCACCGAGTTCGTCCGCGCCGAGCAGTACTTCAGGCTCTCGGGTTCCGACGGTCCGGCGGTGGGACTCATCAAATACCAGGCGCGAGCGCTCGACGCCCTCGACCGGCACCGCGAAGCGTACGAGCGACTCTCGCGCCACATCGACCTCACCGAGCAGCTCGACAGGGAGCGCGGCGAGGTCATCCTCGGCGTCGAGCTCGAAGCTGGTCTCGCGCGGGACCACGAGCTGCCAGCCCTCACGACACGGGTGCTGTCGGAGGCGAACAAGTCCCTGCGCGACCAGGCGGAGCGGCTCGAACGGATCAGCTCGACCGACGAGCTCACCGAGCTGTACAACCGGCGCTACCTCAACACGCGCCTCCGGGACGAGATCCTTCGCGGCTACCGCCAGGGTGACGACGTGAGCCTCATCCTCTTCGACGTCGACGGCTTCAAGGGGATCAACGACCGCTACAGCCACCTGCTCGGCGACGAGGTGCTCAAGCGCATGGCGGCCGTCCTCAAGGGGACGTTCCGCCGCTCGGACGTCGTCGCCCGCTGGGGCGGCGAGGAGTTCGCCGTGCTGCTGCCTGACACGGACAAGGACGCAGCGCTGATGGTCGCGGAGAAGGCCCGCACGGCCGTTGCCGCTGCAGAATGGGGCCAGCTGGCTCCGGGGCTGCACATCACGGTCAGCGCGGGCGTCGCGACGGCCTCGGAGGCTGGTACGGACGCCGAGGGCATGGGCATGCTCAAGCTCGCGGACCGCAGGCTGTACGCCGCGAAGAACGCCGGCAGGAACCGCACGGCGGCCGACTAGCCGTCACTGGGAGGGGCCATGGGCGCAGTAGACCCGAAGAGAACGGTAGCCGAACTCAAGGACTTGCGCGCGCGCACCGGTGACGAGAACGGTGCCTGGCGCGTCGCGTGGACGGACACGTGGCTCGAGTCGCGCGCCTGGCTGCGTGAGAAGCTCGACGCGGAGGGGCTCGAGACGCACATGGACGCGGCCGGCAACGTCTGGTCGACACTGCGTGGAGCGTCCGACACCGAACTGCTCATCGGCGGTCACATGGACTCGGTGCCTGGCGGAGGCTGGCTCGACGGCTGCCTCAACGTGCTGGCGGGGCTCGAGGTCATCCGCGCCATCAAGGCCCGCTACGGCGGTAGGCCGCCCGTCACCGTGCGCCTCGTCGACTGGGCCGATGAGGAGGGCGCGCGCTTCGGCCGCAGCCTGCTGGGCTCGAGCGCATGCGGCGGCACGCTCGACCCGGACGTTGAGCGTGAACGTACGGACGCCGACGGCATCCGTCTCGTCGACGCCCTCCAGCGCTGCGGGGTCGACCTCGACAGGATGGGGGAGTCGCACGCGGAGCTGAAGAACGCAGCCGCCTACCTCGAGCTCCACATCGAGCAGGGTCCGGTCCTCCTCGACCTCGACCTGCCGCTCGGTGTCGTGCTCGGGACCTTCGGGGTCGAGAGGCATGCCATCCGGTTCACGGGGCAGGCAGCGCACTCGGGGTCCACACCGATGAACCGCCGCAAGGACGCGTTCCTCGCCGCAGGCAGGATGGGTCAGGAGATCTACGAGATCACCGGTCGCAATGGCGGCGTGTGCACCATCGGCAGTTGCGTCACCCGACCGGGCATCGTCACGTCGGTGGTGGCGGAGTGCGACATCACCCTCGACCAGCGGCACCTCGACGCGGGGTCACTCGCCACGATGCTGTCCGAGGCACGGGCCGCGAGCGAGCGGTTCGCAGACGAGGGAGGCGTCGCGGTGAGCTGGAGCAAGCTATGGGACATCGCGCCCATGCCGTTCCACCCCGACCTGCTCGCCCTCGCGCGTGAGGCGGTGATCGAGACCGTGGGCGTGAGTCATGACCTACCGAGCGGACCGCTCCACGACGCCGCCGAGGTCGCGCGAGCCGGCATCCCGACCGTGATGCTGTTCGTGCAGAGCCTGCACGGGATCTCCCACAACAAGATCGAGGACACGCGCGAGGCGCACATCGAGGCGTCGGTGACGGCCCTCGATGCCCTGGCGGAGAAGGCGCTGCGCTGGGTCGGCGGTCGCTGACCCGCCCGGCAAGGGCCTCACCCGCGTGGGCTTGATCCGCGTGGCCTGACCTCCATCTTCACGCACGACTGCCTCGAGAGGACTATGCTTGGCCCGAACGTGCTCCAGGAAGGAAGACGGTATGCGTAAGCTGATCGTGATCGCACTCTTGGCAGTCATCAGTTGCCTTGCCATGCCGCAGGCGCTCACCTACTTCGTGAAGGCTGACATGGTGCGTGGCGCGCAGGGAGCGATGGGCCCGGTGTGCGTCCCCAACTCCGTGTTCTTCGGCGGAGAGATGATCGTGTTCCGCGCTGTCGTGTACGACGCAGCGACCGGCGAAGAGCTCCTCTTCGACGAGGTCCAGGCGCGAGGCATCACGGCGACGGTCCACATGGACGGACGCGAACCGGCGGCGATGTTCTTCCCGCCTCCCGGCCAGGCGGCCGAAGGTGAAGAGGGCCCACCGCCCGGCGCCGACTTCTTCCGCGGCCCGTGGGCGATCCCTGCTGACTTCCCGACCGGCATGTACACCTGGCACATCGAAGTGACGGATGCCGCGGGCAACGTCGCCACCTTCGATCCGATCGGCGGCGCCATCGGTCTCAACAACATCACCATCCAACCGGCCAACTGAGGCCCGCCACCAACCCGTAACCGAGACGCCGTGCCCATGTGGGTGCGGCGTCTCATCGTGGGAGGGTGCCCACGCGATCCTGGAAGGAGAGCCTGTGCTTAGAGCAATCGTGATCTTGGTGACCAGCCTCGTCGGACTGGCGGCTGCGCAAGGGGCGGGGCGCCTCGCGCTCGACCCGATGGACGGCACGGTCGGGACGGCGGTCGTCGCGACTGCGACCGGGCTGGAGCCGGGCAAGGACGTCGAGCTGGTGTGGATGGACGCGGACGCGCAGTGGAACGTCGGCGACGGCACCTTCCACGGCGTGACTGCGGTCGAGACACGGACCGTGCTCGGGACGGCGACCGTCGCTGCCGACGGGCAGGCTGTGTTCGAGTTCACCGTCCCGGAGGGCTTCGGGTACGTGCACAACCTGTTCGTGGAAGCCGAAGGTGAGCAGCTCGCCCGGCAGGGCTTCACGGTCGCGCCGTCGCTGACGATCACGCCGACGTCCGGCCCGGTCGGGACGCCCATCACGGTCACGATGACAGGCGTCGGCTACCGGTTCTGGGAGTCGGTCTGGCACCTGGCGTACGACGGTGCCCACACGGGCTGGATCTCGGCCATCACGACAAGCGGCACGGCCGTCATCACCATCCCTGCGACGGGCGAGGTCGGCCTCCACACGCTCCAAGTCATCTCCGGCACCCATCCCGTGCCGTACCTCAACCAGCAGCAGTCGCCGAACTACAAGGCGGCCGTTCCGACGGTCATCAGCGCCATGTTCGAGGTGACGGAGGGACCTGCGGTGGCGGTAGCGTCACCCGAGTCACAGGTCCTCGCGCGTGCACGAAGCGTGTCGTCCAACTTCATGTCAGGCCCGTCGTTGACGCTCGCGCACGGCTCCGGCATCGTGGGCAGCCCCATCGCTGTGAGCGGGCGCGGGTTCGCGCCGGGAGCCGCGATCGAGCTCACGTGGAGCAGCGTGACGGGCAACCGGATCAGCGGTGCGGGCTGGCAAGAGGTGGAACGGACCCTCGCCCAGACGACTGCCGACTCGGAAGGCGCGTTCGCCCTCACCCTCGACACCCCCGATGACCTCGGCGGGGCCCACACGCTCAAGGCAGTCAGCGGTGACGTGTCAGAAGACGTCCAGTACGTCATCACCCCGAGCGTCGCCATGATCGAGCCGCAGGTCGTCGAGCCCGGCGGCGACATCACCATCGTCATCAAGGGCGTCGGCTGGACCGAGACGGCCAACATCTACACGGTGTTGATGGACAACGGCTACCTCGGCTACGGCTGCGGTTTCAACAGCCAGGGCGACGTCACGATCTTCCTCAAGGCTCCGGGCAGGGTCGGCACGCACTACATCGGCATCTACCCCTCCATCTACCAGGGAGAGGTCACGTCGCCGGGCGGACCGACCACACCTGACGCCAACGCCACCTACCTCCAGCTGCCGATGCTCAACTTCATCGACCACCCAGGGGAGGAGCTGCCTGCCTTCCTGCTGTCGTTCGAGGTGAGAGCCGACTGACTGGCGTTCAGGACGGAACTGCGGGCGTGATGGCGGTCCGGTGGCGCGACGCCAACCGCCAGCTGTTCTTTCCATCGGACTTGGCCTGGTACGTGGCGGTGTCGGCCCTCGACAGCAAGAGGTCGATGTCGACACCGTCGTCGGGGTAGATACTCACGCCGACGCTGGGATGCATGCTCACCTGCTGGCCGGAGATGTCGAACGGTGTCGCGAACACCTGCACGAGCCGCTCGGCCAGCAGGCGGGCGTGTGCCTGGTCGGCGACGATGGCGAGCACGACGAACTCGTCACCGCCGACCCGCGCGACGAGATCGGTGGTGCGGGTCGTGCGCGACAGGCACTGGGCGAACTGCCGCAGCATCTCGTCACCACCGGCGTGCCCGAGCGTGTCGTTGACCTGCTTGAAGTCGTCGACGTCGATGAAGCAGACGGCCAGCGACTCCCCGCTCCTGTCGACGACGGCCTTCGAGAACTCGAAGCGCTCCTCGAGCGAGCGTCGGTTGGGGAGGCCGGTGAGGGGATCGAGCATGGAGAGCTGCGCCTCGACCTCCGCCCTCGAGCGCGCGGCCGTCTGTCGCTCGAGGATCGTGGCGGAGGCGTACAACAGGACGCCGAAGAGGGCCCCCGACGCGATGAGCTGCGCCAAGTAGCGCCCGGCGGACGAGAAGATCGGCGGGCCACCGCTCACCTGGATGGCGATGACGACTGCGGTCGCGGCGACGAACCCCAGGGTCGCGAGCAGCCCGCGCCGGGCTCCGAACGCCAGGAACGACCAGACGGCCAACGCCTTGGGCCACGACGCGAACGACTGCAGCGCCTCCAGTCTCGCTGCGCTGGTGGGGGCTGCCTCCAGGCTGAGGTACAGCGAGCCCAGGAGGATGGGGCAGGCCAACCAGTAGATGGAGCGTTCGATCACGGCCACCTTCTCTGGCCGCTTCCAGAGGACGACGAGCCCGACGACGCAGGCCAGCGCCGAGACAGGCAGCCCGACGTACGTCGTCGACATGGTCGGTCCGGCCATCAACAGCCACATCACGAGGCACGCGACCGCCAGCACGCTCAGGAACACGAGGTAGAAGCGACGCTTGAGGGCGACCACCGACTGGTCTCGGAGGCCAAGCGCGTCGAGGTCCCGTGTCGGCGGGCCCGAGATGGCGACGTGATCCATGCGGTTCACAGTTGGCGCACAGAGTAGAGATCTCGGTATGACGAACAACTGACAGGACCGAGGTCATGGCTGGGCGAGGAGCTCGTGACAGTCTCTTCCGCGTCCGTCGGTCGTCGCAGCCAACCTCCCGACCGTACGGTGCTCAAGTGTTCAGCCGCCTTCGTCGCTCATCTTCGTGACCGGTATCCTGTGCGCACTATGTTCGAAGGTAGACGGGTGTTGGTGGTGGTGAACCCGTCGAGCGGTACGGGAGAGGCAGAGGCCCTCGTCGACGATGTCGCCGGGCTCCTCACCGGGCACGGGGCAGCGCAGTGCGAGGTCCGTGTCACGCAGGGCCCCGCCGACGCGCAATCGTGGGCTGCTTCCGCCGCGGGTGACGGCTTCGACCTCCTTCTGGCGGCAGGCGGTGACGGCACTGTCACCGCCGCGGCAAACGGGGTGCTGGGTGCGGGCAGTGGACTTCCCATCGCGATCATCCCGCTCGGTACGGGCAACGGCGTGGCCCGTGTGCTGGGCCTGCCGCTCGAACCGAGAGCGGCGTTGGCAGCCGCGGCGGGTGGCCGAGTCGTCGAGTTGGACGTCATCGAACTGACGTCGCATGGACTCGTGTCGTTGCTGTTCTTCGGGGCCGGCCTGGACGCGAAGATCAACCGCGATGCGGACGGCGAGGCGAAGGCTCGGTTGGGGTTCTTGGCGTATGTGAAGGCGACGCTCGGGAACATCGGTGCTGTCAGGAACAGGGACCTGACCCTGACACTCGACGGCCACGTCGAACGCCTGCGCGGTCATAGCGTCAGCGCGTTCAACGCGACGCACATGCGCATGCTAGGTATGCCGTTCGGTCCTGATGCACAGCCACACGATGGCCTGATGAGGGTGGCGGTACTGCGCTCGACGAGCGTACTGGTTACGGTGGGCCAGTTGTTGAGGCTCGTCAACCGTGCCGCGAGTCGGACCGAGTTGACCGCAGCTACGAGCTTCCGGCTCGAAGCCACGCCACCGCTCCCGGTGCAAGTCGACGGCGATGTCGTGGGGGAGACCCCGGTGGAGGCGCGGATGCTGCCCGCCGCCGTACGGTTCGTCGCCGGTCCAACGTACGAAGGAGGTCGGCTCGGGAGCGGGAGAACGAATTCGGGATCGGTCGCGGGCCCGGGGCACCCCCGAGAAGACGCTCGAAGCGTCGACGATGCCGCGACTCAAACGTGAACGATGTCGCGACTCATCACATGGTGGGCGATGAGGGATTCGAACCCCCGACCCTTCGCGTGTAAAGCGAACGCTCTTCCGCTGAGCTAATCGCCCGTGCCCAGGGGGCCATGTCCGGCACTGCCTCATGCGTGCGCTACCCTGGCCGGGAGCCACGCTGTGCCGGGCGCCACCTCGTGGCGTGCGCCACGAGGGCACATGCTATCAGGTCGGGTGCCTGTGACGGACGGCCATGGCGCCAGTACAGGGAGAGGCAGTGTCCCGTGCCGGACTGCGGCCCGGTAGCATGCCTACGTGAACCCGTCGGGTACGAGGGTCGTGGTCGTCGGTGGCGGTGCAGCCGGTTTCTTCGCTGCCATTGCCTGCAAGGAGACGAACCCGGCTCTCGGTGTCATCATCCTCGAAGGCAGTGGGTCGGTACTCGGCAAGGTGCGGGTGTCGGGTGGGGGGCGGTGTAACGTCACCCACGACCAACCCGACCCCGCGCTGCTCATCGCGAACTACCCTCGAGGCAGCAGGGCGCTTCATGGCCCGTTCGTGCGGTTCGGTCCCCGCGAGACCGTCGCGTGGTTCGAGCGGCGGGGCGTGAAGCTCAAGACCGAGCCGGACGGCCGCATGTTCCCCGTCACCGACGACTCCCAGACGGTGATCAGCTGCCTCGTCGAAGCTGCCCGCGCCGCCGGCGTCCACGTCCGTACCCGCGCGGCGGTGGCACGCATCTCGGCAGCCGAGGGTGCGGGAGCCGTAGCCCCGCGCTTCATGGTCGACCTGAAGAACGGCGAGTCGTTCGCAGCCGACAGCGTCCTCCTCGCGACAGGTGGCGCCCCTGCCGGCTACCGCTGGGCTGCTTCGCTCGGGCACACCATCGAACCGCCTGTCCCGTCGCTGTTCACGTTCAAGGTGGACGACCCGCGCCTGGACGACCTTGCCGGCGTATCCGTCCCGCTGGCGAGGGTGCAGCTCGCAGGCGCGAAGGAGGCGCACGAAGGACCGCTACTCGTGACCCACTGGGGCCTCTCCGGTCCTGCCGTCCTCAAGGCCTCCGCCTGGGGAGCGAGGCTCCTGCACGACGCCGGCTACCGGCTGAGGGTGAGGGTCGACTGGCGCCCGGACCTGACGGAGGAGGACGTGCGCGCCGCCTTGGTCGGCGCCAAGCAGCGCGACGCGCGGCGCACCGTCCACGCCGGTGGGCCCCTCGGGCTCCCGCAGCGTCTCTGGCGTTCGCTGGCCGAGGCGGCCGGGGCGACGGAGTCGATGCGCTGGGCGGACGTCCCGAAGTCGGTGCTGCATGCGCTCACACGCGAGGTGCATGCAGGCACGTTCCAGGTCGCGGGGAAGGGCGTCTTCAAGGAGGAGTTCGTCACCTGCGGCGGGGTGAGGTTGAACGAGGTCGACTTCGCGACCATGGAGAGCCGCGTCAGGCCCGGCCTTCACTTCGCTGGCGAGGTCCTCGACATCGACGGGATCACGGGCGGCTTCAACTTCCAGAGCGCGTGGACGACGGGTTGGCTGGCGGGGAGAGCACTGGCGCGGTGAGCGCCCGACCTCCGTTGCGTCACCGCGAGGACAACGAAGTCAGCCCATCGCGGCCAGCACGTTGGCTCGCGACCGCCGGAGCGCTTCCTTCCTGCCCTCCAACGAGCCTTCGTACGCCTTGTCCTCCACCTCGATCACGACCGGTCGCTCCCAGCCGATCTCGCGCAGGACCCGGAAGAACGCGACCCAGTCGATGTCGCCATCACCGGGGATCTTCGGCTCGTGCCAACCGAGGCCCATCACCCCTCGCTGGTAGAGGAGCTCGGGGTCGACGCGTTCGTCCTTCAGGTGGATGTGCCTGATCCGGTCGGCGGAGTCGCTCAAGGCGCGGTTGACGTCGATGCCTTGCCAGAGCAGATGGGACGGGTCGAAGTTGAGCCCGAGTGCTGGCAGGCGGCGGAACAGCTCGTTCCACACGGCCGGTGACGTGACGAGGTTCTTGCCACCCGGCCACTCGTCGAGCGTGAACAGCATCGGGCAGTTCTCGATGGCCAGGCGCACACCGGTAGCCTCCGCGTGCGCGACGATCGGTCGCCACACCCTCTCGACCTCGTCCCAGTGATGCTCGATGGGGCGGTGCGGATCGCGGCCGATGAAGGTGTTGACGACCTCCACGCCCAGGAGAGCCGCCGCGTCGATGACCCGCAGGAGGTGCGTGACGTACACGGCGCGCTCCTCGAGGTCGGGCGTGAGCGGGTTGGGGTAGTAGCCCAGGGCGCTGATGTCGACGCCCGTCCGCCTGCACGCTGCGAGCACGGCGTCCGCAGCGGCGCGGTCGAGGCGTGCGACGTCGATGTGCGTGACCCCGGCGTACCGGCGCTGGTCGCTGGCGTCGAGCGGCCAGCACATCAGCTCGACGCAGTCGAAGCCTTCTGAAGCTGCGAACTCGAGGACCTCGACGAGGCTCAGGTCGGGCAGGATGGCGGAAGCGAACCCTAGGTTCATGCGCCTCACTCTATGCAACTGTGCGCGTCCGTGAGTATCCGTGCACGTATCTCGACGGTTCTCCGGGATGCGGGCCGCGATACATCGGTAGTGACCGATACTCCGCTGTGAATCGGCTACACTGCTCAGTCGCGCCTGCGCTGGCGCGGGAGTTCGCCCTGCCGCGGCCGGTCGCGGAGCGCTCCTTGTCGAACCCTCATGTGGATGGCGCAACGCCGATCGAGGAGATCCACGATGCTACTCAAGATCCTGGCTCAGTACACCAAGCCGTACCGCGGCACCATCTGGCTGATCGTGGTGCTGCAGGCGTTGGCCACCATCGCCAACCTCCTGCTGCCGAGCATCAACGCCGACATCATCGACAAGGGCATCGTGGTGGGCGACACGCCGTACATCCTGCGGCAGGGCGGGGTGATGCTGATCGTGTCGCTCGTCCAGGTCGCGTGCACCATCGTCGCCGTGTACTACGGTTCGCGCGTCGCCATGGCGTTCGGACGTGACCTGCGCAGCGGCATCTTCGGTCGCGTCGCCGAGTTCTCCAACCGCGAGGTCGCGCAGTTCGGCGCCCCGTCCCTGCTGACCCGCAGCACCAACGACGTGCAGCAGGTGCAGATGCTCCTGTTCATGACCTTCTCGATGCTGGTGACGACGCCGATCATGATGCTCGGCGGCATCTTCATGGCGTTGCGCGAGGACGTCGGCCTGTCGTGGCTCGTCGCCGTGGCGGTGCCTCTGCTCGCGGGCGCGGTCGGGTTCATCATCTGGCGCGCCGTGCCCGGCTTCCGCCAGATGCAGACGCGCATCGACAGGGTCAACCAGGTGATGCGCGAGCAGATCGGCGGCATCCGCGTCATCAGGGCGTTCGTGCGCGAACCGCACGAGGAGGCGCGCTTCGGTCGGGCCAACCGCGAGCTGACCGACGTCAGCGTCTTCGTCGGCCGGTGGATGTCGGCGCTCTTCCCGCTGGTGATGCTCATCCTCAACCTGTCGACGGTCGCCGTCCTGTGGTTCGGCGGTATGCGCGTCGACGCCGGTCAGATGGAGATCGGCTCGATGACCGCCTACCTCAGCTACCTGCTGCAGATACTCATCGCGATGCTCATGTCGACCATGCTGGTGATGCTGCTCCCGAGAGCGACGGTCTCGGCGGGCCGCATCGGCGAGGTCCTCGACACCCAGGCGACGGTCGCTCCGCCCGCGGACGGGGTCACCAACGGGCTCCTTCCGGGCCGGCTCGAGTTCAGC
>ERZ795041.742-NODE-742-length-11474-cov-3.745512_pt1 | contig 11474 bp, 12 predicted proteins | sample MGYA00375125_ERZ795041 | MGnify/ENA primary metagenome ERZ795041 (study PRJEB30170, sample SAMN03074214) | activated sludge metagenome | biome: Common Effluent Treatment Plant; feature: Wastewater; material: Activated sludge; isolation source: activated biomass in...
CTCTGGATGTAGGTCCTGACCTCGGTCGCACCCAGTGCGCCGAGATGCTCCCGCAACGCAGCCATGGGCAGGCGGTGCGCACCACCGAGGTTGATGCCACGCAGGAACCAGACCTGTAGGTCGTCCATCGGCAGCCATGGTAGCGGTCGCGCCACATGCCAGCTCGGGCTCCAGCTACGGCTAGGCTGGCTTCATGAGCGAGCCAGCGGGCGCCTTCGAGATCGGCCTCACCACCTTCGTCGAGCTGACGCCAGACGCCACCACGGGGATCGCCATCAGTCCCGAGCAGCGCTTCAAGGACATGCTCGAGGAGGTCGAGCTCGCCGACCAGGTCGGCCTCGACGTCTACGCCGTCGGCGAGCACCACCACCAAGACAACCAGGCCTCAGCTCCGGCGGTGGTGCTCGCGGCCGCGGCTGCCCGCACCCGGTCGATCCGGCTGTCAAGCGCAGTGACGGTACTGAGCTCGGACGACCCCGTCAGGGTCGTCGAGCAGTTCGCGACGCTCGACCTCCTGTCGTCAGGCAGGGCCGAGATCATGGCGGGGCGCGGCTCGTTCATCGAGTCGTTCCCGCTCTTCGGGTACGACCTCGCGGACTACGATTCGCTCTTCGAGGAGAAGCTCGACCTGTTGGTGCGGCTGGCCAGAGGCGGGCCGGTGACCTGGTCGGGCCGCCACCGAGCTCCGCTCAGCACCCAGCGCGTCTACCCCGAGCCGATCCAGCGTCCGCTGCCCGTGTGGGTCGCGGTCGGAGGCACGCCCGAGTCGGCCGCGCGCGCCGGGGTCATGGGGCTCCCGATGACCCTTGCGATCATCGGCGGCATGCCCGAGAGGTTCGTTCCGTTCGCGGACATCCACCGCCAGGTCGCCAAGGAGGCCGGCCACACGGCGGTCCCCGCATTGGCGATCAACGCTCACGGCTTCCTCGCCGACGACGCGGCCAGTGCCGTCGACGCCTTCTTCCCTCCCTACGCCGCCGCCATGAGCCGTATCGGCCGGGAGCGCGGCTGGTCGGGCATCACGCGCGAGCAGTTCGAAGCTGGGGTGCACCCGCGCGGCCACCTGCTGGTGGGCGAGCCAGACGCCGTCATCGAGAAGCTCCTGTTCCACTTCGACCTGTTCGGCAACCAGCGCTACCTGCTGCAGTTCAGCGTCGGGACCGCCCCGCACGCCGCCATGCTGCGGTCGATCGAACTGCTCGGCACCAGGGTGGCGCCGGTCGTGAGAGCCGAGGTGGCGAGAAGGAGGGGGGCCGCCTCACTCCTCTGATCCACGCGCTCTCGGTCGGGAGCACAGAGGCGCGCAGGCCAGCCATCGGCCTGTGCGCCCGTTCACTCTTCGTCCGAGAAGATCTCTTCGATGGGCTGCCCGAACACCTTGCCGATCTTGAACGCCAGCGGCAGGCTGGGGTCGTACTTGCCCGTTTCGACGGCGTTGACGGTCTGCCTGCTCACGTCCAGTCGCTGCGCCAGGTCGGCTTGTGACCACTCACGCTCGGCGCGCAACACTCTCAGTCGGTTCTTCATGCTCTGTCCTGTCGCTCGCAGCACCGTGGGCGACTCACCGGTAGCGCCGGGTGACCGGGCCGATGCTGAGGGCGTAGCAGATGCCCATGAAGGGGAACACGTAGAGCATGCTGAGCTTCGGCAGACCCACCAGGTCCTCCATGAGGCCGTACGTGAAGGTCACGACGGCGGTGATGCCGAAGGAGACGAGTCCGGCCTCGCTGAACATCTTCTGCCTGAGCTCATCGAACGTGCGTACGGCCCGAAGCCAGCCGGCCATGCCCCACACCGCACAAGCCACGGGGACGATGGCCAAGATCACGCCGAGCCAGGCTTCGCTCCCTCGCGGCTCGGCGAAGGCGACCGTGAGCACGATCACCACGGCGTACAAGGCCATGCCGGTCGCGAACTGCTGCATGCCTCTCCTGCGTACTGTCCTGCTGGGCGAATCTCCGGCGATACCGCAGTCGTTGTTCTGGCTCTGTGTCATCTCGATGACTTCCTCTCTGGCGTGCCTTGAAAGTGTGTAAAGGTCGCTTGACTTATAGTATTGCGAGGTTGCCGTTCTGTCAAGCACCATTGACTTCTTGGGGGCGTCCTCGTGGTGCGGTTTCTTCCTGCGATCGACCGCCCGCAGCGGGAGCGCCCGCGGGCCCCGGCGTACTCCGACTTCATCAGAGCCAAGCGCGGCACTCAGTCGGCCCATTGCTATGATTCGCGCCACACATGCTGGTCTACCTGGGTCGGCGGAGCCTTCTGGCACTCCCCACGCTGTTCGGCGTCGCGCTGATCGTGTTCCTGCTGATGCGCGCCGTGCCGGGCGACGTGGTCACCAACCTCGTCGGGTTGCAGGGGAACGTCTCGGCCGAGCGCCTCGTCGAGCTCAGGCGCATGTTCGGGCTCGACCTGCCCGTCCACGTCCAGTTCGGCCAGTGGTTCGCGGCCGCGGTGCAGGGCGACCTGGGCAGCTCGCTGCGGACGGGTAGACCCATCGCGACGGACCTTGCCCTGCGGTTCCCCGTGACCCTCGAGCTGACGCTCCTCAGCCTCGTCATCGCCTTGCTGATCGCCGTCCCCGTCGGCGTGGCAGCGGCCCTCAACCGTGGCCGCTGGCCCGACCAGCTCGGCTCGCTGTTCGCTCTGCTCGGCCTCAGTATCCCGGGCTTCTTCCTCGGCATCCTGCTGATCCTCCTGTTCTCGCTCAGGCTCGAGTGGCTGCCGCCCGCGGGCTTCGTCCCCTTCGCCGAGGCGCCGCTCACGAACCTCAAGCACATGATCCTGCCCGCCCTGTCGTTGGGTCTGATCCTGGCGGCAGCCACCGCGCGCATCGTGCGCTCGACGCTCCTGGAGGTGCTGGGGCGCGACTTCGTGCGCACGGCGCGCGCGAAGGGACTGGCAGAGCCGGTGGTGGTGATGCGCCATGCCCTTCGCACCGCGCTCATCCCAGTGGTGACGGTCGTCGGCCTGCAGTTCGGCCAACTGCTTGGCGGCGCCGTGATCATCGAGCAGGTGTTCAGTCTGCCCGGCGTCGGCCGCTACGCGCTGGAGGGCATCAACCTCCGCGACTACCCCGTCGTCCAGGGCGCCGTACTGCTGATCGCAGCCGCGTTCGTGATCGTGAACCTGCTCGTGGACGTCATCTACACGCTCATCGACCCTCGGGTGCGCTATGGCTGAAGTGGGGCAGGGCTTCGACGGCGCACCAGCGGTCGCGGCGGGCGCGACCCGAGCTGCAGCGAGGCGCCGTACCTCGACCGTGCGGCTCATGCTCAACGGAGCAGGCGGCATCGGCGCCGCCATCATCGTCATCACCAGCCTGGCGGCTCTCTTCGCCCCGTGGGTGGCACCGTACGCCCCGGTCGCGCTCGACCCGCCAGCACGCCTCCTTGGACCGCCGGCCGAGCACTGGCTCGGCACCGACCAGTACGGGCGCGACACGCTGTCGCGCATCATCTACGGCGGCAGGGCGTCGCTGTCGGTGGCGGCAGCCGCAACGCTGTTCGCCCTCCTCGTCGGCGGAGCGCTCGGCGTCGTCGCCGCGTACTACCGCGGCTGGCTCGATGGCCTCATCATGCGCGTCACCGACGTGCTGCTATCGTTCCCCGCCATCCTGCTCGCGATCGCGCTCCTTGCCTTCCTCGGACAGGGGATGGTGAACCTCGTGCTCGCCATCGGGCTCGTGTACGTCGGGCCGTTCGCGCGGGTGGCGCGCGCCGCCGTACTGACGGTGCGGGAGGAGCTGTTCGTCGAGGCCAGCCGGTCGCTCGGCAGCCGCGACTGGCGGGTGCTCCTCAAGGCCGTGCTGCCGATGGCGTCTGCTCCGCTCATCGTCGAGGTGACGCTGCGGCTCGCCTACGGCATCCTCGCCGAGGCGTCGCTGTCGTTCCTCGGGTTGGGCACGCAGCCGCCCGCGGCCAGTTGGGGGCTGATGGTCGCGGAGGGTAGACGCTTCTTGCAGCTCAGTCCGTGGGCGACGGTGGCTCCTGGCCTGGCGATCATGGTGGTCGTGCTCGGCTTCAACCTCTTCGGCGACGCGCTTCGTGACGCCCTCGACCCCCGCACGCGGGGGCGCTGAGCCGAGACAGCGCGCGCTCGACGCCGACGCTCCCGCAGGCCACTCACGCGCCTGGGCGCTGAGCGGCGACAAGGCGAGCCCTCGCACGGTGTATCTTCTGACCTACGCTCCGGCACAAGCCCGGAGCCGCGCTGGCGGCTCCCCCTCTGTTCTCGCTCGGTGGCAGGACGACCACCCCGCCAGCTACTGGGAGGTTCACGATGGCTCGACTGATGGTCACGTTGGCTCTGTTGCTCGGTGCTGCGTTGGCGCTGGCGCAACCTCGGTACGGCGGGACGCTGATGGCCGGCATGCAGACTGACCCTGTTGGCCTGGACCCACACATCACCAACGCGACCGCGACGCGCAACATGCTGGAGAACGTCTACGACACGCTCGTCGCGTTCGACTCGAGCCTCAGGATCGTACCTGCACTCGCCGAGTCGTGGACCGTGTCCGACGACGGCCTGGTGTGGACGTTCGACCTGCGCGACGGGGTCACCTTCCACGACGGCGACGCCCTGCAGGCATCCGATGTCGTGTTCTCGATCAACCGCATCAAGGACCCGGCAGTGGCCTCCCCGCGCGCCGATGACTTCGCGGTCGTCGCCTCGATCGAGGCCCCCGACGCCGACACGGTCGTGATGACGTTGTCCCAGCCGTTCAGCCCGCTCCTGTCCAAGCTCGCAGCCAGCCTCAACGTCGTCGTCTCGGAGGACGTCGTCGCGGCCAACGGCGACCTTCAGCAGGTCGTCGTCGGCACCGGGCCGTTCGAGTTCGTCGAGTACCTGCCGCAGACGCGCATGGTCCTCGAGCGCAACGCCGACTTCTGGGGCAGCGACGCCGACGGCAACCAGCTCCCCTTCCTCGACGGGATCACGTTCGTGTTCTACCCGGACCCGACGGCGCGCACGACGGCCATCCAGACAGGCACCGCCGACTTCATCGAGTACGTCCCGGCGGCCGACGTCGCCCTGCTCGAGGCCGATGACTCCGTCCAGGTCGTCGGCGGACTGGCAGCCAACTTCCGCAGCATCTACTTCAACGTGGAGCGCGCGCCGTTCGACGACGTCAACGTGCGGCGCGCCATGTCGTACGCCATCGACGAACAGGCAGTCGTCGACCTGGCGCTCTTCGGCACGGGCGGCGTCACCGCGACCGGCACGACCATCCCGGCGTCCAACTACTACGGCGTCAGCGACAGCCCCTACGTGGGTCGCGACCTCGAAGCAGCCCGCGCAGCGCTGGCGGAGTCCGGCTACCCTGACGGATTCACCTTCGACCTCTACGTGACCAGCACGTACGACTTCCTCAGGACGCCGGCCGAGGTCGTGCAGGCGAACCTCGCCGACATCGGCATCACGGCCAACATCGTCGCCGAGGACTGGACCATCTACCTGCCCAAGGCTCTGGAAGGCGACTTCGCCGCTACGATCCTCGGCGAGTCAGGCCAGTCGGACCCCGACGACTTCTTGTTCAACGTCTTCTACACCGACAACGGCGGGAACCTCGGGAACTACAGCAACCCGGCGCTCGACACGCTGCTGGAGCAGGGTCGCAGCGTCGCCGACCAGGAGGAGCGCCGCGCCATCTACGTCGAGGCGCAGCACATCATCCTCGACGACGCGCCGCACATCTTCCTGTTCCACTCCTCGCAGTTCGAGGCGCTGCGCAGCGACGTCATGGGCTTCGAGCACTTCCCCAACACTAGCTACCTCGGGTTGAGGACGACCTGGCTCGACCGGTAAGCGACGAAGGCCGAGCACGGCGAGAGGGGCGCCGCCCGCGTGGGTGGCGCCCCTCTTGATGACCCTGGAACGCGGCTACCAGATGGTGACGTGGCCGGGGCTCGTGTACGTCCTGAGGCGCTCGTCTTTCGTGATGACCTGCCAGCCGCGCTCTACTGCCGTGGCGTAGATGATCCGGTCGGCAAGGTCACCGGGGAACGTACGAGGGAGTGCGACGGCCCGAGTCGCGATGGCAGGGTCCACAGGTACGGACTCCACATGACCCGACAACGCGTCCAGCCACGCCCGCACGGGCAACGTGATCACGATCCGCCCGTTCTGTACCAACCACGCCAACTCGAACCACGTGATCGCCGCAACGGCAAGTGCGTCAGCGGACTGGATCGCAGTGATCGCGGGTTGGCTCAAACGCTTCGAGTCAGACGTCCACCAGTGGAGGACGTGCGTATCGAGCAGTACCGTGGTCACTGGGCGTTCCATTCGAGTCCGGTGCTGAACAACTCTTCGTCCGACGCCGCAGTGACCGCGACGCCCTTCAGTGCGTCGCGCATGGAGATCACCCTTCGGACAGGCGTCAGTTGCGCCACGACCTTGCCGCGCTTGGTGATCTCGATCACCTGACCCGTCGCGACTTCGTCGAGCACGGCCAGCAGGCGTGCCTTGGCTTCAGTTGCGGTCATCTGCCTAGTCATATGGTCATGATACATGACCATAAGATGGGCCGCGCGCCACTTCCCCGGGGCGAGCGCCGCGCATGGGACAGGCATCAACCATCCAGCTTCCCGTACCAGCACCAGAAGATCTCGGCGCCCTCCGGACCGGCCACGGCCCAGTGCTCCTCGCCAGCCGGGATCAGCGAGACCTCACCCGCAACGGTGGTGAACTCCTCGCCGCCGCAGACGCCGCTGAGCGCACCGGCCACGATGTACGAGACCTCGTCTGCCGAGTGCGCCGATACGCCCTCGGCAGGTACCCGTTGGCCGGCCGCGAGTCTCACGCTGCCTGCCCTGAACGCCGTGCCAGTGCGGTCGCCCAGGTCGAGGAGTGTACGAACACCGACGTCGTCAGGGTCATCGAAGAGCGGGAAGAGGTGCATGCCGGAGTCTATGTGCTGGCGAGCCGAAGCCCGAGGTGCTCGGCGTACGGATCGAAGTCGCGGTCCGAGTGGAGGAGCTCGACACCCTCCGTGATGCAGAAGGTCGCGATCAGCGCAGCGATCGTCTTCCGAACGGTGACGCCCCTCGCGAGCGGTTGGCCACGCCCTACGCGGCTCATGCCTACGAGGCGAACGACCGCAACGCAGCCGGTGCACGAAGCCGCCCTCTCTAGCCATCGCCACGTCGTTCCACTACGCTCTACAGAACACGCAACGCCTCCCCCACTCCACGCAACCGAGGAGACCCGATGACCGGCGGCTACTACGATCTGGGCACGTACACTCGCAGCGTGAGCACCACCTCGACAGAGGCTCAGACTTGGTTCGACCGTGGGCTGCTGTGGTGCTACGGCTACAACCACGACGAGTCGGTGCGCTGCTTCGAACGAGCGGCAGGTCTCGACCCAGACTGCGCCATGGCCCACTGGGGCGTCGCGTACGCTAGCGGGAGCAACTACAACAAGCCGTGGGAGGCGTTCCTCGAGCAGGAGCGGGCCGAGGCGCTGGCGCGCTCACGCGCGGCACTGCTCCGTGCGCAGGTTGCCAGCGCCAGCGCGAAGCCAGTCGAGAGAGCGCTCATCCAAGCGCTGTCGGCGCGCTACCCGGAGCACGGCCTCCCAGCGGGCGCAGACACCTCCGCGCTCCCCTTCCAGGCGTGGAACGATGCGTACGCGGCCGCCATGCGCGGCGTCTACCGCGAGTTCGGGCATGATCCCGACGTCGCGACCCTCTTCGCGGAGGCGTTGATCAACAGGACCCCATGGCAGCTCTGGGACCTGCCGACCGGCCAACCGAAGCCGGGCTCGGACACGCTCGAAGCAGCCGCGGTCCTCGAGGACGCGATGGCGCAGCGCGACCGGTCGAGCAAGCCGGCCCACCCGGGACTGGCGCACATGTACATCCACACCATGGAGATGTCACCCACCCCGGAGAAGGCCCTTCGCGCCGCGGACGCGCTGCGCGACCTCGTGCCCGACGCGGGGCATCTGCGGCACATGGCGTCTCACATCGACGTCCTGTGCGGGAACTACTACGACTCGCTCGTCGCGAACGAGCGCGCGATGGCCGCCGACGACCATTACTTCGCGCGCGAGGAGGACGCCGCCTTCTACACCCTCTACCGGTGCCACAACATCCACTTCAAGCTCTACTCCGCGATGTTCCTCGGGCAGCTCAAGCCGGCGTTGACAGCGGCGAAGGCACTCGAGGACGCGATCAGCGAGAGGCTCCTGCGCGTCGAGGTGCCGCCGATGGCCGACTGGCTCGAGGGGTTCCTCAGCATGAAGGTCCACGCCCTCATCCGGTTCGGACGCTGGTCGGACGTCCTCGCCGAGCCCTTCCCGTCAGACCCCGAGCTGTACTGCGTCACGACGGCCTTGCTCAGGTTCGCCCGTGGCGTTGCGTCAGCCGCGACCGGTGACGTCGCGAGCGCCGAGGAGGAGCGCGCCCGCTTCCACGAAGCTGTCGCGCGGGTGCCAGCGTCCCGCACCGTGTTCAACAACAGGTGCCTCGACATCCTGGCGGTCGGGGCCGCCATGCTCGATGGCGAGCTCGAGTACCGCCAGCGCAACTTCGACGCAGCGTTCGCGCACCTCCGCAGCGCGGTCGCCCGCGACGACTCCCTGCCCTACGACGAGCCCTGGGCATGGATGCAGCCCGTCAGGCACGCCCTCGGGGCCTTGCTCCTCGAACAGGGCAGGGTCGAGGAGGCGCTCGAGACCTACCGCGATGACCTGGGACTGAGCGGCACCCTGCCTCGGGCGTTGCAGCACCCCAACAACGTGTGGAGCCTGCACGGCTACGTCGAGTGCCTCGAGACGATGGGGAGGACGGACGAGGCGCTGGCCGCCCGGCCGGTGCTGGCGCTGGCGAAGGCTCGTGCCGACGTCGCCATCGACGCGTCGTGCTTCTGCAGGTTGGACCGGAACTGTTGTGAGTAGAGGACCGGCTTGAAGGGCGACGAGAGGCGCTCGTTCGCGACGCTCGCGGTCCGAGCTGGCCAGAGACCCGACCCCGTGACGGGAGCGCACGCGACGCCCATCTACCAGTCGAGCACATACCTGTTGCAGAGCGTCGAGTTTGGTGCCCGCCGGTCGGCGGGTGGGCAGGCACGCGACTCGTACAGCCGAGCGGGCAACCCGACCGTGCGTGCGACCGAGGAGAAGCTGGCGGCGCTGGAGAGCGCGGAGGCCGCGGTCGCCTTCGCCAGCGGCATGGGCGCCATCGCCGCCGTGCTCCTCAGCCACCTCAGACCCGGTGACGAGGTGCTCACGCTCGGCCCGATCTACAGCGATACCCATGTGCTGCTGAGCACGCTGCTCGCCGAGTACGGCGTCTCGTCACGCCGCATCGAACCGCATGAGCTGGACGCCACCATCGCCCCTGCCACGAAGCTGGTGTACGTCGAGACGCCAGGCAACCCGACGCTCTCGATCGTCGATCTGGCGGCGGTGGCAGACACGGCCAGGCGGCACGGCGTCCTGAGCGTGGCGGACAACACCTTCTCGTCCCCGTACGTCACACGGCCACTGGAGCTGGGCATCGATATCGTCGTGCACTCGGCCACCAAGTACCTCGGCGGGCACGGCGACCTCCTCGCCGGGTTCGCGGCTGGGTCGCACGCGTCGATGGCGCCGGTCCGCGCGACGGGGTTGCGGCTCGTCGGAGCCAGTCTCGACCCGTTGGCGGCGTACCTGCTGCTGCGTGGGATGCGGACCCTCCACCTGCGGATGGCAGCCCACTGCTCCAACGCCGCGGCGGTCGCACGGGCGCTCGTCGACGCACCCGCTGTCAGCAGCGTCCTCTACCCCGGCCTCCCCCACCACCCGGGCCACGAGGTGGCGCGCGGCCAGATGCACGCGTTCGGCGGCATGGTGTCCCTCGACTTCGCGTCAGGTCGCGCGGGAGCGAAGGCGTTCATCGAGGCGCTCCGCGTGTTCGACCACGCGGTCTCGCTGGGTGACGTCTTCTCGCTGGCGTGCGTGCCATCGACGACCACGCACGTCGGCCTCACGCCGGCACAGCGGGCACGCGACGGGATCGGCGACGGTCTCGTACGCCTCAGCGTCGGGATCGAAGACGAGGCCGACCTGGTGGCCGACGTGCTCCAGGCAGCGCACGAGGCGTCGTTGTCCGGCTGAGCGGTCGCGCGCCCGTCATGTCCGTGAAGAGCGTGGTTTCATGACGCATGTCACACCGCGAACCAGAGTTCGGCACGGGCAGCCCAGTTGTCGGGCAGGGGCAGGCACGGTTCGCGACGCGCGCCGTGCGGTCGGGCCAGTCCCCAGACGAAGCCACCGGAGCCCACGCCACACCCATCTACCAGACGAGCACGTTCGTGCTGGGCAGTGTCGAGCGGGGCTCCCAGTTGTTCGACGGGCTGTTGCCGGGCGACGTCTACTCGCGGGTCGGGAACCCCACCGTCCACGCAGCAGAGGAGAAGCTGGCCTCCCTCGAAGGTGCAGAGGCCTCCGTCGCGTTCGCCAGCGGCATGGGCGCCATCGCGGCGCTGTTCATCAGCACGCTCGAGTCCGGCGACGAGGTCCTCTACCTGGGGCCGCTCTACGGTGGAACCCGCGGGCTCCTCCACGACCTGTTGCCGAAGTTCGGCGTGACGGCCCGCAGCGTGACGGGGGGCGAGCTGGCGGGAGCCATCGGGCCGAACACCCGGCTCATCTACGCCGAGACGCCCACCAACCCCACGTTGGCCATCCACGACCTCTCCGCCATCGGGGCCATCGGCGCCCGGAACGGCGTGCTGACGGCAGTCGACAACACGTTCGCGACCCCGTACCTGACGAGACCCATCGAGCTGGGCATCGACGTCGTCGTGCACTCCGCCACCAAGTACCTCGGCGGCCACGGCGACCTGCTGGGAGGGTTCGCTGCAGGCAGCGCCGAGCTGATGGCGACCATGCGTGGGGAGGGACTCCGTCACGTTGGCGCCGTCCTCGACCCGCATGCCGCCTTCTTGTTGCTCCGTGGCATGCGCACGCTGCACCTGCGCATGGCCGCCCATTGCGCCAACGCTCGCGCCGTCGCTCACGCGCTCAAGGGACTGCCGGGGGTCGCGGCCGTGCACTACCCCGGCTTCGCAGAGCATCCCAACCACGACGTCGCTGCACGGCAGATGAGCGACTTCGGCGGGATGGTGTCGGTCGAGTTCAGCGGCGGCGCCGCGGCCGCCGCCAGGTTCCTCGACTCTCTGGAACTGGTCGACCACGCAGTCTCGCTGGGCGACGTCGCGTCACTGGCCTGCGTGCCCGCCGCCAGCACCCACCAACTGCTGCCGCCTGACGCGCGCAGTGCCGGCGGGATCTCCGACGCGCTCGTGCGCATCAGCGTCGGGGTGGAAGAGGCTTCAGACCTGGTGGCAGACGTGACCCAGGCCGCGCGCGCAGTAGCCTCGCTCGGCTCGAACCCGACGTTGTTGTTTTTGTTTTTGTAGACCTCGTAGATCTACACGACGGCGAGCAGGAAGAACTGCACGGGCAAGACCCAGGTCGGCACC
>ERZ795041.745-NODE-745-length-11463-cov-4.249036_pt1 | contig 11463 bp, 8 predicted proteins | sample MGYA00375125_ERZ795041 | MGnify/ENA primary metagenome ERZ795041 (study PRJEB30170, sample SAMN03074214) | activated sludge metagenome | biome: Common Effluent Treatment Plant; feature: Wastewater; material: Activated sludge; isolation source: activated biomass in a...
CGGCTCTGGCTCAGGTGGCCGGGGGCGCCGTCGCTCAGCAGCCAGACGGCGAGCGCGGCTGTGGAAGTGCGCTCGGGTCCGCGGTCCGCCTGCGTGCCGACGAGGTCGACTGGCTGTGTGGACCGGATGCCGGATTCGAACGCGAGGTCGCGGTCAAGCTCGCCCATCCGGATGCGTTCCTGCGCCTCGCGAGCTGGCCGAACCTGGCGCGCCTGCCCGATCATCGGCGCTGGATCGGCCTGTTCGCGCGCCTGCAGCGCGGCGCGCCGATGGCGGCGGCGCTCGACACCGCGGCGGTCGAAGGGCTCGCCGAGTCCGCCGTGCGCCGCGCCATGTACCGGATGCTGCAACGCGGCCACCTGCAACTCGAGTTGCGTCCGCGGGTGCCGCCGGCGCGTCGGGAGCCGGCGGAAATTCCGTCGCCATCGTTCATGCAGCATCTTCGCCAGCGCCTCCACCAGCTCGGGGAGTCGCCGTGAACGAACACGCCCTGCTGTTCGTCGACACCGGGTCCGACGGCACGGCGGCGCCGCTGCGTGCGGTCGGCGGATCCGCGCCGGACACCCTGTGCATGCGCACCGCCGTCGTCGCCGGCGCGGCGCCGGCATTCGTCGAATGCACGCAATTGATCCTCGCCGACGACGACGTGCTGCACCTGTACGGCGTGTCCGCGCAGGAATGCTTCGAACGCGTGCGGCCGCTCGTCGGCGATGCGGTGATGGGCGTGGTGATCGTCGTCGACGACACCCGCCCGGATGCGCTGGCCGCGCTGGACGACGGCCTGGTCCGTTTCGCCGCGCTGGTCGCCGAGGTTCCGCTCATCGTCGGCATCTGCCGCTTGCGTGCCGCGGGCGCAAGCGGCCTCGACGAATACGCACGCCATCTCGCCGGCCGCGGTCTCGATGCGGCCGTGGTCGCGATCGATCCCTGCGCGCGCGAGGACGTGCTCTACCTGGTCAACATGATGGTCGCCCTGGTCGACAGCGCCCAGGCCGACGGAGCGCGACCCGGCGCGGCCTGAGCCGCCGGCGCGTTACAGGTGCGGTGCCAGCCAGCGCTCCAGCCCGGCCTCGTCGAAGTTGCCGACGCGGCTGGCGAGGATGCGGCCGTCGCGGCCGATCAGCACGTTGAACGGCAGCACGCTGCGGGTGTTGCCGAAACGCAGCGAGACATCGGGCGATGCGCCCGGCGCATCGATGAGGATCGCGTAGTCGACCGGATGCCGGTCGAGGAAGGCGAGCGCGGGTTCGGCATCCTCGGCGGCGACGCCGATCACCGCCAGACCCTTGTCGGCGTGTCGCGTCTGGGCGCGGTCGAGCAGCGGCATCTCTTCGCGGCAGGGTCCGCACCAGCTGGCCCAGAAGTTGAGCAGCACCAGCCGGCCGTCCCATTCCGACAGGCGGCGCTGCCGGCCTTCGCGGTCGGGCAGGACGACATCCTCGCGCAGGTCGCCGATGGCGAGCGTGGCCGCGGGTGCGGTGACCGTCACTCCCGGTGCCGGCGCGGCCGGGCGCAACCACAGGCTCAAGCCGAGGCCACCCAGCGCACCGGCCATGGCGAGGACGACGATCAGCAGGGTGCCGCGATCCGGCAGGGCCATCGGTCAGCGCGCGCCGGCAGTGGCCAGCGCCTCCTCGACGATGCCGCGGGTCAGCAGGGTCGGCAGGACCTGGCCGGGACCGTCGCGATCGCCGAAGACGACATACAGCGGCACGCCGACCGCCTTGTGCTGCTGCAGGAAGGCGGTGATCGCCGGATCGACATTGGTCCAGTCGCCTTTCATGTAGACCGCGCCGGCGCGCCCGAGCGCGTCGCGGAAGGCGTCGGTATCGAGCACGTTCTTCTCGTTCGCCTTGCAGGTCACGCACCAGTCGGCGGTCATGTTGACGAACACGATGCGCCCGTCCGCGCGCAGGCGGGCGAGCGCATCCGCGGAGTAGGCGACCGAACCATCGCTGCTTTCGGCGGCGATCCGCGCCGGTGCTTCCAGCTGGCTGACCTTCCACAGCGGCCACAGCGCGGCGAGGAAGACGAGGCCGGCGAGCACGCGACCGAGCGTGCGGCCGTTCCAGCGGCTGCGTTCGTGCCACCACAGGGCGAGCGCGAGCACCACCGCGCCGGCCAGCACCCAGCCGATCGCATCGACGCCGCGCTGCTTGCCGAGCACCCAGGCCAGCCACACCGCGGTCGCGTACATCGGGAACGCCAGCACCTGCTTGAAGGTTTCCATCCAGGCACCCGGCTTCGGCAGCCGCGTGGCCAGCGCCGGCACGAAACCGACGACGAGGAACGGCAGGGCAAGACCGAAGCCGAGGGCGAGGAAGATGAGCAGGGCGACGATCGGCGACGAAGCGAATGCAAAGGCGAGGGCCGGACCCATGAACGGTGCCGTGCACGGACTGGCGACGACGCAGGCGAGCAGGCCGGTGAAGAAATCGCCGGCGGGGCCCGACTTGCCGGCCAGCGACTGGCCGGCACCGGCGAGTCCTGCGCCGATGGTGAACACGCCGGAGAGGCTCAGGCCGACCGCGAACAGCACGTAGACGAGCACGGCGACGAAACCGGGTTGCTGCAGCTGGAATCCCCAGCCGAGCGCCTGGCCGACGCTGCGCAGGGCAATCACCGCGAGGCCGACCACGGCGAAGCCGGACAACACGCCGGCGGTGTACCAGAGTGCGTGGCGGCGCGCCTTGGCCAGGCTCTCGCCGCTGGCGGCGAGGCCGAGCACCTTCAGCGAAAGCACCGGCAGCACGCACGGCATCAGGTTGAGGATCAGGCCGCCGAGCACGGCGAACAGCAGTGCGGCGAGGACGCTGATGTCGGCCGCCTGCGGCGGCGTCGAGCGCAGCGCATTGTCGGCCGAGGCATCGGCGACGGACGCGGTCGCGGCGGGCGCCGGAACGAATCCGGCGGCGGCGACGGCGAGTTGTTCGGCCGTCGCCGCCGGCAGGTCGACCAGCACGTCGCGTTGCATGACCGGATAGCAGATGCCGTTTTCCTTGCAGCCCTGGAACTCGCCGCGCACGGTGATCGGGCCGGCCGCGCCGTCGGCGCGGCGCAGCGCCAGCGGCAGCTCGACCTGGCCGTAGTAGACGACCACCGAACCGAAGTGCTCGTCCTCGTGGTCGACGCCGGTGGGCCAGCGCGGCGCGCCGATCTCGACCCCGGCGCCTTCGACGAGGTCGACGCGGCTGCGGTCGCGATAGAGGTAATAGCCCTTCGGCATGGTCCAGCGCGCCAGCACTTCGCTCGGACCGGTCGCGATCGCCTCGAACACGAAGGCCTGTTCGGCCGGCAACGCTTCGTCATCGGTCAGCGACGGCGCGCCGAGGCCGAGCAGGCCGCCGGCGGGTGCGCTTCCCTGCAGCGGCGCGTCGATGGCGGCCGCGGCGGTCGCCGGCAGGGCGAGCGCCAACCGGGTCGGATGCGGCGGGTAGCAGATCTTCGGGTCGACCTCGTGGCAACCCTGCACGGTGACGGTCAGCTCGAGGGTCGTCGTCGCCGGGTCGGCTTCGTAGGCGAGGCGGCCGTCGACGGCGTCGTGGTAGATCTCGACGTCGCCGAAGAACTCGTCATGGCGTTCGATGCCGGGCGGCAGTTCGAGCGTGCCGAGGCGGGTTCCCGGCTGGGTCGATTTCGCGCTGATGCGCGACTTGTAGAGGTAATAGTTGCGGGCGATGTCCCAGTGCAGGTCGATGCGCCCGGGTTCGCGCACTTCGGCACGCAGCACGAAGGCCTGCTCGACCGGCAGCAGACCGTCCTGTTCCTGTGCACCGGCGGCCGGCGGAAGGGCGCATGCGGCCAGCAGGCCGGCCAGAAGGATTCGCAACACGGGCAGCTCCGCTTCGGACGTTTCAGGGCGACCGGTCGGCGCGCGTGGAACCCGCGATCCACTCCAGGTACGCGGCGTGGCCGGCGTCGGCTTCGACCGCGATTATCTCCGGCAGTTCATATGGATGCACGGCCAGCAGGCGTTCGCGCAGCGCCGCGAAGCGCTCGCGGGTGGTCTTGGCGAGCAGCAGGACCTCGGTTTCCTCCTGCACGGCCTCGTCCCAGTGGTAGGTGGAGACGAGGCCGCCGAGGCGGCTGACGCAGGCGGCGAGGCGCTCCTCGACGAGCAGGCGCGCCGCCGCGGCCGCGCTCGCTTCGTCGGGAAAGGTGCTGAAGACGAGCAGTGCGCTCATGCCGGCCGCCGCCCGTGCGCAAGCCGTCGCGCACGTGCGGAGCCCGGCCGGTTGCCGGTTGCACCGCGCGTGCGCGTCTTCGTCACGGCGTGGCCGACTCGAAACCGTCGGCGAAGATGAGATCGACCGACAGCGGTTCGCAGACCGCCGGATTGACCGACTCGAACAGCGCGCGGGTGGCCCAGTCCGGATGATCGACGAACGGATTGCGGTTGCCCTGGAAGGCCTGGATGGTGTCGTTGCGCGCGCGCTCCTCGGCGTCCGGCGGATCGCCGACGTGCCAGGCGAGCAGGTCGGTCAGCAGGCCCATGTACGAGGTGCTGCCGCTGCCGATCTGGCCGCGGATGTCGGTCAGTTCGAGCTGCGGCTCGCTCTGTCCGCTGAGCGGGTCGGTGCCGCCTTCGTAGCGGATCGCCATGTAGAAGATCGCGCGTGCCATCTCGCCCTTGCGGTGGTTCCACACCTCGAACGAACCCTGGTTGCCGTCCGGCGTGCGCACCCAGTTGGAGTTGCCGGGATAGGTGCCGCTGCCGCCGCCGACGCCGCCATTGGATTCGGTGACGCGCTCGCCGCAGCCGCTCGAGCAGAACGCGAACGGCTTGTTGCCGCGGTCCGAGTTCCACTGCGTGTCGGACAGCCACAGCATGTGGGTGTCGGTGTAGGGCGCGTTCGGGAAACCGAGGTTGCCGGTCTGGCTGGGGAAGCCGAGCGAGTTCGGCCAGGTGTGCTCGCGGTTGTAGGTCAGTCCCGAACCGGTGCCGGCGCGGTCGCTGATCGTGTTGTAGGCGCGGTTGCGGTAGACGTCGATGACCTTGGACGGATTGCCCGGCATCGCCTGGGCGGTTTCGAGGATCGTCCAGGTGTTGGTGGTGGCGCCGCTGTACGGGTACATGACGTGGCCACGCAGCAGCTGGTGCAGGGTGCAGCGCAGCTGGTCCGGGCTGGAGGTGTTGACCGTTGCGTAGTGGACCGCCGCGTCGTACGCCGGGGCGACGCTGAAGGCGAGGACGATGTCGTCGTTCATCGGCACGCCGTTGCTGTTGGTGACCGCGGCGGCGGTGATGCTGAAGCTGCAGGCCGCGCCGACCGGCATCAGGCTGGCCGGCGTCAGCGTGCGGTTGTTGCCGGCACCGGCCGTGGCCAGCGCGATCGGGGTGCCGTTGCAGCTCAGCGCGAATGCGTTCGCTGCGGTGGTCACCGCGGTGTCGAATACGGCACGCAGGTCGCTCGCCCGCGGCATCGCCGTGGCGCCCTGGCTCGGCAGCGACCAGATCAGGTTCGGGCCCGGGCCGCCGGTCGAATTCGACAGGGTGAAGCCGATCGTGTGGTCGGCGGCCATCGGGTCGGGGCTGCCGTCGAGGTCGGTGACCGCACTGGCAAGGATCGTCAGCGTGCAGGATTCACCGGTGACGAACGCCGGCGTGTGGCTCAGCGCCCAGCTGGTCGCGCCGCCGGAAATGCCGACCGTGTGCGTGCCCGAACCGGTGCACTGCAGGGTGGCGCCGCCGGCGGTGAACTTGACCGGCTCGCTGAAGCTGACCGCCAGCGGCGTCGCAAGCGGCACGTTGCTCGCGCCGTTGGCCGGCGTGGTCCCTGCCACCGTCGGCGGCAGGTCCTGCGGCGGGTCGCCGGAAATGCCGAAGCTGGCATCGTCGATGGCGACGCCGTCGTCAGCGCCGGTGACATCGACGTCGAGCCAGCGCACGAACAGGGTGGCGTCGGCGGCGAGGCTGAAGCCGGTGATCGTCGCACTGAGGGTGGTGCGGTTGGCGGCGGCATTGCCGTCGAGCGCGCCGGTGGCGCCGGCGGAAACCGGGCCGGTGAAATCGAGTGCGTCGACATCGATCCAGGTCGCGGCGGCATCGCTGACCGAGGTCGCGTCGAGGCTGTACTGGAAGTCGAGGCGGTCGCTGCGCCCGGCGGTGCCGAGGCGCCACTGCTCGCCGGTGTAGGTGACGGTGAGGTCGCCGATGGTGGCGCCGCTGTCGTTGCGCAGGCGCGCACCGACCGTCGGCACCAGCGAATTCGAACGCAGCAGGCCGAGCGCGCGCTCGCTGGAAGCGTCGCTGCCGTAGCTGTAGGTGTTGCCGCTGTTGAGGCCGCCGGTGTCCGCCGCATAGGTCGCATTGGCGTTCGATCCGCTTTCCGAGAACACCCAGCCGGTCGGCATCGCCGAGCCGGTGCCGGCAGCGGCCAGGGTGTCGAAGGTCTGCACGGCTGCCGGGCCGCCGACCAGCGGCACGCTGCCGTCCTGGGCCAGCGCGGGAGTGGTCGCCGCGGCGGCGAGGAGAATGATGGCGCCGGAGAGGACGCGACGGGCGGGCAGGAATGTCTTCACGGGGGCCTCTGGACTGTGCTGCGCAGGTGACGGTCGAAGGAAGCCGGCAACTATAGCCGACCCGGATGACGTTTCCGATGCGGTCGCCGCGCCGTCAGCAGCGGTCGTGGCGGCCGTGGACGGCGTTGGCAGGCAGGTTCCGGCAGCGCCCGGTGGGGTCTTCGGCATGGTGCCAGGGACCGGTGCGCGCATGCACGGCGTGCTCGAGGGCGGCCCGCGAGGGCGCATTGAACAGCGGTGCGTTCTCGCGCATGGTCGATTCGAAGCTCGGCCGGTAGGCGCCGCCGGGATGGTAGTCGGCGCCGGCAAACACGCCGAGGCCGCCGTCCATGCCGAAATCCGGTGCCGTCGCGCCGGATGCCAGCCAGCCGGCCCAGGGCACGCGCAGCGGATCGGCGACGAAGGCCACGTTCGGACAATGGAACGTGTCGACGCCATGCCGGGGGTGCACCCCCGTGTACTCGTCGTATTCGTCACAGAGGATGCCGATGGAGTGCCCCATTTCGTGCGAAGGCGCGGACTCCAGGTGCCGGCGCCGACCCGCGCCGGACGGCCAGGTCAACGTTCCGGTCGGGCCGATGAACACATTGCCGCGCGCGCCGCTTTCGACCGGCTGGTTGACGAGAATGATGACGTGGTCGACTTCCGGCAGGAGCGCAAGCGCGCGCTGGATGGCGGCGGGGCGGTCGACCAGCATCAAGGCGCGCGGCAGCACGAAGTTCGCTCCATAGCGCGTGTCGCGCTGGAGCGTGCGCGTGCCGTCGGCCTGGGTGATGTCGAAACCGGCCTGTGCGGACGGCTCGAACAACAGCCAGGCATTGAAGGCATGCTGGTGCTCGTTCCAGAAATCGGCGCCGAGCATCGCGCGCATGAAATCGCGCGCGTTCAGTTCGAACTCGGCGGCCTCGCCGCGGTTGAGGATGCCGTCGCCGTTGCTGTCGACGAACGGCTCGTTGCCCGACGCCGGATCGGGCGTGTCGAGCAATGCCAGGTCGGGCGAGCCGAAGATGCGGTAGCGGTCGCCGAGGACTCCGTCGCCGTCGACATCGAAGACCCCGTTGCCATTCACGTCGAGCCAGAAGATGCCGTCCCAGCTGCCGTTGCCGTTGCTGTCGGTCCAGCTTTCATCGCCCGCGACATAGCCTTCGGCGAGGAACAGGAAGTTGAAGCGGCTCCCCCGTTCGCCGTCGCCATGGATGCGGATCAGCCCGGAATCGAGGATGCTCTCGTGCGCCACTTCGTCGAAGCGGACCGTGGTCGGCAGCGGGCGGCCGTCGAGGATGAAGCTCTTGCGCGCTTCGCTGGCCTCGACATGGGTGGGGTCGAAATTGACGACCCATCCCGGCGTGTACGGAATCTCGAAGTCCGCATCGCCCTCGAATCCGGAGAACCGCCACCACCACAACCCGTTGAGGCGGTCGGCCACGGTCACCAGGAACTGGTCCGCCGGCTCGCCGTCGGCACCGAGCACGCGGCCGCGCCAGACGAGGGTGCGCGCGGCCAGGGTGAAGCGGTGGCTGCGCGAGGTCGTCGCCCCGCTGCGGACGTTGACCGTGTCGATGTCCACCGGCATCCAGCCCGGCAGGGAGAACTGGAAGGAGTAGTCGCCCGGCGTCAGCTGCAGGCGGTAGCGCGCCGAACAGTACTGCGCGGTCGATGCGGGATCGGGCGGGGTGACCTGCATGCGTGCGCTGGCCTGGAAGTGGCGGCGGAAGAAGCGCTCGCCGCGCGCGGTGCCGACCTCGATCGCCGGGGTGTAGGCCAGCGGCGTGTGGTACGGGTGCGGCTGCAGCGCCAGCGCGCACGGCAGGTCGGCGACGAACTCGAACCAGCCGGCGTCCTCGACCGCGGCGATGGCCGGCACTTCCATGTCGCCCTGCACGACCACCGGCCCGCTGCGTGCCGGGGACCGGTAGAAGTACGGCGTGACCACGTCCAGGCGGTTGTCGTCGATCTCGAACTCGTAGCGGCCGGACGGCAGCGGCACCTCGAAGCGGCCGTTCGCCGGATCGGCCTCGGTCGACACCACGAAGCGGCCCGTGTCCGCCTCGAACACGCGGACCTCGTAGCGGTCGGTCGATGCCTGGCCGGTCACGCGATGCATCGGGGCATTGCCGCCTTTTGCCGGAGCGGCCTTGTGCGGCGCGGCGCGCCGCGTGTCGGGCGCGCGCATGTCCTGCATCGGCGATGGCCATGCCGGTTCCCGTGCGGCGGCGCCGGCCGGCGCGTTGGCGGCGCGCTTGCGGCGGTCCTCGTGCAGCTGCCGGGTCGACTCGAGGGCCTTGCGCACATCCCTGGCCAGCAGCGCGCCGGCCTCGCGCGCCGCTGCCAGCAGGGCTTCGTCGACGACGCGGGTCCAGCGCACGGCGTCGGTGTCGTCGTGGATCGTCAGGCGCACACCGGCGGCGATGGCCGGAACCGCCACGGTGAAACCGGGCGTATCGTTTTCCCCGCCGTGGAAGCGCTTCGGCGCAGCAAACGCGCGTGTCCACAAGGCGCGCCCGTCACTGCCGGCGGCCTCGATGCGCCACTGCACGCCGGCACCCGGGCGCGCCGCGGACACGCGGTCGATCGTGGCGATCGACTGCAGCTGCAACTCGCGCCCGCTGGATGCCGCCAGTTCCAGCACGAGGCCGTCGGGCGCCGCCGCGGCGGGGCGGGTGCCGCAAAGGCATGCGATCAGCGCGATCCACGGGATGAAGTTCCGCATCGGGCAGCTCCTGAAGGACGAACCCCGACCCTAGCTTTCCCGGCGCCGCCAGTTCAACCGACCCGCCTGCAAAGCCCTTGAAACGTCGCCCCGAGGCGCCACCTGTCGGGACAGCCGGCGACGCGGGCTTCCCTGCGGGAAACTCCGCCGCTAGAATTGGCACTCATCTGCGCCGAGTGCTAGCAGCCCGGCATGAATTCCAATCCCGTCAACCTGTTGAAGGAAGAACCCATGGCACTCCGCCCCCTGCATGACCGCGTCATCATCAAGCGCCTCGACGCCGAGACCACCTCCGCCGGAGGCATCGTCATCCCCGACGCCGCCGCCGAAAAGCCGATCAAGGGCGAAGTCCTCGCCGTCGGCAGCGGCAAGATCCTCGACGACGGCAAGGTCCGCGCGGTCGGGGTGAAGGTCGGCGAGATCGTCCTGTTCGGCAAGTACAGCGGCACCGAGGTCAAAGTCGACGGCCAGGAGCTGCTGGTCATGCGCGAAGAAGACCTGATCGCCGTCGTCGAGAAGTAAGCAGGCGTCGCGCGCCGCCCTTCCGACTCCACCACCCCCATCCAATCCAAGGACATCGCCCCATGGCAGCCAAAGAAATCCGTATCTCCGAAGACGCCCGTTCGCGCATCCTGCGCGGCGTCAACACCCTCGCCAACGCCGTCAAGGCCACGCTCGGCCCGAAGGGTCGCAATGTCGTGCTCGAGAAGAGCTTCGGCGCGCCGACGATCACCAAGGACGGCGTGTCCGTCGCCAAGGAGATCGAGCTGGCCGACAAGTTCGAGAACATGGGCGCGCAGATGGTCAAGGAAGTCGCTTCCAAGACCTCCGACGTCGCCGGTGACGGCACCACCACCGCGACCGTGCTCGCCCAGGCGCTGATCCGCGAAGGCCTCAAGGCCGTTGCCGCCGGCATGAACCCGATGGACCTCAAGCGCGGCATCGACAAGGCCGTCATCGCCGCCGTCGAGGAGCTGAAGAAGCTGTCGAAGCCGTCGGCCGATTCCAAGTCGATTGCCCAGGTCGGCACGATCTCGGCCAATGGCGACGAACTGATCGGCAAGCTCATCGCCGAGGCGATGGACAAGGTCGGCAAGGAAGGCGTCATCACCGTCGAGGAAGGCTCGGGCCTGGACAATGAACTCGACGTCGTCGAGGGCATGCAGTTCGACCGCGGCTACCTGTCGCCGTACTTCATCAACAACCAGCAGAGCCAGCAGGTCGAGCTGGAAGACCCGTACATCCTCCTGCACGACAAGAAGATCTCCAACGTGCGCGAACTGCTGCCGGTGCTGGAAGGCGTGGCCAAGGCCGGCAAGCCGCTCTTGATCGTCGCCGAGGAAGTCGAGGGCGAGGCGCTCGCCACCCTCGTCGTCAACACCATCCGCGGCATCGTCAAGGTTGCCGCCGTGAAGGCGCCGGGCTTCGGTGACCGCCGCAAGGCGATGCTGGAAGACATGGCGATCCTCACCGGTGGCCAGGTCATCTCCGAGGAAGTCGGCCTGCAGCTCGAGAAGGCCACGCTGAAGGATCTCGGCCGCGCGAAGAAGATCGTCATCTCCAAGGAGAACACCACGATCATCGACGGCGCCGGCGAAGCGGCGAACATCCAGTCGCGCATCAAGCAGATCAAGGCGCAGATCGAGGAGACCTCCTCGGACTACGACCGCGAGAAGCTGCAGGAGCGCGTGGCCAAGCTGGCCGGCGGCGTGGCCGTGATCAAGGTCGGCGCGGCAACGGAAGTCGAGATGAAGGAAAAGAAGGCGCGCGTCGAGGACGCCCTGCACGCCACGCGTGCGGCGGTCGAGGAAGGCGTGGTTCCGGGCGGCGGCGTCGCGCTGATCCGCGCGCTGGCCGGTCTCGCCAAGCTCAAGGGCGACAACGAGGACCAGAACCACGGCATCGTGATCGCCAAGCGCTCGATGGAAGCGCCGCTGCGCGAGATCGTGACCAACGCCGGCGAGGAAGCCTCGGTCATCCTCAACAAGGTTGCCGACGGCAAGGGCAACTTCGGCTACAACGCCGCCACCGGCGACTACGGCGACATGGTCGAGCTCGGCATCCTCGACCCGACCAAGGTCACCCGCACCGCGCTGCAGAACGCCGCGTCGATCGCCGGCCTCGTCATCACCACGGAAGCCATGGTCGCCGAGGCGCCGAAGAAGGAAGAAGCCCACAGCCACGGCCCGGCCGGCGGCGGCATGGGCGGCATGGGCGGGATGGATTTCTGA
>ERZ795041.746-NODE-746-length-11458-cov-6.254319_pt1 | contig 11458 bp, 9 predicted proteins | sample MGYA00375125_ERZ795041 | MGnify/ENA primary metagenome ERZ795041 (study PRJEB30170, sample SAMN03074214) | activated sludge metagenome | biome: Common Effluent Treatment Plant; feature: Wastewater; material: Activated sludge; isolation source: activated biomass in a...
AGCTGTTTCCGAAGGTGCACGGGGAATACTTCGAGTGGCATCTTCCGATGGAACGATTGAACCCAGACTATCTACATGGCTTGCCCGATGTAGGGAAGAAGAGCCAGAGATAGAGGTTCGCCTCTTCGAAGTTCCTCTCTCAGAGCAGCTACGAGGATTACATGAAGGAATATTTGACGCTGGTTTTGCTCGCACTGATTACGCGGGGTCAGGAATAATTGCCAAACCGATTTGGCAAGATAAACTGATGGTAGCGGTTCCAGCACGTCATCCTGTACTTGCACACCCACAGGTTTCGTTAAATGAATTGGCTCGCTATCCGATAGTCACAGGTGATCCAAAAATATGCGAGGGGTATTGCAAGCAGATAACCCGGCTATTCCACTCAATGGACCTTGAGCCGAGCGCAGTAGAACATGTCACATCGCTAGATATGATGCTGACGCTGGTCGGTGCAGGGTATGGTCTCGGATTTGTCACTGCAGGACAAATTTCTGTCTGTAGGCGTTCCGATGTGGTGATTCGCCCAATCTTGGAAGATGGCCGCGCTGTATTGAAAACTTATCTTTTGTATCTGGGGAAAAATAAATCGCCACAACTTCATCGGATTGCGGATCGGTTTGGGGAAACCTCTCCTCGAAAATAGAACTACTCCTGCTAGGACACACTTTGGCTATCCATAAGTTGCTTTGACGAATTTTGTGTAGAAGCGAGGATGTTTTCTGTTGCGGTCAGGAGATCGCCGGAACTGCAGCTTAGGGCTCTCGCGATTTTATGTATTTCAATTAGATTCGGCGTATATTCGCCACGTTCAATTTTGCCCATGTGAGATCGTTCGATGCCTGCTAGTTGCGCTAGGGTTTTTTGAGCGATTCCTTGCAGCGTTCGTGCGTCTCGAACCACTCGACCAAACGTTAGGTGTCCTGTAAGCATCCAGCCATCCCATCTTGACCGATGCACGAGACACCCCTGAGCCCGAGCCCTAAACAGGTGCAACAGGCATCCACCGATGCGGCAGCAACTCCTCAATCCGGCTGGCCTTGTGCGTCGGCAGCCGGGTGCGCACATCCTTCAGATACGCAAACGGATCGTGCCCGTTGAGTTTGGCGGACTGCACCACGCTCATCACTGCAGCCGCCCGTTTACCCGCGCGCAAGCTTCCGGCGAACAGCCAGTTATTTCGGCCCAAGGCAATCACGAGGTCATTCTGCCCATATCGGGCAAGAGGTCGAAGTCTTCTACCGCTGGCACCCGCTGTACGGCCGTCGTGTTCGACGTCAGTACAGCGAGCAACGAGCGACGGGCAGGCCTGTGCCTCTTCGGTTAGGAGCCCTCGCGGGATGATGCGTGCCGGTGTCGGCGCGGCCTTCAGGCTCAGGTCGCAGCACGGGCAGGCGTACTTGATGCGGTGATGTTGCAGGACACGAACCTGCTCGGGGATCACGTGCATCTGCTCGCTGACCTCGGCACCGATTTCTACCAGGGCGTGGCCGTCGTGAGCGCAGACGCACTCGGACTCGGGCAGCTCGTGGCGCACGATGTCGCGCGGCAGCGCAGGGTCAAGTGGCTTGCGCCCATGCTTCTTGCGCTGGTGACCAGAGGCCGTCGTGGATTCCTCGTCAGCAATTTCGGCCGGCAGCGTCTGTGCGGTCGGGGCGAGTGCCTCAGCCTCGTTGAGGAACAGGTCCTTCTGCTCGCTGCCGCGGGCCTCGCTCTTGACGGCGAACAGCTGGCCCTGCAGGGCCAGCAGTCGCTCCAGTGCCAGGTCCCGCTCTGTGGTCACCACGCGCAGTTCGCCGACAAGAGATTCGCTCCGCCGAGTGGCCTCGACCAGCGCTTTTTGCAGTGCTGCGAGTTCTTCGGCGGTGGGCATCTGGAGCATCGCCTACTTCGATCCACATGCTGGACAGGCGTTACGGGATCATCGCACTTTCATGCAAATTCTTCGTGCCGCTGCAGGCCATGAATGCGCTCGATCAGGCCACGCGCGCGTACAGGCGTGTGCGTGTGGGGCCGCTACAGGCAACCCCGGCTGCAAGCATAGGCCCACATGCCGCCGTACTTGGCGCGCCACTTGTAGAACGTGGGTTCGCTGAACCCGCCTTGGCGGCAGACCTCCTTGACCGCTAGGCCCGATTCGACCTGCTTCAAGAACCCAATGATCTGCTGTTCGGTAAATCGACTCTTCCTCATGCCCGTCATTCTCCAGGTTGACGGACCTCACTTCCATTCAACTGGTACGGCTGGGAGGGGGCAGGTCAAGTGTTCAAGCGCAACGAGCCATTCAGCCGATAATGCAGTGAGTGCGGCGACAAGACTGCGGGTTGTAGATGGCCGCTCTGACCAGTCATGCGCTTTGCAGAAGGGCGGGCGGATAGAGGTATATCGACAGGGCGGTGCGGCAAGACGCGGTGGGTGTGCTGTCGGCTGGCATCAACTTAGAAGGTTTGTGGGCGACCAAGCGATGCGCTAGAATCCCCTTTGTCGAAAGAGTGCTGACCGGATGGTAGCCCGGTCGCCGTTCCTCGGAATGGCAACTCCTCCCCTTGGGGTATCCGCGACACCAAGCCCGGCTTGCCGGTTGCGAAGGTGTGTCCGCTGATTTCCCCACAAATCGTCGGCACCCCTTCTCCATCAATACGGAAGGAAATACGACGATGAATCTCACTGGCAACACCATCCTCATTACTGGCGGCGCGACAGGCATAGGCTTGGCGCTTGCGAAGCGCTTCTCCAATGAGGGCAATCAGGTCATCATCTGCGGCCGCGGCGAAGCCACTTTGCAGAAGGCCAAAGCCGAAGAGCCAGCTCTTATTACGCACACCTGCGATGTGTCCGACGCCACCAGCCGTCGCGCAATGGCTGAGTGGCTGAGGATCAACCATCCCGAGTTGAATGTCCTGATCAACAATGCCGGTATCCAGGCACATCGCGACTTCACCACCGATCCCGCAATGGAAAGTCTGGATCAGGAAGTGGCCATCAACTTCACCGCGCCCATTCACTTGATCGCAGAGTTGCTTCCACTTCTCAAGCAGCAGCCCCAGGCGTATGTCGTCAATGTCAGCTCGGGCTTGGCGTTCTCGCCGATGGCCGACGTGCCGGTCTACTGCGCGACCAAGGCTGCGATCCACTCGTTCACGCTTAGCCTGCGGCACCAACTGAAGAAGCCAAACATTCGGGTGATCGAAATTGCTCCCTCGATTGTCGATACCGGTCTTGGCGGTGGGGCACGCAGCCAAGGCACTGCCAATCGCATGATGGTCACGCCGGAAGACTTCGCCAAGGAGACGTTTGCGCAGCTTGCTGAAGGCAAAGATGAAGTGCTGGTGGGGGTTTCGGCCAAGACTCGCGAATTGGGGGAAGCCATGTTCGAACGAATGAACAGCCGCGACTGATCGGCGCTCACGATGGCCGTGACCGGATTCGCTCGCCCAGCAGGCTACGCCAGCGCCGGAAGGTCGACTCGCTGAGCCCCTCACGGGCGCAGAACGGCTCGACCCCCAGCCCACTCTCGGCAAACCGCGCGATGACTGCTTGCCATTCCTGGCGGCTACGCCGCCGCCACTTGTTGTTGGTCGCTGTCGCCCTGGTCACTGCCGGCTCCTCCCTGATGAATGTGGGAGGGATTGTTCCGCGCGGACGGGGGCTGGAGAAGGACGCCGCTCAGTGACCGGTTACAGCCAAACTGCTCCACCACGGCCACCGGCTTCACTGCTGGCACCCACCCCGGTGGCCACCTCCCTGTGCGAGCCCCACCGCGCCTTCATCGAAGCCCAGTTACGCCTGGGGCGCAACGCCACGGCCATCTACCAGGACCTGGTTGATGCCCACGGCTTTGCCGGGCGCTACAACTCCGTCAAGCGCTTCGTGGCCCGCATCCGTGTGCGCGAGCCCGAACAGTTTGACCGCCTGAGCTTCCTGCCCGGCGAAGAGATGCAAGTGGACTTCGGCGAAGGCGCACCCACCCGCGTGCCCGACCGCTGGCGCAAGCCCCGCCTGTTCGTGGCCACGCTTCGGTATTCGCGCCGCAGTTTCCGTCGCGTGGTCTGGAATTCTGGCCAACAGGTCTGGGCCGAACTGCACGAACAAGCCTGGCGCTACTTCGGCGGCTCGTGCCGCTACGTGGTGCTCGACAACCTCAAGGAGCTCAAGAACCAGGCCAAGGAGCGTGATCTCACGCCACGAGAGCAGAAGGAGCTCTCTGACGAGGAGAAAGAGTACAAGTCCAAGCGCAAGCTGGTCCAGGAGAAGCTGATCAAGTTCGCGACGCGAATACCGGCCTTCATGTACCTGACCGACTTTCGCGAGAACACCCTGAAGGACGTCATTACCAAGTTGGAGCCAGGTCTCTTTTTGACGGTGACCGGGCTGACCGTGAAGGACTTTCACCTGCTGGTGAGCCTGAAAGTTTTCAACACTGAACAGATGAACCAAGCGGTGTTCGCATTCCGCAGGTACGAAGACGCGTCACTTCACTACACAGGTATCGAAAGCCATATTGGCCTCAGGAGCTACGGCCTTTACGACACAGTCGTTGCGAAGGAGTAGGACCGATACATCCCGGCACTTTCCAGCATCTACAGAGGATGCTGGCCACAAGCTCGCATCTTAACTCAATGCTACTTATAGTCTGTAGACCTATAGTCATCTAAGACGCAACCTCGCGGGCCATGTCACTAGCCCGAAGGTCTACCGAAACAGCGCGGTTGCGCTTTGCCAGGCTGCTCAGAAGCGAGCGCTTGGCCAGAGGTATCAGTCAAGAAGCGTTGGCAGAACTTGCCGGGCTCCACAGAACATATGTTGGATCTGTTGAACGGGGAGAGCGCAACATCGCCGTGGACAACATGGAGGCGCTGGCAAAGGCGCTTAACCTCGACATCAGCGACTTGTTGCAGGTATCAACGTCCGAGGCATAGCCACACGCGTCGGAGTGAGGTGCCGCAGCGCAGTGGGTGCTCATACGGTGGCTCACCCCAGCACGGATCACAGATGATTCTTAGGAAAGAGGTGCACGTCGCTACGGCTGACGTGAGTGGCCGTGGGGGGCGAGCATCCCTGCCCTCGGTATCGGATACACGGCTTGATTTGTCCAGCTGCCAGCCACTTTCGAGCATCAAGGTGATGTCAAAGCCCACCCAGCCGACATCAGTAGCGAGCGCCTTGTTGGCTTTGAAGCAAGCGCAGAGCGATTATTTCTTCTGTAGGGTGGTCACCACCTTAGGCGACCGAACAGTACGCACGTGCTCGAGCAATGCTTCGTATCTGTTATTCAACTCCAAAAACGCTCTTTGTGATTCTTCGAGTCGTACCTGTGCATCCTGGAGATCTAGTTCGGTGGCAATGTGCGTGTCCTGAAGTGCAAGGTATCTTTTGCGCCAGTCCTCTGAGCGCTCAAACGCCGTTCGCTGAACATTCCTGCGACCAACGATTTCCGTCTTCTTGAGCGACTCGATCCAAGCTTTGACGCTCCTCCCGAGTGCTCTTTGCTTAGGGGAGAACAGGGTGGTTTCAGAGATATTGGCTCTGCGAGCAACCTCATTCATACTGACAGCCCCACCGTTTTCGGGGTAGATGCCATTATTGGAAGCCATCTCTCTTTGAATGGTTGCCATCGCATCACGCACTCTGACCTCAACAGCCGCAGATCGTGCTTCGCCGCGCTGTAGAGCGGCTTCCTTGTGTGCTTCACTCATATCGAAAACCCCAAAATGGCCTGTACTTCAGGCTTGGCGCGCCAACGCTCACCGATGTCGTCATACCGTTGCAGTTCAAGCTCCAGTTGTTTCTTGTCACGTGCTAGGGGCAGCCAATCGTTGTTACCAATGTTCTCTTGAGCATGTTTGACCAAAATTGGAATGACACGCTCAGTATCACGCCGTCCAGTCTTGTCCTCTATACGATGACTACAAGCAGATTGGCAGTTACCGGACACAATAGATCCCTTTTTCTTACTACAGAGACCGACTTCCCCTGACGTTTTTGTGCATACGACATGTGCGCTGATGAGTCGAGCACTTTCGCCGTTATTCGTCAACAACACAGAAAGCTCACGAGCGGTATTGATGCCCCACTCTTCACCAGAACGATGAAGGTTCTCCTCATAAGTATTAACAGAGGCAGACAGGACCGCCGCGCCACCTCCCCCATGACCGCCGTAAAGAATTGTCTGTGGAGCAAGTAAAGCAGCGCGCATGTCATTGATTAATGTTTCACCGCGCATGATCCGAAGTTCGCGTGTAATGTCGTCAAGTTCTTTTGCAAAGGCAGGATCACTTTGCATGTACCCAAGAGTTGTAGTGACATCCTCATGACCGAGCAATAACATAAGTACCTTCTGACTTCCGTCGATTGCCAGTCCACCAAGACGTGCCATAGTCTTACGAAACCGGTGAGGGTGCAAGTTCCGGCCACCCGGCTTATCAGTCATTCCAATTCTCTTGGCGAGCGTTAGCAAACTCAAATCAAATGTAAGCAGCTTCCCAGTGGCGTCAGTAGAGGCACCCGCACTAAGAGACGACCACAAATGGGAGCCGTGCTCAATGACTTCATGCGAAAGGAACGGATGTTTAATAGTTAAAGCCAAACGTTCACAAGCTTCTATAAGCTTAACTTGCTGAGCTAATACATCTACGAGAATGTCTGGGATAGGCCACTCTCGATCTTTACCAGTAAGGCTAGACGAGGCTTTATAAGTTTTACCGTTTGCATATGACTGACCATCACGAGCAAATACAACGCAATTTCGCCCTAAAGTGGCTACCTCACCAATTCTCGCGACCATAACGAGTAAGGCAATCCACAGATGTGCGCCTTGCAAAATGGCACACAAGGTTTGGACACTGCTCCAATTATTTGGCGGCCACTCGCAGGGGTCATAGAGTGACGGATCCTTACACAAATTCTTAGCGGAATCGATTTGATGAAGTAGTGGGAACGGAGGCTTGTCAATAACCTGACCGTTACGGTCGCAGAACGTATGGTTTTTAAAGTATCGTCTAATACGACGGCCGATGACATGGTTGGCTGTACTCCCATCTTTCAGCTGTGCGGATAATGCATCAATCAGGTGGATTAAGTTTGGCCCTAGATCCTTAATGATCCACAATACCCGCGGACCCATCTCAGCTAGGTAGTCATCTGGAATAGGTAAGAATGGGACCTTGTTACGCTTAGGTGCCGGTGCTTTAACGTCGCCTTTGACAGGTGTCGTCTTCCCCATGAAAGGAAAAAGAGGAGGTGCGTCAGACCATAGCTGCATACCATGCAATTGACTAAGACGCTTCAGGTTTGCGCGATGAAAGTTGTCTACCCACCATTCTTTCTGATCCTCCTCAGTAAAAGTACAAGCAAATCCCGCTCCAAACTTTTTAGGGAATTCCAGACGGTGCGTAATCCCTCTGGCAATAAGCACAGGAAAGCACGTGTAGATCAATCCTGTGATTGAGCTTGCATCCAGAGGTTGATATCTAGAACGTATGCCGACTCCGGCAGGTCCAACCCGCATCAGAAGCGCAATCCGGGTCAGCCACAGTACACCTTCATCAAGAAGTCCTTCCAGTTGCGGAGTTGACACCGTACTTTCTGGAAGACATAGCTCAAGCCGTCGACGTAGATTGATCCGACGCATGTGATTTCTCATATGAGGAATCATGCTCTCTGGGGTCTCCCAAATTCCGTATGTTGCGCCGTGCCCTAGCATGGATTGACACTGCAAGGCTTTTTTGGAAGTTAGCGATTGAATGCTTTCTAATGGAAAAAGCGCATCATCACCAAATTTGGCGGACTCGTTCGCTGTGTACAGTGACAGTTTCTTTTGTGCAGCCATACAAACTCCATTTGACAGTGTTACGAGACAAATGGAAGACCGGGAACATAATGTTCTCCGTTGGCAATTGATTGCGCCCATTTGTCGCGAGCACTAAGGCCTTTTTTGTGGTCGAACTTACTCATGGCGATTAAATTATTTTTTAGTTCAAGGTCGTATTGTTCGTCTACCCAAACCTCAATTGGCAAGACGCCCTGTATGGTCAGCAGTTCCTCAACGCGCATGGCGATCCCGTCAAGAGACTCAGGAAGGAGAACCGCGTTATCCACACACAACAGACAGCGCTGAACATCACATGCCGTACCTGGCGTCGCCTTCATATGTGCCGGTGGACGATACGTGTCTTTGCAAGCGACTTTTACGCGACTGATTGGGAGTGCGCGAGCCTGGGAGAGTAATTCTTCCTGGTCATCTGTAACGCTACCGTAGCGATATAAGTGTGCCAGAATTGTCAAATCAACACGGCCTGCTTCAAGTTGCCCAACCAGTATTTCCAAAAATTTGCGTGCTGAGTTACTTGCCTCTTGGTTGCGTATAGTGTTATTTAAATATCCTGTTGAGGTCCGCAGAAATGAATGACCGAGCGCGCGTTTTACATGAAGAATGTTTCCGTTGCTGACGCCATAATGGAAGTCAGCAAACCATACTCTGAATTCTGATGGCGAAACATATGGGACGGGTTCAAAAGGTGTAGTAGAGGCCTCATTGTTTCTGATTCGCTTCGCGCTTTCTTCCGCCTTTTGGCTATTCAATGAATGAACAATTTCATCCATGAAATACACTAGTTGTCCGTTAACAGTGCAACACTTTTGTAGATCGTTCACAATCCAGCTTATGCCTCCGGATCGATTGACGTAGAGCCACACACTTCGGATCCCTCGCTCCAGTTCTTTTATTTTTTCATACTGCGCCGTACGTTGCGCGTACGCTGCATCTTCGTCAGCCATCCTTTGATACCGCTGTAGTTCTCTAGCGTGTTCTTGTTTAAGCAATTCGCGTAGCGGCGCGACTCGCTTTAAGTAAGTTTTAATGAGATGCCCGGGCCCATCCTGTGTCTTCCACAGTCCAATGACAATTTGCTCTTTACCGCTCGCACGCTCCTTTTCCCCAACCAGTTCGTACGTCTCAGGACTGAGCACGAAACGGCTGTAATAATCCGAAGATGAATCTTTGAAGTGATCCACCAAAATCTTCTTACTGACGTCCAGCGTAGTCAGTGTTGACGGGTTCCAGCCCGTGTTTAAAAGACAAAGATGCCATACTGCATTTGCATCACGGTGGCTTGGAAAAACAACCTCTCTTAGGGTGCGAATTAATATCCCCCACTTAACGAGGGTTGAGACATGAAAGCCGTCGCATAACTCTTCCTTTGTTGGTAGCAGTTTGCCTGTCTTTTTTTGGATTTTTTGCATGTATTTGACATGCCTGTATATTTCAGCATCTCGAGGGTCATCCGGCTCATATTCAAGCGCAACAAGGTTTTCATGAAGTTCCCATTGCGCCAGCACCCTACGACATGCGCGCTTGATAGCTAATCGAACCTCTTTTCGTTGCTCGATTCGTGGAATGTGTTTTTGTGAATCTGTTTTTTCTGGTGAAATCCAGTATGTTTGACGATCTCCCAGCGCCATTCGAGTAGTGTCAACCAGTAATCTGAACTTACCAAAAATTTGACGGCTCATACCGATACGGTGAGCGTGTTCAGCATGAAGGTTTGTAAATTCTCGAACATCCGATACATTTTTGATCGGGTGACCGGATTCCTTTGCTTCCGTCTCCACGGCATCTGCAAGCCTCCACCAATCCCTTATTGCATTTAGATACCCATCTACTGTAGCCTTGGCGGCATATGCCAGTGTTTCAGCGATTGCAGGCGCCAACTGTCGAATAAGATCAGGTCGTCCGGTGAATGGGTGGCCTGTCCGCCCCCCTTTTTGAGGTACCCGAGTGCCGTCGTAGCCATTTGCAAAAATATGTAGATTTACTTCACATGGCTCACGGTCATGGTGCGTCCAGAAAACCAATATATCGCTAGATTTTGGCGCATCGTGATTCGGCGCGGAGTAAAGCGTAACACCTGCATGCTCTTTCAGGTGGTCTTTCTTGTATGTGCGGATGCTCATGACAGCTCCTCATAAGCATCTTCGCTAAGTGCTTGAATATAGATTTCGTGAAAATTCATGTTTACCCCCAGTCGATCGGATACCCACTGCAGGTAAATCATGCTTGTTTCGCGAGAAACATGCCTAAGTTGGCGTTGAATTGTTAATTGAATGAATCCTTCAATGTCTAGGGCCAGGATTTTCAGAACTGATGAATTCAGCTCTTTATTTGAGGCGCGCTCGATTAATTCCTTCTGTTCCTCAAGGTGTCTCCACAGTATGCTGCAAGCCCAGAAATCTCGTGCCAGATGTGGAGACCAGCCTCGCGGGCATTCGACCGTTTTATGCGTCCAAAAGTCATATATTTTCTGCCCTGTATAGCGCTCGCCTGTTTTGGGGCTTAGGAAAAGATGAACCGAGTTTTCTCGAATCGACTTGGCTTCATTTATATTTTTTGCTTTTCGCATTGCTATGGTCAACGCTTTTGGACGGACCTTTTGCCTGTACTCGTGAAGCTTTATCGCCATTGGCAGCGGCACGAGAATATCTCCCTCTGGTCCAATTTTATCTCCATGGTCCTCGCCATGGCTGGGCCCCTTGGTTTCGAATCGCAATTTCACACATACTGCCTGATTATCTTTGGGCTTGTCTGCGTTTACTATATTCCAGTTGCTAGGGTTAAGTGGTAGCGTGTCGATGCGCCAAGCTGCTGCTTCAGCCCTTCGAACCGCTGTTTCTATAATTAGCTCGGCAATTAGACCCTCAACCGAACATTTATCTCTTACCAGCGTTAGCCATTCCGCGATCTCCTTTTCATTGGGGAACCCGATCCTACGTTTGCTCTCTCTGACTTTTCCGCGTCTTGCCTCTACGGATTTGGTCATCAATTTGCCGCTGCTGGCAGGGTTGTCCAGTGCAACTGTCTTTCGTACCTTTGGGACATGAAATTCATCCCGAATCCCTTTGTCTACAGCCCATTGCAAGAACATGCACGCAACCGCAACTCTTGCATTTACGGTTTTCGCAGAAAGGCCTACGTTATCTCGAGACCAGCTTCCTGCGCTCATTTCGCCCTGATAACCTTGGATTAAATCAATTTGATAGCTGGCCTTTAGCGGATCTTTCCCCCGCACATGGCAGTATTCCAAGTAATTTGACAACCAATGCGCATAGTTATGCATGGTTGCTTTGGTCGGTGGCATGTTTGATGCCAACTCACGGCCACGCGTAGCCAGGCTCCACGCACCTAAGCCCAGATCGATCAAAAATTGATTGGCTAGTCGGTGGTAGCCGGGACGGCTATCCATGATGAAGGGCAGGCGGGCTACACGCCCGAACCCGCGCTCAGTCAGTAGTGCCTGACTTGGATAGACAACCCTGTACGGGTAGTCCGTAGTGCTTTTTGCGTTTTCCATGTAGCTCCTTGTGTCACGGAGCCACTCTTAAATCAAGCTTTTTTGAATGTCCCTGTAGCGCGATCGGGGTCGCCAGCGTTGACGACCTCGGTAGCCTGAGAGAGCAACGATTG
>ERZ795041.747-NODE-747-length-11455-cov-4.270088_pt1 | contig 11455 bp, 9 predicted proteins | sample MGYA00375125_ERZ795041 | MGnify/ENA primary metagenome ERZ795041 (study PRJEB30170, sample SAMN03074214) | activated sludge metagenome | biome: Common Effluent Treatment Plant; feature: Wastewater; material: Activated sludge; isolation source: activated biomass in a...
GCGCCGCGGATCGCATCACCGCCGCCATCCACCGCTTGCTTGGAATGCCTTCGGCCGAAGCTCGCAACCCGCCGCATTTCCCATTGCCGCCGGTGCAGGATCATTACCTGAACGGTCGTCTGCATCTGGACCAATCCCCCAACGAGCTCAATCTGCGACGTGCGCAAGGCAGTTTCACCGCGGCATTGCGACATGATCCGAACTACGCCATGGCGCATGCCGGTCTGTGCGAGGTCGCGCTCGACGCCGTCTGGATCGAAAGCGAACAGCGCCAACTCGCCGATGCGGAAAAATCCTGCGCGCGTGCGCTGCAGCTCGCGCCCGAGCATCCGCAGGTGCTGAGGGCGCAGGCCTATTTCCTGTTGCGCTCGGGTCGCGGCGATGAATCGGTCGCGCTGTATCGACGCCTCGTCGCCCAGGAGCCCGACGACATGGAAGCCACGCTCGGCCTGGCGGGCGCGCAACTCGCGATGTATCAGCGCACCGGTAATACCACCTGGCGCGAACCCGCGCTCGCATCGGCGCGCCGCGCGACCACACTCACGCCCGACTTCTGGAAGCCGCACTTGTGGCTCGGCGTCTACGAATACGGCGCAGGCTCGATCGACAAGGCGACCGAGGCGCTGGCGCGTGCCGCGCAACTCGATCCCGGCAACGAGTATGTCGTGGCGAACTTGGGCACGATGTATTTCTGTCGCGGCGATTTCACGCAGGCGCGCGATCTGTACCTGCGCTCGCAGGAAGCGGCGCCGGCGAATTACGCCGGCTCGGAAATGCTCGGCATGCTGCATTACTTCCTCGGCGACTTTCACGAATCAGCGCGCCTGCGCCAGGCCGCGTTGGATCTCGCGCGTGGCAACAGCGATGCGGAGATTCACCAGATGTGGGGCGGTCTTGCGGATTCGCTGCGGCAGAGCGGCGAATCCGCACGCGCCGCTGCCGCATATCGCCGCGCCGTCGAGATCATCGAGCGCGATTTCCTCATGGGCAACGCGACGACGGGCGACAAGGCATCGCGCGCCTATTACTACATGACGCTGCTGTCGCTCGAGCCACAACCCCTTCCTCGAGCCGTCGAGGCATCGTTGGATCGCGATCTCGAAGATGCGCTGCGCTCGACGACCGAGTCGTATGCCTTGCTGCGCCTGGCGCAAACCTCGCTCATGCGCAACGATGAAGCGCGCGCCCGGGCCGCGCTCGCGAAAGCGACGGAACGCTGCCCATGCTATTGGAGTTATCCGGACTTGAAGGCAATCGCCACCCAGGACGCCGGCCGGCAAGCCAGTGCCGCGACACGTTAGCTCCCACCCCTTCCCTCGCTTGCGGGGGAAGGTGGCGATGAGGGCGAAAGTCCAGCCGCCACCGCCCGCGCCGCCTCGTCGATCGCGGCGTGCGCATAGGCGCTCATCGCCGCATCCGAGTTGGCGATGGTCACGCGTCCCACCGGTTGACGCCCGATCGCCGCGTGCGAATCGCCTTCCTCATCGAACAGGCTGTTGAATCCATATGCGTAGCCATGCGCCCAGCGGTACACGCTGATGGCTGCAACGTCGCGCCGGGCGTCGAACGACTTGCCGAGAATGCGGCCGAGCTCGTCGAACGCATGCGCTTCGAATTGCGCGAAGCTCGTTTCGTAAAGCGCGGCGCGGCCTGCGCGCCATGCCGAGCGTTGATCGCGCGCGTCGTTGGGAATCGGCGAATGCACCAGGTGCAGGACGGTCGGTTCCAGCGGCGTGCGGGCGAAGCGATAGTCGCCGAGGCTGACGGGGTAATCGAGCTTGATGCGCGAGTAAAAGCCCATTGCGTTCGCCACTTCGTGAACGCCGGCATCGACCCACGGACGCCATTGGCGAACGGCGATCTTCACGTAGACCAGCGGCGCTTTGACACGCGACGACAATGCGGAGCGCTGCGCTGGCGACATATCGTCGAGCAGGTACGGCAGCATCATGTTGTAGGCCGCGTAGATGACGTGACGCGCCCGAACCCGCTTCAATGCGCCGTCATGGACGTAACCGACGTCGACGCCACCGTCGCGATTGGCAAGCGCGACGACGGTGCTATCGAGCCGCAGGCGCGTCGCCGCATCTCCGGCATCCAGGCGCGAGTAATCGAAGGGCGCGGTGACGATGTCTTCCATCGAGCCGCCGGGCGCGACGCCGGGTATCAGCTTGCGAACGAGCAAGCGCGCCAGCGATGCATTGCCGTCTGGGAAATGATGGATGTACGGGTCCGTCAATTTGGCGGCATCCTGCGGATGCAGGGGCAGGCCGAGCCCGGCGAAGCCGGGATAGCCGGCCGCCGCCGCGTTGAGCGCCGGCAACAGATCGATGCCGATCGCGAAGAAATCGTGCGTTCGTCGCTGCAATACATCCGCCGCGCGCGGCGGCAAACGCCAGTGTTGCAGCAGGAACTCGCGATAGCTCATCGCGGCCAGTCGCGCCATCTTTCGTGCGATGGATTCGCCGGGCCAGAAATCGCGCCGCTGCGTGTACAGCGCCACCAGGCGCTCGCGCGCACGGGCATCGAGAGGGAAGTCGGCGATGAACGCCTGCGGCGAGCGCGCATTCGATCGATCGGAGGGAATGTCGTTGGAGATCGTGCGCGTCGGATCGCCGACGACCAGCTTGTCGACGCCGAAAGCTTCGCGCGTGAAGAGCAGGCCGCGCGACAGTCCCAGATCCGGATACAAGGTGCGATGGAACGCGCTCTCGAAGCGTTGCAAGTCCACGCCGAGATCGCGTAGCAAGCCAAGCGCCGTCTCGCTCCACAGCTCGCCGGGCGATTGTATGGATTCGCTGCCGCCGTAACTCACGAGCAGCCGGTCGCCGACGCGCATTTCACAGCGGCGCGCGTGGCCGCCGAAATCATCGTGATTGTCGAGAATCAGAATGCGAGCACGAGCATCGCCCGCGCGGGCGAAATAGGCGGCGGCGAGACCGCTGATCCCCGCGCCGACGACGAGAACGTCCACTTCGCCTTCGCTCGGCAGGCGCGTGATGTCGAAACGCCGCCCGTCGCGCAAGGCATGCGCCGCGAGGGCCGATGCGTCGGTGCTGCCGCGCAAGCCGCCGAGCGCCGGCGGGTAGGTCGATGCACCCGAGCCGGCTCTCGATTGGGCTCTCGACGGCGCGCTCAATGCCGCGCCGATGGTAAGCGCAGCCCCGTTGAGAAAATCGCGGCGAGTGATCCTCACATCGAGTCGACCTGCGGCAAATGGACCGGCTCGCATTGCTGCGCCTGCCGGCCGGCGAGTGCGAGGCAGACATTGATGCTGCTGCCGCTAGGCATTGTCTGCACAAGGGTGCTGCGAACTTCGCTGGCCTTCAATCGATGCGACAGCAGCAATGCGACGCTGCCGGAGACGTTGGCCGCCGCCATCGAGCTGCCCGACACGAAATCGTAGCCGTCGTTGGGCGCCAGGGTCAGCACATCGGTGCCTGGCGCCAATAGCACATCGTACGCGCCGTGCTCCTGCCCGACGGCCGCGACGACCATCACGCCGGGAATCTCCGAAGGAAAGCCGACAGCCGCACCCTGTTGCGGCAATGCCGAAACGAAGATCATGCGACGGACCAGCCCGTATTCGACCAATCGCCGCAGCAGCGGATCGCTCGGTCCGCCCAGGCTCAGGTTCACGATGTCGGCCTTGAGGTCGATGGCGCTCGACAGCGCCGCGGCGAGCGTAAAGCTGTTGCATACCGCGCGCGTGCGATCGGTCGCCTGCGACCAGCACGCCGCCAACGAATGCACCTGCGCTTCGGGCGCAACGCCCACGATCCCCACGCCGTTGCCGCCCCTCGCGGCGATGATTCCGGTGACGGCCGTGCCGTGCGCCGAAGCGCTCTCACGCTGACCGATGAAACTGCGCGCGTCGATCCGGCTGCCCGCGAGATCCCGGTGCGCGATATCCACGGGCGTATCGATCACCGCGATGCTCACGCCCTTGCCGCGCGACCATGCATGCGCCTGCGGTACGCCCATCGCGTCGAGATTTCTCTGCAAGCCGGCGTAAGGATCGTCGTAAACGCCGCCGAACGTGGCGAACGAGTTCAACGGCTGCGCGGATTCGACTCGCGCGTCGCTGCGCAGCCGCCGCAGCAGATCGGACCGCGATTCGCCGGCCTGCATCCGATACACGATGCAATGCACGCGCAGCTGTGTGATGGGCCATTCGCGCACGGGTTTCAGGCGATAGTGCGCGGCGATCTCGCGCGCGGCGGTGCGAGTGCGGGCGGCGACGCCGTACTGCATGGCCGGGCCGTATTCGCGCGGCGAGGAGCCCGCCCGTGCGACGGATTCGCCTTCGGCGTTGTGCAAGGTGATGAGGATGAACCGCTCGGGATGCGTGCGCAGCAGCGCCTCGTCATCGGCATCGCGCGGAAGCTGCGCGCATCCTGCGAACGCGAGCAGCGCCAGTGCAACCAGACGCTTCATCGCGAGCCTGATTGACTGCGCTCCGCGAACAGCACGTCGGCATGCGTGCGCAGCGTGGCGATGATCTCGTGCGCATCTCTGTCGTGCGTGCCCGCCAGCGTGTAGACGCCGGCTTCGCTGGGCCCGGCGATGATGTCGCACTCGACCTGCCGCAACAGCCGGTTGATGTCGCCCAGTGTCGCGGTCGGCTCGAAGACCACTCGAACCGCCGCGCGCCGGTCGAGCGACTGCGACGTGGCGAGGGTGGCGTACGCCGGCTGCGGCGGCTGCGCTGAGCGAAACAGCGCCCCAGTGAGCGCTGCGATCGCAACGAGCTGGATCCAGAGCGCCGCCACCAGCCAGAGTCGTTTGATCCGATGAGGCGTTGTGATGTCATCGGCAGGAGGCTGCGCATCGATGCGCGCCAGCAGCTTCTGCCACGAAGCGTTTGGCGCCGCGATCACGTCGTCCGTGCCGCGCATCCGGCCGTGCAGCGCACGGTGCCGCGCGAGCTCTTCGCGGCATTCGCTGCAGGCCTGCGCGTGCGTCAGCACCTCGTGCTGTTCGGGCTCGCTCGCGCGGCCGTTCACGACCCAGGGAATCAGCTCCCAGCAGAGCTCATGGTTGAAATGCGGTGGGGCAGGGTTCATTTCGTCACGTTCTCAAGCGTTCTCAAGTATTTCCCGCCAGCCGCGGCAGCAGCGCGGCAAGCTTGCGCCGCGCGTAGAACAGCCGCGTCTTGACGGTGTTGACCGAACAATTCGTGATGGTTGCGATCTCCTCGCAGGAATGACCGAGCACATAGGCCAGCTCCAGACACATGCGCTGCTCGATGGGCAGCGCGCCCAGCGCACCTTCGATCCACTCGCGCGTTTCGCAGGTCTGCAAGTCGTCGTCGCCGGCGAGATCGTCGCCGGCTTCCAGCTCGACCAGCTCGAACGAACGCCGCCGCAGAGTCTTCAGCCCGCGCCGGTAGGCAATGCCGACGATCCAGGTGGAGACTCGGGAGTCGCCGCGAAACTGCGGCGCGGTGTTCCAAACGGCCAGCAGCGTGTCGTTGATGATTTCTTCAGTGAGATCCTGCCGCCGTGTGAGCCGCATCAGGAATCGCGACAACCGGCGGTGATACAGCACGTACAGCTCGCGCAGGGCAATACGGTCGCGCAGCCGGATCCTGCGGACGAGCTCCAACTCGGCGTCATTGCTGCCGGGCCGGGCGAAGGGCGCCACCCTGGGTGCCACTTCTCGGGAAGCCGCTTCGGGGCCCGTGTCGTTGTGCGCGTGCGTCATCACGCTGGTGAGTACCCTCGGCGAGCCGTTCCGGTTCAATCGCCGACGCCGAATCTCCAGATGATGGTTCCGGACCAGGCAATATCGGCGCGCTCGCGGCCGAAGAGCCGCCGCGCGGCGTGGTCCACGTAGGTGTACGTCAGGTGCAGGGTGAAATTCCGTGCCGCCAGCATGACACCGGCGTGGCCGTACCAGTAGCGCTCATCGAACAAATCGCCGAGATCCCGATAACCCACGCCGACATTGCCGGACCAGCCGCCGAGAACGGGCTGGCTCGCGCTCAATTCGTACGACAACGCCGATCGATCGGCTGCGAGGCCGCGGTAGCTGAAGTCGACGTAATTGGGCGCCCACGTCACGGTCGCGAACAGCATCGAGCGATAACCCAGCGAGGCGCTGATCTCGTCGTGGTCGTAGCGTGGATCGTCGGGATAGAAATAGTGCGTCGCCGTCAGCGAGGCGATCCATGCGGGCGCGATCCTCCAGGCTCGCCCGACATACAGGTCGATCTCCATGTCGCCGCCCGATCCGCGATAGCGATCGATGCTGGAAGCCCAGGCGCCGACGCTCCAACGTTCGTCGAGCGTGGCTCGCAAGCCGCCCTGCAGCGCGGGCGCGCCGCGTGTCTGGGACAGCCCCTGCTGGATGTAGTGACTGGTCAATGCCAGCGAGCCGGTCCAATCGATTTCCGCGCGCGCCTGCTGGAGGCTGGCGAGGCTCGCAAAGCACAGCCCGCAGAGCATCCAGGTCCGCGGCGACCGCGAGCCGTTCCGCCTGCCGTTGGAAATGCACGTGCTCATTCCGAATCGCTGGCATGCGTTGTGCGTCCGAGAGCGTTCTCGGTGCGGGCAGCATACGCGCCTCGACGGTCCGATGAGAATCGAGGCAGCAACCGGCGATCAGTCGTTCGCAGCGCCGGCGGCAATCCATGCACGGACGTCGGCAATCAATGCGGCGCCGAGCGGCGCGCCTCCCAATGGCATGCGATCTCCGGAGATGCCAGGTGCGCCTTCCAGCTTGCGCACCAGATAGCTCGCGTCCGGATCGCCCGGATTGACGCGCTGCACGGCGGGCTGCTCCGTACTTGCGACACCGACGAGCGCTGCGTACGAAGCGGCCGTATTCGACAGGTTCATCGACGAGGGCAGCACCGCACCGCCGCCGGTATGGCAGCCCGCGCAACTCGGCGTGAATATGGTGCTTTGCAGTTGCGCCAGCGTCACGGTCGGTGGCGGAGGAGGAGGTGGCGGAGATGTCTGCCCGCTCAATGACAACTGGCCTCGCAATGCACCCGCCGTCGCGCCCGGCGCATGCACGTCGACATACAACCGGTCGTTGGCCAGCGCCTCGCGGTTGGCTTGAGTGATGCTCTGCTGCTCCACCGACCAATGCGAAGCTGCCGCAGGATCTTTCATCAATGTCAGCAACGGCGCCGACGCATTCTCGCCGGCGGGAGCGTCGTGCACGTGAGCTTCGGTGGCATCGTCCACGCCCGAGGTCTGCACGTGCACGGTCGCGGTGCTCGTCGCTTCGTCGATGGTCATGGCCGCGAAGCCATTCGCAGTATTCGTCACGGGCGGCACCACGTTGCTGCTGCTGAGCCCCGCGATGGCGACTGAAATTCCCGGCGGCTTGATCTGGCCGCGGATCTCGCCGCCTGGGTGCGCCGCGGAATGCACGTTCACATAGAGCTGCCCGGCGAGCAGCGCATCCACCTGTTCGGCGGTCAAGGCGTCGCCGGCCTCGACCTCCCAGCGATTCGAATCACCGGCGCTCGGCAGGAAATCGACCAGCACCGGTCCATTGGTGCCGGCGATGCCGCCGTGGATGTGCGCGAGCGTCGCCGTAATACCGGTCAACGTGACGCCACCGCTCACCGCACCCGTCACGAGATCGAAGGTGAGCTGGCCTTCACCCGTGGCGGTGGAATCGGTTGGCGGAAAGACTTCTGCCGCGCCCAGCGATACGTCGATGGTGGGCGAATTCGTCACGGTCACCGCGACGGCCGCGGACGTGGCGCTGGCGTTGTTCGCATCGACCACGCGCGCCGTGAGCGAGTACGCACCATCGGTGATCGTGGAGGTATCCCAATTGGCGGCGTAGGGCGCGCTCGTGTCGCTCGCGATCACGGCGCCGTCGACCAGGAATTCCACTCGTGTCACGCCGGCGCTCGCGCTCGCGTTGGCCGACAGCGCCACCGTCCGGTTGACCGAACCCGCCGTGGGCGCCGTGAGCGAAACCGTCGGCGGCGGTGGCGGCGGTGGCGTGTCGTCGCCTCCGTCGCTCCCACCACAACCGGCGAGCATGATCGCGGCGGCGATGAGACTGGATCGCCACGGGACGTGGATCGTGTTCTTCATGCCCATGGCCGCACTCCCTTCATGCGCTGCGATGTCGATCATCGGTGTCCGTGAGTACCGTCGGATCGTGCCTAAGGTTCAACGCGCACCAATGAACCGGACGCGCTGCGGCGGGCACTTACTGCCTGTGAGCGGCAATCCGCGGTGGCGTCATGAACGGGGCGAGTGCATGAGAATGATGAAGCTCGTCGTGCCGTGCGCCGCCTGTGCGCTTGCAGCTTGTGCCGGCAACGGCGAGGGACTGGACGAGAACGGCCGGCCAGACGAAGGCGGCACCGGTGCGCTGCAACCGACCTTCCAATCCATCCAGGATCGAGTCTTCACGCCCGTGTGCACGGGCTGCCATGCCGGCGCCGCCGCGCCGCTCGGTCTGCGCCTGGATGAAGGTGCGTCCTACGCCATGCTCGTGAATGCGCCCAGCGTCGAAGTGCCGGCACTGCTGCGCGTGCAGCCCGGCAACCCCGGCGCGAGCTATCTCATCCAGAAGCTGGAAGGCACCGCCGCGGTCGGTGCGCGCATGCCGCTCAATGGATCGGCACTGTCGCAGGACACGATGGCCGTCATCCGCCAGTGGATCGCGGACGGCGCTGCGGATGCGTCGGCCACGCTCAGCGTTAGCGACTCGTCGGGATTCGAGCCTGCGCGGCTGACGATGGTGGCGCCGGCGAGCGCGATCGTGCAGCCCGAGCTACGCGAGATCGTGGTGGTGTCGAACGTCGAGCTCGACACCTCCCGGCTGCAAGCGAATCCGATCGCGCTGCGCATGAGCGCAGACGATGGCCCATTCGACGGCAGATTCGACGGGGGCAACGAGACCGCGATACCGATCGAGGTGACGGTTCGATCTCAACAGCCCACGGTGATCGCCATCGTGCCGCGTGTGGCGACACTGCCCGCGGCGACCTACGAGCTGCGCATCAGCGGCACCGGTCCCATCGCATTGACCGACTACGGCGCGCGCGCCATCGACGGCGACGGCGATGGCACGCCCGGCGGAGACTTCGTCATGCGCCTCACGGTGGAGACGGCACGATGAGATCTATGGAAGCTCTGATTGACCCATCATCGCGACGAGTTGACCTGTCATCGCGACGAATTTATCCGTCATCCCGACGGAAGTCGGGATCCGTCTTCTTGAAGGACATGGATTCCGACTTCCGTCGGAATGACGGACAAGAAGTAAATCAGAGCGTCTCTGGCAGGGGACTTTGCAGGTTGTTGAAGAGACTGCCGGGGCGAACGCCGGCGCTGGTCGTGCTGTTGGCGCTCTGCGCCATTCCCCTCGCACAGGCCGAGCCGTACTTCGCCGTCCGCGAAGGACTGAAGTGCGGCAACTGTCATTTCAATCCCGCGGGCGGCGGCATGCGCAGTGCGTTCGGCAACGCATGGGCGCAAACCGTGCTGCCGGCGCGTCGCATCGAAGACACGGGCACGGATACCTGGACCGGCACGGTGAATCGATTTTTCGCGCTCGGCGGCAATCTGCGCGCCAACGCCACGTATACCGACGTGCCTCACGCCGCTGCGCAATCCGAGTTCGATCTCGAAGAAGTGCGTGCTTATCTTGCGATCACTGCCGTTCCTGACCGCTTCGCCGTCTACATCGATCAGCGTATCGCGCCTGGCGGCAGCACGAACCTGGAAGCGTTCGCGCGCTACACCACGCAGGATCAGCGCTGGAACGTGCAGGCGGGACAGTTCTATCTGCCATACGGCTTGCGGCTCGAAGACGATGCCGCATTCATTCGTCAGGTCACGGGCATCAATTTCGCAACGCCGGATCGCGGCGTGCAGGTGGGCTTCGAGTGGGCGAGCTGGTCGGCGCAATTCGCGGCGACCAACGGCACGGCGAGCGGCCCTGAGCAGGACGACGGCAAACAGGCGAGCCTGCGCGCCGAATACGTGCGCAATGCATGGCGCGTCGGCGCCGGGTTCAATCTGAACGATACGGCGGCCGGCGGGCGGCGGATGCAGGGCCTGTTTGCCGGCATTCGCACCGGCCCCATCGCCTGGCTCGCCGCGGCCGACTACGTCGCGGACGAATCCGTCGGTCTCGAAAAACGCATGCAATGGGCTGGGCTCGTCGAAGCGAACTGGCGTTTCGCACAGGGCCAGAATCTCAAGCTCAGCGCGGAATTCTTCGAGCCCGACACGGACGTGGACGAGGACGAGCAGAACCGCTTCAGCGTGCTATGGGAGTACGTGCCGTTCCAGTTCGTGCAGCTGCGCATCGGCGCGCGCCTCTACGACGGCATTCCACAAAACGATTTGCAGAATCGCCGGATCTACTTTGCCCAGCTGCATGGATTCTTTTGAAGGTCGGATCGATTTGCGGCGAAAGGTCTCGTTACGAACCGACGATTCGTTCGGCCAGCGTGGCGAAGAACGGCAAGATGGCGAGCAGCTCGGTTGCCACCGGGAACAGGACCAGGGCTCCAGCGCCCCAGAAATAGGCGGGATGGACGTGGCCGCGGTTGCCCCAGTCGAACACCATCGCGGCGGCCAGATATATCAACAGCATTGCGGCGACCAAGGAGGCGGTCACGGTGCTACCCGACAGAATGATCAGCCGGCCCACGGCGGGCGCGATCACGCAAATCGCGGCGCACAGCATGAGCCGCCGATGCCAATCGGTCCGTTTGCGATTACGGATGGCGGCGAAGACCAGCGCACCGAAGACGGCGATGTTCACCCAATCCAGCGCCAGGAAATACGACGGAGTGAAGAAAGGAGGCGCACGTCCAGCTGCCAGCGTCATTGGCGTGAGCACGAGGCCCACCAGAACCATCCATGCGGCAATCCCGGCGCCCAGCCGTCCCAATCTGCGATGGAGCGCGATCTCGTTTCTGAAAACGAGCGCGTTCTGCATCAGGTACAGGCCGATCCACACCACGAAGGTGACGGCGTGAACATGAACCCACCAGGGTGAACCCAGGCTCGATATGCCGGCCAAATAGAACATGCCGAAGGCGGCGATCACCGTAGTGGCGATCGCAATCGCCATGCCCAGGAAAAACAACCGCTCGCGAAACTCGGCAGATGACCCCGAAGCTGCAACAGTCGCCATGGCTTGCTTCCCCATGCCGTCACCCGGAGCGGAAAGGTGCTCCCGAGCCGGGGGCGCGGTCAATTCGGACATACGCAGCGGTGTCGCGCGAGGGGATGGAGGCTAGTCGGGGGAAACAGCGGGTGGTTCGAGCGTTCCCTCCCCTGCGAAGCGGGGGAGGGACAGGGAGGGGGCAAAGAGCAGGCCGATCTAGAAATTCAGTCCGGCGCTCCCGTCGATACTCGCTCGCCTTCGAGCGGTTCGGGGTGGCGCACGAAGCTGAATACTTCGGGGAGATGTTCGCTGTCGATACGAACGACCGGCAGACGCTCGCGGCCGAGCG
>ERZ795041.748-NODE-748-length-11433-cov-6.252593_pt1 | contig 11433 bp, 9 predicted proteins | sample MGYA00375125_ERZ795041 | MGnify/ENA primary metagenome ERZ795041 (study PRJEB30170, sample SAMN03074214) | activated sludge metagenome | biome: Common Effluent Treatment Plant; feature: Wastewater; material: Activated sludge; isolation source: activated biomass in a...
GCTGCTCGACCTGGGCGACTTTGTGCAGGCCGGCGGCGAGATGTTCCGCACCAAACTGGGCGAAGTCAGCCTTCACGTGCGTGAGTGGCGTATTCTGAGCAAGGCCATCAGTCCCTTGCCCGTCGCCAAGGAGCAGGAGGTAGACGGGAAGACCGTTCGCTACAGCGCCTTCGCCGACGTGGAAGAGCGCTATCGCCAACGCTACGCCGATTTGGCGGTCAATCCCGAAGTGCGCGACATCTTCCGCAAGCGGGCTTACCTGCTTAGTGCCTTGCGCCGTTTTATGGATGACAACGGCTTCCTGGAGGTCGAGACTCCCATTCTGCAACCGCTCTATGGCGGCGCGGCGGCGCGGCCGTTCACGACCCATCACAACCAGCTCAAGCAGGAGCTTTATCTGCGCATTTCTTTCGAGTTGTACCTGAAGCGCCTGCTGGTCGGCGGATACGAGCGCGTCTATGAGATCGGCCGCGACTTCCGCAACGAGGGCGTCAGTTTCAAGCACAACCCGGAGTTCACCCAACTGGAGTTCTACGCCGCCTATTGGGATTATCGGGATGTGATGGACTTCACAGAGCGAATGGTCGCCTACGCCGCCGAGGCCGTGTTGGGCACGACGGATATTTCCTATCACGAACACACGATTCATCTGGGCGCGCCCTGGCTGCGACTGACAATGCGTGATGCGATTAAGCAGTTCGCGGAGATCGACTACATGGATTATCCCGACGCGCCATCGCTGGCCAAGGCGATCAAGAAGCTGGGCGGCGATGCCCCACCCGACGCGCCGTGGGGCAAGCTGATCGATGGTCTGCTGGGCGATTTCGTCGAGCCTCGCCTCATTCAGCCGACGATCATCACGGAATACCCGCGCGACATTTCGCCGCTGGCCAAGGGCGTGCCGGGCGATCCGCTGCACGTCGAGCGCTTCGAGTTTTTCATTGGCGGTATGGAGATGGGTAACGCCTTCACCGAGTTGAACGACCCGCTCGAACAGCGCAAGCGCTTCGAGGCGCTGCAAGCGACCTTCGCCAAGGACGATGAAGAGCTGAATCCCATCGATGAGGACTACTTGCGGGCGATGCGCTATGGGATGCCGCCCAATGGCGGCTTCGGCATGGGTATCGACCGGCTGGCGATGTTGCTGACTGACAGCCGGACTTTGCGTGAGGTTCTGCTCTTCCCGCATTTGCGCGATCGGGAAGAATAACGCATTTTTTGTCGATCTGATTCAAGAGGGCCATCCATGCGGGTGGCCCTTTTTATATCTCGACAGTCGATCAGCCACTGCGATGACGGAGCGCCGGATCGCTATCGTGTCATCAACCTGCTGCTCTCGCTACGCCGTCAGCTTGAGCTTGTCCTGGAACGACTTGCGGAACTTGCGCACCTTTGGATCGATGACGTAGGCGCAGTAGGGCTGGTTGGGATTGTTGGCGAAATAATCCTGATGATAGTCCTCAGCTTCATAGAACACGTCGAAGGGGACGATCTCGGTCACGATGGGATTGGGCCATACACCAGCGGCCGTGGCTTGATCACGGGACCGCTCGGCGGTCACCTTCTGCGCCGTGTTGTGGTAAAAGATGACCGAGCGGTATTGCGGCCCGACGTCGTTGCCCTGTCGGTCGCGCGTCGTCGGATCATGGATGCGCCAGAAGATGTAGAGGATCTCATCGTAGGTGATCACCGACGGATCGAACCATACCTGCACTACTTCGGCATGGCCGGTGTGCTTGCCGCAGACCTGCTCATAGGTCGGATTGGCGACATGGCCGCCGGAATAGCCGACTGCCACGCGCTCCACGCCCTGCACATCGCGATAGATAGGATCGAGGCACCAGAAACACCCCCCGCCCAACGTTGCCACTTCGAGTTGATTGTTTGACATAAGTAATCCTGCTCCTCTGTCTGATTCAGCCCGGGTCGCTCCAACGCTAATCGAATGGGCAACCCTTTGCAAGATATAATAGCAAGTGTACGCCCCGATCGGCCGGTATTTATGCCGTCCCTCATCTATTCCCGGTTGTGCTCAAAGGTTGACGGTGGTGGTTCATGTAATAGAATCGCAACCATGAAAGAAGTGATCGATTTGATTGATGATTGGCTGGCTTCCGGCGAAACGTCCATCGTCCTGGCCGTGGTCGTCAACACCTGGGGATCGGCTCCGCGCAAGGTGGGGGCCAAGATGGCTTTTACAGCCGGTGGCGCGTCCATCGCCGGTTCGGTGAGCGGCGGTTGTGTCGAAGGCGCGGTCATTGAGGCGGGGGACGAGGTGCTGGCAACGGGTCGGCCGCAATTGCTCCATTTCGGCGTGGCCGATGAGGCCGCGTGGGGCGTGGGGCTGGCCTGTGGCGGGACGATCGACGTTCTCGTCGAGCCGCTCGACGTCCATGCCTATCAGGCCGCGCGCGAGCGAATCATCGCCCATCAGCCGGTCGTCACTATGACTATTCTTAGCGGATCCGAGGAAATGGTCGGGCGCAAGCTTGTCATTGGTGATGAGGTGTTAGCCGGAGGTTTGGGGACGGGGCTGGATGAGGGGGCTGTTGAACTCGCCTACCAGACCATGATGCCCGCGATCCATACCTTGCCGGACGGAATGGAGCTGTTCATCGACGCCCAACGGCCGTCGCCGTCGCTCGTCATTGTCGGCGGTCAGCACATCGCTGTCGCTCTGGCGCGCCTGGCGAGCATCCTCAATTATCGCACGGTGGTGGTCGATCCGCGTCGCGCTTTCGGCAGCGAAGCGCGTTTTCCCGATGTTGACCAGCTCATCCAGGCCTGGCCGGGGAAGGCTTTCGAAATGTTCCCGCTCCAGAGAGAGATGGCCGTGGTCACGCTCAGTCACGATCCGAAGATCGACGACCCCGCGCTCTGTGCAGCATTGGAGAGCGACGTCTTCTACATCGGGGCGTTGGGCAGCCGCAGGACGAACGCCAAAAGACGGGAGCGATTAGCCACCCAAGGATACAGCGAAGCCCAACTGGCTCGCGTCCACGCGCCGGTCGGGCTGGCTATCGGGGCCGATAACCCTGAGGAGATAGCTCTGGCGATTATGGCTGAGGTGGTGGCGACGTATCGGGGGAAGACGACCGGCAGTTGACCGCCGACCGCCGCCGGAGATTGGTCCATGAGTGCAAGGGCACAATGGCGCAGGACTGACCTACTGATCCACTGACCTACTGCTCCACTGATTATCGACTACTCTCACTCGTCACATACCCTTCCGGATTCTGCGACTGCCAGCGCCACGTGTCCGCGACCATCTCGTCCAGATCGCGCTCGGCGTGCCAGCCCAGTTCCCGCTGTGCCCTCGACGGGTCGGCATATGATATGGCGGCGTCACCCGGCCGGGGTGGATAATTATGCAGAGGGATCGGCCGACTGCTGGCGCGCTCGAAGGCCGCGGCCACTTCCAGGACACTATAGCCCCGTCCCGTCCCCAGATTGTAGGTATGCAGCCCTGTCCCGTCGCGCAGTTTGTCGAGGGCTTTGAGATGACCCAGCGCCAGATCGACGACGTGAATGTAGTCGCGAATGCCGGTGCCGTCGGGGGTAGAATACTCATTGCCGTAGACGGGCAGATGGGGCAAGCGGCCGACGGCCACCTGGGCGATGTAGGGTACGAGATTGTTGGGAATGCCGTTGGGGTCCTCGCCGATACGCCCGCTGGGGTCGGCCCCGATGGGGTTGAAGTAGCGCAGGATGGCGAGCGCCCAGCGATTATCGGAGCGGTACAGATCGCCGAGGATGTTCTCGACCATGACCTTGGTTTGGCCGTAGGGATTCACGGGCGACAGGGGCATATCCTCGGTGATGGGCATCGTCGCCGGATCGCCGTAGACGGTGGCTGAGGAACTGAATACGAGCCGCCGCACGTCGTGGGTGTCCATCACTTCCAGCAGGTTGAGCGTGCCGGTCACGTTATTACGGTAGTAGCGCAGTGGCTGGGCTACTGACTCGCCCACCGATTTGAGCGCGGCGAAATGGATGACGGTCGCGATGGGAGTCGCTTCGAAAACCGCCGCCAGCGCGGCCTTATCCAGCAAATCGACCCGATGGAACGTCGGCCGCCGCCCGGCCAATGCCCCCACGCGACGCAACGCTTCTTCATGACTGTTGCTGAGATTATCGACAACGACGACATCATGTCCGGCGCGGAGCAGTTCCAGCGTGGTATGGCTGCCGATATAACCGGCGCCGCCGGTAACCAGGATTTTCATGAATGAGTCCTATGAAGGTGGATGGCTATTCAGGCAGATTATGAAACAGCTGCAAGATTAAATCGGGCAGAGGAAGCGGCCGCAGTTCTCGCAGTGGACTAGCTTGCCCTCGTCGGCAGCACGGATCACGCTGGCGGAGAGGGTCAGCAGGCAGCCGAGGCACTTGCTTCCCCGCAGCCCGGCGACGGCCAGGCCGTTTTTCTGACGACTCAGATCGTCGTAGCTCTTCAAGAGCGCGGGCTGAGCCATTGACGCTTGCCGCGCCCGCTTTTCGAGCAGAGCGTTCAGATGCAGCGCCAGGGACTGCTGCTCCTGGCGCAATGATGCTGAGGCCGTAGCAAATTCGCCGGCCAGTTTATCTGCCTCGGCATCGGCCGTGGCTTTCACCGTTTTGCGTTCGTCGATCTCCATCATCGTCAGAAGGGCATCGTCTTCCAGCGCGGCCCGTCGCCGGCCGAGCGCCTCTACCTCATGTTGCAGGTCGGTCAACTCCTTGGTGTTCTTGACGGCCCCCGAATAGAGCCGATCCTCGGAGCGCTTGGCCTTGTCGGCCACCGTGGCGATTTCCAGGGTCAGGTTCTTGTGTTTGGTTTGCCATTCTTGCAAGTCGGCCGCAGCCACATGGGCGTGCTCGCGGGCGGCCACTAGCGCGGCCGGCTCCTTTTGCAGCCGCAACACTTCGCCCAATCGTTGCTTCCTGGCGCGAATCTCGCTGTCTATCTGTTGCAGATCGTATAGTACTTGTGCCTGACTCATGGGTGCGTTTGCCTCTGGTGGGAGGCATTGTAGCACAATGACGGGTATTGGCGAACGGGGCGAATAGTGGTCGATGGTTGGTGGCCGGTGGTCTGTGGTCTATGGTCAGCGGCCCGATACCGAACGGCAGAAGCGCTCTTCACTCGTATTTCGTCTCTCGTATTTTGTATCTCATAAGGAATTGGGTGAAGGCGACGATTGCCCTTATAATCCATCCCCTATGGTTGCGAAAATGTTTGAATTGGGCGAACAGCCCTATTCCGAGGCCGACGCGGAATGGGACGCGTTCGTGGCCGCGCACCCGCGCGGCAGCTTGTTGCAGACGACGAACTGGGCGCGGCTGAAGAGCCGTTTCGGCTGGTCAACACAGCGGGTGTGGATGCGGCGCGACGGCCGTCTGGTGGGCGGGGCGCAGGTGCTCTTTCGCTCCGTGGCGCTGGGCATCGTCAAGTTGGGCTATATTCCCCACGGCCCGCTTGTGGATTGGCACGATGCCGAACAGGTCGATGTCTTGTTCAGCCACATCGATCAGGCGGCCTACGAGCGCGGCGCGGGCATTGTCAAGATCGAGCCGCGCATCTGGCGGGATGAGATGGGGGCCGAGGAATGGGAGGCACTCTACCGGCGGCATGGCTGCGTGCCTTCCCCCGACACCATCCAGCCGCCGCGCACAGTGGTGATCGATCTGCGGCCATCGGAGGATGAGATTCTGGCGCGCATGAAGCAGAAGACGCGCTACAACATCCGACTGGCGGAGAAGAAAGGCGTTACTGTTCGTGAAGGCGGGGCCGACGATCTGCTCGCATTTTATCGGCTGATGCGCGTGACGGGCGAGCGCGACAAATTCGGCGTCCATGACTCCAACTATTACCGCGTCGCCTACGAGTTGTTTGCTCCTCATAGTGCAGCCTTGTGGCTGGCCGAGTTCGAGGGGCGGCTCCTGGCGGGGGTAATGGTCTTTGCATCGGGCAATTCGGCCGCCTATCTCTATGGCGCGTCGAGCAACGAAGAGCGCCAGCGCATGCCGGCCTATGCCGTGCAATGGGCAGCCATGCGTTGGGCCAAGGCTCGCGGCTGCACCACCTACGATATGTGGGGCGTCCCCGACGCCACGGAAGAAGAACTGGAGGCGGGTTTCGCCGACAGGCAGGATGGTCTCTGGCCGGTCTATCGGTTCAAGCGGGGATTTGGGGGAGAGGTTAAGCGCACGGTGGGCGCGGCCGATCGCGTCCATAACCAGTTGCTCCACCGTCTCTATAGCCGGCGGCGCGGCCGCTAGCGAAAATAAACTGTAGCGCAATCCGTTAGCTTGCGGTTGGGTTTGCGTCGCAAGCCGACGGATTGCGCTACAGTCGATTGCGCCTAGGTGAAGAAGAACGCCACGGCCAGAATCACATAGAGGACCAACAGCATCGATCCCTCCAGCCAGTTGCTTTTTCCGTCCAGCGATACAAATGCAGCGATGAGCGAAGCAGCCGAGACGGCCAGAATCTCGTAAGTCGAAAATTCCAGCGGCATCGGATTGCCCAACGCCAGGCTGATGAAGACCAGCAGCGGCGCAACGAACAGCGCGATCTGCAAGCTGGAACCAATGGCGATGCTCAGGGCGAGATCCATCCGATTTTTGGCCGCCACCTGAACGGCGACGAAGTGCTCGGCGGCATTACCCACCAGCGGGATCAGGATGATACCGATAAAGAACTCGCTCAGCCCTAGTGATTCCGTCACCGGCTCCACGGCCGTGACGAGGAACTCGGAGAGCAGGGCGATGAAGCCGACGGCCGCGACGAGGACGATTAGCGCGTGGGTCGTGGTCCATCCCGAGGGAGCGTGAGCCTCGCGCGCCTGGGGGTCACCTTCGTGCGTTTTTGAGGTGAAGGAGTAGAGAATCACCAAGCCGTACATGACGAGAATGGCCAAAGACGCGCCGATGCTCAGGGATTCAACCCGTATGAAGTCCGGTTCGAGGGACAGATTAAAGAACGACGGGATGGCGAGGGCAAAAACAGCCAGCACGAGCAAGGTCGCATCGAGGCCGGCGTTCTCGCGATTGAACCGCTGAATGCCGTGGCGAATGCCGCCGATCAGGAGCGACAAACCCATAATGAGCAACAGGTTTCCCAGGATGGAGCCGGTGATCGACGCCAGGACGAGGTCGATCAAACCCTTGCGCAAGGCCACGATGGCGATGATCAGCTCGGCCGCGTTGCCCAGCGTGGCGTTTAGCAAGCCGCCCGTTCGCTCGCCCACCTTCTCGGCCAGAGCCTCGGTGCCCTTGCCGATCATGGCCGCCAGCGGCACAATGGCCGCGGCCGAGGCGAGCAGGATCCACAGTGGGTCGGCGTGTGTCAATTCGAGGAAGATGGCGGCAGGGATAAACAGGGCCAGGATGAGCAGGACAGGGCCTAGCCCAATCCAGTGTTCAATCTTTGCCAGGATACTTTTCATCAATAAATCCTCCGAGCATAACAGTTAAAAAATCTGGCGAATTGTAGCAAAAGCATGACCAGGCAACGAAAAGTCATCGGCGCGGCGCTGCTGTTTGTGGCGTGATAGTGGTGTCTCTTTCAGCAGTGAGATGCATCACTGGCCCGTTCGGTGTAACATTGAGCGGATCGCGGCCCGGTGCCGCCCTTTTTTTGTACAGATGTCAACGGCTAAAGAAACCTACCGCGCTTCGACGTTCAAGCTTGAGGACTCGCCCGCCACCTGGCAGGCGGCTATGGCGCGCCTCCCCCACACCCATCCCTTGCAGAGTTGGGCCTGGGGGCAGTTCAAGTCGCGCTGGGGCTGGGAGGCATTGCCGCTAACCATGTCGATAGGGGGCAATAGCTGGGAAACAATCGCCGCGGCCATGGTGCTGAAACGACGTGTCCCCCGCCTGCCCTATTGTGTCCTCTATGTGCCCAAAGGGCCGGCGCTGGACTTCCACGAGCATTCCTTGCGGGTGCAGGTGCTAACCCGTTTGGAGCAATTGGCGAAACGCGAGCGGGCGATTTTCATCAAGATCGACCCCGAGGTCGTCCGCAGTTGGGGGCTGGAGCAGGAGCGCGTTTCGCCCCTGGGCGCGGCCGTTATGCGCGACCTGCGGGAGCGCGGCTGGCGGCCGTCGGATGAGCAGATCCAGTTCCGCAATACGGTCGAACTGCCGCTGGAAGCCACGGAAGAGCAACTATTGGCGGCCATGAAGCAGAAGACCCGCTACAATATTCGCCTGGCCGAGCGCAAGGGTGTGGTCGTCCGATCGGGCAGCCCGGCCGACTTCCCGACAATCGTCGAGATGTATCAGGAAACGGCCGCGCGCGACGGGTTCACCGTCCGACCGGCAGAGTACTATCTCGATGGCTGGGGCGGGTTATATCAGGCGGGCATGGCGCAGCCGCTGGTGGCCGAGGTCGAAGGGCGACCGGTGGCGGCCGTGGTTCTGGTGCGCTTCGGCGACCGCGTCATCTACATGTATGGCGCGTCGCGCAATGAGGCCCGCGACCGGATGCCCAATCACCTCCTGCAATGGGAGGCGATTCGGTGGGCGCGGGCGCAGAGTGCCAAGGTCTATGATTTTTGGGGCGCGCCGGATGAATTTGAAGAGACGGATCGTATGTGGGGTGTCTGGCGATTCAAGGCCGGATTCAACGGCGAGGTGGTGCGTTTTATCGGCGCGTGGGACTATACGCCGCGGCCGCTGCTCTATCGCCTGTATACGCAAGCCATCCCGCGTTACCTGGACCTATTGCGCGCCCGACGCGGCCGGCCGGATGAGCAACCATTGCCCGGCTAATGATCGCGCCTCGTGGGACGGTGAAATCAATTGGAGAGATGTAGAAGATGAGCAGAACCATTGTCATCCTCGATGGAGATCAGACGGGGCAGGAACTACTGGAAGAGGCGCTACGTGTTTTGCATGAAGACGTCATCCGCTACCCGTTGGAATTCATTCGATTCGACCTCAGCCTGGAGAATCGCCGGGCCACAAAGAACAAGGTCGTGTACGAAGCGGGTCAAGCCATCCGCGAGTATCGGGTGGGCCTAAAGGCGGCCACTATCACCCCGGAAACCCGCGGCGATGTGGGCAGTCCCAACGCCATTCTGCGCGAAGAGATGGACGCGGAGATCATCCTGCGCACGGGTCGTCGCATCCCCGGCGTGCGGCCGGTTGGCGGTATCTACGCGCCGATCAGCATCGTGCGCATGGCCCGCGACGATGCTTACGGCGCGCGCGAGTGGCGCGAGGGTGAAGCGGGCAGCCTCGATGAATATGCCTTCCGCACGGAGAAGATCTCGCGCTGGGTGTGTCGCGCGGTGTCGGAGTTCGCCTTCCAGCACGCGCGCGAGAACCGCGCCAAGGTGTTCGGCGGCCCCAAGTTCACCGTCAGCCCCGTCTACGAAGGCATGTTTAAGGAAGAGATGGATGCGGCCGCGGCTCGCTACCCTGATGTGCGCTATGAGCCGCAGCTAATCGACGCTACCTTCGCCCTGTTGCTGGCTACGACCGGCGACGCGATGGTCATCCCGTCGCTGAATCGCGACGGTGATTTGCTGTCCGACATGGTTTTGCAGATGTTCGGTTCCATTGCCGGTTCGGAATCGATGGTCATCTCGCTCACTCAGGCTGGTGTGATCGACTGCGTCATGGCCGAGGCTCCCCACGGTACGGCCCCCAGCTTGCAGGGCAAGAACGTGGCCAACCCCATGGCCATGATCCTGGCCGCCGCCGGGCTGCTGGGTCTCATGAAGGAGCAGGAGTTGAAGACGGCCAGCCGGGCCATCTATGAGGCCACGCTGGAAGCGGTCTACGACGGGATTCGCACGGCCGATCTGGGCGGCAGCACCGCCACCGACGCGTTCACCAACGAAGTTATCCGCCGCGTAAAGGGCAAGCTGGAGGTATGGTCGACGTTGACCTAAGGGTGCCTTCGTTGTTTATCGATCGGGTTCCAGTGTAATCAACGTGATTTCCGGCGGGCAGAGAAAGCGCACTCGCGGTGCGCCCATCCCCTCGAACCCCACCCCACGACTGATATAGAGATGGGTCCTGCCCTCGTGGTAATGGCCCATCACATAGCGCCGACCGAGTTTGGAGCTGGTGACTACCGGCCCAACGAGCGGCAACCGCACTTGCCCGCCGTGGGTGTGCCCGCACAGGTAGAGGTCGATGCCTCGCTCAATGGCGGAGGGCATCAACTCCGGCGAGTGGTAGAGCAGGATGAGCGGGCCATTCCCAGCCTCGTTGATCAGCAGCGTGTCGAGAGCCTCTACGTCCCCCGCGAGGTCATCGTGGTGACAGTCGAGACCGATGAGCCGGATAGCCTGTCCATCCGGGCCTGATAGTTCGATCAGTTCATCGCGCAACAGTCGCACCCCGGAATCTTCAAATAGCGGCGCTATGACATCGTGCAGGTCCACTCCCGGACTGCCGAGCACGGCGAAAACGCCGCCCGGCGCCGAGAGTTTGCCCAGAAGCTCCCGCACATGCTGGTGGGTGATTGGGTCTGTATTATTGGAGACATTGACATAATCGCCGGAGATCAAAATGAAGTCCGGCGCGGCCGCTTCCATCAGCTCCAACAACTGCTTCTCCCGCACGCCGAGCCGTTCGATGTGGAGGTCGGATATATGGAGGATGCGGATCGGTGGCGTCCCGGCCGGCAGCCGATCGCAAGTCACGACCAGGCGGGTCATTTCCAGTCGTCGCGGCTCGACGACCGCGCCCCAATAGAGCGTGATAGAGGCCAGGAATTGCAGGACGATGTTGCCGCAGAACGCGACCGGCCAGCCGATGTGGGGGACGAGAAGGCCGAACGCCAGCGCCGCGGCCGCGCGTGATAGTGCCAGGGCGAAGAATTGCTCGGTCCACGGCGCAAACGACACCCCGCGAGCCGGCAATGAAGCCAGGAGCATTCTATCGGCGGCAAAAAACGCCGCCATGCTCAGAAAAACCAACAACCCGTTTCCGGTCATGACCGACTGTTCAGCCCATAGCCAGGCAATACCGCCGGCCATGCCGCCGATCAGCAGATAGATAAGCACGGGTGGCCACCCGGAGGGCACGGCAAACGCCACCAGGAAGAAAGAAAACAAGCCGTGGAAGCGCCGGGGACGATTGGAAGAACTGTCTGCTTGATGAGTCATATGAGGCTGGGTTAATTCTATCAGGATCGGCTGGATGGGATAATTGGCGACAATCGTTGCTCATTGTCAGGGGCGTGAGAAAGAAATCGGAAGGGCTATGAATGACGGAGTCGGTCAATCGACAGTCCGGGCAATTGGGTTACAATACCGACAAATGGTGTGGGGGTTCCTGCTCCGACCCAACTGGAATAATTTATGGATCCGAAATTTCCTGAGAAAGTCTCGCTTACTTTCTTGCCGACTCCCATAGAACCGCTGGAACGGCTCAGCCGCAGCCTGGGCGGGCCGGAGATCTGGATCAAGCGGGACGACCAGACCGGGC
>ERZ795041.749-NODE-749-length-11428-cov-4.907852_pt1 | contig 11428 bp, 20 predicted proteins | sample MGYA00375125_ERZ795041 | MGnify/ENA primary metagenome ERZ795041 (study PRJEB30170, sample SAMN03074214) | activated sludge metagenome | biome: Common Effluent Treatment Plant; feature: Wastewater; material: Activated sludge; isolation source: activated biomass in...
ACTTGCACCATTAGCGCCTATGTCAGGATGGATGACGGCGGTGCGCCGGTTGTTGGATCGAACGCACTGTCAGGTGATTTTAATATCGTCGTAGGCGGCTTGGTAACTACACCAGCAACTGTCGAACATATCGGTGGTTCGCTGTACCGAGTATCCGCAACACGCACGACCGGGGCGATAAATCTTGGTAATAACGGGATGATTAAATACGCAACTCAATCCTCCCGAGGCTTCCGCACAACCGGATGGCAGCTAGAGGTGAACGGAAAGGTAACCTCCTACATTAAAACAGAAGGTTCTCAAGTAACAAGACTTATCGACACAGCAACAATTGACGGCAATGCATTTTCGTCTTTTTACAATCAGCGTGGCGGAACGTTCGTTATTGATTGCATTCTATCGGTTAGACTTGCCGGAGCTAATGTAGTGCTAGGTCTTTCTCAAGCTAACGCACTTGGCGAGCGTGCAAATATTTACAACTCGACTAATACTACGGTAAATGTTGATAACGCTATCAACGGTGTATCATCCGGTTCTATCGCTTTAACAAATGCTGTCGCGAATGGACAGCGGCATTCAATTGCAAGACGCTGCGCAGATTATAATTTTGCAGCAAGTGCAAACGGCGGTGTTGTTGGTGTATCGGCAAATGGAGTTTTCGGGCCAAAAAACTCCATAGGTATAGGTTGCACGGCATATCCCTCGAATGATCGCGCAGATCATCCAATCGCTCGCCTTGCCTACTACGACGAGCTGCTGACCAACGCGCAAATGCAGGCACTGACGAGGATATAACATGGACTACTACCTGAAATTTGAATCCAAAGAACAGGCTAACGAAATCCTGTATGAGCAAGTGACCGTTGAGACTGAGGACGGAGAGGTTGTATACCTCCTGCCGCGCTATCAGTGCATTGATGAAATTGGTCTACTGGTTGATGAAATCACAGATGACTACATCACGTATACGCCGGGTTGGCACGTCAATGTACGACTGCTGCTGGGTGAAGACGGTGCGGCGATCGATCAGTATAGCGTGCAGCCATCGCAGCCTCGGAGGGTGTTCGCATGATCTTCTACACCGATCGTTTCATCCCTGCTGAGCACCAAGCCTGCACCCGTGGCCCGCTCATCTTCATCCGCCCCGAGTACAAGGGCGACAAAGGTCTCATCGAGCATGAAAAAGTTCATCGCAAGCAATTCTTCCGTACTTTTGGTCTGCATGGTTTATTTTATTTACTAAGTAAAAAATATAGACTACAAGCTGAAGTAGAAGCCTTCAAAGAGCAAAGCAAGCACTATGCTGATGATAAATCAGAAGTGTTTGCTAATCTACTAAGTACAAACTACAACTTGGATATTACTAAAGAAGAAGCATTAACATTACTGAGAAAGGAATAGTATTGCAATGGACCCAACTACAGCGGCGGCAGTAGCCGCAGTTAGCACAACATCGACAGGGGGAGTTCTTACAGCAATTGTTGTAATCCTTTTAGCTCTGATCCCTGTTGTAGTTAAGTTCTGGAACTGGTCTAAGGAAACATCTGCTCAAGGGATGCTATATCAGCAATTGTCTGAAATTGTGCAGAAACAAAGGGTTGAATTAGATACAATTTATATCCAAAGAACTAATCTACAAGAGCAATTGTTTGAATTAAGACATAAAGTAGAAAACTTAGAGGGTTGTGAGAAGACAGTAGATGTACTTAAGCAGAAACTTGATGAGAAAGACAAGATTATAGCAGATAGAGATGCACGTATTGCTGTATTACTTGAAGAGCTTCTTAAGATGAAAGATAGAGTACATCAACTAGAACTTAGACTGGCTAAGGATGAAGCGCATTTTAAGATAAATGGAGAATAATATGCAACTAAGTAAGAACTTCTCTTTGCAAGAAATGATAAAAAGTCAATCTGGAGTAAGAATGGGTATTGATAATACACCAAACTCCGAAATTATCAGCAATCTAACTAATCTTGTAACTAACATCTTGCAACCACTGAGAGATTTCTGGAATAGGCCAATTACAGTATCTTCTGGATATCGTTCTGTGGAATTAAATAGGGCTATCGGGGGTAGCCCTTCTTCAGAACACTGTAAAGGATATGCTGCTGATATTGAAATAGTTGGAGTAGATAATTTTACACTTTTTGAGTACATCAAGAAGAATATGAAATTTACTCAGATTATTCTTGAATTTTACCAAGAAGGTATCCCTGATTCTGGATGGGTGCACATATCAAGGAATGATAAAGATTTAAAATGTGAGGCGCTGATCGCTGAGAAAATTAATGGAAAAACTATATACAGGAGAGTTTAAAGTTTGGAAGATAGAAAATATTATGTATATTTCCATTTAGATATTCTTGGGAACATTAGATATATTGGCTCTGGTACTAAAAATAGATATAAGTCGAAAAATTACAGGTCAAATGATCATCTAAATTTTTGGGATTCTCTTATTAAAGTAATAATCAAGGATTCTTTGACTAAAGAAGAGTCTATGGAAGAAGAACAAAAATATATCTTAGAAATGTATGAATTTGGTCAACTGTTCAACATAATGATAAAATGTAGGTATAATCCAGTTAAAGAAATTCGTTTTTCTGAAATGTGTAGATATTTATATGTAGATGAAACAAGCCCTTCTGGGTTAAGATGGAAAGTTGATATTTTCTCTGGAAAGAATTATTCAATAAAAGAAGTGTCAATAGGGGATGTTGCTGGTAGGAAAGGAAGTAGAGGTTATTGGCAGGTATCGGTAAATAAAATAAGATACGCGAATCATCGTATTATATGGTGCCTTAATTCAGGAAAAGACACACCTTGTGATATGGTAGTTGATCATATTGATTCTAATCCTTCAAATAATTCTATAGACAACTTACGTCTTGTTACAAAACAACAAAACAATAGACATTTGACTATATCTAAATCAAATAAAACAGGGTACAAAGGTATACAATTTAATAAATTTGGAAGATGGGTTGTTTGTTGGTACAAAGATGGGCGTTCTTTCAATAAAACATTTAACCCTAAAAAATTATATAAGGATATTCCTGAAGACCAAGCAATACTATTGGCTCTTCAAGATGCTGTAAATTTTAGAAAAACAATAGAAGAGGGTTTATATGGAGTTTAAGTTATGGTATTAACTTTTATAAGTAAATTTATTCCAATAAATTATCTAAAGATAGCATTGATTGCTGCCGTATTTATCTTTGGTAGCTTTTCAGGATATAAACTTGCTTCTTGGCATTATTCCCCTTTACTTGAGAAAGCAGAATATCAGTTGCAAGTTTGCAATGAAAATTATTCTACTATTAAAGGAATATCCGATAAGCAGAATAAAGCAATCTTGGAGTTGAATACTGCAAAGGAGAAGAAGGAAGCAGAAGTAAATATAGCTCAAGATAAAGCCAAGCAGCTATCTCAAATCAACAGTAAACAAGCACAGGATATTCTTAGGTTACAACTTGGGAATAGAGATGCTTGTCAAGCTGCAAGTGCCTTAGTCGACGAAGAACTTGTAAGGGAGAGAAATCATGCTAAGAATTAGCAGAATCATTCTATTATCTAGTATGTTATTCTTATCTGCTTGTAGTACAAATCCTTCAAATAATAAACCTGTTGAATTGCTAGTTCCTGTGCAAGTACCTTGCAAAATTACTCCTCCAAATAAACCTGATTTTGCTGTTGATAATTTAGGTATTGGTGAAGATATATTTGAGAAGGTAAAAGCATTACTTGCTGAAAGAAAGCAACGTCAAGGATATGAACTTGAGTTGGAAGCTGCTATTAAGGCTTGCAATGATTAACCGAAGGTTACAGTAGTAAGACAATTTGTAGATGTGAAAAAGCCCCTCCCTGATTATCTCAGGAGGGGCTTTAGTTTTGGTTAGGTTTTATTTAATTTCGCATGCACCGCCAGCACAGGCAGCTTCCATTGTATGAGAAGTGTTGTCCGACATTTCCTTTACCTGAGAAAGATCAATATCCTTAATCAAAGCAAGCATTGTTTCGTAAACTTCTTTTGAGCAAGTTTCGTAGGGGGCTTGTACATAAGTACCTCCGTCATATGGCAGAACAGCAATACCATTATACACATTACGATTATTCCACATCCAGTCTCCAACAGATTCCCACTCGTCAGGCTTCACAGATACTGTACAACTTACGTTGTGGCGTTGTACGCCTCTGTTGTGCCCAGGTTTAATCCACTGTTCACTTAAAACTTTGATTCGCTCTAGTAATTCAATAGCGGATTCGTGTCGTAAGATACTACCTTCCGGTGCCTTTTGTGGGATACTGATAACACCGTCTAGATGGGGCTTGAAAACACAATCCTCTACAAGTTCTGGCATTTTATCAAGTAAGTAGTGGTACAGTGCCTCGTTTTTACCTACACGCATTCTGCGAATATAGAAGTTATCGTGCCACGCATGTACCCCGGACGCGCACCCAAGAACTAGGCTTGCTGTCCCGCTAGGTTTGTTAAGTGACGTGCGTGCGGCCTGATTGATACCAATAAGTTCTGCTACACGTTTGTTTTCATCCACAACAGCTTTAGCAGCCTCTTCCAGGTCATATTTGAACACTTCACCAGAAGCTACACCAGTCATACTAACCCCCAGCAGTGCATCTTCATCTGTTACCCGCTTCCAAATAGGGCGCAAATAATGAAAGTCGGTGTAAGCAGCTTGAAGTGTTCCAATAAATGCTGCTGCCTTTGCTCTAGAATTTACATCTTCTTGACTTTCTACATCCGAAGCATTCCACTCTGTTAGGTTACAGAAAGAATATGGACGAAGGGTTGCTTCTACACCTTAATTGTTACTCTGCTTTCGCAGGGTTGAGTCATTTCTGCTCAACTCTCTATGTCCCCATAGAGAACGGACTGTATCACAGCAGGTTCTCTGCTTCCTTGTCAGTCTCTCGCGCCTCTTAATATTTTGTATCAGTGTTGCGTCGGGATTATCTGTTCTAGACTTCCCCCGATATTCGGATTATTCAAAAGCCTTTCCAGACTTAGGCCGCTAGTAGATTTAACGGATTTGACAAAATATCTTTGTCATTAGTAAAATAAACCCCCGGTTCACCTGAACCAGACAATTCAACCTTCTTCCACAAATCTTTGAAGTCGCTTTCAGTGATTTTATCTCGTTCAAGTACTGCTGAATTATTCGCCCGACCGCGTTGCGGGTTAAGTTCCCACCAAGAGCCTGATTTACAGAAAAGCATATCATTGTCTTCGTGACTAAAGAAAGCAATCATTGCGGCTCTGCGAATACCCCCTGATAGCACAGCATCTGCAATATGACACATCATATCATGACATTCAATTGTTGTCAATTTACGACCAATTGCGCCATTTAAAACAGCCCGTAGATGGTCTAGGCAGATACGTAGAGGGTCTGGCCCCGGTGCCTTACCTCCGGCTGTAATAAGTTGTGCCCCTTTTGGACGAATATCCCGAAAATCAAAGATGGGATCGGACTTACCTTGAGTGTACGCCTTGATTAGTACCTTTACAGCTTGTGCCCATCCTTCGATACTGTCAGAGACAAGGAACCTACGAGACTTATCAGATGCCCCTACAATCTCTGGTAGTTGCTCAACATGGTGTTTCTGAACTGAGTAACCAAAGCCAGTACCACCAAGTAGTAGGAACATTGCCTCTGCAAATACCACAGGATGATCCACAGGTGCATAACTACAATTGAAAATTCTGGTATTGTTTAGTTCAATAGGTAAGCCAGCAAATTGCATACTGCGCATTGATGGCAGCACCTTTTTGGTATAAACAAACTGCTTATAGATTTGCTTAATCTCTTCCTTCAGCAAAGGAAACTTACGAATATGCATTACCATGTTACGTTCACAAATCTCTTCCCATGTTTCTCTTCGGTTTAGCTCGGGGATGAATTTTGCATACTTTTGAAATACAACAACATCACTTAAAATCTTCTGACTAATATCCATATTATTTTTATTCTCCATTTTCAATTACCATTGTTCATAAGCATTAGCATACCATTCACCAATCCATATCTTCAAAGGATTCGCTGCTTCTAGCGAAGCCGCTCTCATCTTCAAGCGTCTTGTACTTATCCTTAGCTTCCATTGCTTGTTGCATATCTGTAGTTAGTCCTTTTTCACGGTATAAGCAATCCGTCATTGGGCTATTCCTAGATTTATCAATAGCTGCCTGACTTGCATATCCTGACTGTAAATATTCCAAATCGCTACGTTCTTGACCTACATACCTTCCACAAGTTACTACCTTGCCTAGTCGATTACGATGCTGTACAACTTCAGATAGCGTAAAGTTTTCATTTACTGTATCCATACCCATATCCCAAAGTACAGTCTTTAGATCATCAACTTCTTCTGTTAGCCAAGATATATTATATTCAGGATACAGCATTGCAATCTCAGATTCTGAGATAATAAAATCAGTACAGATCATAGATTTAAAAGTTCCTTTCCTAGTCATAGTTTGTCCTCATTCAATTGTAAGTGTCTATTAGTATACCCGGCCCCATCGGCAATTAATTGCTCCATAATTTTTCTTCTAAAACTACACGCGAGATTAAAAGCCTCTTCCCCATGCGCACCTACATGGAAATATTTTCGTTTTGCCACTTTACTGCCTAGAGGATACCACGTTGCTATATACCTATTCCTGTGCCCATCGTATTGGACTCCAACTACCCCTGTTTTATTTGCAGACGTAATTCCTCGATTTCTCATATTGATTTCACGACTTACTAAACGAAGATTTGAAATATTGTTATTCGTTTTTATTCCATCAATGTGATCTACATCTAAATCATCCGTCACGTCATATCCAAATAGTGTAAGGACAATCCGACGACCTTTGTATAACTTACCCTTATACCTCAACTCAATGTAACCACTAATCTTATTAATGTGTCCAGCGCCGCTTCCGGCTTTTATATGGCGTGCTGGGCTTACTCTCCAGCGAAGGAACGTTGGACTTGTTTCATCATAATATAAAATACCTTCCCATACACCTGACTCAACATCCATTATCTTCCTCCTGCATATCCTTCCACCTAAGTAGACTATCAATTGCTTCCTGAATATCCTTTTCTACATCCTTATACCCTCGATTACCAGCGGCAAGTAGTTTCTTAATTGCATGTTGAATACAAGGATCAGTTACTCCCCAAAGCGAAATCACTCGATAAACATCAATGCGCTTAAGATTACTCACATCCTTGAAATAATGCTTGTACTTAACTGCTTCTTCTTCAGGATACTTATCTTCAATACTCTTAATGTAATCCTTCAAAGTAACTTCAGGAATGCAATCTTGCTTGGTTTCTTTACTCATTGCAGTGATATGACTATCAATCAATTGCTTATCTTCTGCTCTAAAATTCATACGATTCCTTTCTCTTGTAACTCCTTTGGAACATACTTACTAAGATCAGTACTAACAAAATTAACTGGCTTCTTAACCTTACCATTACTATCTTTTAGTACATAGCAATCATATTCTTCATTATAGGAATAACTTACGTTAGTATTTACAGAATTATAATTCACTACGCTCTTTTGAGCGATTGCAACATCAGAAGGAAATTTAAGTAAATTATCTTCACAGACTTGCTTGATTGCACCGTAGATATCACAACCCATAAGCTCTAATCGTTGAAGGTTCCCCATTACCACGTAGAGAGTATCAATCGTTGAATCCAGCATCTTAACAACGGATTTATCTTTAAGGGCTTCCTCCCCCTCCTGAATACCCTCTTCGTAGATCAACCTAATTTGATTCTTAAATGCTTTAATGTCTGTATTTGTACTACCTGCAATGCTATTGAACTTCTTTACTGATTCATAGAAATCTTGCATTTACTCTCCTTATTTAGTCAAAAATACCCTCGGATTTCTCCGAGGGAATATCTTTCAAATTGTGAAAACTATTTATACTACAGTTTCTATTATACCACAGATTTATAGAAAGTCAAGAATGATTATCAATTACTCAAAAAATTCTTACGCTGTTCTGAAGTTGTAATACTTTGACGTGTCTTAAATCTTGCACCGCACTCATTGCAAACCACTTCTTCAAACATACTTAGATTGGTTGATACCGTATTACCAGTCTTAGATACATCATCAGAACAGCAAATGTTACAACGAGGTTTATCACCATAATACGCAGATAGATTTACGTGTCGGGTACTATACGGTGCAATAGTAGTATAGACTTCTTCAAGTAGTTGAATATCAACCTTGTTATATTCAAGCATATGATTTAGTGCTTCTTGATTTCCTTCCATACACTTAATCCATAAACCCATACCCTCATGATCTAACTTAGCGCCAATATCCAGTTGCTTGCCGAGAGAGTTCAACTTGTTGGAGTTTAACTTGAATTCTTTTACCATTTGCAAAGTATCAATTGATTTCACCTTGCGGATAGGAGGAAGACCATTGATAAGCATACGTGCCTTAAGTAGTGGTAAATCAAAGTTCAAACCGTTATGGTAAATAATCACATCAGCCTGTTCTACAAGTTCCCACAGTTCCATGCATAAACCGCTATCATTTGCATCAATTGCCTCCCCCGGCGTAAGAACATTGCCTTTTACTTTATCCTCACCTAGCCACTTATATGCATAGCTAAGTAGCCAACCCCCTTCACGTAGTACTGCCTCTTGCCCAATGTTTTGCTTGAACCTACCAAATGCTACAACAACAGAAGGTGTGCTTTCTAAATCAAGTAGAAGAATCTTAGGCTTCTTAATCTCGGTAGTGTTACCTTCAAGATACTCTTTGTACCGCTGATTAACAGTGGTTTTCCCAATACCTAGTTTCTTAGCAATCTTACGTGACCCTAAACCTTCTTCCTTTAAAGAAATAATTTCCTTTAGTAGTGCTTGTTTATTCAAAAGTTAATCCTCCCGTTCGAGTGCTTCATATTCTTCTACAGCAATTCTCAGGAAATCTACGGCAGTAATAATTGCTTTTACATATGCCTCATCACTTCCAGATACTTGGTACTCATCAAGGGCGTAATCACAATTTTCCGCAATACTTTGTAGTTGCTTAACAGTGCATTCATCAAATGCTTCAGCAATATCATAAGTATTTTGAGCAATGTAAGCAATTGCCGCCCCAGCTAAAATAGCAATGTTCTTATCCAGTTTCATCAATAGTTCTCCTTCTTAGTTGAAAGTTCAGGGCGATATACCTGCTGCCAAGTATCCCAAAATGTCTGAGAAATTACAAAAGGTAGTGTATAGAAAAATACAAAGTTCTTACGCATCTGAGCAATTTGCCAAGTATATTGCATGGAATTTATAGGATTCTTACGGATAAGTTCTTTATTAAAATCTACAATATTATCCTTGATAACATCAGAATTATACTTTGCTTGATTTAGTACAGTATTACTTAGGTCTTTAATGTCTTTCATTACTTCTCCTTTACAATTTCAAACTTACGTTGCACTTTGATTTCTTTTGCTTCGTAAAATTTAAGGTATTCGTCAAAGGGGTTAAATGAGTATCCATTAGTCTCAAGAGATTTTACAGCATCTTCAACGGTCTCTCCTAAACCAAATTCACTTCCATATGCAGCAATAAACATTTTATTTCTCTCCTTTTGCTTGATTGATAACATTGCGGATTATCTCATATCCGTATAATTTTGTCAAGATAATTTCGTTGAATAATTTCTTACGTTCAACTAAGTTAGCCCCTTCGGGTTTATTGAAATGCTTTAGGACTTCCTTCATTTGAGATGCTGAGAGTTTGTTGAAGGATACTTTAAGTTTCTTATTGAATGCATCAGGATGCCTGTAACGGGTATCTATAGGTCTTTCAAGATAATCCGCAGTCTTTCGTAGGAACGTAGATAAGTCCTCTGTATACCACCAAGATAAATCTCTAAGCCAAGTATTCTCTATGCGTCCCAATGCAGCATTAACAGACCTGTGGATTACCCCACGTACAAACTGCTCGTCATCGTGCCGATGGTCAAGAACGCACTTAGATTTATCTAATGGCAAGCCCGTAAGTAAATCTAATCCTTTTTGCTCGTTGTATAATAATTCACGGACTCTTGCAGTATCTTTGGTTGTAAATAAATCCTCAGTCATGTTTAGAATTGTTCTCACAATATAGAGACAATTTATCTTCCAGATATTCAATTCTATCCGCAGCTTCACATAATAAATCAGCAATCCTATCAGGCTTACCTTCTTGTACAGATTTACGTGTAGGAATACTCCTGCGGATTTCTGCTCTCTTACGTAAGCGATATACTAGGTCTTCATTGCTCATAGTTTAACTCCGCACTGTTTTACCGAATTCATCTGTCTCTACAGCCCAATGCACAATACACCAATCTATAATACAGTTCTCTCTTGAAATAAGATCATCTTTACCAACATTGTGCATTTTATCAGACCAGTACTGAAAATAACTCTCTATGATTTGATCCTCTGAAAATGTCTCTTGTACATGCTGCCCTAATTCTCCGGGATAACAAATTGTCCAGTATCTCATAGTTTAACTCCATAAGTATCAAATAACTCAAAACAGTCCAACTTATCTTCATAACTGGTTTTCATCTTACAGCACTTGTAATAAAGTTGCATAATATCTTTCCAGTCAGTATTCACAATATTACCTTGCCAGCCTGTATATGCAAAGTTATCACCAAACGATTCTTTGAACCAATTGATTACAATTTCAAGATTGTCTTTTGGATATTTGCAGTCTTTAAACATTTCATATAATCCTACATCACCTATCTTGATACCTGCAAGTTGTTTTGCACTAAAACCGTCACTTAAATCCCCGTTGATCCATTGCATACATAACCAAGGGACGCCATAAGATTTAAACTCTTTTTTAGCGTTAAGTTCTACCGGGTGCCAATCTTTAACTTCAATAATTGGGTATTCTGGATTAACATAGTCAAATAATTTTAAACCAATTGCCTGCTTGGAATCCTTGTCTACGGACGCTAGTGTTACATCTCGCTTATAAACATTCCTTGCCTCATAAGAAAGCACTAGCACCAAATCATCAACTTCCATACCTTCAGCAGATTTAGCTTTGAATTTATCACAGAAGTATTCTTTAGCTTTACTCAAATGGATAGGACGAATCATAGAATTACGATTGCTTTTATATTGCACAGGCAAAGGCAATTCCAGTCTAAAATTATTCTTATCACCACAGCACCAAATAATTTCACTATCAGAAAATCTATCAACAATATTCTGTGCTTGCATCTTAATAGTATGCAGACAATTAGCGATAGGTTGCTCTTCTTGAATATCCGAGAACTTAAAATCCTCTGGTTTTACCTCAAAGTTCTTCTCCTTCATTGCTTCTTTGAAGGTGGTTCTATTCTTGTAAATCTTCTTACGCCCAGAAG
>ERZ795041.752-NODE-752-length-11416-cov-3.892527_pt1 | contig 11416 bp, 9 predicted proteins | sample MGYA00375125_ERZ795041 | MGnify/ENA primary metagenome ERZ795041 (study PRJEB30170, sample SAMN03074214) | activated sludge metagenome | biome: Common Effluent Treatment Plant; feature: Wastewater; material: Activated sludge; isolation source: activated biomass in a...
GTGCGCGCATCCTGCAGCGCCAGCGGCGGGGCGTCGCTGCAGGGCCGTTCGCCGCTGGCATTCCGCGAGGAGGAGGCGCCGGCGCCGAAGCCGCTGCCGCGCAACCGCGTGCTGCGCGGACTGCGCCGGGTGGCCTCGGCAATCGGCGAAGGCCTGTTCCAGATCCTGCCGCGCGGGCTGGTCGCCGTCGCGGGCCTCGCCGCGCGTGCCTTCGATGCCAGCATCGGGCGGCTGCTGCGGGTGCTTGCACGCTTCGTCATCGCCGCCTACGACTTCGCCGCCGCGCGCTATCACCGGTTGCTGCCGGCGGCGATGGACCGGCCGTGGCTCGTGCTCGGCGTCGCCGCGGCCGCCTTCGCGGCCAGCGTGGCGATGATTCCCTCGCTCGGCATGGACCTCATCCCGACCCTCGCCCAGGGCCGCTTCGAGACCACCATCAAGCTGCCGCCCGGCACGCCGCTGGCCGAGACCGACGCGCTCGTCGCCGGACTCGAGCGCCGTCATGCCGCGGACCCGAACATCGCTTCGATCTACGGGGTCGCCGGCACCGGTACGCGTCTGGATGCCAACCCGACCGAATCCGGCGAGAACATCGCACGCCTGCTGGTGGCGCTGAAGCCCGGCGTCGGCAATGCCGGCGAGCGCGCGGCGATGGACGCCCTGCGCACCGATCTCGCCAGCCGACCGGACAGCGAAGTGAAGTTCGCGCGGCCATCGCTGTTCAGCTTCGCCACGCCGCTGGAGATCGAGGTGCGCGGCTACGATCTCGATGCCTTGACCCAGGCCGGCAAGAGGCTTGCCGCGCTGCTGGCCGCTTCCGACCGCTTCGCCGACATCAAGTCGACGGTCGAGGACGGCTATCCCGAGGTGCAGATCCGTTTCGACCAGGACCGTGCCGCCGCGCTCGGCCTGACCACGCGCCAGGTCTCCGATGCGGTGGTCGGCAAGGTGCGCGGCGAAGTCGCCACCCGTTACAACTTCCGCGACCGCAAGATCGACGTGCTCGCGCGCGCCCGTGAAGCGGACCGTGCCAGCGTCGAGGACGTGCGCAACCTTATCGTCAATCCGGGAGCCGAACGGCCGGTGCGGCTGTCCGCGGTCGCCGGCATCGAGGCCACCGAGGGACCGAGCGAGATCCATCGCGTCGACCAGGAACGCGTCGCCCTCGTCTCGGCGAACCTGCGCCATGGCGACCTCGCCAGCGCGGTGGCCGAGGTCGAGTCGCTGCTGGCGGCGAACCCGCTCGCGCCCGGCGTGTCGGTGCACATCGGCGGCCAGGGCGAGGAGATGGATGCCTCGGCGAAATCGATGATGTTCGCCTTTGCACTGGCGATCTTCCTCGTCTACCTGGTGATGGCCTCGCAGTTCGAGTCGCTGCTGCACCCGTTCGTCATCATGTTCTCGATCCCGCTGGCCCTGGTCGGTGCGGTGCTCGCGCTGAAGCTGACCGCCACGCCGGTCTCGGTGGTCGTCTTCATCGGCCTGATCATGCTCGCCGGCATCGTCGTCAAGAACGCGATCGTGCTGATCGACCGGGTCAACCAGTTGCGCGAGGAAGGCCACGCCAAGCGCGAGGCGATCATGCTCGCGGCCGAATCGCGTCTGCGTCCGATCGTGATGACCACGCTGGCGACCCTGCTCGGCTTCCTGCCGCTGGCGATCGGCCTCGGTGAAGGCAGCGAGGTGCGTTCGCCGATGGCGATCACGGTGATCGGCGGCCTGCTGGTGTCGACCCTGCTGACCCTCGTCGTCGTGCCGGTCGTCTACGAACGCCTCGACCGCAAGCCCGACGCCTGGTACGTCGCGCGCGGTGCACGCAAGGCGCGCGCCATGGACGCGGATCGACCCGCGGCCGCGGATGCGCCGCTGGCGGAGTCGCCCGCATGACGGCCGACTTCCCCGCAGCCGCCCGCGCAGGATCGCAGTCCGTGCGCGATCCGGGCGCCATGGATGAGCGGTCGCGCACGCGCTGCGTGTGCGCGGGTGCGTGGTCGTTCGACCGGTCCCGGGCCACGTCATGACCCTCGCCGAACTCAGCCTCAAGCGCCCGGTCACGGCGATCATGTTCTTCGTCTCGATGACGGTGGTCGGCCTGCTCGCCGCCTTCCGCCTGCCGCTCGAGTACATGCCCGACATCGAGGCGCCGTTCCTGTTCGTGCAGGTGCCGTATCCGGGTTCGACGCCGGCCGAGATCGAACGCACGATCACGCGCCCGGTCGAGGAGGCGCTGTCGACGATTCCCGGCATCCAGGTCATGAACTCGACTTCGCGCGCCGACGGCGCCGAGATCTTCATGGAGTTCAAGTGGGGCCAGAACGTCGCCACCAAGGCGGTCGAGGCGCGCGACAAGCTCGATGCGATCCGCGCCGACCTGCCGGACGACCTGCAGCGCTACTTCGTGCTGAAGTTCGCCACCAGCGACCAGCCGGTGCTGCAACTGCGCATCTCCAGCGACCGCGACCTTTCCAACGCCTGGGAGATGCTCGACCGTAAGCTCAAGCGACCGCTCGAGCGCGTTCCCGGCGTCGCCCGCGTGCAGCTGCACGGCGTCGCCCCGCCGGAGGTGCGCATCGAGCTGTCCTCGGACCGCCTGACCGCGCACAACGTCGGCCTCGACGAACTCGCGCGTGCGCTGAAGGAGGCCAATTTCTCCACTTCGGCCGGCCTGATCCACGACGGCGGCCTGCGCTATCGCGTGCAGCCGCAGGGCGAGTGGCGCTCGCTCGAGGACATCCGCAACGTCGTCCTCGACCGCAACGGCCTGCGCCTCGGCGACATCGCCGAAGTCAGCCTGCGCCCGGCCGAACTCGACTACGAGCGCCGCCTCGACCAGCGTCCGGCGGTGGCGCTGGAAATCAGCCGCGAGCGCAGCGCCAACCTGGTCGAGGTCGGTCGCCTCGTGCTCGAGGAAGTCGAGAAGGCCTCGCGCGAGCCGGAGATGAAGGGCCTGCAGCTCTTCTTCATGCAGAACCAGGCCGAGGGCGTCACCGATTCGTTGCGCGAGCTCGGCAAGGCCGGTCTCGAGGGCACCCTGCTGTCGGTGCTGGTGCTGTTCTTCTTCCTGCGCGACTGGCGGGCGACGGCGATGGTGTCGCTGGCGATCCCGGTGTGCTTCGTGATGACGCTCGGCTGCATGTACTTCCTCGGCATCAGCCTCAACATCCTGTCGATGATGGGCCTGCTGCTCGCCGTCGGCATGCTCGTCGACAATGCCGTCGTCGCCGTGGAGAGCATCTACCAGTACCGGGAGAAATACCCCGACCGGCCGTGGTACTGCGCGATCGAGGGCACGCGCGTGGTCGGCATGGCGATCACCGCCGGCACGCTCACCAGCATCATCGTGTTCCTGCCGAACGTGTTCGGCGAACGCAGCCCGATCGCGATCTACCTGACCCAGGTGGCGGTGTCGATGTCGATCGCCCATCTTGCCTCGTGGCTGATCGCGGTCAGCCTGATCCCGATGCTGTCGGCGAAGCTGCCGACGCCGGACTTCATCGGCCGCGAGACGCTGATCACGCGCCTGCAACGCCGCTACGAGCGTTTCGTGCGCTGGTCGCTCGGTCGCCGTGGCCTGACCATGCTCGGCGTGCTCGCCCTGCTGATGGTCAGCCTGGTGCCGATGACGCAGACGCGCAGCGACATGTTCCCGGCCGGCGACACGCGCGACCTCCATCTCGACTACGACCTCAACGGCAACTACCGCCTCGAGCAGTTGCGCAGTGCCGTGGCCGAGGTCGAGCGCTACCTGCTCGACCACAGGGAAAGCTGGGAGATCCGCTCGGTCTACAGCTACTACGACGAGCGCGGCAACGCCTCGACGACGATCCTGCTGACCGACGACGACGATGCGGTGCGACCGGCGAGCGAGATCATGGACGAGATCCGCAAGGACCTGCCGAAGCTCGCCGTCGGCAAGGTGGCGTTCAACCGAGGCGGCGGCGGTGGCGGCAGCGACGGCATCCGCCTGTCGCTGGTCGGCGATTCCAGCGAACGCCTGCGCGAGCTGTCGGAATCGGTGATGCCGGTGCTCGCGCGCGTGCCGGGCCTGCACGACGTGCGCCTCGCCCAGAGTGCTTCCGACCGCGAGGTCGCCGTGCGCGTCGATCGCGAGCGTGCGCGTGCCTACGGCTTCAGCGCGTCCGACGTCGCCCGCTACGTCTCGATCGCGCTGCGCGGGGCTCAACTGCGCGATTTCCGCCGCGGCGACACCCAGATCCCGACCTGGCTGCGTTTCCGCGACGCCGATGCGCAGAGCATCGCCGATCTTTCCGACTACAAGCTGCGCGCACCCGACGGCAGCCAGGTGCCGCTGCTGGCGATGGTCGAGGTGCAGGCGCAGAACGCCGATGCGGTCATCCAGCGCCAGAACCGGCAGACCGCGCTGCCGATCCAGGTCAACGTCGACGCCGAAACCACCCAGGACGAGGCGCGCACGCGCATCGAGCAGACAATGGAGACGGTCAGCCTGCCGGCCGGCTACCGCTGGACCTTCGGCACCACCTTCCGCGAAGCCGACGAAACCGGCCAGCGCATGGCCTTCAACCTGCTGATCGCGCTCGTGCTCGTCTACGTGGTCATGTGCGCGATGTTCGAATCGCTGATCTATCCGGCCGCGATCATGACCACCTTCGTGTTCTCGGTGTTCGGCGTCTACTGGCTGTTCTGGCTGACCGGCACGACGTTCTCGTTCATGGCCATGATCGGCGTGCTGATCCTGATGGGCATCGTCGTCAACAACGGCATCGTCATGCTCGTGCACATCAACCAGCTGCGCCATGAAGGCATGTCGAGGGTCGATGCGCTCGTGGCCGGCAGCCGCGACCGCCTGCGCCCGGTGCTGATGACGATGGGCACGGCGATCCTCGGCATGGTGCCGCTGTGCATCGGCGGCGTGCAGATCGGAGGCGACGGCCCGCCGTACTTCCCGATGGCACGCGCGATCGTCGGCGGGCTGGTGTTCTCGACCCTGGTCACCCTGATGGCACTGCCGGTGATCTACTCCCTGCTCGACGACGCCCGCACCTGGCTGCGCAACGTCGTGCGCGACGGCAGCCAGGGGCGCGTGCTGCGCCAGCGCCCAACCGCCGCCGCGGCGGAACGTGCATAGGAAATGAAAGCGGGTTGCAGGAAACGCCTTGCCTTTCTTCCCTCTCCCCTCGCGGGAGAGGGAATCGAAGCTGCGAGGTTCGACGTGCATATACCTCTCTCCCGCAGGAGAGGGGCTGAAGCGGTGCTTGGGGGTTCGGGCGGAGCGCAGCACCGATCCGCATGATGCGCGACACGTCCGCAACCGCGAGCGCGTCGTCCTGCCGCTGCGTTCACGGTTTGCCGCGTTTCCCCTCATCGGCGTAGATCGCGACGTGGATTCCGCCGTCGCGGTCGAGCCATGCGCGAAACATGCCGTCGGTGTTGAACGGCATGGCGATGTTGCCGTCGCGGTCGAGCGCGATCGCGCCGCCGTTGCCGCCGAGCGCGGGGATTTCGCCGTTGATGACCGTGGTCGCCGCCTTTGCCAGTGGTTCCTTGAGGAAGGCGACGCGCGCGCAGATCGAGTGCGCCGCCGCCGTGCGGATGTAGAACTCGCCCCAACCGGTCGCCGACACGGCGCAGCGCGCATCGGCCCAGGTGCCGGAACCGATCAGCGGCGAATCGCCGACGCGGCCCCAGCGCTTGTTGGTCATGCCGCCGGTCGAGGTGGCGGCGGCAAGATGACCCGAGCGATCGAGCGCGACCGCGCCGACCGTGCCGAAATGGCGCGCGGTTTCGTAATCGCTCGACGCGGCCCCGGCGTTCTCCTCGCGCAAGGCCTTCTGCAACTGCTGCCAGCGCCGTTCGGTGCGGAAATACTCCGGATCGGCGAGCGGGATGCCGACCGATTTGGCGAACGCCTCGGCGCCGTCGCCGACCAGCAGGACGTGGCGCGACTGCTCCATCACCGCCCGCGCCAGCGTGACCGGATTGCGCACCGTGTGCACGCCGGCAACCGCACCGGCGCGCCGCGTGTGGCCTTCCATGATCGCGGCGTCGAGCTCGTTGCGCCCGTCGTGGGTGAACACGGCGCCGCGCGCGGCATTGAAGTTCGGGTCGTCCTCGAGGACGACGATCGCCGCGGTGACCGCATCGAGCGCCGGCTTGCCGGCAACGAGTTCGGCACGACCGGCCTCGATCGCGCGCCGGAGCGCCGCGCGTGCATCGCGTTCGATTTCCGCGGTCATGTCCTTGCGGATGATGCCGGCGCCGCCGTGGATCACGAGCACCGGCTGCACCTCGGCGGCGAAAGCCATGCAACCGGCGAATGGCGCGAGCAGGAAGGCGAGGGCAGCGGCTTTCATCGTGGTTCCCATGGCGGACGGTTGGACGCGATGCGAATCATCGCAGCAATGCGGTGTCGGGCCACCCCGGGAATCGCGCGAGAAGAACCTATGCCGGCAGGTTCGCACGGATGAGGGCCGCGGTTTCGGCCAGTTGCCGCGCGGAAGCGCGAACGCGCTCGCGGCGCTGCGCATCCCCACTCGGGTCGTGGACGGCCCCCCTCGTGCGACCGGCGCCGTCGAAGGTCGCGATCTGCGGCGGGCCGATGCCCCAGTCGCTGCCCTTTTGCCGGGGTACGACGTGGAAATGGAAATGCGGCGTCTCCTGACCGCTGTAGACCCCGTTGTTCTGGAACGTGAGGATGCCGAGAGGCTGCCAGGTCGCGACGAGTGCCACCGCGACCCGCTGCGCGGCGAACAGGATGGTCCGGCATTCGTCCGCGGAGAGATCGAGCAGCGTCGCCACGTGTCGCCGGGTGATGACGCAGCACTGGCCGAGTTCGAACTGCCACGGGTTGATCACCGTCAGCGCATGCTCGCATTCGTCGATGACCGCCCATCGCTCCTCCCGGCCCGCCATCCCTTCGCACAGGTCGCACGGATCGCGTACCGGCAGTTCGATCATCGACGTTCTCCATTCAAGCGGGCGGGTTGAAGGTTGCGCGCCGACGAGCGGGGTCTTCCTGTGGATCATTCGATCATCGAATCGCCATCCATGCCACGGGGCGGGTTGAACGTCCCGTGCCAGCCGACGAGTACGCGGCCGAGCGCGTCGGTGAAGTATGGCTCGCCCTTGCGGATCCGGACCACGCCACCGCCATATCCGCCCTTCATGTTTACATCGGCCTTGGCCGGAGTTGCCTCGCGCCACCGGTTGCTGGCCGGATGGAGATCCGGATCGGTCTGCGGGGCCCACAGCGAGTCCCGGCCGATCGATGCATCGCGCAGGAAGGCCGCAAGTTCATGATGCCCGTTCTGCCCGGCAACGTCGGCCGGCGTGCGGGAGTCATGGCTCAGCGCATCGACGAATGCGCCCCGGGCGATCAAGGCACGACATGCCCGTGCATGGCCGCAGCGGGCGGCCTGATGGAGAAAGCTCCACGACGAGCCGGGTTCGGCATGGCGACTGCAGCGGCCGGCGAGAACGTCGGAGCGTTCCCACTCCGACAGAAGCCGATCCCATTGACCGGACTTCGCTGCTTCAACGGCGTGTTCGATCTGGGCCGGGGGTTCGCTCATGCTTGCGTGCCTGGCTGTTAGGGTGGCTGACGCCTGGATCAGGCCGCGCCGCAAAACCGCGTCGGCCTGCATGGATGGTCGGGAGACCGTCCGCGCGAAGCGGCGTTCCCTTGGCCCGATGCTCTCGAACCTGGACCGCCGGATTCTGCACGATCGCGATCGCGCGGTTACAGGCGAGCGATCGCATCGGGGCGGCACTTCACTTGCCGGAGTTCGCGTCGATCGGGAATGACGGCGCCCGGAGTCGTTTCCGGGACCGTCGATTCCTGTCGCGGGTTCGAGTGCGGACGCCAACGACCCGGAAGATGCATCGTGTTGGCCGGATGGGCGCAGGCAATGGCCGGACCAGGCCCGCGAACCGTTCCGGCCGGAGCGTCACGCCGGGCCGGGCGAGGATCCTCTTCGTTGTCTGCCGGCCGTGGTGCCCGGCGCCGGCGCCGGCGGCAGCTGCCCGTTGAGCAGCCTGCCGATCACGGTATGCCGGACCAGCCACTGGTAGCTGGCGAACGACAGCAGGAACGTCGCCGCCACCGAGATCGCGAATTTGGCGGTCCAGTGCATCGGCACGTCGCGCAGCCGGTACTGGATCGCCAGCAGCACGGGCAGGTGCACCAGATAGACCCAGTACGAGCCGTCGGCGAGCCAGCGCATGATCGCGTTGTGTGCAGCCAGCCACCGCTTCGCGGCGAGCAGGCACCAGAACGTCATCCAGGCACCGGCGCATGCTTGCAGCCATGCGCTCCAACCCTGTTGCGCAGCGGATGGAGATGTGTTCGCGAAGCCATCGGTCGCGAGAAACAGGACGGCATGGGCGACGACCGCGCCGGCGGGCAGCAAAGGCGAGAACGGCCGCAGGCGAGCGAGCAGTTCGCCATGAAGAAAGACCTGGTAGCCGAAGGCGAAATAAAGCCCGAAGAACGCCAGCGCCCACAGCGAGGGAACGAAAAAGTCCGGTGCAGGCCAGGGCGTGCCGACCAGCGCCAGCGCAGGTGTCAGCAGCAGCGGCAGGCCCACCACCAGGGCAGATGCGGGCAAGGAGGCAAGCCTGCGGCCGATTCGTCCGGCCTCAAGCGCCGAGGCGACCCACACCAGCACCGTGAACAGCATCAGGTAGAACAGGAACCAGAGATGCGCCCAGCCGGACAACAACGGCACGTGGCCATTCCGTGCGAGGTAGCTCCGGATCCACGCCAGCGCCGGGGACGGCTGGATGGCCGTGACCGCGGCTTGCTCGGTCAGCCAGCTCATGGTGACGAGGATCGGCGGTGCCAACAGCAGCAGCGGCAGCAGCACGCGCCGGCAGCGGTTGGCGAACAGTCCCGCCATGCCGCGGCGTGCCACCAGCAGGGCGGCAAAGTAGCCGGCGATGGCAAAGAACAGCGGCATGCGGAACAGGTGCAGGAACCAGGCGAACGCATCGACGACGACCGAGCTGGCGCCGTCTGCGGCGGGCCAGATCGGCTGCATCAGCGGGCTGTAGGCGAGTGCGGCATGGAACACCACGCCGGCCAGCATGGCCAGCGCGCGCAGGTTGTCCATGCCATGGATGCGTCCATCGTCCTGCATGGCCGCCGGCATCAGAGGAAGGACGGCTTGCGCGCGTGGACCCATCCGGCGATGAGGATGGCGATGAGGATCACCGCCAGTTCACCCGCGAGGATGCCGAGGGCCGCCGGACTCCAGACGATCTGGTCGGTCTGCAGGTGGCGGGCGATGCTGTCGAGCCGACCGATGCCGTAGATGAAAGGTCCGATCAGGGTCATCAACACGAGCATGGTGAAGATGTTCCAGCCTTCCGAATCGACCGCGATGGCCACGCACAGCGACACGCAGAAATTGGCCAGCAGGAACATCGCGACCAACGCGATCCAGGGCACGGTGCCGTCCGGGCGCGCCGTGGTCAGGACCAGTGCGAGCAGGCCGCCGACCACGAGCAGGAACGGCACCAGGTAGATGGCGAGGTTGGCCAGCAGCTTGCCCCAGAACACGTCCATCGGCGTCACCGGCAGGCTCATGACGAAGGGCTGGGTCTGCTGCTTGCGCTCCGCCATTACCGAGGACTGGATCGCGTAGGAGCCGACCACGATCAGCAGCACGAGCAAGAGCAGGGTGCCGGCCGCCGACAGCAGCGGCGTACCCATGCCGACCAGCCCCAGCGCCAGCAGCAGGCCGCCGACATAGCCGGCCAGCTGCTTCTGGTAGACCTGCCAGTCCTTGGCGATCAGCTTGCGGACCATCTCGGCATCGGATGCGAGCCAGTTCATGCGTTGTTGCTCCCGCGCACGGTGGTGACGAAGATGTCTTCGAGCGACATCGGCTCGACTTTTTCGACGGTCAGCCCGAGCGCCTGCAGGGCCGGCAGGGTGGTGTCGTCGAAAGCGCCGGTCTTGATCTCCACCAGCGGTGCGCCGTCGCGTACCGAGGCGACGCCCGGCAAGCGGCGGACCGCATCGCTGCTCGTGCCGCGGCACAGGACCCGCCGCCAGCGGTCGAGGAACGATTCCTTGTCGCCCGAGGCGACGATCCTGCCGCCGTGCAGGAAGGTGATGGAGTCGGCGACCTGTTCGATGTCGGCGGTGTTATGCGACGAGAACAGGATCGAGCGCTCCTCGTCGCGCAATACCTCGGCCAGTGCATCGAGCACCTCGCCGCGTGCGACCGGGTCCAGCCCCGTGGTCGGCTCGTCCAGCAACAACAGGCGCGGATGGCGGGCAAAGATCAGCAACAGCACGGCCTTCACCCGCTGCCCGTGCGAGAACCCGCCGAGCGCCTGCTGTGGCCGCAGGTCGAAGCGCCGCAACAGATCCTGCGCATAGGCCTCGTCCCAGACGGGATAGATGCCGCGGATGAAATCCATGTGCCAGCGCAGGCTTTGCCCGCGGTACAGGCGCATGTCGTCGGAGGCATGGCCGATCTCGCGCTTCACCGCGACCTGGGCCTGGGGCAGGCGCTGTCCGAGCACCTCCACCACGCCGCCATCGGCACGCACGAGCCCCATCAACAGGCGCAGCAGGGTCGACTTGCCGGCGCCGTTGACGCCGACCAATCCCATCACCTGTCCCGCGGGCAGTTCGAGATCGATGTCGTGCAGGGCGAAATCGTCGTATTGCTTGCGCACGCCTGCGAGCGCAATGGCGGGAGTCATCGGGATTTCCTTCGATCGGAATGGGGAGTCGGTTGCGCGGAGTCGGCCGGGCCGTCGAGTGCGCTTGCCACCCGTGCCAGCACCTGGCGACGGTCGAGACCGAGCTTTTCGGCGGCATCGACCAGGCCCTGCAACTGCGCCTCGAATTCCTGGTTGGCGAGCGCTTCGGCGGCATCCGGCGCATCGGCGACGAACGAGCCCTTGCCCTGACGCGTCACGATCACGCCGGCGCGCTCGAGTTCGAGATAGGCCCGCTTCACCGTGATCACGCTGACGCGGCAGGAAGCGGCGAGTTCGCGGATCGAGGGCAGGAGGTCACCGGCCCTCCATTGCCCCGCCATGACCTTGGCCACGACCTGCTCGACGATCTGCTCGTACATCGGCGTGATCGAATGCGGCGAGAGGAGCAGGTCGGTGGTCATGTCAGCCGTGACGTCTGTGTATAGTTAGTATACACAGTGGTGATCGGCAGTCAACGGCGCGGGGGCGAAACGGGTCAGGCGCGTGCTTGTCCAAAACCGTCCAGGATGACCGCCTTGAGGATGTCCAGGTCGACGTCCTTGAGCGCCCTGAACTTGATGCAATACCCGGTGACATTCGCCTTGCCGATCGAGCCGCCGTACGTTTCCTGCAGATACCTCCTGTCGTCCATGCCCATGAGGTAGACCGACAGGCCCGTCGAGTTGGCGCTGATTCCGACTTGAGACAACTCCCTGGTCTT
>ERZ795041.753-NODE-753-length-11406-cov-3.050392_pt1 | contig 11406 bp, 8 predicted proteins | sample MGYA00375125_ERZ795041 | MGnify/ENA primary metagenome ERZ795041 (study PRJEB30170, sample SAMN03074214) | activated sludge metagenome | biome: Common Effluent Treatment Plant; feature: Wastewater; material: Activated sludge; isolation source: activated biomass in a...
GGTCCGGACCCGCAGGCTGAGCAGCTCGTGCGCGCCGGCAAGCGCATCGCAGATGCCCTCGATGCGGACTGGACAGCGGTGTACGTCGAGACTCCCGCGCTACTGCGATTGACGGAGGAACAGCGCAACCGACGTGTCGACATGCTGCAGCTCGCCGAGTCGCTGGGCGCCGAAACCGTCACGCTGAGCGGCCCGACGGCGGCCGACGCACTGATCGAGTACGCGCAGACCCGGCGCGTCACGCGGGTTGTCGTCGGCACGCCCAAGCGCCAAGGGCTGCGCGCGCTGTGGCGAGGATCGGCGGCTACCGAACTGGTGCGGCATGCGCGTGGCTTCGATGTCGTGGTCATTGCCGCGCCGGAGCAGCTCGAAGCCGTCGGAAAGCGGCCACTGTTGCATGCGGCCCCCAATAGCCAGCCTATCCGCTGGAGCCGCTATGGCTGGGCCCTTGTCATCACGGTCGTCTGTACGGCGCTGGCCGCTCTGATGTTCCGACATCTTGAGCTCTCGAATCTGGTCATGCTCTACCTGCTCGGCGTTACCGTTGCCGGTCTGCGTCTTGGGCGCGGTCCCTCAGTTCTTACCGCCGTGCTCAATGTCGCGGCTTTCGATTTCTTCTTCGTACCTCCGCGGCTCGCACTGGCGGTTAGCAACGTCCAATATCTCGTGACGTTCGCAGTGATGCTAACCGTCGCGCTCGTCATCGCAACCCTCGTCGCGAGCGTTCGCCAGCAAACGCGCGTCGCGGGCGCACGTGAACGCCGCACCGCACTGCTCTATGCCATGAGCCGGGAACTGGCTGCGGCCCGTGGCAGTTCCAACATGGCGCGCGTCGCCATCAAGCATGTGGTGGAGGTGTTCGATTGCACCGCCGTGATCCTGCTGCCGGACGCGGCCGGCAAGCTGGCATACCCGCGGGACCGGCCCGTTGCCGGTGCCTTTCGCGGGGCGGATCTGGCGGTGGCGCAGTGGGTGGCGGATCACGGCCGACGCGCCGGCCTGGGATCAGATACGCTGGCTGCTACACCGGCCGTCTATCTTCCGTTGGGCGACGCCGAGCGTAAGCTCGGTGTGCTGGCGGTGCTGCCTTCCAATCCGCGCCGTGTGCTCCTGCCGGAGCAGCGGCATCTGCTTGAAACCTTCGCGGGACAGATCGGCATCGCGATCGAGCGCGCCCGGCTGGCTGAAGTTGCCGAAGCCGCCCGTGTCTCGGGCGAGCGCGAGAGCCTGCGCAATACGCTGCTGGCCTCCATTTCACATGACTTGCGAACACCGCTTGCGGTCCTCGCGGGCGCGGGCAGCACGCTGGCCGAGCGTGGCGACGCACTGGATGCAGAGACCCGAACATCGCTTGCGCGCTCGATCGAAAAGAAGGCCCACGAGATGTCGGAAGTGATCTCGAACGTCCTCGATCTCATGCGCTTCGAGTCCGGCGAGATGAGCTTGAATCGACGTTGGGAGTCGCTCGACGATCTGGTGGGAGCAGCCCTGCATCGCGTGGACGACAGGCTCGCAAAGCATACGGTGGAGCTGCGGCTGAACCTGGAACTGCCGCCGGTCTACGTCGACGCGAACCTCGTCGTGCAGGTGTTCAGCAATCTGCTCGACAACGCCGCCAAGTACACGCCACCCGGCACGCGGATCTGCGTTTCGGCGGTCGTGGATCGCGCCTTCCTCCGGGTGACCGTGGACGACGAAGGCCCTGGGCTGCCGCCGGGCGATCCCGCGCGGCTGTTCGACAAATTCCAGCGCGGAAATGGTGAAGGGACGATCGCGGGCGTTGGCCTGGGTCTGGCGATCTGCCGGGCGATCATCCACGCCCACGGCGGACTGATCAGCGCACGCAATTGCCAAGGGGGCGGCGCCCGGTTCGAGTTTACGTTGCCCACGTCCGAGCCCACGCCATGACGCAGGCGATGCACCGCATTTTGGTTGTCGAGGATGACGCGAGCATCCGCAATGTGCTGCGCGTTCTGTTCGGCGCCGAGGGATACCGCGTGGCCGAAGCCGCAACCGCCGCCCGCGCGGAGGCCGAGGCGCAGAGCTATAAACCGGATCTGCTTCTGGTGGACTTGGGACTGCCGGACCGTGACGGAGTTGATGTCATCCGCAAAGTGCGCAGTTGGTCACCCGTGCCGATCATCGTGCTCTCGGCGAGAACGATGGAAGATCAGAAAATCGCTGCGCTCGATGCCGGTGCTGACGACTACGTGACCAAGCCCTTCAGCGCAGCGGAGCTTCTCGCGCGTGTTCGCGCGGCCCTACGCCGTCACGTTCGGACTTCGGAGCGGGTCGGTCCTCTGCGTATCGGCGTCTTCGACATCGATCTAGCCCGTCGCGAGGCTCGCGGTCCCGCGGGCGATGCGCATCTGACACCGCTCGAGTACCGCGTGCTCGAGTGTTTGTGGCGCGCCGAGGGCATGATCGTCCGGCAGCAAGAACTGATTGCCGAGGTTTGGGGGCCTACCCGTGTCAACGACACACGAAACCTTCGCGTGTGCATGGGCAATCTGCGTGCAAAGTTGGAGCCTGATCCTCGTCGCCCCCGGTTTTTAGTGACTGAGGCCGGGTTGGGTTACCGCCTGCGGACGGATGAACCCGGAGAAGGATCTTCGATCGCGACTGGATGACGATTGCTGGTCAAGCCAATGCCATCCCACGAAACACCGGCATGGCATGCCGAGGCGTTTGGCAGCGCGCTCACGACGCTCCGGACGGCTGAGGACGGACTTTCGGAAGCTGAGGCGACGCACCGCCTAGCGAGCTACGGCCCAAACCGCCTGCCGCTGGGGCCACGTCGCGGGCCACTCAGGCGGCTGCTATTGCAGTTCCACAACCTGCTCATCTACGTGCTCATCGGGGCGGGTGTGCTCGCGGCCGCTATTGGCCATCGCATCGATGCTTGCGTAATCCTTGCAACAGTGCTGGCTAATGCAGTCATCGGTTTCTTCCAGGAAGGACGAGCGGAAAGAGCGTTGGACGCCATCCGTGGAATGATCGATCCGCACGCTTCGGTGTTGCGCGCAGGGCGGCGCATGACGATTGCGGCCGAGCAAGTCGTGCCCGGAGACATCGTTCTGCTCGAAGCCGGTGACCGAGTACCCGCAGACGTGCGTCTCATCAGGGCGCGCAGTCTCCGAGTGGACGAGGCGATCCATACTGGTGAGTCGGTGCCCGTCGACAAAGGCACTCAGCCGGTGGATTCCGAAGCGCCCCTGGGAGACCGCGTGTCGATGGCATTCTCGGGTACGCTGATCACGACAGGCCAGGGAGCAGGCGTCGTGGTCGGCACAGGCGCATCAACAGAGCTTGGCCGCATCAGCACGCTACTCAGCGGCGTGGAGCGTCTTGCCACCCCGCTAGTTCGCCAGATGAATCAGTTCGCGCGGCACATCACCATCGCCGTGCTCGCGGTTTCAGTCCTCGTGTTCGCCTATGCCGTGCTTGTGCAGTCCTACGGACTGGATGAGGCCTTCCTGGCCGTGGTCGGTCTTGCGGTCGCTGCGATTCCAGAGGGACTGCCGGCGGTCATGACGATCACACTTGCTGTGGGCGTCCAGCGCATGGCCCGCCGTAACGCCATTATCCGACGACTTCCCGCGGTCGAGACCCTGGGATCGGTTTCCGTCATCTGCTCGGACAAGACGGGTACGTTGACGCGCAACGAAATGACCGCCTGCGCTATCGTCACTGCGGATCAGGATATTGTTGTGGAGGGTGCAGGATACACTCCCGAAGGTGAGCTTCGCAGTCGCGCAGGACTGCTCGATCCGATGCGCGATCCTGTCCTCCAGGAGCTGTCGCTCGCCGCGCTGCTGTGCAATGACGCCCATCTGCGGCAGAAGGACGGCACCTGGATTGCCGATGGCGATCCAATGGAAGGCGCGCTGGTCTCGTTGGCGCTCAAAGCCGGACATGACGCCATTGCAGCTCGACGTAGCCATCGCCGCGTGGACGAGATTCCCTTCGACTCGCGACATCGTTACATGGCGACGCTGCACACCTGCGACGATGGTCAGGCCATGCTCTATGTGAAAGGCGCGCCGGAACGCATCCTGAGCATGTGTACACGAGTCGCCACGCTCGCTGGCGAGCGTGAGTTGGACGCCTACAGGTGGCATCAGAAGGTCGACGCGCATGCAGCGAATGGTCAGCGCGTCATCGCGCTGGCCCGGCGAGCGATGCCACATGGACAGGACAGCCTCTCGCCACAGGATGCCGAGCATGATTTGACGCTGCTCGGCCTAGTTGGACTGATGGACCCGCCGCGTCAGGAAGTCGTCGCAGCCATTGCTGAATGCAAGGACGCGGGCATCCGGGTCAAAATGATTACTGGCGATCATGCCGCCACCGCACGCGCGATTGCTCTGCAGCTCGGCCTGGCCGATGACCTGAAGACCGTCACGGGCCACGACCTCGATGCGCTCGGGCCTGACGACTTCAATCAGCGGGCTCGGGAGGCAACGGTCTTCGCCCGCACGAGTCCCGAACACAAGTTACGGCTGGTCGAGGCGCTGCAATCGGACGGTTCAGTCGTCGCCATGACGGGCGATGGGGTCAACGATGCGCCGGCTCTCAAACGTGCCGATGTCGGCGTCGCGATGGGCGGCAAGGGAACGGAAGCCGCCAAGGAAGCCAGCGAGATGGTGCTGGCGGATGACAATTTCGCCTCGATCGTCGCCGCCGTCCGCGAAGGGCGCACCGTTTACGACAATCTCACCAAAGTAATTGCCTGGACGTTGCCGACCAACGGTGGTGAAGCCTTCACCATCATTCTTGCCATCCTGTTCGGCCTGACATTGCCCGTGACTGCGGCTCAGATCCTTTGGATCAACATGATCACGGCAGTAGCCCTCGGCCTGACGCTCGCCTTCGAGCCGACCGAAGCACGCGCGATGTGTCGTCCGCCACGACCGGCAGGGAGGCAGTTGCTGTCCCGCCAACTGTGGTGGCGCATTCTGTTCGTGTCCGCGCTGATGGTTGCGGGCACCTTCGGCATCTATACCTGGGCGATGGCACGTGAATTGCCAATCGAAGTTGCCCGAACCATGGCCGTGAACACGCTGGTCGTGATGGAGATTTTCTATCTTTTCAGCGTGCGCTACGTGCATGGCACATCTCTCACATGGCGAGGCGTGCTCGGAACGCGCCCTGTATTGATCGGCGTGACCGCGGTGGTGTTGGCGCAGTTCGCCTTCACCTTCCTGCCCCCGATGCAGGCGATCTTCGGGAGTCGTCCAATATCGTTTGGTGATGGCCTTGTCATCGTCGCAATTGGTGTTGCGCTGCTGATGATTGTCGAGGCCGAGAAGCGGGTCGCTGCGTGGTGGTCAGAGCGGGCAGCCGGCCCGAAGCGCGAACGGCATTGAGGACGATTCACGTGCGTCGTCGTTCCTCTATGCGATCGGGTGTACACCACTACGCAGACTCATCGTCTGTGTCTGCACGCGACCAGAAGACTCGCAAACTTGTCGATGGCATCGACACTTTCATCATGCAGGTTGGCTCGCTTTGTCGGCTACTGCGTCGCGCTCGGCAAGAAGTGAGAGATACGGATTGTTCGGCGGCGTGATCTCGAAAAGGTGCCGCGGGTCTTTCAGCAGATAACCGTGGAGGCGCCGCGACTTCCGCAGCCCGGTGACTTGGCAAGTCCAGATATTCAGCCCGTTGGGCTGCTTGCGGTGCAGTTGCAGTTTCTCGAACCGTTTCTGCACCCATTGCCAATCAGCCAACCCCTCCTGCCTTGCGAGGAACGCGGTCTTGGGGTGCTCCTGCGCGTAGCGTTGGAAGACGCCTGGGCTGACTAGATAAGCAGTGTCGGCAACCGTGTGTACCAAAGCCTTGGCATCGTTGATAACAAGCGTGCGACGCGCGATGCACTGGTGCAGCCAGGCACTGAAATTCTCGCCCGAAGGCGTGGCGTCTGACTCTGGTTGCGCGGAGACGGCTGCTGAGGAAGCTGATCGAGGTGGTTGAGTGATTTCGAGGATGCGGCGTTCCGAGGCGGGTTGATGTTCCTCGGCCGCTGATAAGGGCTTGGAAGGTGTTGTCTCGGACGTGCCGAGCAGGTCCAGGAGAGCGTCGACGCCATCGCCCGATGGTCGTGCCGCTGACGACGCTACGATTGGAGGTGCCGTCGTCAGTAATACGGGCTCTGCCTCCGCGGACTCTCCACCGTCCTGTACTAGCGTCACCGTGCCGGCAAATGGCGCTGGCAGCTCGTTACTCTCCCATATCAGAGTTGGTGCGAGCCGCAGCAGCGTGAAGGTATGCGACCAGCCGGCATCGCTGGCCACGGTCGCTTTCCAGATCGCTTTACCGTCCGGCGTCGCCTGCACGATGCCATGATCCTGCAGCACGTTGAACACAGCCGTATTGTTCGCTGGAATTCCCTCCATGCCCTGCGACAGCAGATACGCGCGCAGCTTGTCGGAGACTGTCTTGGAAACGAGCCAGAGCGCATCCTGCGTCAGCCAGCCGTCCGACGCTTGGGGCTGGTTCAATTTGAGTTCTTCTTTCAGCAGATAGCGCAGGCCATCGAGCAACTTGCGTTGCAGTGCGCGTTTCGGTGCCGTCAGGGCCTTTGTCGGATCGCCACCGAGTTCCTGAGCAACCGAGGCCTGGTCGGCCTGCACCACGAGCTCGCCCAAAGCACCGGCATGCTCGTAGTGGCCTGCCAGGACGTACAGCAGCGAAGACCACAACTCGGGAAAGCTGCTGAGCCAGTCGAGGATTTCGCGATCGAGCAGCCTGGTGTAAAGCAGACCGGCCGCGGCGCTGTGCAGCCGGTACTCGCGATCCTTGCGGTAGCGGAAGCGGTACGGACGATCCAGCGGTCCGTGCCAGGGATGCCAGATGGAACCGCTCGCGTACTCGACGTGCAGATCGACGGCGAGCTTGCCGATGTCGTGCAGCAGCGCGGCGTAGGCAGTCCCGGCTGTCCAGGCCTCGGCCTGCGCGACCTGGGCCTCGGGTGAGTCACCGGCGGGCAGCAGGCGGGATTGCCGCAGCTTCACGGCATAGGCGACTACTTCTAGGCCGTGGTCGAGCATGCCGCCTGGATAGGCGTGGTGGTGCGCTTCCGAGGCCGGAAACTGCTGGACCAGTTCGGCGTAGCGTTCCAGGGGCGCCCGGTACAGCATTGCGAACTGCGCGCGCGAGAGCGAAGTACGCTGCCAGATGTGTTCCAGCAACTTGCGCCTGCGCGGCGTCGCCAGCAGCGCCGCGGCCGATTCCGGCCGCGTCAGCCCTTTCTGCATGCTAGTGGACGACGGCCCCGGCCCCGGCGGCAATCTCTTGCGTTGGAACAGCGCGAACATGCGAGTACCTGCGGTGGCGGCGATTGGGGGCCTTTTGCCTTTTCGGGTAGAGCCTTTCCCCTTGACCCCCCTTCCATTGCCCCTTCTCTGGCCTTTTCAGCCCATTTCAGGGCCTTTTGGTATAGGGCAGCCTCTAGGGAGCCGGCCATCATCAAAGGGGGCCAGCGCGTTCCGCTTTGGTTGCGGAAGGCCGCCTGTGCCCAACCTAAGATGCCCTGATGCTTCCCACAAGGTTCAAGGCTATGCTGCCAAAACAGACACTTAGCGCCTCCGGGCTGGTCGGAATTGGCAAGGTAAGGAAAATTCCTTACCATACGGGCATGAAGATCAGCGACAGGAGCCCGGCCATGCCCAACGTCCAGGAACTCGCCACCCTCACATCCAAGGGGCAAGTCACCCTGCCCAAGTTCGTCCGGCAAGCCCTGGGTGTGGCCACCGGCGGCAAGGTGGCATTCGAGCTGCGCGGTGGCGAGATCGTCGTCACCCGAGCCGAGACCGAGCACGAAGATCCGGCGATCGGCACCTTCCTGGAACTGCTGGAAGCGGACATCCGCGACGGCAAGAACGTCGGGGCGCTCCCCGAGGATCTCGCCCAGGTCATGCTCGCCAACGTCGGCCGCACCAACGACCTCGATGAGCCCATCGAGGGTGAAGTCGCGCTCTGATGCAGCGGCATGGGTGGGTACTGCTGTTCCATGAGTGCATCGTGGAACAACTGCGCAAACTGCTCACGGCGGTTGAGCGCGCGCAGCGCAATGACCCGGTAGGTTTCGAACGCAACGCCAACGTCAAGCTGTTTCGGGCGCTGAGCCAACTGATTCTGGATACCGTGCCGAGTGATCCAGCACGGGACGAGTATCGTCAGGGCAACACGTTGGGACCGGCGCACCGTCATTGGCGTCGCGCGAAGATCGGCCGGCGGTTCCGTCTGTTCTTTCGCTACGATTCCAAGGCGAAGACCATCGTATTTGCCTGGGTGAACGACGAACAGACGCTGCGTGCGGCGGGCAGCAAGTCCGATCCCTACGCAGTATTCGAGAAGATGCTGGAACGCGGGAATCCACCGGATGATTGGGCCAGCCTGGTTGCCGCGAGCCGGTCCGACTGGTCTACACAGGAGACGCGATAAACCCCTCAGCATGAGGTGATTGCGATGAAAGCAACGTCCTCTACCACGAGTGCAGAACGTGCAGGCAGATGGCTTGGCCGTATGTGGCGCAGTCGCATGCGACAAGAAGCTCGTGCGATCCAGTGGCTGTCGAGTCATGGGTTGCCTGCCGGTGTGGGACGACTGCTGTTCTGGATCGTCAAGCTCGCGGTGTTCGTCTTGCTGCTGTACGCAGCGTCTTGGCTGGCCTTGCTGCTTGCGTTCGCGGTCGTCGCGGCATGGCTCGCGCGAAATGCCGATGCTGACGATGAAAAGCAGCCGGAACTCAGAGACGGTCATTCCGGCGTCGGTCTGTACGACAAGGACGACTGGCGGATCGACATGGGCGATCCAGACGATCGGTAGTCACTCCTAGCTACTTTCCGCGGCCTTTCGTCGCAGCAGCCATCGCAATACGAGAACCGCTACCGCCGGCCGCCTTCGCGTCCGACGTGCCAGCAATGAGGCCGCCGAGGATGTTTCCCGCCCGAACACCAGCCCACGCAAGGGCCGTGACCCAAAACGTCGGTAGAACGATGAACATGGTGGCCAAGACGAAATTCAACAACATATCCCCGAACGTATTGTTCAGTCCCATCAACGGATCGAAGTTGCTATGCGGGCGATTCCAACCGAAGCCCCAGCCGTAGAGCGCATCGAGGATGGTGCTGTCGATCCAGCGGGCCAACTGAAACCAGAAATCCGTGAAGAACAATGCGAACTCCACGCAGCTCACCGTGGCTACGGTCTTTAAGTCATAGGTGACCACCAGAAGCACCAGCGGAATGCAGATGACGAGCGCCAATTTGAGCAGCGACAACACCATGGGAAGTGCTTGCCTGACGACATCCATCGCGGGGAAGAACCCCAATGAGCCCACGGTGAGCCCCAAGTCGCTCGCACCTCTGGTGACGATGTTGGGCAGTGTCATGCCGATCTGTCCGCCGTAGTCGGTGTAGACTTCTCCTTGGTTCATCTTCTGCTGCCTCGGCGCAGCAACAGCGCGAACCACTGAATCATTCACTTCATCTTGACTGAGAAAGCCGGCCCAACCGGCGATGCGCGCCAGCAAGCCTGGATTGACCTGGGCCAGCAATCGAGCACGCAGTCCATTGTCCGCATCGGTCCACCACTGCCTACAACTCGGATAGCCGGCTCCGCTGGATACCTCAGCCAATCCCGCATCGCGCACGCTGTCGTAGGGCCAGGCTTCGCGCGGTGCCCTCGACCGATAGGTATCGTAGTAGCCTGCGGTATCGACGAAGAAATTCGACCCGATCCAGGTGACATCGTGCATCTGCTCATCGGTCAGCGTCGGACGGCTCATGAACAACCTTGCACGTGCCGGGCCGTAGCAATCGTGAGTGAAGTCAGAGACCTCCTGGGCCAGCACCGGATCGTTGATGCGAGTGCTGTCGATGTCCATGCGCATCTGACGCAAATCGGTGCCGCACGGGATCGCGGCCACGGCGGCACCTGTCACCGCCTTGGAGATCGCGTGCATGAAGAACCACCAGACCGGCACCTTCGCACTTTGGTTGTTGAGCGTCGTGAACGACTGGCTCCATCCTGTCTCCGAGGGGAGTGGTACGGTCACCTGGCACTGCTCCGAGCGGGAGCGATCGAACTGGAGCGTGCTGAAGTCCACGTCGATGAACGGGATTCCAGCGAACATGATCACTATGATGGCGACGAAGACGCGGTTCTCGATGCGAGCCGCCGAAAGCACGCCTTTGTTCCCTTCGTCGGCACCTTCGGCGCGCGCCCGGAGCCATTCGTGGATGACGATCACGAGAAACGGCAGTGCGAACACGCCGCTGGTGATCAAGACGTTCCATATGCCGTTGTGGACGATCCACGCAACCAGCGTCAGGTAATACTCCAGGTAGTCGGTGGTAAAGAGCGTCATAGAAATCCCGAGACCTACAGGAGCCGCAGCAGCGCGCTGCCCTCGAGCGCGACAAGCGCCAGAACGGCGGCGATCTCGGTGCGCTGCAGGCGTTGTCGCGAGGCGACGTCAGCTTCGCGTGCGAGTAGACGTCGGCGCATCCAGACCCAACCCCAGGCAGTGCCGGTATAGAGCAACAGACGCCAGACCAGGAAAGATCCGGCGTGATCGTCCATCCAGCGTTGCCACCCCTCGATGCCACCGAGCACGCGGATACCAATGAGATTGACGACGATTGCTGCGATGAGCAGCAGTGCCGCCCACAACAGCGAAAAGCCGACGCGACGATTGAACAGCCAGCGCGGCCACAACCGTCCCACGCTCACGGCGGAGTGCTCCCACGCTGCAACTGGTCGAGCCGGTCGCGGATCGGATCGCCTTCGTACACGCCGCGCGAACCTGCAGCACGGACACCGTGGCGCTGGATGATTGCCATCGGTGAGTTGTTGGCGAGCTCCCGACGCAGCTCCAATTCCGTCTTGAGGTTGTTGATCTCCTGCTCCAGCAGGCTGCTCTCGTGCGTGATGGCTTGCTGAGCGAGTTGGTTGGCGGCGACGTTCGGTTCCTTGCGTCCGGCAAGTAACGTTCGCTGCAACAGCAACGCCTTCTCCAGCACGCTAGATAGCGCAACTTCCGAAGCCAGGCGTCGAGCGAGGATGTCCTGGTCGGGTTCTTCGCGGAGCGCCTCGATGACGCCGCGCGTGACCGGCAGCGAGCCGCTGCCGGCCGCTTCCAGGTTGGCGACGGTAGTCGGATTGGTTCCATTCAGCAGATCCCGAAGGGCCTCCAGTCTCGTCTCGAATTCCTCCTGAATCAGCGGAGTCAGGCCCACACCAGGGGTCGTCTGCGTCTTGACGCAACTCTCGCAAGTGCGCTGTTCCTGTTCCCCGAGTACGCGGATTGCCCAATCCACTGCCGCCTGTGGAGATGCCCAGGTCTGGCAGCTCAGTCGGTTTCCGCAGGTCGTAATGTCGATCGGCGAGGTATCGGTT
>ERZ795041.756-NODE-756-length-11392-cov-5.657670_pt1 | contig 11392 bp, 10 predicted proteins | sample MGYA00375125_ERZ795041 | MGnify/ENA primary metagenome ERZ795041 (study PRJEB30170, sample SAMN03074214) | activated sludge metagenome | biome: Common Effluent Treatment Plant; feature: Wastewater; material: Activated sludge; isolation source: activated biomass in...
CGGCCAATACGCCCGTGCCCGCGCAGATGGTTGTTGAAGCGGCCGCGCCGTCGCCCACCAGCCCGCCGGTCTTCCCCACCAAGGACGTGACCGTCGCCGGGCAGCCGCTGCCGACCTGGACACCGACCGTCGAACCGACGCCGACGCTGGCCCCCACCATGACTCCCAGCCCAACGCCCGAACCGCCTCCGACGGCCGAACCGATTCCGCTGTCTTCCGGCCTGGCACCCCGTCCGGCGGGGGTGGGCGAGGGCGAGCGCTGGATCAATGTGAATCTGTCCACGCAGACGCTCGTTGCCTATGAGGGTGACAGTCCGGTGTTCGAGACGCTTGTCTCCAGCGGCTTGCCGCAATGGCCGACCGTGGTCGGCCAATTCCGGACCTACATGAAGTACGAGAGCCAGACGATGAACGGCTACCTGTTGGGCTATGACTACTACCTGCCTGACGTCCCCTTCGTGATGTACTTTTTTGAGGACTACGCCATTCACGGAACCTACTGGCACAACAGTTTCGGCACGCCCATGAGCCACGGCTGCGTTAATGTCAGCACGCCCGATGCGGAGTGGCTGTTCAATTGGGCTCCCGTCGGCACTTTTGTCAATGTGACCTATTAAGCCAATATTCACAAGGCTTCATAACGATCGGTGCATCCGGGCCGGACAGGCTTGGTTGGCCACATGAAAGCGCCCAGGGCTTTCGAATAGTGTCCTAAGCCTGTCATGATTGCTTGAGAAAGAGCAGAGGAGCAGGGGCGCAAGGGAGGTCCTGTAACCCCTACCCCCTGCACCAAAGAGGTACGACATGCCATTGAATATCATCATTGGAGCGCAGTGGGGAGACGAGGGCAAGGGCCACATCACCGACCGGCTGGCCCATGACGCGGCCGTCGTCGCTCGCTACAGCGGCGGTGACAACGCCGGGCATACCATGACGATCGCCGGGGAGATCTTCAAGCTGCACCTCATCCCCTCGGGCATTATCCATCCCGGCGTCATCTGCCTGATCGGCAACGGCACGGTCATCAACCCCGCCGTCCTGCTGCGCGAGATGGATATACTGGCGGCGCGGGGTGTGGATGTCTCGCCGTCGCGGTTGAAAGTGAGCGGCGGCGCGCACCTGATCACCCCGGCCCACATCGCCATGGACAAGGCCCACGAACATTCGCGAGGCAGGGAGGCCATCGGCACGACGATGCGCGGCATAGGCCCAACCTACACCGACAAGGCGCGTCGCGAGGGATTGCGAGCCGAACTGTTCGCCGATCCCGAGGCATTAACCGAGGCGGTGATGGTTCATGTGGCGCTGAAAAACGAGGCGCTGGTGGGCGGCTATGGCGCGGAGCCGCTGGACGCGCGGGCCATAGCCGTCGAATTCGCCGATCACGCCCGTCGCCTGGCCCCCTATCTGGTCGACGGCCCCTTGCTGGTCGATGAAGCGCTGCAACGTGGCGGGATGGTCCTGGCCGAGGGCGCGCAAGGGACGCTGCTCGATATCGATCACGGCACCTACCCGTTCGTCACCAGTTCATCGCCGACCTCCGGCGGGGCGATGATCGGGCTGGGCGTGGGACCGCTTGTGGTGGATCGCGTCATCGGCGTGGCCAAGGCGTTCACCTCGCGCGTGGGCAGCGGCCCATTCCCCACCGAACAGGAAGGCGAGACGGCCGTCCGCTTGCGCGGGACGGGCGACAAGCCCTGGGACGAGTTCGGCACCACAACGGGACGGCCGCGGCGGGTGGGCTGGCTCGATATGCCTATTTTGCGCCATGCTCGCCGGGTCAACAGCGTGTCGGAATGGGTGTTGACCAAGCTCGACATCCTGAGCGGGCTGCCGGAAATACCGGTGTGCGTCGCCTATGAGTTGGACGGTCGCCGGGTGGAGTCGTTCCCCCACGATCCCCGGGCGTTGGCCCGATCCCGACCGATCTACGAGGTGTTGCCCGGCTGGGAAGAAGATATCATGGGCGCGCGCCGGCCGAGCGACCTGCCCGACGCGGCGCGACGCTACGTGGAGTTCGTGAGCGAAAGCACGGGCACGCCGGTCAGTTTCGTGTCTGTGGGGCCGGGGCGCGAGCAGTTTATCGAAATGGGTTGATCGAACGCCCCTCCACGAGTAAACCTCGCGACCGGACGTTCGATCGGCTTTTGCTCCGCAGCTTGGGATTAATCCGTATCAACGACGATGGGCATATCGCCGATCCCTTCCTCGACCGGCATCGGCGCCGCATCGGCATTGATCAGTGCCGCTTCCAGCTTCACCAGATCGACGGTCATGGTACCGTCCTCTTGTCCGACATCGACGATGGTGCTGCGATCGATGACGCGCTTGGCGGCAAGCGGCCCTTCGACAAACGTCTTCGAGAGGGCGTAGGCAGTGATGTGGCCAGCCGGATCGACGATGACGTCACCAACGATGCCCAGGCGGGTCCCGGCGGGCGAGTTCACCTCGCGGCCGATCAGCTTCTCGCGGCGCAACCAGCTCTTGGCCGCCGGTAACGCGCTATCGTCGGTGACGGCCGCGCTGTTGCTCACGAGCACGGCGTCGGCGCCATAGACGTGGACATCGCCGGCGCGGATCAATTCCGCCTTGCGTCGTACCAGCCCCTGCGAACCGATGTACAGGCCGAGCACAGCTTCGCAATTGGAATCCAGATAAAGGTCCTGCACCTTGCCGAGCAGCTTGCCCTCATCGATGGAATAGATGGGTTTGTTGATTAACTCTTTAGCGAGCCTCATGATAAACAATATCCTCCAGATGGTATTGTCAAACTATTTCGACATAATATAGAGCTATATCGCTATTGCGCCAGAAATTTGACCGCTTCTTCGACGCTTTCCTCGGGGCTAATCTTCAGCCGTATATCCTCAATCGTCCCGTCCGCGCCGATGATGGCGTGACCGCGCAGGATACCCATGTAGGCCTTGCCGAACATCGATTTTTCGCCCCACGCGCCATAGGCTTCAGCCACCTGATGGTCGGGATCGGAGACAAGCGTATAGGGCAGGCGCTCCTTGGCTTTCCATTTGGCCAGGGCTTTCGGCTGGTCGGGGCTTAGGCCGATGACGGTGGCGTTGGCCGTCTCGATGCGCGGGAACGTGTCCCGAAAACCGCAGGCCTGTTTGGTGCAGCCGGGGGTATCAGCTTTGGGATAGAAGAACAGCACCACGCGACGGCCGCGCAAATCGGACAGCCTGAGCGAGGTATTTTGGTCGGTCAGCAGCTCAAAGTCGGGGGCGATATCGCCTACTTGTAACATATTCGTTCTCCTGAATTCCTGACGGAAGTGAATTGTTCCATTCCCGCCTGATTATAATTCATGATTTTGAGTTCACGACACCGTCGAGCTTGTGCGTTGGGCGCGGCGTTCCTCCAGCTCATGTTGAATCGACTCGTATGACTTGCGGTCGATCGGGAACCGCCAGGCCAACGCCAGCGATAACGTCAGGGTGATGGCGGGCAAAATGGTGACCAGCATACGCATAACATTGAGAGCCGACGCGGGTTGCTCGATGAACTGGCCGCCATTCGTGGAGCTGATGAAGCCTCCAATCGACAGCAACTGCCCGACGCCGAAGACGAGGATACCCGTGCCGAACTTGCGCAGAAACACGAGATAGCCGGTATAGAGGCCTTCGCGCCGCTCGCCGGTCTGCAATTCATCCACATCCACGACATCGGCGACGATGGCCCAGGGGATGATGCTCATGGCCGCAAAGCCGATGCCCGCCGGTACGACGCCGAGAAATATCAGGTTCCCGCCGCCCACCGGCATAAACGCGCCGACAACCAGCACGGCCACCATAAAGCCGATGCCGATGAGATAGGCCATTCGTTTATCGGTTCGGCGCATGAGGGCCAGCACGAACGGGATGCTCAGCAGCGACGTTCCCAGCACCAGGGCCAGCACGAGGTTATCCAGCCCCGGCCGCAACTGGACGTAGTCGATCAGAAAGCGGACGAAGATGATCATGATGATATCGCCCGTCGTGAAACAGAGCAGATAGATGAGCGCCGCCAGCCGGAACGGCTTGTTGCGAAATACTTCCTTGAAGTCCTTCACCGGCCTGACCGGCGACTCCACCGGTTCGCCGTCCGGCTCGCGAATGACCAGCGCCAGCACGATCAGCGGCACAGCCATGCTGATCGCCCACAGGCCCGCCGCCAGCGCGTAGCCCATCCGGATCGCCTCCGGCCCGCCACCGAACCAAGGCGTGAAGACCTGTTCCGCCAGCAGCTTGAAACCGCCGGCCGTCACCAGTTGGGCCAGGAAGGAGAAGGCGATGCGCCACCCGGTCAAACTGCTGCGATCGTCATACCCCTCGGCCAGCTCCGGCACCAGGGCCAGATAGGGCACATTGACGATTGTGAAGAGCGTGTCGTAGAGCAGAAAGACCACGCCGTAATAGATGGTCAACGCCAATCGGGATTCAAAAGGCGGCACGATAAACAGCATGAAAAAGGTCAGCGCAAAGGGGATAGCGCCGAGGAGCAGGAACGGCCGCCGCCGGCCCCAGCGCGAACTCAACCGGTCGCTCAGGCTGCCGATGATAGGGTCGTTGATCGCGTCCCACAAACGGCCGACGAGCCACAACCCGCCCGCCACCCCCGGCCCCAGACCGACGACATTGGTCAGAAAGACGAACCAGAAGACATTGCGGGCCGTGGAAGCGGCCGATGGCCCCCAGTCGCCCATGCCGAATATGAGCTTGGTCGCCTTGGGCAGCCGCGACGCGGCGGTCAAGTTAGCAGCGCTCATGGTCCGAAATCATCGCGACCATCACCGCCACGACCTGATCTGTGAAGTTGAACATGGGAGCCTCCGCCGATCAGATTTCATGATGCAGAAGTATGTTTAGATGCTACCACGACCGGGGCCGGATACCAATTTCCTGCATCTCATAAATTTGCCATTCATGACAAGTGGAGTATGATTTCTTGCTTACCCCCAATCATCGAGGTAGAAACGAACGCTATATGGGACAAGTGAAACCACTCTCTGCGGACAATCTTCGGCTGGTTTGTGATCCTGTTCGCCTGCCGTTCGAGACGACGGCCGACGTGGAGCCGACAACGGCCATCATCGGCCAGCCAAGAGCCACCCGGGCGCTCGAATTCGGCATGGGGCTGAAGAGCAAGGGGTACAATATTTTCGTCATCGGCTCGCCGGGAACCGGGCGCAGTGCGGCGATTCGTCACTTCCTGCAAGAGCGCTGCGGCGCGGAGCCGACCCCCGACGACTGGCTCTATGTCCACAACTTCGAGGTCGACCACAAGCCGCAAGCCATCAATCTGCCGCCGGGACAGGGAACGATCTTCGCCGACCGCATGAAGCAGCTGATGGAAGCGGTGGAGATCGCGCTGGTTCAGGTGCTCGAGAGCAGTTCCTATCGCGACGGCGTGCATGCCCAGGAACAAAAGCTTATCGGGCAACGCGAGGAATTGCTCGACGCGCTCGAACTCAAGGCAACCGAGCAGGGTTACACCCTTCAGGAAACGCCTTCGGGCTTGATCGTTACTGAAATGGCAGACGAAGAGGGCGAGGGAAACGCCGCCGCTGATGAGAACGGCGAGGGTAACGACGATCACCCAACCCGGGATCTTGCATCCCGGCGTGACACGCTGCGCGCGTTGCAGGTGGAACTGCAGGATATTATGCGCCAGGTGCGCATCATGGAGCGGGACGCCCGCGAGGAACGCCGCCAACTGGATCGTCAGGTGGCCGAAACCGCCATCCAGGACGAATTCGAAGCCATTCTCGAGCAATACAGCGAGCAAACGGTCATCCTCGACTATATCAACGCCGTTCGCGAGGATTTGCTGGAGCAAGTGACGCGAACTGCCCCGACACTGGACGACAAGGACTTTGATCAACAGGTCGATTTGCGGCGCTACGACGTCAACGTGCTGGTAGACAACAGCGCGGGCGGCGGCGCGCCCGTCATCGTGCAACTCAACCCGACTTTCGAAAATATCTTCGGCCGCCTTGAATTTGAGTCGCAAGGCCACTCGATGACCACCCATTTCACCCAGATCAGAGCCGGGGACCTGCACCGGGCCAACGGTGGCTACCTGGTGATGTACGCGCTGGACGTAGTGCGGCAGCGCGACACCTGGGAAGCGTTAAAGCGGGCGCTGAAGTCGGCCGAGATCGAGATGCGGCCGCCCCACCCCGACGGCCCGGCCATCGCCAACTCCCTTTGGCCGCAGTCCATCCCGTTGCTGCTCAAGGTCATCCTGTTGGGCAGCCCGCATCAGATTCACACCTATTTTTCGGGTGATGAGGAGTTCAACGATCTGTTCAAGGTGCGCGCCGATTTCAGCGACACGATGCCGCGCGACGACGAACATGAGATGTCCTACGCCCAATTCGTGGCCGCCCGCATCCGGGAAGAGAATCTGCGCCCCTTCGGCCGCGATGCCGTGGCCAAAATCATCGAGTACGGATCGCGATTGGCTGAACACCAGGGCAAGCTGAGCACGCGCTTTGGGATCATCACCGACGTGGCCCGAGAAGCCGACTATTGGGCGGGCATGGCCGGCCGAGAGGTTGTGACCGCCGCGGACGTGCGCGAGGCCTTGAGCGAGCGCGTCAACCGCGTCAGCCAAGACTCTGAACATTATCGCGAGTTGGTTCTGGAGGGGACGATCTTCATCGCCACCGAAGGCAGCGTCGTCGGGCAGGTCAACGGCCTGACGACCTACGACATCGGCGAGTTCACCTTTGGCCAACCCGGCCCCATCAGCGCGCGAACCTTCATGGGCGATAGCGGAGTCATCCACATCGAGCGCGAGATCGATATGGACGGGCCAAACCATGAAAAGGGCGTGCTCATTCTGAGCGCCTACCTGGGCGGTATCTATGCCCAGCACCAGCCGTTCTCGCTCAACGCCAGTCTGACGTTCGAGCAAGCCTACATTTGGGTGGACGGTGACAGCGCCTCGACTTCGGAAATGTACGCGCTGCTGTCCAGCCTGAGCAAGCTACCGATCCGACAGAGCATCGGTGTCACCGGGTCGGTAAATCAACGCGGCAACATCCAGCCTATCGGCGCGGTGAACGAAAAGATCGAGAGCTTCTTCGACATCTGCTCCGCGCGCGGCCTGACCGGCGAGCAGGGCGTCATCATCCCGGCCAGCAACGTCATCAATCTGATGCTGCGCGAGGACGTCGTCGATGCTGTTCGGGAAGGACAATTTCATATTTGGCCGGTGCGCACCATCGACGAAGGCATCGAACTGCTGACGGGCGTTCCCGCCGGCGAGCCGGACGAAGAGGGTGAATATCCGGAGGGTACGGTGCACGCCACCGTTAAAAAGCGCCTGCGGGAGCTGGCGACGGAACTCAAATCATTTGGGGAAGATCGCGACAGTTCAAGTGACGGCAGCGGCGGCGAAGAAGATTAGCCCGTCGTCAGGTGCAAATAATGGGCCGCGCGCAGGATGGCGACGGCGCTCTTCGCGTCTTCGAGCCGCCCATCCAGAGACATAGCCACAAGTTCATCCAGCGCGAAGGGCACGACCTCGATCTCTTCGTCGATGTCCATGGGCAAGGGATCGGCCGACAGCTCCGTGGCCAGGAAGAGCGCCATTCGCTCATTGGACGATCCCGGCAGGGGCCAGACCTCGCCCAGGCTAACAAACGTCTCCGCCCGATAGCCCGTCTCCTCCTGCAGCTCACGTTGAGCGCATTCCAGCCAGGGTTCATCCCCTTCGCGCGTGCCGGCCGGCAGTTCCAGAATCGTCACCTCGAGCGCGGGGCGGTATTGGCGCAGCATGAGGATCTCATGGCGGCCGTCTTCTTTCTCCACGAGCGGAACCATCACAACCGCGCCGGGATGCTCGATGATGCCGCGCTCGTATTGCGTTCCGTCATCCTGCCGGAAGGTATCGACGCGGACGCGCCATTTCCCCTCCCAGACCGTGCGGGATTGAAGTAATTTCATGAGGCTATCCGATCCGTCCGGCAATGTCCCGTTCAGGTTGCCGGGCCGGATTTAAGGCTTGGGTGGAATCCTGATCTGCTGCCCGACTTCGAGACGATCAGGATTAGCGATGCCGTTAAAGGCGGCCAACTCCTGATAGGTGAAGCCATAGATCAAACCGATGCGATACAGATTATCGCCGGGCTGCACAATGTGGATCGTCTCGCCTGTCGGAGATGTCTCCTGTCCGGGAACGGCCGTGGCCTCGGCAGGAGGCGCTTCGGCGGGCGCGCCGGCCGGATCGGGCGTCGCGCTGGGCAGGATCGCGTTGGGATCGAGCGTAGGCGCAAACGCGGGCGTCGGGCTGGCGGCCAGGGGCGGCAGTAGCGTCGGGCTAAGGCCGGGAAGGCCCGGCGTGACCGTGGGCGGGACCACGCTGTTCGGCGCGGGTCGCTCGCAGGCGGTCAACCCGAATAGAACCATCAGTGTCGTTATCAGCATTAAGAGCGTAGTGCGTTTCACGCGCGACCTCCTCATACGGTCCTTGTAATCGCCGCCTTCTCATCCGACGGCCGGCAAAGGCTGCGGTGGGCTATCGGCCCGATTTTGGTGCGAATCGCCACCCGGAGCAAGGGGGCGGCTCATCCGATGGCGGTGGCGCATATTGCCACGTTGCCATGATGATATGCAACATGTATACATAACGCAGTCTATCATAGTGCGCGGATCAGGGCAAGATGAAGGCGGAAACATTCCTCAAGGTCAGCCGAGCTCAGATAGCCGGGTTAGGTCCGCAATTCTTTCATGAGATTGTCTCGGGCTTCCATCGCGTTTCACTTTCACAAGCCGGCGGACAGGATATAATGGAGCATCATTATCATGACCACTTGGGCCATCATCCCCGTTAAACCGCTCCACGAAAGCAAATGCCGTCTGGCGCACCTGCTCTCGGCCGACACGCGCGCCGAACTCATTCTTCAGTTCCTCGACAACCTGCTGGCCGTCCTGAACGAAACGCCGGGTATCGACCACACGCTCGTCGTCACCGGTGACCCGACGGCGATGGCAATGGGGCAGAAATACGGCGCGGAGCTGCTCATCGAACCGGCCCCGGCCGGGCTTAACGCGGCAGTTTCGCGGGGCGTCGAACATGCCGCCGATCTGGGCGCGACGACCGCCCTCATCCTGCCGGCCGACCTGCCCTTCGCCTGCGTCGAGGATATCGAGGCAATGCTTCAACCGCGGGAAGGCCGCGCATCATCCCTGCTGGCCATCTCCGGGGACGAGGTCGAGGACGGCACCAACGCCCTGCTACTGACCCCGCCTGGCGACTTCACCTTCCATTATGGCCCCGACAGCTTCGCCGCCCACCTGGCCGAGGCCAAAGCGCGCGGCCGGGCGGTTCACAAGATCAACGCGCCCGGCCTGCGTTTTGATCTCGACACAGAAGCCGATTGGTTGGCCTACAGCGGTCAGCCGTCGGCCGTTACAGATTAACAAGGGCAGGCCCGGTGCCCGCCCATCGGGACCTGACCGCTTATTGGCGATTCGTTCCGAGTTCGTCATTTGTCATTCGTCGTTCGTAATTCATTTGAAGGAGATTACCCATGGACCGCGCAGCTCTTTATTTACAGGATGCCCATTCCCTGCAAGAAGGTATGGAATTGGCGCAGTACGCCGAGGCCCACGGTTTCGAAGCCGTCTGGCAGGCCGAGAGCCGCCTCGTGCGCGACGCCATCGTGCCCATGGCCGCCTTCGCCGCCGTCACCGACCACATCAAGGTCGCCAGCGGCGTCATCAACAACTGGACGCGCAACATCGGCTTGCTGGCTTCCACGTTTTTGACGCTGGACGACCTGGCCCCCAACCGGGTCATTTGCGGTATCGGCGCATGGTGGGATCCGTTGGCCCAGAAGGTGGGCATCGATCGGCGCAAGCCGCTGCAGGCTATGCGCGAGACGGTCGAAGTCTTGAAGCGGTTGTTGAATATGGAAACCGTCACCTTCCACGGCGAATTCCACTACGTCGACGGCATCACCCTCGATGTCGTCCACGGCCGCAAGACCCCGCGCAACGTACCCATCTACATTGGCGCGACCGGGATGAAGATGATGGAGATGGCCGGCGAGATCGCCGATGGCGTCTGTCTCAACTACCTGGTCAACCCCAGATACAACGCCGAGGCGATGGATGCGCTGGAGCGTGGGGCCAAGAAGGCCGGCCGCAACATCGACGATATCGATCGGCCGCAACTGGTCATCTGTTCTGTCGACAACGATCGCAAGCATGCCCTCAACATGGCTCGCAAGATGATGACCCAATATCTGGGCCAGCAACCGCACCTGATGAAGGCCAGCGGTGTCAGCCAGGAGTTGCTCGACGAGATCCACCAGGTGCTCACCTGGCCGGCGACTGAAGAAGAGATCGAAGGCGCGATGCATCTCGTGCCCGACGATGTGGTGCAGATGTGCACCGCCAGCGGCTCTCCCGAAGAGGTAAAAGCCAAGGTGCGCGAATACATCTCCAGCGGCGCGACCTGCCCCATCCTCTATCCATTGGGCGACCCGAAACTGATGATCGACATCTTCAGCGACGGCTACAATTAGTCGCCGACAGTTAAATGGTTAATGTCCAACAAGGCCCGGGAAGATTCTCGGGCTTTGTTGGTTTGTGGAGTGAATAAAACCATGTTCAAATGAATTGGATAACATGAGACGAGTAATTGGGAAAAGGTAGCGATGCAGTTGACGGCGATTCCAGGCATAGATGAATAACTTCCCATGGCGACGTAGTGCCTCAATCGAGCGGGAGAAACAGCGCGACCGACGGACCAAGCGGGCCAGATAATGGCGCAGTTCAGGATTGCCGGCCTCAACCGAGTAAGTTTCGCTCTTGTCCCGCATGGCCAGATAGTGACTGATGCCGTAATGCAAGTTGAAGTACATTCCAAAGCAGTCACTGTAGTAGCGTTGGGCCGGTGCTTCGTAGACCATTGCCTGGGCAATTTCGGCTGTGCGCTCGTGAACAACTCGCCAACTCAGAAAACAACGCGTCGCTCGGTCGACGATAGTCATGACGTAGACAGCGTTTTTTTGTGGCCGACAAAGGTGAACAATTCATCGATCTCGGCCACCTCGACCGTCTGCTCCGGTTGGGGCACCGCCTCCGGCAGACTATCGGCGAAGTCACGAGCCCAATTGGAGACCGAGCCTTGAGAGACACCGACCTGTCGGGCAACACGTCGCTGATTGTTGCCGTCCAGGTAGAGACGGATCGCCTGTCGGCGGACGCTCTCTTCGTAGCCGATTGGCTTTGGGTCGGGTGTGTAGCGGCGCCGGCATACCTTGCACATGTAGCGTTGGCTGCCAGCTTGCGTCATCCCGCCTTTGACTTGGCCTTCGCTTCGTTGACAGTGGGGACATGTTATCATCGCGCCATTATATCATGTATTTAACTTTATTCACTCC
>ERZ795041.759-NODE-759-length-11367-cov-76.236651_pt1 | contig 11367 bp, 19 predicted proteins | sample MGYA00375125_ERZ795041 | MGnify/ENA primary metagenome ERZ795041 (study PRJEB30170, sample SAMN03074214) | activated sludge metagenome | biome: Common Effluent Treatment Plant; feature: Wastewater; material: Activated sludge; isolation source: activated biomass in...
ACAGGTCGGCCCCGGTCAGGTCGGCCCCGTACAGGTTCACCCCGTACAGGTCGGCGTCGGTCAGGTTCGCGCCGGTCAGGTTCACCCCGTACAGGTCGGCCCCGCTCAGGTTTGCGTCGCTCAGGTCTGCCCCGCTCAGGTCTGCCCCGCGCAGGTCTGCCCCGCGCAGGTTCGCGTCGTTCAGGTTCGCGTCGTTCAGGTTCGCGTCGGTCAGGTCAATCCTCCAATTCGCGCGGCACGCGGCGATGTACTCGTTCACCGTGCCGTTCTCGTTCTGCAATCGCCATTCGTTATAGTTCATCTCGTTCTCCAATGGTTAGTCGTGCTGCCCGTAGTCGTCATCGGCGCTATACCCGTCGCCATAGTTCCAGGTAGATTTACCGTCGTGGTTGGTCAGTACCCACCAGGCCATATGCACCGCCACCAGCCCGTTCCACACGGCAAGCACCCCGTACACCGCCACCGCCAGCAGATAGACCTCTCCCGCCACCGCCGCCACAACCCACGTCACCCCCGCCCCCGCCAGCGCCAGCGCAAACAGCACCGTCGCGTGGAACCCCCGCGCTCGCCACTCCACCGTCGGGATGTCCCGCTCCGCGCTCAGACGCCCCCCAACCATCCCCGCCATCGTACACAACCCCCATGCCCACAACGTCGGCATCCCAAAGAAAGCGCTCGCCAACAACGCCCCATACCCGCCAAACAACAGAAACAACGACAACAGAAACCCAACATCGGACAGCTTGCTCGCCTGCAACAACGCCAGCAACACCACCAACACCACAATCCCAACCCACGTCCACAACATGCTCTGCCTCCACATCCACAAGATACCCACATTGTACCATACAAAAAAGGCGGCAGGATGAGAAATGCATGAGCACTTCCTTCCTGCCGCTCTTTTCTCGCGGCCAATCGTCCGTATTCTTTAAGGTTAGACCCTTGTTTTTCCAAAAAAAGATGGGTACAATCGGACTTGTACCCAGCAGCGGCCTCCCAATCCCCTTCTTGGTATACAAGACATCTTCTCTCAGTCCTTCCAACTCAACACTGTGAGAAAGTCTAACATCCTTGATTCAAAAAAACAACTTCCTTGACATATTGCCAACTCAATAAGCCAACTTCCTTGACATACAACAGACCGGCAATAACATAAACAAAAACAACACCTGCTCAACACTTCCAAATACACTGGAACAAGCTGAACTCTTTTGGTCGCAAACAAGATACTACAGACCGACGCGTAACAACGAAATAAACAAACTCGTTCCAACGCTTCCGTAATCACCAGCAACTTCCAAATACAGGTTTTTCCAGTCCTGCCGCGTTCGTAAAATAAACGCAAGGAACATAGAAAACAATAGACTGTGAATGGTGCAGGATATGCTTCCTCCCATAAAGTCTCTGGTAGGCCAAGTAAACGCGGTGGGCGTATTCTGCCTCCCTGATGCCGATAGCCTTCGCACAAGATGAGATTTTCTATATCCATCACCTGTCGGCAAGGAAAGACCAAGAGATGAATGTGTCTCCAAACTTCCACTACCCAAACTGGTCATATCAAATTCATCACTCTTTCTTCCACTGCCGATTCAAAACCAAGTTCATACAGTATCCTGGAAATGTAGAAAATCTATAACCAGGAAGACCCCCCCCCAATTGCGCTCGCCCCCCCCCCACGGCAGACGCAAGCCCTCGCATGATGCGCTCTTTTTTGCGCGTTGTCGAGAGAAACGCGATTTGGGGTTGCTCGTGTTAGATGTGAAATGCACCAAGGCAATCCGGCTACCCATACGGTCATTTTACCTAGCCGATATAAGCATAAATACTCACATCGACTAGGCATAATGACCTATGAAGTACTGCGATAAATGTCATAGGTATATTGGCGGATATACCTATATGGGATAGTGTAGGCCAGGTCTTTTGACCTATAGGGTATAGATGACCTATAGGTAAAATGACATAGGGTGCATGGCGTTTTGTCGTGGGTCATTTTACCTATAGGGCTGGGAATTAATTATGAGCTACTCATAACTAATAAAATATACAATTTAACGCACTGCGTCATATTTTGATAGCCAATGGCGTGTAGCTATCGCCGGTCTCAGAATCAATGACAGATTGCACAATGTCGATCGTAACATTTCGGGATAGGTCAAAAATCGCCCTTTGATTATGTTCAATGGCGTAATCTATAGCAGGATCGACATCGAAAAACAGACGACCAGATTCGATCAAATAGCAAGAATTTTCGACATCAAGCCAAATCCCCCAAGTTCTGGTAATGTCTTCGGTAGCAAGGGCGACGGATACCATAGCATCAAACGCTTTGAGTAGCGCATTGTGAGCATTAGCATCGATCGGGATATTCCAGACTATTCTGGAATCTGCTGATACAATGCCGTTAGTAAGAGTATTCAATCGTCCGTACTCATCTATGGCGTATGTTCCGCCAATTTCAAAGGCAAATTTATTTGCCAATTTTTCCGGGGTCAGTTCGTTGTACATGTTGATCTCCTATCGTTCAAGTGTTGCATTGCCAATAAGCTTCGCTAGATATTCATAGCACGCCCCATTCCATACCATACCGGGATCGACATTGCCAAGAGAATCCCACTTGGCAATGTGGGCGCGCAACTCATCCAGAACATCGCCGCGATAATGCAAGGCAAAAGCGCGATCGTTATCGTATTCGGCATTTGTGAAAATCCCTTTTCTGTTATATGTGACAGTCACGGCGACGGTGGCATGACAGAGAAAAGTAGCCAAGTCCAGAACGCACGTATAATCAAATGTCGCGATCTTCTTACGACCGTATGCGTAGCGTACAATGTAGTTGGGCATGTTGTGATCTCCTGTTTGTTGGAATTATTGAAACAATCGACAATGCCAAGTTTATCCGGTTTCGTATGAAAGACCCTCATAATCAAATCATTCTCAGAATCCACTAATATTTACATAATTCCTATACACCTTCGCTAGTATAGTTCCAGTGGTTGAGCTTGTTATAGAATCTTGCAAGAGGAAACAAATATTTTAGGCACGTCTAAAATAAAATCTAACTATGGTTAAAGGCATATTTAGACGTGTCTAAAACAAAATTTAACCACAGTTAAAGAAATTTTTAGATGGGACTAAATTACCATGCCTTGCCTTTATAAGGGTATATTGAGAGTGCCCTATAACCCCTGGACAATGACGGAGGGCGACAGATACGGAGGGGCGAACGCGCCGGGCGCACGCGAACCGACCGACGGGAACAACAAAAAAGGGAAACGGTATAAACTGCTACCGTTTCCCTTTTTGTTTGCTTGCCGGTCTTCGCCGGTTACTACCTGTTATGGTTCTTGCCGTTCTTGCCGTTGCCGCTCTTTGTCGGCCTGATATTTGGCTAAAGCTTCTCCCTTGTCGGTGAACAAATGTTCGGCAAAAGCACCATTCTCAATGTAGAATGACTCATACATTCCATATTTTACCGGAAGTTTGAAATCGCCGGGCCGCGTCTTCCACGTTTTGCATTTGCCGGATACGCGAACTTTTGCCGGTCTGTCGCGTGAATCCAGCTTACGACTTGAATACAATTCTTGCCCATGTTTTAAGATGACTACAATCTCTTTGTCAATCATCGTTCTGTTCTCCATGTGAAAGTTGGAATTGAGCTTATCCTGTTACAATGCCGTCCCGACGGGTAGCCGGTGGCGGGGGAGGGGAGGGGGGGGATAAAAGCCCGCAGGAACCCCCCCCTCGTTGTTTAATCGCTTGTTCGACGGCTGCGTCGCCAGCGCTCCAGGCGGGTGGCATACCGATACGCCTTTAGTGCCATTGCTATGTTATCGGCTGCTACATAGGCCAGCCGCTTCCACTGGAATAAATAGTCCGGCTTGTCACAGATAACCACGCCACGCGGCCAATATGACTCATCCTCATCTTCTACAAAGTCCGGGACATACCGGGCATCATAGCCGTAACTTGCGGCAAGGTGGGTAAACTCCGCGCCGAACCGTGCAACCCATTCCAGCCCCAACGCCACGCCGGGGCGTTCCTTCACGCCCGATTCATGGCGGATATATTCCACAACTTGCGCTTTCCCAAAGCTTGGCCCGTAGGCAACAATGTAGCCGTCACCTGTATCTGTACCAACGACGTGCAACTGTCGATGAGTGCGTGCCAGTTGTTGACGATAGGTCTTTAGACAAGCCTCACACCAAAGTCTGACCGGGGCTGTTATCTCCGCATGCCGGTATTTCCAGCCGTCGACATCGTTGCACATTTGCAGGAATGGGCCACCCTTGCCATAGTGCAAGATGTGGTATTTCCCATCTGGAGGGGCTGACATTCCGCCGGGAACCATAATCACGGTGTTTAGTCCCAAGTTTGACATTTGCACGCCTCGCTATACTGCAACGGACTAACGACCGAACCGATATTCCAGTCTTCCCACGGATCGCCGGGTTGCCGCTCTTGCTGCTTCATAATTTCCCGACCGTACCGATCATAGCCAACAACACTCGGGGTTACGAACCTTGCATGATCGGGCAAGGCGTCCATGAATTGCCCGCAAGCGTGCCAGCAGGCTGCTGATACCCGTCGCCCGGAGGGTGAAACCCTTGCGCCGTCGCCGCGTGAATTCTTGACGGTTAGGGTTACATTCCACATGTCGCAACCCCCTGCCGGTTGACACTTCTTGAAAACGATGTTGTTGCCGAACCGACGGTTTACCGCTTCCAAGGCTTCTTCCAGTTCTTCCCGCGTTACCTTTTTAATCAACATACTGTTTTCTCCATTTGTTGTTGTCGCGCCTCGTCGCCCGACATATCCATATTATAATGCCTATGCCGGGCAACGGATCGTTCTCTCATGTTCAATTAACTTTCAATAACACACTTCCTATCTACGTTGTAGGTGGCGCACGCGGTCAGTATGGCCTGTTCCGTGTCCTCGCTGCCGTAGGCGGTTGTGAAGTCCACCAAGTCGTCACCGTCGCGGATTGACACAGTCCAGCAATCGTCATTAAGCCACGCCTCATACGCCTTTAACGTCCTGGTCATGGCCCCCTTCACGCGTTCCATAACCTCTACCGTCACCTGTTCCACGCCCCACCATTTGCAAATCTCACTTTTTCGGGCCAGCATATAGCCGGATAGTCCGCTGTCAAATTCTGCGTGTCCTTGCGACAATGAACCGTCACGCCAGTCCTTCCCCAATCTAAATCTAACCACTCCGTGAACGTAGGCGTATACGGGACAGGCGATGATATACTGACTGTCGTTGATAATTTCCAGCAAGTCTTCCCATGTGTCTACCGGGCGATTACCGAGAACGATCCGCGCATCAGATCGGTATGTCAACTCAAATTCAGAATCGACAAGCGGGTTATCCGCATACGGATCGCTTTCCACTTCCACGGTGACGGCAGGTGTAGCTGCTACGTCGTAAAACTCCAAACTTCCGTCTACGTGCCGTACTGTCCCAATCCGATATTCACGGACTAACTTTCGCAACGTCGGATCGTAGGCGTCCCGCGCCGTTACCGTAAGAATCGCCTGTTTATCAGAGTTGTATACCTTAATGGCATACAAGGGACTTTCCCCACGCTTGACCAATTCCACTACTGCGCTACAAATTTCGTTTGTCATGGACGCTGTTCTCCGTTTGTTGTTGTGGGCTTTGTTGCCCGACATAGACATAGTATAACGCCTATGCCGGGCAACGGATCGTTCTCTCATGTTCTACTCATAAAATCTCACGGGCATAACGATCTTCTTCACCCGTCCGACCTGAAACACGATCGGCTCCCGTTCGCTTGACCATTGGATAGCAACTTCCCCGGCGTATTGTTTGATTGCATCCAGTTTGATTGCATCCAACAGAAAACGAGTGTTCACTGCAAACCAGCCATTCCCTCGCATCTCCAGCGGCCTAACCGAAACAGTCGTCTCATAGCGCGGCGCATCCCTGAAATTGCCGCCAATGCAAGTCAAGTGCAGGGTTTCCCCCTCGAACTTCAAAACGCTAATCAGGCTGGTGCTACCCGAATCCTTTAGTGACGCTCCAATGACAAGCTCCCTTTCCAGGTCGGCCACATTGACGGCGGTAAGGAAACGGTAGGAAGTAGGCATGATCGGCCTATAGTCCGGGAACTTTCCATGTATCAACATCCCAATCACCATAATTTCCAGCCCGTCGCTGTCTTGACCACATCCCCACAAGCCATAGCTGTAAGGATCGTCCTCGTACACCTCCTTAAGACCACCCTCGATTATATCCGGGTGGTTGCTGAACGCCGCGTTCGCCAGCGCCCAAAACTCCCCCGGCACAAGCAAGCTCATCTTGCCGTCTCTGACCACGCCGGGCCGCGTCGTATGATGTAGCCTGAATCCGTCCGTTGCCGTCACGATTAGATCGTTACCGTCTTCTTCCAGGTACACGCCGCGCAGTGAAGCGCGTTGATGATGGTTGATTGTGGCTGTTGCAATGTGGTTGCTGATAACACTCAGATCGATGTTGTTCATCGCATGCCGCGCCACGAACCCATCAAAGCGTATCCCAGGAAATTCGTCAACGTCGGTTGCGTTCTGGAAATTGCCAAGTTTCGTATATCGCCCCGCGCCCTTCAGGGAGGACAGTACAACAGTAGGATCAATACAGACCGGGTTAAAATCACCACTTACTTCCACGTCGGAAATTGTGATTCTAGCGCCCAAGTCCAGGTTAGTGCCGGTAATTTCCAGCTTGCCGTCAACCAGTCTCATCTGCACCGTTTTGAGAACGGCCAACGTCGGCTTACGTGCCGTCGCCTTGCGTGCAATGGTTAAAGCCCTTCTGAGTGATTTTGTCCGAACCGTGATAGTCATGCTGCTTTCTCCGTTTGCTGTTGCCGTGCCTTATTGCCCGACATGCCTTTAGTATAGCGCCCACGTCGGCCAGCGGATCGTTCTCTCATGCTACACTCACAATGAGATGACCACCTGACCGAGCTTGCGGCCCTCGACCATGAACCGGGCCAGCGCCGCATCGTCGCCGCCCCCGGCCTCAATGCTATTATATGGCAAGTCTGAGAACCCCCTATAGGGCCTATAGGAGCCATCGATAGGGCGAGAGAGCAGCACAAGCGCCGACCCGAAATGGCCCTCACCTACCGGCTCGTTCGCAGGTCGCCGGAAACGCAACCTGGCCCGGAAAAGGAGAACCGGACAAATCTCAAGGGCTTCCTGGAACCAGCGCGTCTCTGTTTTACTGTTTGCCAAAAACAAGCCCATGTCAAAGTGACCGGCATCAAACTCGGTCTTCATCTTCTTCCACCAGCGATAGACGGTGTTTCCCCGACCGTATGGCGGATTGCACCACACCCCGTTACCAGTGCCGACAGCCCACGACTGCCCAAGCCCGTCATCGTCCACGCTAAAATACCGCGTGGCCTGAACTGTCTCGTTCGCCTCGGCGCAGCTTGCCGCATCAAGCTCGATGCGTCCACCCAGCACGTATGTAGCAAACTCGACGATGTGCGCGGGTGTATACCATTCCGGCCTGTACCCCTGCGGGTGTGGGTTATAATTTTCCACTACAATCTCCTTCGTGGTTAGGTAAAATAAAAGGGGAGGGGGAGGGTAAAAGTCCGGAGGAACCCCCCCCCCCTCCCTGCGTTGCTAAAAGTCCGGAGGAACCTCCCCCAGCTTCTCTCTTGTGCGCTCCATGTCAGCCAGGTCTATCCATATGGCCGGGAAGTCGCCGTTCTCGCCGCAGGTGTCGCAATACAGAACGTATCCGCTCCACCCCAGCGCCCGACCACATCGCGGACAGGGAACGTCCGTCGTCTCCGGCATCGGTTCGTAGTCATCGAAAGGGGAGCCTCCATAAGCGTCGATTCCCGCCTGTGTATGCCCGTTCATTGAGACCCCCCTCCCAGAAGGGCGATAACACCCGGCATTAGCTCGCCCGGCTTGTCGCCGCGATACTCCCTGCCACCTGTCGCGTGCGCCAGTTCCCGCAGGAACCGCTCGCCGTCTCCACCGGCAGGCCCAATATAGATGGTGTTGACCGGCCCCTTAAATGTGCGTGCAATGCTCATCGCCATCCGCTCGTTGTCCGGCTCTCCGTCCGAAATCACAACGATGTCGTAGAGCGTGTCCAGGTCTCGCACAAATCGCAAGGCCCCCGCCATGTCAGTACCCTTCCCCATCCGCGTCGGCACACCATCAGGGCAAAAGCGAATGGTGTCGGAAAACTCGAACACAGCCACCGCTCCAGGATACAATTCCTGAATCCTTCGCAGTTCGGTCTCCGCAACCTCAAATCGTTCCCTGCCGTCTCGCGAGTCCATGCTTGCCATGCTGCCCGACTGGTCGATAACAACGACAAGTCGTGCGTTGGCGAAGGCCTGCTCCAGCCGGACGCCCCGCTCCGACGCGACCTGCTCCAAACTTCCCTGTGCCGCATCAGCCTTTCGTAAGTAATTCATCGGTTCTCCTTATACCCAACTATAATCTATTGAATCACGAACCCAACGCGAAACCATTCGTTGCCCGGCACGATTGATAATATCCTGCCACTTCAAGATGCGAACGATTCGCATCTTCGGATTTGCCATACCCACAGCCCACTCTCCCTCGACATCCAGATAGCCACAGCGATACCTGTCTGGGACAGACCATACGGTCGTATCCGTCGTCCGGTTGACGGAAGCTGGAGCCTTGCCAATCAGCCGCCGAGCCACGTCGTACCGTCGCCGGTCTTCGTCGCTGGACAACACGCGATAGGCCTCGGTCAATATCCCGAAAATACCCGCCGCATCAGGGTCGCTGCTGACATCGGGATGCCACAGCTTCGCTCCCTTTCGATACCCGCTCTTAATCTCCGCCAACGTCGCCCCCTCCTTCACACCAAGCACTTCGTAATAATTGCTCGCTTGCGACGGGTTGGCTGTAACCCCAAACCACGCCTGTAAGGCGGCCAAGGGCAGGATGTAAACCCAATCCCCCCGCTCATCCATCCCAAAGGCCGTGACCGTTCCATCATTGCGCCGCCGGGCATTGCCGACGTAGTTCATGCGAATCGTCACCGTCTCAACCCTCGCTCTTGATGCCTCGGCTGTGCCCGCCGTTCTGTCCACAAGATAATAGTCGTAATCGCTCAACAACTTGAGAAGGGTGTCCTTGCAAGAAAGACTTACCCTCCACACGCCGTCATGCCTGCCCCACTCCCGAAGGTACGATGGGATACCCAGCTTTAGCCCCGCGATAAACCCCTCGTCATAATCCGAGCGAAGCACCAGAATCCCGTCTTCCACCCACAACTCAGCCGACCTGTTTCCTGCCATATTGCTCTCCGTTTTCCTGATGGGTACGATAACACCCGTCGGTGGGGTTGCGCTTCATGCGCCCCCCTTAGAATCTACTCTAACACACCTTCCACAGCCACGCTGTATGTCTCCAGCAAGCCATCCAAAATCTCCGCACGGAACCACTCGCTAAACGACTTGTAACCATAGACATTCTTAATCAGGTCATCCACGATTCCGGCCTCTCCCACCGCCAGCCGTACCTGTCGGCTGATATACGACGCTGGCCCCTGTCGGTTAACAATCTTCTGCCGGGTTGGGTCAATCGTCACTACTTCAACCCCAACAGCGGTTAAGCCAAGCAAGGCTCGGACAATGTTCAGGCGCTTCACGGATACCGGGCGACTATTCAGCACATCGTATACCGTGCCGGTGCAGATGCCGTTGGTGATAGCCCACTTATAGCGGGACAGCCCACTTTCATCCACCACCGCCTGAAGGCGCTCCCTCGTCTCGTGATAGCAATCCTGATTCATGGTCTATACTCCTCGTCTGCTCCTGTCGATGTGTAATCCCCGGCCCTGTTGCTGGCGGCGCGAAGTTCCTGTGCCGTCGCAATGGCGGCGTATATCTCCGCTTGCCGCAACAGACGCTCGCATACTACGTCGATCGCCTCAACCGGCAGGTCGGTTCGCCCTCTCGTTTCCTCGTAGGCCAGCATAGCCCGTTTCGCTCTTTTCAGCGCGTCCATCATTCGTCACCCCCCGGCCCGTCGTAGAACGAAGACAAGACCAGCACGACCGAGACTACGACACCAATCACCAAAACCACCAATTCACGTTCCATTTTATGTTCTCCTGTCACAGTTTTTTCCACACCCGCATTATAACAAAAGACCCCTCTGTTCAGGGGTCTTTCTCATCAACCGCTCATACTCATCCCGCGTCAATCAGGGGCGGCAAAGAACATCGCGCATTGCGCTGGCCGTCCGTCATCCTCACGTATTAACTCGCCCAGCATCAACAGCGCGGTAGCGGAAGCATCGTTGCCGATGGGCTTACCGGCGTCTACACGATTCGCGGCATCCACCTGGATGTCATTGAAGACAAAGTGCAGCATCATCACCGGGCAAACGTTGTTGATGTCGTTATGGACGCACCGGCTACACCACCGACTCTCGAAGATTTCACCCTCGGTTCCATTTGCAAAGTAAGCCATCATTCTCCTTCTGTATACCTGTGAGTTCTCTCCACGGCATTACCAGCCGTGGGGGATTTGTCAATATATCGGTGCGAGCCTCCACGCGGAACCTCTCCCGCGAGACAAGGCCGACGACGACGATTTTGCCGAACTGCTTTCCAGGCCAGCACAGGACGGCGATGTCGGCGCGGAAGTCCGACATATCAGGCAGTATAAGCAAGTCCCGGCCCCAACCGCTCCGCATCTTCACATCAAACGTCAGGCCACCCCACGACAGGTCTGTACCGCCGTCGCCGCCGGGCAAGATGCTGTCGTTGAACGGGGCGCACAGCCAGCGGCAAACCGCTATCTCGGCCATCGCGCCAAGTACGTGGACATGCTCGTCGCTGTCGGCAACGGCGTGCTTGCGCGTGGAAATGCCGCGCCTTACCTTGTCGGCGTTGCGTGCCGAGCCAACCGCGTGCGCCACAGCCAAATCGTCAGGTGAAAGGGAAAACGCGATCATCTTTTTATTTTCCCCTTACAGCGATTCGCCGTCCGTCCGCGTGCTTCGCGGCATGTTACGATAGACATACAGCCCCGCCAGGGCCAGAGCACCCACGAGGATCGTAAGCAACCATGACAGGAGGTCGCTACGACTCAACACCATCACCAGCATGGCCCCAAACAGGATAAAAGGAACAGCAACAAGTAACCGATAAATTTTCTCTTTCATTTGTTCTCCTTATACACCCGCCCGACCCAACCTCGCAGGGCGTCGAAGCCGGGCCGGGCAATGGAAGTCTCTATTGCGATAGCCCTGTTATGCTGCGGCATATAGCCGGATAGCCGAATTAAACGCCGTCCCACACATTGATCATTGCCAAGTCAGGGTCGACAGCCGAGCCGTC
>ERZ795041.761-NODE-761-length-11316-cov-3.300417_pt1 | contig 11316 bp, 8 predicted proteins | sample MGYA00375125_ERZ795041 | MGnify/ENA primary metagenome ERZ795041 (study PRJEB30170, sample SAMN03074214) | activated sludge metagenome | biome: Common Effluent Treatment Plant; feature: Wastewater; material: Activated sludge; isolation source: activated biomass in a...
CCCGACATCTCTGCGATGCCGCCGCCGTTGTCTGTGATCGGACCGTAGGCGTCGAGTGCGACGATCATGCCCGTCATCGACAGCATGGAGGTCGCGGCGATCGCGATGCCGTACAGATCGGCGACTTCATACGCGCTCCAGATGGCGGCGCACACCGCCAACACCGGCCAGGCGGTCGAGCGCATCGAAACGGCGAGGCCCGCGATCACGTTGGTGCCGTGGCCGGTCTGCGATTCGGTCGCGGTGTAGAACTCGGTGATCCAGATGAGCGCGGCCGTGAGCACCAGACCGATGACTGCGCAGATGAACATGGCCATCGCACGCTCGCCCATGATCGAGTCCGAGACGAAATAGAATGCGATCAGCGCCAGGATGCCGGACACGGCCGTGCCGCGGTACAGCGCATTCATGATCTTGCCGCCTTCGTTCGCTTTGACGAAGAAGGCGCCGATGATCGACGCGACGATCGAGACGGCGCCGAGCACCAGCGGATACAGCACGTAGCGCATATCGAGCCCGCCGTCCGCGGCCGTGAACATGAGCCCGCCGAGCACCATCGTGGCGACGACCGTCACTGCGTAGGTTTCGAACAGGTCGGCCGCCATGCCGGCGCAGTCACCGACGTTGTCGCCGACGTTGTCGGCGATCACGGCGGGGTTGCGCGGATCGTCTTCCGGAATGCCCGCTTCGACCTTGCCGACGAGATCGGCGCCGACGTCGGCGCCCTTGGTGAAAATGCCGCCGCCGAGGCGCGCGAAGATCGAGATCAGCGAGCCGCCGAACGCCAGGCCGATGAGCGCATGCAAGGCGTTCTTGTCCGCGCCGAGCGCGAAGAAATAGCCGGCGACCCCCAGCAGCCCCAATCCAACGACGAGCATGCCGGTGATGGCGCCGCCGCGGAATGCGACGGCGAGCGCTGGGTTCAAGCCGACGCTGGCGGCTTGGGCCGTGCGCACGTTCGCACGCACGGAGACGTTCATACCGATGAAGCCGGCAAGACCGGACAGGATGGCGCCGACGGCGAATCCGCCCGCGGTCGCCCAGTCCAGCGCGAAGCCGAGCACGACGAACAACACGGCGCCGACGACGGCGATCGTCGAATACTGTCGAGTGAGATACGCCTTTGCGCCTGCCTGAATCGCCGCGGCGATTTCCTGCATGCGGGCATTACCCGCGTCTTGCTTATTGATCCATCCGAAAGAGAACACGCCATACAGCACCGCGAGAATACCGGCGCCGATTGCGAGCCAGAGCGCAACATCAGTGGACATGAACTTTCTCCCCCCTGCGGGATGTCTTTATAGGGACGAACTTAGGTAACGGCGTGAAGAAATCTGCAGAAATCTCGATCAAAAAACGCGGCCAAAAAACGCGGCAACTATACCACAAAGGGGCTGTCCGACTTTTTCTTCACCGCTATGTTCTTGAGTGTCGTGTACTGCGGCAGGCCGTCCTTGTACGGCGGGTAGTCCTCGCCGCGAATCAGCGGGTTCAGGTAGCGGCGGGCCTTCGCGGTGATGTGAAAGCCGTCGGGCGTGATGTAGTCGCGCGGCAGCATCTTTTCCTGGTTCGCGACTCGGTCGAGCTTCGCGATGCCGATCTTCCAACGGTAGGGCGTGTCGGAAGTGCGGACGATCGTCGGCATGACCGAATTGTGGCCTGCGAGCGCGAGCTCGACCGCCGCCTTGCCGACGGCATAGGCCTGCTCGGCGTCCACTTTGGAGGCGATGTGGCGGGCGGCGCGCTGCAGATAGTCGGCGACCGCCCAGTGATATTTGTAGTTGAGCTTGGTCTTCACGAGCTGGGCGATCACCGGCGCGACGCCGCCCAATTGCGCATGACCGAAAGCATCGCGCAGGCCCGCATCGGACAGGAATCGGCCTTCCTTGTTCTTGACGCCTTCCGAGACCACGATGGCGCAATAGCCGTATTTCTCGACGGCGTATTTCACGCGCGCGCAGAACGCATCCTCGTCGAACGCGATTTCCGGGAACAGGATGAGATGCGGTGCGTCGCCTTCGCGTTGCGCCGCCAGGCCTCCCGCCGCGGCAATCCAGCCCGCGTGGCGTCCCATGACTTCCATGATGAAGACCTTGGTCGAAGTTTTCGCCATCGAGGCCACGTCGAATCCCGCCTCGCGGATCGACACGGCGACGTACTTGGCGACGGATCCGAAACCGGGGCAGGTGTCCGTGATGGGCAGGTCGTTGTCGACCGTCTTGGGCACGTGGATGGCCTGCAGCGGCAGGCCGAGCCGGTCGGCGAGCTGCGCGACCTTGAGACAGGTGTCCGCCGAATCGCCGCCGCCATTGTAGAAAAAGTAGCCGATGTCGTGCGCCTTGAAGATCTCGATCAGCCGCTCGTACTGCGCCGGATCGTCCTCGAATTTCCTGAGCTTGTAGCGCGCCGATCCGAACGCGCCGGCGGGCGTATGGCGCAGGCCGCGAATCGCCGCGGCCGATTCCTTGCTGGTATCGATCAAATCCTCGGTGAGCGCGCCGACGATGCCGTGGCGCCCTGCATAGACCTTGCCGATCTCGCCTTTGTGCTTGCGACAAGTCTCGATCACGCCGCAGGCGGAGGCGTTGATGACCGCGGTGACTCCTCCGGATTGTGCATAGAAAGCGTTCCGTGGCTTCGTGGCAGGCATTGCAGACCTCGTGAGAGACGAGCGAAGGCGGCGAAGGATAGCGCACCGGCAAAGAGGTCGGCTTTGGCCAGCTCCCCAGCTGACCCAATCGCCCTCCGGCCTGTGAAGTCGCCGCGCTTTTCTGTAGGGTAGCGCCTCTTTTTTCGGCAGATTTGGGTTCGAACGATGCGTATCGTGTTACTGGGAGCACCGGGGTCGGGTAAGGGGACGCAGGCGCAGCGATTGCAGGCGAAACATGGTGTACCGCAGGTGTCCTCCGGCGACCTGTTGCGAGACGCGGTCGCTCGCGGGACGGAATTGGGCCGCCAGGCGAAAGCCATCATGGAGGCCGGCCAACTGGTGTCCGACGAGATCGTTCTGGGCTTGATTCGCGACCGCTTGAGCCGCCCGGATGCCGCGCAGGGATTCATCCTCGATGGCTTCCCGCGCAATATCGATCAAGCGAATGCCCTGGATGCGTTGCTGGCCGAGCTGGGTCAGCCGCTCGATGCAGTGCTGTTGCTCGACGTGCGCAATCAAACTCTGATGCAGCGCCTCGCGGGCCGCCGCGTGTGTCCCAAGTGCGGCGCCGTGTACAACGTGCACACCATGCCAGCAGGCACGACGACCTGCGTGAATGACGGCACCGAGTTGCATCAGCGCCCCGACGACAAGGAAGAGGTGATCGGCAAGCGCCTCGAAGTGTACGAGAATCAGACCCGTCCGCTCGTCGAGCACTACTCACGTCTGGGGCTGTTGCGCGCGGTCGCAGGTGAAGGCGAGCTCGATGATGTGTTCGAGCGCATGGAAGCCGCTGCGCTTGCCAAGCCGGTGTCAGCAGCGAAGGTGAAGGTGCGGCGTGCGAAGGTGGCACCGAAGAAGGCCCCGCGCAAGCCGGTGCCTGCGACACCGAAGAAAGCCGCGAAACCGACCAAGAAGGCCGCACGCACTCGGCTGAAAGCCAAAAAGCAGGCCAAGGCGAAAATGGGGACGAAGTCCAAATCGAAGCAATCGAAAGTCACGCGCGCCAAGGTGAAGCGGACGGCGCGTGTGAAGTCCGTCGCCCGGTCTGCTACTCGGACCACGACCAAGTCCAGCCAGAACAAGTCCGGCAAGAAGACATTCAAGAAAAAGCAGACTGCCAAGCGCCCCGCGAAGCCGCGCGCCAAGAAATAGAAAAGCCCTCTTCTATGAGTGCAAGGCGAGCGCGAGCAGGCGCTCGCCGATGACGTCGCGGCGCCATCCCGAACCGATGCCCTGAGCACGGCCCGAATAGACGAGCTGTTCGATGTCGCGACGCGTTGCGAGCAGCTCGGACGCGATTTTCATGCGCTCGGCCTGCGTGCGAACTTCCGACATCAGTTTCGTCACGCGCGCCACTTGGTCGGGATCGGGCTTACCCGGCGGCTCGTAAGCATCTTCGCCCTTTGCCGCCTGCTGGGCCTGTGCGACCAGGGCAAGCAGCTCGTCCGCGTTTTTGCGCAGGATGCCCGCGGAGACCAGCCGCAGGTTTTGGAGTTGCTCGAGCGATGTCGGCATGCGCTCCGCGATCTCGCGCAATGCGTCGTCGGGGAGAATCCAGCCGCGTGGCCGATTGTGTTTCATCGCTTTCGTTTCGCGCCACGCGGCGAGCGATTTGGCGACGGCGCGTTGTATCGATCCCAAACGGTCGAGCCCCTTCAAGCGCCGCCAGGCCTCCTGAGGATCGGTGCGGAAGATGCTCGGGTCCTCCAGCTTGAGCGTTTCTTCCTGGAGCCATTCGAGCCGTCCCGTGTCGGTCAGTGCGTCGCGGAGTTGCTCATACAGCGGCACCAGATAGCGCACGTCGTCGGCGGCGTAGTCCAATTGCTCCGCGCTCAGCGGCCGCTTCGTCCAATCGGTGCGTGCGTGGCCCTTGGCGAGCGAATGACTCAGACGCTCCGCCACCAGATTCCCATAGCCGATCTGCGAGGAATGACCGAGAAATGCGGCGGCGAGCTGCGTATCGAAAATCGGACCGGGAATCCCTCCACCTTCGGGCAGTTCAATCTCCGTGATGGACGAGCGCGGAGCCTGCGACATCACTTCGAGATCCTGCCGGGCCGCGTGCAGGACTTTCACGCGATGTCGTTGGCCGAGCAGATCCCATAGCGGTTGCAGATCCGTCAGCGCGAGCGGATCGATGAGAGCGATGCCTTCGGCCGTGGCTGCTTGCACGAGGCAGAGGATGGGGTAGTAGGTGCTTTCGCGCATGAATTCCGTATCCAATGCGATGAACTCGGAACGCGCGAGCAAGGCGACGGCCCGCTGCAAATCCTCGGCATTCGATACGTAAAGCACATCGGACATGGAGTGTAGAATCCCAGCTAATTTCAATTCGGCCAATTTCGATTCGCGATTCTATCCGCCATCCGTCATCCGCTATCCGCTTCTTTTCTCATGCACATTCACATCCTCGGCATCTGCGGCACGTTCATGGGCGGAATCGCGGCGCTGGCGCGCTCCTGCGGTCATCGCGTCACCGGCTCGGATCAGAACGTCTATCCGCCGATGTCGGATCAGCTGCAGGCCATGGGCATCGAGCTGATCGAGGGCTACGATCCGGCGCAGCTACGACTCGATCCCGATGTCGTCGTCGTCGGCAATGTGATGAGCCGCGGCAATCCATTGATCGAAGCGCTGCTGGATAGCGGCAAGCCCTATACGTCGGGTCCGGAATGGCTGGCGCGCCACGTGCTCGCCGGGCGCTGGACGCTGGCGGTCGCGGGGACGCACGGCAAGACGACGACGTCGAGCATTCTCGCCTGGATCCTCGAATACGCCGGCCTCGATCCGGGATTCCTGATCGGCGGCGTGCCGGGGAATTTCAATGTCACGGCGCGACTCGGCTCGGGCAGACATTTCGTCGTCGAAGCGGACGAATACGACACCGCGTTTTTCGACAAGCGTGCGAAGTTCGTCCACTACCGCCCGCGCACGGCGATACTCAACAATCTCGAGCACGACCACGCCGACATCTATCCTGACGTCGCCGCGATTCAATGGCAGTTCCATCAATTGCTGCGCATGGTGCCTCGCAACGGCATGGTCGTCGCGAACGCAGCCGCCGCGCATGTGATGGAAGTGATCGACAAGGGGTGCTGGACGCCGGTCGAACGATTCGCCGCAGGTGTGAGTGGCGATACCGCGTGGTACGCGGCCGTCGAACCGGGCGGCGACTACTCGCGCTTTACCATCATGGAAGGCAATGCCGCTATGGGCGAGGTGCAATGGTCGCTGGTCGGGCGTCACAACGCGGAGAATGCGCTGGCCGCCATCCTCGCCGCGCGCCACGCCGGTGTCGACGTCGCCACTTCGATCGCCGCGCTCGAGACATTTGCCGGCGTGCGCCGTCGCATGGAAGTTCGCGGTGTGGTGCGCGGCATCACCGTGTACGACGACTTCGCGCACCACCCCACGGCGATCGAGACGACGATCGATGGGCTGCGCCGCCGAATCGGTAAGGCGCGGCTCATCGCCGTTCTGGAGCCGCGCTCCAATACGATGAAGCTCGGCACGCATCGCGATGCGCTCGCGCACTCATTGAGTCAAGCGGACGAGGTGTGGATGTACCAGGGACCGGGCGTGAATTGGGATGTCGCGGGTGCGGTTGCCAGCCTGGGTGCGCACGCACGCGTGTCTACCGACATCGATGCGCTCGTCGAGGAATTGCATCGAACATCACGGTCCGGCGATCACATACTGTTGATGTCGAACGGCGGGTTCGGCGGCATTCATGCCAAGCTGCTGGCGCGGCTGCGTGGGTAAGGCGAGACACGTGTTCGCGACCATTCCGCTGTTTCCGCTCAACACCGTGCTGTTTCCAGGCGGACCGCTCAAGCTGCGTATTTTCGAGCCGCGCTACGTGGACATGATCGGCCGCTGCATGCGCGAGAGCGCGGTGTTCGGTGTCGCGCTGATCGTCGAAGGTGTCGAAGCGGGCGGGCCGGCGACGACGGCTGCAATAGGCACGGCTGCGCGTATCGTCGATTTCGAGAAGCTGCCCGATGGATTGCTGGGCATTACGGCGGTGGGCGAGCAGAGTTTCCGCGTCGTATCGGTCGCGCGCCAGCCTGACGGTTTGAATGTGGCCGAGGTGGAGTGGCTCGATGCGGAGCCGTCGATTTTGGTGCCGCCGAATTGCGAGCCGTTCGTGAGCTTGCTCCAGCAGGCCCTGCCGGAGCTGGCGCCGCTGTACGACTTTTCGCCCGTGTCGTATGACGACGCTTCATGGGTGGGGTCGAGGTTGGTCGAGCTTCTACCGTTGTCGGCCGCGGATAAACAATTGTGCCTGGAGATGCGCGATCCGCTCGAACGCCTGGAGCATTTGCGTTCGCGGGTGCAGATTACGGAGGAGGTGATCGAGTGATGAGGGGATCAGATCGGGTGATCAAGTGATCGGGTGATCAAGGATGGAACGAGTCACGAATTGTCATTCTCTATCTTTCTCCGAGTTGCGCCGGCATATACCAGCAGCATCAAGGTAATCCAGCCGAGCGCGCCCCAGCAGATGACGCCGTCGAAAGTGCCGACGCTCCAGCCGGCCGGCGTGCCTGCGACGCCCGAGCTCGCGGCGCCCACTGTCTTGATCGTGCAAACCCACGCCGCATGCAACCCGATGCATGCCGCAATTCCCTGCGTGCGAATGCGCACGACCGAGAGCAGCACGCCCACGGCGAACAGGGCGGCGAACGAATCGAACAGCTCGAGGGGCGCGGTGTATTTCTCCAGCAGCTTGCTCAGGACTTCGAAGCCCGTGCTCCATTGCACCGCTTCGCGCGGCAGGTGCAGACGGCCGCCCAGAAAATGCACCGACGCATACAACAAGCTGGGCAGCACGATGGCGAGCGCCGTTCCGGATTCCCGTCGCACGGCGGTGAACAGCGCGCCGCGGAAGAACGTTTCCTCGATCAACGCGACCACCAGGCCCGTCAAGAGCCCGCTCGCAACCAGCGTGGCGAGCTTGCCGGCATTCCAGGAAAATTCCGGCTTGAGCGCGCGCACGTCGAGCCCGAACAGCGTCACGATCAGCGGCAGCATGATCGCCGCCCCGACGAGCAGGCCGATCAGCAACTGGCGAAGGAATTCGCGCTGCGGCGCTCCATAGCCCAGCGCGTCCTTGTTCGCGACATCCCAGCGCTTGAAGATGAAAATCAAACCGATGAAGGCGACGAGCATCGCCACTCGATGCATTACCCGGTGGATCGGCTGATCCGACACGAAGCCAACGAGCCACCACGCCGGATAGGCGAGGGCGGCTGCGGCGATGAGTGCGGCGGCCAGGAACAGAACCATCGAGAGGAATGCGCGCATCGAAAGTTAGAAACGCCGGCTGAAATACAGGCTCACGCCGTAGATGTCGTAGTAGGCGTTGCGGCGATCACTGTCCGGGTCATTCGGCAGCACGTAGTCGCGCGATACCTTCTCGGCGAATCGGCCGTCGAGGTTCAGGTCCCACCCTTCGAGAACATTGCGCCATTGCACGCCCAGGCCGTAGTAAAGACCGTAGGCCGGCGTTGCCAGATCGTAGCGTGATGCGCCCAGGAAGAAGCTGGCGGCAAGCGAGCCCTTGAAGCGATATCGATAGTCGATCATGCGCACCGAGGTGAGCAGCTCGCCCTCGATGTCGTCGAGCTCGATGCGCGCCCCGAAGTCACTGCGGCCTTCGCCGATCCGGCGCACGCCGATGCCGAGGTGGCCGGCCGTTCGCACCGACGTCGTATCGGGCGACGGGTTGGCATATTCATCGACCGCCACCTGCGTTGCGTTCACGCCGACGTCGACGAAGACCTCGGCGTCGCCGGTCTCGAACAATGACGTCGCCGGGGAAATGGAGGAAGAGCCGGTCACGTCCGGCAGCTCGGACCAGCGAACGAATACGCGTCCCTGCGAGAGATCTGCGCCGAATACATCCCGGCCCGTCATGACTTCCGCGCCTGCCACGATATGACCCCATGCACGTGCGTAGCTGATGCTCGCCTCGTGGGCGTCGTGGTAGTCGGGTGGCGAGTAGGAATCGTTGCGCAGCATCCGATAGCGCAACGACATCTGGCCGCCGAACCAGGGCCGCCAGCCCAATCGCACCATGGCGCTGTGACCGATGACATCGTCGCCCTTGATTCGTTGATTGCCGAACCAGTGGCCCGTCACCAGTCCTTTGTTGGTCATCCCGTCGGGATAGATCGGATGAACGTACCAGGCGTTCTGCCACTCCGATGCTTCCAGCGTGAGATCGAGATTTCCGGGTAAGGATGGCCAGCGCGCTCCAACGGAGAGCGCGGCATTACCCAGCAAATGCATCCGGTTGCGAACGGTATCCTCACCGGCGTATTCGACGTACGCGGTGAAGGGGACGCGGCCGGGAATGACCAGGCTGCTGGTGATCGAGGCGACCTGGTTGCCGAACTGGTCATCGTTCACCGAGCTCACGTTGTCGTAGTTGGTCGGATCGAAGAAGGCCTTCAGCAGATCGCGCAGCGAATCGCGCCGACCGCCGCCTCCATATTGCATGACGCGGGAAACGCCGAAGGACCATCCACTGAAGGGTTCGGCCGCAAGATGGAGTCCTGCCAGGTGCGGCTTGCCTTCGGTCACGCCATCGCCGTTCAGGATGTTCGACTGGCTGGATGCTTCGGCGACGAAAAATTCGTACTGCAGCCCGAGGCCGGTCACCGGCCGGTAATTCGAGATCGTGACCGAAGGCATTGTGGGGGCCTCGGTGCTGATCAGAAAGCTGCTGTCCGACATCGGCGACAACCAGTGTTCGCGCCAGCCCACGTCGATCTGCATGTATTCGGTGCCTACGCTCAGCATGCTTCCGGCGGGCGTCGAGTCGCCGCGATGAGATGCTCCGCCAGCCGACAGGATCAGATAGTCGCCGGGCTGCCAGTACGCTCGCGCGGCGGCGTCCCATTCGCTGTCCCATGGCTGACCGCGTCGGTTCGGAATCGGTTGTGTCGAGTCCGCGCCGCTGCCTGCTTCAACGCTCGCGTCGGTGACGCCCCATCCCTGCATGTAGCGGCGCAGGTAGCGTTCCACGCTCTTGCACAGAGCCAGATCGACTTTGCACGCACGCGGCAGCGCCTCCTGGACCGTCGCCGCTGCGATCGGGCGGCGTATTACGGGCTGGCCTGCAAGTGCCAGGACCTGCTCGATCTGTCGCTCGATTTCCGGCGACAGATTCAATGGCAAGTAGGGGCTGACGCCTTTGGCCGCGTGTGCCGGGGCGCCGCAAGTCAGTACCAGCACTATGGCGAGAGTGCGAGTGGTCCTTGGGCCGGCGAATGCCGACCGTTGCGTCTTCGTCATGATTCGTTTCCCAATCGTCGCGAACAATCATCGCCACGTCGATTCGCCGCGCGAGACCCGTGGCGATCTACGAGCTGGCCATCGATTCAATGAGCGCCTGCGATCCGTCCCGCCAGCTGGCGCAGCCATAGCGGTTTCCTGTTGGGTCTTCCGAGGCCGGCCAGACGAGGAAATTCCATTTCGACGAGCCGGCGCCAACGTTCGACGAACGCTGCCGTGCTGAATTCCCGCGCTCTCTGCGCGGCTCGCGCGATCATGGCCCGGTAGCGCTGCCGATGCTCGAGCAGCGCGTCGATGGCCTGCATCGCACCGCTGCTGTCGCGAACCTCGATGTAGTCGAGATCATCCATGCGCATGGCGCGGTACGCGATTTCGGGACCCAGAATCGCCGGTACTCCGGCCAGCCAGGCGTTGTATAGCTTGGTCGCCGGCTTGCGAGGATGCAGCGATGGATCGTCGGGCCGAACCGCGACCACCAGATCGGTCGTCGTGAAATCGTTCCAGCAGATCCGTTCGCTGCTCGTTCGAGTCCGGGCGTAGTCCACCGCGTCGGCATGCCATACGAGCCGCCGGGACGCGACGAATTCCTGCCATGCAGGCGATCGAAAGCTCGGATGCAGATTTCCGCTGTAGCCCTTGAAGGCGATCTGACGCAGCGAATCGCCCCGACCTGCATCACGCGGCAGCAGCCCGGGCTGGGGCCAGAAGGGCATGAAAATCGTGCGATCGCCGCGCAGCTGACTCGGATTCTGCACGATCTCCACATCGGCGAAGGGCGTGCGGCCGACATCCTCGCGAATGGCCACCAGTAGCGCGCGCGGACGAGCGAACTTCTGGGCCGACAGCAGACGGCGGCGATCTTTCGCGCTGAAGATAGCGATGCCGGTCTCAGGAAGGCGTGCGCTCAGAGAAACGGGCAGGCCGCTGGATCGAAGTCGCAGGAACGTCTGCAATACCCAGGCACGCTCACCGGTGATGAACTCACGCCAATGCAGATCCGGGTCGAGCTGGCGCAGCGAGTCGAGATTCGCTTCACCGGCGAGAACGAAGTGTACGTGCATCTGAAACGGAGCCGACTGCGGCGATCACGGGGCGCGCTGACGTTTGTCGGCAATCGCCGTTTCGTAGGCCTGCAGATACTGTCGCGCGATGCTGTCCAGCGAGAACGGCTCGAGATCCTGTCGTTCGTGGGGACGAGGACTACGGCAGTGGTCTTGCAGCAGCGTGGCCAGTGGCGCGGCTTCGCCGGCCGGGAACAGATCGCCGCGATAAATTTCCAGCAGCTCGGCATTGCCCGCGGCCGTCGATGCAATGATCGGTACGCCTGCATCGAGGGCCTCGAGCATCACGTAGGGAAGAGG
>ERZ795041.762-NODE-762-length-11315-cov-2.808348_pt1 | contig 11315 bp, 10 predicted proteins | sample MGYA00375125_ERZ795041 | MGnify/ENA primary metagenome ERZ795041 (study PRJEB30170, sample SAMN03074214) | activated sludge metagenome | biome: Common Effluent Treatment Plant; feature: Wastewater; material: Activated sludge; isolation source: activated biomass in...
ACGCGCCCGGCTTTGCCTCGCAAGAGTTCGAGAGCGTCCGGATTCTTTTTCTGCGGCATCAGGCTCGACCCGCTCGAAACCGCATCGCTCAGCGTGATGAGCCCGAATTCCGTCGAAGCATACAAGATCATATCCTCGGCAAGCCGCGAGAGATGCACCATCAGGAGCGATGCTGCCGAGCAAATATCGACAGTAAAATCACGATCCGAAACCCCGTCAAGACTATTCGCAGTGACCTTGTCGAAACCCAACTCTTTCGCCACCGCGTCGCGGTCGATCGGGAAACCCGTTCCCGCCACTGCACCCGACCCGAGCGGCATCACGTTGAGCCTTTTTCTTGTCTGTTCGAACCGCTCGACGTCGCGTTCGAGCATCTCAAAATACGCAAGGCACCAATGTGCGAAAAGCACGGGCTGCGCACGCTGAAGATGCGTGTACGCCGGGATCACTGCGTCCGGATGCCGTGTCGCGAGCCCGACAAGCGAACACTCACCACGCCTTATCAGCACGACCGCGGCATCAACTTCGTCTCGGCACCAAAGTCGGAATGCTGTCGCCACCTGATCGTTTCGGCTGCGGCCGGTGTGCAGCTTTCTACCGGTGTCACCGATCTTCTCGATAAGCTTTGCCTCGATGAAAGAATGGACATCCTCGGCCTTCGCCGTGCCGAAATAGGCGGCGTGTTCACCCGCTTCATTCAATAAAGCTTTCAGGCCGGTTACGATGCTGCCAGCCTCCTCGGACGTTGAATTCGGCGAACGTTTCGTCCGGCGGAGCCGTAAACCGCCCGCCCCAAAGTTGTTTCTTGTCGTCGGCCATAGAGAATCGAGAGTTTTACGGTATTCTACTTCTTTTGGCAGACATACGGCATTTCCGAGCTGAGAAACTGCAGATTTTTTGTGATGAGAAAAGATATTAAGAAACTCGTTTTGGCGTATTCGGGCGGACTGGACACGTCCGCAATGCTGCTTTGGATCAAGGAAACATACGGCTGTGAGGTCATCTGCTACACGGCGGATGTCGGCCAAGGCGATGAACTCGACGGCCTCGAAGAAAAGGCACTCGCGACGGGAGCGTCAAAGCTCTATGTCGAGGATCTGCGTGAGGAATTCGTAAAGGATTTCGTCTGGACGGCCGTAAAGGCGAACGCTCTCTACGAAGGCACATATCTGCTGGGCACGAGCCTTGCTCGCCCCGTGATCGCAAAGCGCCAGATCGAGATCGCGCAAAAAGAAGGCGCCGCCGCTGTCGCTCACGGCGCGACAGGCAAGGGCAATGACCAAGTGCGCTTCGAGCTCACGTATTACGCGTTAAAGCCCGATATAAAGGTCGTAGCTCCTTGGCGGCATTGGGATTTCAAGGGACGTGCGGACCTGATCGCATACTGCGAAAAACACGGCATTCCTGTTACCGCAACCACACAAAAGCCGTATTCGATGGACCGCAATCTGATGCACGTCTCTTACGAAGGCGGCATCCTCGAGGACCCTTGGGCAGCACCGCCCGAAGACATTTTCCTGATGACGAGTTCGCCAAAAGACGCGCCCGACAGCCCGACAGAGATAACTCTCACTTTCGAGAAGGGTGAACCAGTTGCGATCGACGGTGAAAGATACGGCGCCGTCGATATGCTCGCAAAGCTAAATCATCTCGCAGGCGAGAACGGCATCGGACGCATCGATATCGTCGAAAATCGTTTTGTCGGAATGAAGTCCCGCGGTGTTTACGAAACGCCGGGTGTGACGATCCTGCAGACGGCGCACCGCGCTCTCGAATCCATCACGATGGATCGCGAAGTTATGCGTCTGCGAGACAGTTTGGGGACAAAATTCGCGGAATCCGTCTATTACGGTTTCTGGTTCGCTCCCGAGTTCGAGATTCTCCGCAAAATGATCGACGAGACGCAGGAAACCGTCAACGGTGAAGTCCGTCTCAAGCTTTACAAAGGCAACGTCATCGTCGAAGGCCGCCGTTCGCCCAACTCGCTCTATCGCGAACGCGTCGCCACCTTCGAGGACGACGCCGGCGCCTACGACCAGCAAGACGCCGAAGGGTTTATCAAACTCCAGGCCCTTCGCCTGCGCTTGAGAAACATGGAATAAAGAAGGCGGAAACACGACCTAGGGAGTGTGTTCTTTGACCTCGGATCACCTATTATCGACTTGTACGACGTTGGCAAATATTGACAATATATGCCACCCAACTTAAACTGCTTCTATGGCCACAACGACAATGAACATTTCCTTGCCTGATTCGATGCGTGATTTTGTCGAAACTGCGTTGAATAACGATGGGTACGGTAGTGCGAGCGAGTATGTCCGGGAGCTGATTCGTGCCGATCAAAAGCGCCGCGAACAGCAGCGGTTGGAGAAAACGCTGCTTGAACGGCTTTCTTCAAACGAAGACGAAACCTTCACAATGGATGACGTTCGGGCCGCAGTACGGCGGCGCTTAGAGGCCGGAAAATGATCAAATACGCACTTGGCGTTTTTGACGAACTGACGGAAATAGCCGTATTCCTTGCCCAACACGATGAATCGGTCGCTGGTCGGTTCTTGGACTCGTGCGAAGATTCTTTTGAACAGTTGGAGAAGTTTCCCGAGATCGGTACTCGGCAAAAATTTGACGATCCCAAGCTGAGCGAGATCAGAATGTGGTTGGTCAAAAGCTTTGACAACTACCTCATTTTTTACCTACCGATCGGCGACGGCGTGAGAATATTGCACGTTCTTCACAGTGCCGTTGACTACACTCGTATCATCGATATCGGCGATCTCTCATAATTTCGAGTAGACAACGTGCCTGGGGAATCGCGGCCCTTCCGGTCGATCTCTCCTTCATGCCTGTGGCTATGCTATAATATATGGTTTTTTCTTAGGAGATCGAAATGAACTGTCTAGCGTGCGGAAGCAGCGCGATCATTACCGGAACCGTGTTCGACACGAACGGAGGCTCGCCCGAATTCAAGATCGATGATGTCTCAGTCTGGAAAAGCCTGTTCGGTCTAGGAACGCGTAAGATCCGTGCTTACGGCTGCGTCCACTGCGGCCACCTCCAACTCGCCGTCGATTTCACCGAGAAGGACCTGCAAAAGTATCAACAGTTCGAAGGCGAACAACCCGGCGTGCTCGAGCGAATAAACCAAGGCGAATTGTAAAGATACCTAGACGTTGGAATCGGCAGGGATGACCGGCAATCGGCTTTGACAGCTGCGAATCATCTTTTGTGTTCGGATCGCTGGCGAAGTAAGGATCTTGAAAGTTCTTAAAAAATGAGCCTCTAAAGTAAGCCTGCGTGCTCAATAAAAAGGCCACGAATGCACGAATTAGACGAGCATTTTTATTCGTGCATTCGTGGCTAGTTTTTGCCGAGCTTACCGCCAGCTAGGAAACAAATCCCTTGAATTTTGCGGCATTGGCGGCGTAGCCCGGGAAGATCTTTGTGAGATCTTTCGCTCCGAGGTGTTTTGAGGCCGCTTCGCCAAAGACATCGCGAAAGTCTGTCGTTACGGCGAGGTCGCGGCCTTCATAAAGCTGGTCGTTCTTCATACCTTTCCAATCGCCGTAAACTTTGCCGCCGCGAACCGAATTGCCGATCGCGAACATCGTGTTGCCGTGGCCGTGGTCAGTTCCGCGACTGCCGTTCTCGCGGGCCGTGCGGCCGAATTCGCTCATCGTGAGCACAAGCACGTCATCCATTTGCTTGCCGAGATCGGTCGCAAACGCCGCGATCGAGAGAGCGAATGTACGCAGGAAATTAGCGAGTTGTCCGCGTGCTCCGCCTTCGTTCAAGTGCGTATCCCAACGAATGTCGTTTCCCGTATCGGTGAACGCAACCTCGAGACCGACGCCTGCTTTTACTAGCTGAGCGATCTGCTTGAGCGAGCGTCCAAGGTCGGTGTTCGGATAGACGGCACCATTCGCGGGCTGATATTTTTGCGGATTCGCACGCTTCAAAAAATCCATCGCGTCGAACGTCTCTTTGCCTGTTTTGTTGAGCGTGTCTTTTACATTCTGGTCGTAAATACCTTCAAAACCGCCCTTGAGATCGGTCGTGTAAAGCCCGGCCTGAATGGTGAAATCCGAGAGGTTCGCCATTGCGACCGACGGCGCTTTGCCGTATAGCGAACGCGGTAAAGTTTGCGTCATCGAGACGGCACGGAAAGGTGACGCGTCCTTCTCCTGTGCGGCTTGAAGCACGCGGTTGAGCCAGCCGTCGGGCGTGGATTTGCGGCCGGGCGTGCCCGATTCCATATAATCCTGCGCGTCGAAATGCGAACGCGTATTGTCGGGCGAACCAACGCTCGTAATGGCCGCGAGTTGTCCGCTCTTGTAGAACGGCGCAAGCGGTGCAAGGCTCGGGTGCAGGCCGAAATGGCCGTCGAGATCGACCGCTCCATCCGTCTTGCCCGGCGCCGGGATGGCGATCGTCGGACGAAGGTCGTAATATTCCGAGTCGCCGTAGGGCACGAGCATATTCAGCCCGTCAACCGCCCCGCGTTGGAAGATAGTAACGAGGACTTTGCGGCCTTTCATACCGCCTTTCGCCTGAGCCGCCGCGAACTGATGTAGGAAATTCGGAGCCGCGGCCATCAGACCGAAGCTCGCCAAACCAAACCCGCTCGCCTTCAAAAAATAACGTCTGTCCATACAAAACCTCACCAACCGAGAAGTTAGACGCTCTTAGCGGGGAAAAAGTCTGTAAGTCTGGCGGCTTCGTGAAGAATTACAGGGAGGCTCATGCGATCTTGCGTAAACGTTCACGCACATCGTCCCAAGACAGCGCTTTGTCAGGATGTTCGCGGAGATCGGCAAGGCGCCGATCGATCTCGCTCCTCTGCTCCTGACCCAAACTGAAGCCGTCTGAACCCGACACAATGCTGTCATAGAGGTCATCCGCGAGCTTTCTCCGCTCGGGAATCGGGAGGCTTAGAGCCTGTTCGAGTATTGTATTCATAACGGCTTCAGAATATATTATCCGTAACCGTGAAGTAAAGGCTTTCGTCGCTTACAGGTCGATCCTCAAAGCGCAAGTCAGCCACGAACTCACGAATGGATCTTTCGCATTCGTGCATCCGTGGCTAGTGCCCTAACGGATGATGATCTCATCGACGAAGATGTATGCGTCGTAGCCTGCGCCGGGATGCCAGGCGGGAATCTTGCCTAAATTCTTCGCGTGGACGCGGACGTATCGGGCTGTGACGGGCGTGATCTTCTTTACGTAATCGCGTGCGGTCGGCGTCATATCCTCTGGCGAGAGATCGGTTGCGATGTCGGCAACCTTGCGGAAATTCACACCATCGTCTGAGACTTCGAACTCTATTTTGGTAGGCATCCAGATCCACGAGCGTGCAACCTGCAGGAATCCGCCGCCGAGTTCGCTGAGCCTTGTCGGACGCTGCAGGTCGATCGTCGCTTCGAAATCCTGCCCTTGATAGCCCTGCCACTCGCCGCTCGCAAAGTTCACCGTCCCGCGAATGCCGTCGATCAGGCCTTCGTCACCGCCGCCGTCGTACTGCCGGCTGTATTTCGATGCGATCGAGACCGTCCAGTCGTACGGTTTCTCTACAAACTCAGCCTCTACCTCTTTGCTCGTTGTCTCGCCCTTTTTTGCGTAGGCGGTAATGGTCGAGGTGGCTGTGATCGTGATCGGTTTTGTATATCGAACTTCGGGCGTGGAAGAGCCGTCGTCGCTGGTAATGGAATAGAAGATCTCTGCCTTTGGATCGATGCTGTGCAATGCTATCACTGCCGTTTTCTCGAACGTCCTTGGTCCGTCGAAGTAGGGTACGGCGACAAAATTGTCCTCGATCTTGGTGCTCGAAAATTCCGTGAACCAATCCTTTACCGGTACGGCCGACATCTCGAATTCGAGCGTGCCTCCGGCGGCTATATCATCGTGCGTGATGAACGTTTTGCGATACGGCTTGCCGTTGAGTTTGACCGAACGGACATAGATGTTCTGCGGCGAAACATTCGGCGCCCGAACGGTGAATATCTTGCCGTTCTCGAGGCGATACTTCATTTCCCTGAAGAGCGGCGTTCCAAGATCGTATTTTGCATTGCCGGGAGCCGTCGGGTAAAACCCGCTTGCGCTCAGGATGTACCACGCGGACATCTGCCCGCAGTCTTCGTTGCCGATCAGGCCGTCGGGCGTCGGCTTGTAAAATTCGTCGAGGATCTGACGCACATACTTCTGCGTTTTCCACGGCTCACCTGCGTAATCGTATAGGTACGCGATGTGGTGCGAAGGCTCGTTGCCGTGGGCGTATTGGCCGATGAGGCCCGTAATGTCGGGCTGGACGCGGCCTGTGAGTTTGTCGGTCGTCGTGAAAAGCTCGTCGAGTTTTGCGGCGAACTTCGTCCGCCCGCCCATCAACGCATCGAGCCGATCAACATCCTGCGGAACAAAGAATGTATAGACCCAGCTGTTGCCTTCCGTAAAGTGGAACGTGACTTCGTTCGGCGAAAATGGTGAGACGAACCCGCCATTCTTTTTCGGCCGCATAAAGCCCGTCGCGGGATCGAAGAGGTTTTCGAAGTAGCGCGCACGAGAGCCGTATGACTTTATATCACCCTCTTTTCCCCAAATGTACTTATCATCCCATCCGGTACTAAAATTACCGTGACGTTTCATCTCGGTTCGATGTCGCTCCAATAGCAGTTCAGCCATCTGTGCGATGCACCAATCATCGTATGCGTACTCCAGCGTTTTGGAGACCGATTCGTTCTCGTCTTCCATCGAAATATAACCGCGCTTCTTGTATGCGGCGAGGCCGAAGTGGTCGAGCTCGGCGGAGTGTTTCGCCGCTTCGTAAGCTTTCTCGTAATCGAAGCCTTTAATGCCCTTTGCCATCGCGTCGGCGATCACCGGAACGGCATGATAGCCGATCATCGTGTCGGTTTCTTCGCCCCAGAGTTCCCAGACAGGCAGCCGTCCGCCTTGCTCGTAGATGCGTATGAACGTGTTGATGAAATCGACCGTGCGCTTCTCGTCAATGATCGTATAAAGCGGATGCGCCGCCCGAAACGTGTCCCAGAGCGAGAATACAGTGTATTGAGAAGAGCCATCACCGCCGAGACGCCGAGACGCCGAGAATTTTGTATTGGTTTCTCTCAGCGTCTTTGCGTCTCTGCGGTTCACATATCCGGGCAGTTGATGAATTTTGCCGTCGTGGCTGCGATACTTGCCGTCAACGTCGTTGAAGACATTCGGCTGGATCGCGGTGTGATAGAGAGCCGTGTAGAAGTTCGTCGTCTGCTCAGGCGTGCCGCCCGAAACCTCAATCTTCGAAAGTTCCTTGTTCCATGCCGCCCTTGCATCCGCTCGCACCTTGTCAAAATCCCAGCCGGGAAGTTCGGCTGCGAGGTTCTTACGCGCACCTTCGATGGAGACGTACGAGATGGCGACCTTCACCAAAACTTGGTCTTTTGCACGAAGATTAAACTTCAAATCTACCGAAAGGTTGTTTCCTTTTAGCTGATTGCCTACGAATGGATCCGAGGAACTAAAATCGTTAAGCGGTTTTGAAAACGCAACAACGAAATAGACCGTCTGATTCTTAGCCCAAGATGTAGATCGCCGGTAGCCCTCAACTCGTCGAGTACCTACCATTCGCAGTTCTGAGTCAAGTACTTTGTCTCGCCAACCTAGATCCAGGACTATTCGGTATTGTTGGTTCTTCGGAAACGTGTATCTGTGAAGTCCTACGCGGGCCGTCGTAGTTAATTCAGCACGAATTCCGTCGTCGTCGAGATTGACAGAGTAATAGCCAGGTTCTGCTTTTTCGTTTGAATGCGAATACGTTGAGCGATAATTCTCCAAGTCAACGTCACCGACCGTTGGCATCAGCAAAATGTCACAGCCGTCGGGAATGCCTGTGCCCGAGAGGTGCGTCATCGAGAAGCCGTAGATGATGTCGTCGGAGTAGTGATAGCCGGAAGAGCCGTCCCAGTTGTCGGTGCGTGTGTCGGGTGAGAGCTGTACCATTCCGAACGGGACGGTCGCCCCGGGAAACGTATGCCCGTGTCCGCCGGTGCCGATGAACGGATTTACGTAGCGGGTGTAATCACGCGTCTGAGCGTTGACGGTGAGCAGAGAGCAGAAGGCGGTGAGCAGAACAAAAACGCCGAGACGGAAGGAAGCGGAGATGAAAGGTTTACTTTTCATAGATTTGCCCAAGATAGTGTTGCCCACGAAACACACGAAAAAAACGAAAAAGAAAAATGGCACGCGAATAACGCGAATGAACGCGAATTGTTAGAGACCAGCTTCACTCGCATTATGGGTTGCCCTCGAATAACACCTGCCTGAATCCTATTCGCGAAAGTTCGCGCTATTTGCGTGCAAAAATTACCGCCTTGAATACGATCTGCTTGTAATCATCGCGTTCATAAAGGACGCCGATGGTCTTGCTGTCGAGCAGCACGATGTCCGAGTATGCGGTATCGTCCCGTCCTTTTGGATCACTCGCACCTTCGACGAGGAAGCTCTTCTTCCACGTCTTGCCATTGTCGTTGCTGATCCGAAGCGTCAGGTTGTTGCGATCATTTTGATCGGCGTCATTCGCAAATGCGAGGGCCTTGCCTTTTATCTGCAAAAGGCTACCCTGGCAGACGGGATCGGGCAGGCTCTTGTCAAAGCCGACATCGGTCCAGGTCGCACCGCCGTCGCTGCTGCGTGCCGTGATGCGATATTTGTGATCGCCACGCTGGTTGCGGGCGTTCAATAGAATATCGCCGTTTGAAGTTTCCGCAGCGGTCGCCTCATTGCTCCCCGCGATGCCGATGTCGCCCGCGATGTGGAACGTCTTGCCGTGATCATCGGAGTAAAAACCGGCGGCCATATAGTCCGTAAAATCCCGCTGCGGTTCGCCCTTAGAATAGTTAACGGGAACGAATATGCGGCCGCGATATTTACCTTTCGCGAGCTGGATCGCGTGGCCGGGAGTGTTTGCGTATGCACGCCAGTCGCTGCGTTTCACCTGCGAGGTGATGTTCACTGCCTCAGACCACGTTCGGCCTTCGTCGATCGACGTTTTGTACCACACCTCGCGGGTGCCTTTGCCTTCGCGAACTTCCCGCTCCGTTTTATCGCCCGTGTTGTAAAAGAGGAAGATCCGGCCTTTGGGATAACGCGGATCGAGCGTATCGACGACCGGAGCGGAATTGGACGATGTCGTTATCGCCGAAATCACCCGAGCCCTTGCGTCTTGCTTCGGCAAAGGCGAGCAGCTTTCCTGACCTCAGCTTTATGATCGCCGGTATTCGATAACTCGCCGCCCCTTCCTTGCCGCTCTCAAAAACAACCGTCTCCTGAGCGGCGGCGAATGCCGTCAACAGGACCGTGAGAAGGAAACTGACGCAGAACTTTGCCATACATTCCCTTTAGAGGTGGTTCAGTTGCCGAAAAGGACCTTCGGGCTCGCGCTTACGGTGCGATTCCCTTTGTTCTCAAGGTCGAGAATGACGATGGAATTTCTGCCTTTCTTGAGCCAGCCGACGGGCAGATAGAGCGACTGCTGCGGGCCGATGCTCCAAAATCTTCCCAAATGATGGCCGTTCACCCAGACGTGCCCTTTGCCCCAACTTCGCATATCGAGGAACGTATCACCGACCTCTTTCAGCATGAACGACCCGCGAAAGAACTCGGCATTCGGCACTTCTTTCTTTGTGAACTTCAAGAGTGAAAGGTTATCGAACGGCAGAGAGACGATCTCCCAGTCTTTCAACTCCGTGTTGTTGAGCGAAACCTTTTCCGTGATGCCTTTGCGGTCGAAAATGAAGTCGTTACCGTAATTCAGACGTCCCATATTCTCGACCAGAACTTCGAGTACGTCGCCCTTTTTCGCGTCGATAACGAGCGATTGTTCTTTATGTCCGCGGTCGAGTTTTCCGACGAATTTGTGGTTCAGAAAGACGTGCGAATAATCGTGCTGCTCTTTGAAATCAAGCGTGCCTTTCGCGTCCGCGGCGAACCGATGTCGATAAAGCACAAAGCCGTAGTTCTGCCCGAGATCTTCCATCGGAAGGACGTTCTTGGACAGACGAGTTTTGCCTAGGAGTTTGGCCGCAGTGAACAAATCGGCGGTTTCCTTCAGTTCGAAAGCCGGTATGTCGATGAACTTCGGTTCGTCCTTGATCTCAGGAAACGTTTCGTTTGGAAAATACTTTTTGATCACGTCGCGAAGGACGCGATATTTTTCGGTCGGCCGTCCTGCGGCATCGAGGACACCGTCGTAATCGTAATCCGACGTGTCGGGCTGGTACGGAACGGTGTTCGAATAGTTCGCCCCGGCCATATAGCCGAGCGACCACCCGCCGTGACACATATAAAAGTTGAACGAGATGCCGATGGCGAGCATGTAGTCGATGCCCTTTGCGACGGACTCGGTATCGACGGTGTGATGTTTTTCACCCCAGTGATCGAACCAGCCCGTGTAATATTCGCCGACCATGCGCGGAATGCCGGTGCGGAATTTCGCAAGCGTCTCGAATTGTTTCGCAGGGTCTTGTCCCCAGCCAAAGTTGATGACGGGAAGCACGTCCGGCAATGTGCCGCCCTTCAGCATCTGATCGCTTGGCCCGTCCGAGGTGAAGAATGGAACGGTAAATCCCGCATCGATTAGGCTCTTTTTGACTGCATTTAGATATTCCTTGTCGCTGCCGAACGAACCGTATTCATTCTCGACCTGAGCCATTATTATGTTGCCGCCATTCTGAAGTTGGAGCGGAGCAAGCTGCCTGCCGACCTCTCTCATATACCGGTCGGCGGCGGCAAGAAACGCGGGGTCGTTCGCACGGATCTTCATATTCCGATCACGAAGCAGCCATGCGGGAAGTCCGCCGAAGTCCCACTCGGTGCAGACGTACGGGCCGGGGCGAATGATCAGCCAAAGCCCTTCTTCCTGTGCAAGCTTTGCAAAGCGTGCTATGTCCTTGTTGCCCGCAAAATCGAATTTGCCGGGCTGCGGCTCGTGCTCATTCCAAAAGATGTATGTCGTGATCGTGTTTAGGCCCATCGCTTTGGCCTTGCGGAAACGATCGCGCCAATGTTCGGGCGGAATACGCGGATAATGCATCTCGCCGGAGCGAATGATGAAAGGCTTTCCGTCAAGTACAAAATGCTCACCTTCGATCGTGAACGAATGCTTTTGTGCGGACACGATCGAACAGCAAAATAGAACGAGCGCAAGCAGCAATAGCTTTCTCATACCATATTCTCGCGTTTCTTTTGCCAACCGCCGCGTGTGAAATCCGGGATCTTGACGTGCATCGATCCGCGTGTGACGGAAAGCGCGCTCAAGGGGAAAGGTG
>ERZ795041.763-NODE-763-length-11303-cov-5.317745_pt1 | contig 11303 bp, 9 predicted proteins | sample MGYA00375125_ERZ795041 | MGnify/ENA primary metagenome ERZ795041 (study PRJEB30170, sample SAMN03074214) | activated sludge metagenome | biome: Common Effluent Treatment Plant; feature: Wastewater; material: Activated sludge; isolation source: activated biomass in a...
TAGTTCCGCGATAGCTTCCTGAGGCAAAGCGATCCGGATGCTCGTTTTTTCCCGTGTTGGTGGGACTTCTGAGAAGTGCATTGACTAATCCGTGATACTAAATTTGTACGGGACTATCCTGTCTCACACGATAAACCAGACATAGTGTCCATTTCATTCTGCAATCAGGGTTCGATGTCCAGTTGTTTTTGCAGGCGTGGCAATAGCTCGCCAAGGTGATGAGCCAGATGTTCCAGGGCAATAACCAGTTCGGTCGTGGTATCCTGGGCGTGAGTCGTATCCCTTTCACGCGCGTCCGCGCGCAAGACGGTCAGCAATTCCAGAACGTTCTCCGCCTCTTCTTCGAACTCACCGACGTGCATGGCCATCAAATCGGCGTCTTCATCAAAGCCGAGGACTGTCATAATAGCCGGCCAGGTTGTTTCGGTTGCGGTTTTCATCTTGTTCTTCCTCGTCGACGTCTTGCAGCTAAACGAGCTTCTAACCTTTCCATTCGTTCGGTAAAAGCCTCGATCTCCTGCTCCCAATGGCGGATCAATTCTCCATTTGGATTGGGCCTGGCTTCTTCGACATTGATTTTCCCATAGTGAAGGTCAATCTGATTGCGTAGCCCTTGAATTGCGAGACGAATCTGTCTATTGCCCATAATCCAATTAGGGTCGATTATACCATACCGTGGAAGGGGGGATACCTTGGAACCCTTCGTTCGATTACGCCTTCCCCAACACGGCCGCCAGCAACGCCATGCGAATGTACATCCCGTTCTTCACCTGGCGGAAGTAGGCGGCGCGGGGGTCGCTGTCCAGCGCGGGGCTGATCTCGCCCACGCGCGGCAGGGGGTGCATGATGACCATCTTCTGCTTGGCCTGCTCCATCAGTTCCGGCGTCAGGATGTAGTTGTCCTTGACCTCGTTGTACTGCTCCATGTCGCTGAAACGCTCCTTCTGGACGCGGGTGACGTAGAGCACGTCGGCGTTCTCGATGACGTCGGCCACGTCGTGGGTCTCGCGCACGTTGAGGCCGCGGTCGCGCACCTCGTTCATGATCTTCAGCGGCATGCGCAGAATCTCCGGCGAGACGAAGCGCAGGCTGACGTCGAAGTGGAGCAGCAGCTTGGTGAGGCTGTGGACGGTGCGGCCGTAGCGCAGGTCGCCGACCATGGCGATCTTCAGCCCGTCGATGCGCCCCATCTCATGCCGGATGGTGAACAGGTCGAGCAGGGCCTGGGTGGGGTGTTCGCCGGGACCGTCGCCGGCGTTGATGACCGGGATGCCGGCCGCGTTGGCCGCCAGCTGGGCCGAGCCGATCTCCGGGTGGCGCAGCACGATGACGTCGGAGTATTGCTCCAGCGTGCGGATGGTGTCGGCCAGCGTCTCGCCCTTGCTGACGGAGCTGAACTGCACGCCCTGGGTGATGGGGATGACGCTGCCGCCCAGCCGCTCCATGGCGGAGATGAACGACGCGCTGGTTCGGGTGCTCGGCTCATAGAACAGGCAGGCCAGCACCTGCCCGCGCAGCAGGTCGACGCCGTTGACGCGGCCGACCATCTCGCGCATCTCCTCGGCACGGGCGAAGATATAGGCCAGCTTCTCGCGGTCAAACTGATCGACCGACAGAATGTCCCAGCCGGTCATGCCGTTGGCGACGCGGCCGTTGCCGTTGCGTTTCGCTTCGATATCGGCCAGATTAAATAACGGTTTCAAATTGACTGTTTCCATTATGTTTCGCCTCTTCTGTGCAATTAAACTGCGGTCTCCAATAAATCCTTCAATTTGCGAATGACATCCGGGTCACCAAATAACCAATCCCGACCCCGGCAACGCCAGCACCTCTCCGTCCTCAACGGCCGTCCGGCCGCGCAGGACGACGCGCCGCACGCGGCCCCCGGCCCGCAAGCCTTCGAAGGCTGTCCAGCCGACCTTTGTTTGCCAGCCCCCGGCCGGGATCGTCCAGGAGGTCATGTCCACCTCGACCCAGGTGTCCGGCTGCGACGGCAAGCCGAAGATGCGGCGCGGGTTGTCGTGCATGAGCGCCGTCAGCCGCTCGACGGTCAGGCGGCCATCGGCGACGGCCGCGAGCATCAGCGGCAGGCTCGTCTCCAGCCCGGGGATGCCCGGCGGCGGGTTGGCCGAGCGCTTCTCGTCGAGGGTGTGGGGGGCGTGGTCGGTGGCGATGCAGTCGATGGTGTTGTCCAAATGATCCCACAGGGCGGCCACGTCGTTGGCCGTTCCCAGCACCGGCCGCATGTCACCCAGCGGACCCAGTCGCGCCGCGTCGGTGACGCTCAGGAACAGGTGATGGGGCGACACCTCGCAAGTCACCGGCAGGCCGCGCATTTTGGCGTCGGCGATCAGCTCGATCTCCTCGCGGCGGCTGACGTGGACGATGTGGATCGGCCGGTCGTAGGTGGCGGCCAGGCCGATGGCCACGGCCACGCTCTGCTTCTCGGCGTGCAGGGCGATCATCTTCTCGCGCGGCCAGCGCCGGAAACATTCGACCAGCGTCGGCAAGTCGTCGACGCGCAGCTTGCCGAAGGTGTCGTTCAGGTAGATTTTGAGGGCGACGGCGCGCGACGCCAGCTGGGGGAGCAGGGCGATATCTTCGGCCGACGCCCCCGCATAGAGGCCCACGTCACAGCGGGCATCGCGCCGGGCGACATCCAGCGCCGCCTCCAGCGCCTCGGGCGTAGTAAGCGGCGGGTTGGTGTTGGGCATGGCCAGGACCATCGTGACGCCGCCGGCCAGCGCCGCGGCCGTGCCGGTGGCGAAATCTTCCTTGTGCTCGCCGCCGGGCACGCGCAGGTGGGTATGGACGTCGATGAGGCCGGGCAAAATCAGATCAGGCATGGTGACACGCTACGATTGCCGGGTTGCAGGCAAAAAAAAGCCTGATCCTCTTGGATCAGGCTGGTATTGGTAAACAGGATGGATGGCCGGGCGGGCTGCTTATCCGCCCGGTGGTTGTGTTCGGCCGCTCGCGCCGCCGCCAGTATGTCGATTCGATTGCACACTGGAAAATTAGTTTAGCATGTTGGGTGGAGCGTGGCAAATTATTCGGTAATTTAATATGGTATGCAAGCCCGGATTAAGGTACAACATAACCATACTCATCAACGGGAGGCGCACCATGAGCAAGAAAGGCAGAAAGAACGACAAAGCGGAAGCGGTCGAACCGATGGCCGACGATTTTGTCGAATCGGACCGGGTTGAAGAAAGTGTCGTGGACGACGTGGTGGATGCGCCGCCCGGCTATCTGACCAAAAAGGGCAAGCTGAAGGAAGACTTCTATCTGGAGCGGCTGGTGAGGTTGCAGGAAGAGCTGACCAAGCTCCAGTACTGGGTGAAGGAGAAAGGGCTGCGGGTGGCCATCGTCTTTGAGGGGCGCGACGCGGCCGGCAAGGGCGGCGTCATCAAGCGCATCGTGGAGCGCACCAACCCGCGCATAATCCACGTCACCGCCCTGGGCATCCCCAACAACCGCGAGAAAGGCCAATGGTATTTCCAGCGCTGGGTGGCCCAGTTGCCCGCGGCGGGGGAGATCGTCCTCTTTGATCGCAGCTGGTACACGCGGGCCATCACCGAATACGTCCACGACTTCTGCACCGAGGAGGAGTATCGCGAGTTTCTGGCTTCCTGCCCGCAGTTCGAGCGGATGCTCCTGCGTTCGGGCATGATCCTGCTCAAGTACTGGTTCTCGGTCAGCGACGAGGAGCAGGAGCGGCGATTCCAGTTGCGGGCGTCAGACATCAAGCGACGCTGGAAGCTCAGCCCCATGGACATCAAGTCGCGCGACATGTGGGTGGAGTATTCGCAAGCCAAGGATCGGATGTTCGACTTCACCGACACCAAGCAGTCGCCGTGGTTTGTGGTCAATGCCGACGACAAGCGGCGGGCGCGACTCAACTGCATCAGCCATATCCTGTCGCAGATCCCGTATGAGGATATCCTGCCGCCGCCCATCGTCTTGCCGCCGCGCAAGGAGTCCAGCGGCTACATTCGGCCGCCCATCGACCAGCAGACGTTTGTGCCCGATTTGTTTAAGTGAACCTGCCGGGCTTAATCTGACCGGATAATGGTCTGCCCCGCGAGTGGATTAAGGTTTTCATAAACCGGGACTCATCGCGGCCTAAAGCAGCTATGCTATAAGTCTTGATTATCAAGGTGATATTTTCGCGCGAGGGCCGGGGTCGGATGGCGGGCTTGCCTCGACAAGAACGGGCATCGCGCATAGGGAATCAACGGACAGGAAACAGATTTTGATGGAACAACCGACAACGCAACCGGCATCCCGGCGCGCCCCAGTTCTCCTGGTTGGCGCGCTTTTATTGATCACGGCCATCGTATTCTTCGCCGGCGGCCTGGCTTTCGACCGCATCGCCTTGCGCGGGCTTAGTCTTTTTCGTGGCGGAGGCAGCGAGGGCGGGCTGGACACGGCCTTGCTGGAGGAGGCGCGGGAGATCATCCAGCAACATTTCGTCATCCAGGAGCTGGCCACCGACGAGAACCTGCAAACCGGCGCGTTGGCCGGCATGGTCGATATTCTGGGCGACACCGGCCACAGCCGCTTCATGACCCCGGCGATGGTGGAGGAGCAGCACAACTACACCGCCGGCGAGTTCGAGGGTATCGGGGCCTATGTCGAGATGCGTGACGGCCTGGTTACGGTCGTTTCGCCCATCGACAACTCGCCCGCGCAGGCGGCGGGCGTCCAGCCCGGTTATATCGTGATGGAAGTCAACGGCGAAGACATGACCAACGGCATGACGCTGCAGGATGTCGTCGATCGCATCGTCGGCCCGGCCGGCACCGAGGTGACCATTAAATTCTTCGACCCGGAGACCAGCGAAGAGGTGGTGCTGACCATCAAGCGCGCCCGCATTGAGCTGGAGAACGTCACCTCGACCATGCTGCCGGGCACATCGCTGACTTTCATCCGTATCGCCGGCTTCAGTCGCGACGTCGGCAAGGATTTGGCGGCGGCCATCGACACAGCCGAGGCGCAAGGGGCGACGGGCATTATCCTTGATTTGCGCAATGATCCCGGCGGCCTGCTGGACGAAGCCATCGCCGTCGCCGGTCAATTCCTGCCGCCCGACAGCGTCGTCGTCTTGCGCCAGGACGCTCAGGAAAATATCCGCGAGGAGAGAACCAGCGGCAAGGATGAGTCCACGGCCCTGCCGCTGGTGGTGCTCATCAATCAGGGCAGCGCCAGCGCCAGCGAGATCGTCTCCGGCGCGCTGCAGGATCACCAGCGGGCCACGCTGGTGGGCGAGACGACCTTCGGCACGGGCACAGTGCTCAACGAGTTTCCGCTGTCCGACGGCTCGGCCATTTTGCTGGCCACGGAGCAGTGGCTGACGCCCGACGGCCGCGTCATCTGGCGCGAGGGGATCGTGCCCGACGAACTCGTCGAACTGACGGGGCCGGTGCGGCTGGTGGTGCCCGCCACGGCCGATGATTTGACCGCCGAGGAGCTGGCCGCCAGCGAGGACGCGCAACTGCTGCGAGCTATCGAACTGCTGGAGGGCCGGTGACGGAGGCGACCTCCGTCCCTTATTTCGGGTCGGGCGGGAAGCCGTTCATTTCGTCGTGGTGATCGATGCCCGGCACGTTGCGTAACAGCAGCAGGAAGAGGAGCAGAAAAGCGGCGACGACGGCCATGATGTAGAGGCCGAACCCCACGGCCATGCCCACGGCGGCCGTCGCCCAAAGGGTGGCCGCCGTCGTCAGACCGCTGATATGCCCCTGGCTCTGCAGGATGACCCCCGCGCCCAGGAAGCCGATGCCGGTGACGACCTGCGCGGCGATACGTGTCGTCTCGCGTCCCTCCGGCACGACGTGGTAGGAGATGATGGAGAACAGGCACGACCCCAGGGCCACCGCGGCGAAGGTGCGCAATCCTGCCGCGCGCCGCCGCCGCTCGCGCTCATAGCCGACCATCGTCCCCAAAAACGTCGCCAACAACAACCGCCCCGCAAAAGTCAATTCCATTGTCAGGTCCATGAGCGCCTCCAATCGAAACAGTCAATCTGTTCGCGGCCGTCGCGACTTATATTATGTCAAGCCATCCCGGCAGCGAATCCAGCATGCGATCCATGACCTCCGCCGTGCGCGCGATGAACAACTGCGGACGGCCGTAAGCCTCTCCATCCTTGTAGGTCACCAGGTCGGTGACGGCCCGCAGGATGAGGCAACGTGTGCCGTTGCGGGCGGCCACGTGGGCGATGGCCCCGCTCTCCCAGTCGGCGGCGATGGCCCCATAGGTGTCGCGCAGGTCGGCGACCTCGCCGGGCACGATGTCGCGGTCGGCCGAAATGAGCAGCTCGCGCCGGACGGGCAGGGGGAGCGGTTCGCGCAGCCACGACAGATCGATCTCCGTGGCGTAGTGGGCCAGCGCCGCCTGTGGGTCGCCCATCTGCTCCAGAATGTCATAGACCAGAGTGAAGTCGGCCAGCAGCACCTCTCCGAGCGAGACATCTCCGGCGAAACCGCCGCAGGTGCCCAGGTTGAGGAGCAGCTTTGGTCGCCAGCGGTCGATGGCGTATTGCGTCCCGGCCGCGGCGTCGATCTTGCCCCATCCGCCGTGGAAGAAGACAACCGGTCGCGGTATCCGGCCTTCCGCGGGGAGCGCGACCGCGAACGATTCGCCATAGGGCGTCGGCTCGATAGCGGCCTCGGGATAGCGGGCGCGGACGGGCCGCCATTCGGCCTCGGCCGAGACGAGAATGACGGCGTCGATCGGATGTGGCGGGCGTTCGTCGCGCATGGCAGGATTATAGCGCGGTTGTGATGTGGCGGCAGTATAGGCAGGCGCGGCGTTATTCATGCAACGATCATCCACACTTGGGCCATTGCGGGTATAATGCGCCGGAAAGGGATGATTCGGTCGGGCGTTGAACCTGACGGACGCCGGCCGATCGTCGTCGAATTCTGCGGAGTCCGTCCGCGAGAAAGAGGAGAGAACCATGTCCTGTTGCCGACTATCCCGGCTATTGATTCCGGGTCTGCTGCTTGTCCTGCTGGTCGCCTGCCAGACACCGGGGCCTTATGTGTTGCCGACGGAGGCCGTCGTGGCCACCGTGCCGCCGGTTGAGATCGCCCCCACGGCCGAAGAAGCCGCAACCGACGTTCCGCCGACGGCCGAACCGCCTACGGCCGAAGCCGCCACGGCCGAGCCGACGGCCGCACCCCCGGCCGAGCCGGAGGCCACGGCCGCCCCGCCGCAACTGCCCGCCGGCGTCGCCTATGACTTGGGCGAGGCTATTGTCATTCAGGAGCGCTTCGCCGGGGGAACCAACTTCCGCGAGATGCCCGTGCGCCTCAACGGCGTCATGGCCGTCCCCGACGCCAACTACCCGCAAGAAGGGCCGTACCCGGTCGTACTTATCCTCCACGGCACGCACCCCGGTTGCCCGGTCGATGACATGGGCGTCGACCGCTGGCCGTGCGATCCCGAACTGGAGCAGCCCAACTTCATGGGCTTCGAATATCTGGTGCGCGAGCTGGCCGCGCGCGGCTATGTCGCTCTGTCGATCAACATCAATGCCGAGAACACGTTTGGCTTCGGCGAACCCATCGGCGGGGAGCGCATCGCCCAGATCGTCGACTTGCATCTGTCCGCTTTGGCCGAGGCGGCCGCGGGCGGAACGAATAACTTCGGCGTCGATCTGGACGGCGTGGCCGACATGCAGCGCCTGGTCTTCTTCGGCCATTCACGCGGCGGCGAGGCGGCCAGCTGGCTAACCAGCAACTCCGATTTCGGCCCCGGTCTCGATTCGCCCTACAGCTACGCCAATCGCGGCTATGGGCCGGTGCGCGGCTTGCTGCTCATCGCCCCGGCGGTGGCTGTATTTGGTGCCGATCCGCCCAGCGTGCCGCTGGCGGTCGTCATCTCCAGCTGTGACGGCGACGTCGTCGGCGGCGACGGTCAGATATTCTATGAGGTGGCCCGCCACAAGCCGGATAACGTCCCCGCGACCAGCGTCATTCTGGCCGGAGCCAATCACAACGGCTTTAACACGATCCTCGGTCCCGATTTGTTTGGCAATCCCGACCGGCCCGATTGTGAAACGCTGCTGGATCCCGAAGACCAGCGCCGTTTTCTGGTGGACTACGCCGCCAACTTTTTGACGACCCTCTTCAGTCCCGATCCCGAGGCGCGCCTGGCTGCCAATGCCCGGATGGGGCTGGATGTCATCGAGCCGGCACCGTCGGCGGTCCTGGGTCGGCCCGCTATCGTATCCAGCCTGTCTCCGGCCGCTGACCGCCAGCCGCTGCTGGCGCCGTCGGACGAGGACGAACTGACGACCAACTCTCTGGGCGGGCCGACCGTCGCCGAGGGCCTCACGCTCCATTATTGTGAGGAGGGTTTCATCACTCCGTCCGAGCGCCCTGGCTCCGAACCGTGCCGCCGGGTGACCATCACCATGCCCGGCAACCCGGCCATGGCTATCGTCACCTGGACGGAACCGGGCGGCGAGCTGCGCTTTGAACTGCCCGAGGGCGAGCGTGATCTGAGCCGCTTCACGACGTTGAGCCTGCGCGCGGCCGTCGATCCGCTGTCGGAACTGAACGCCGCCGGAGTCACGCAGCGCTTTAGCGTGCGGCTGCCCGACGGCGCGGGCGGCGTGGCCGTGCTGACGACGCGGGAGGACGAACCAGCCCTGGCTTTCCCGGGCGGTATGGCGCGCGAGGATGAGTTCTTCGGCATGGTATTCACCGGCCTCGTGCCCATGACCACCATCCGTCTGCCGCTGGACGAGGCCTCGGCCGTCGATCTGACTGACATCGCCGAGATCGCCCTCGTTTTCGATCAGACCTCCAGCGGCAATCTGTTTCTGGGCGATGTGGAGCTGGTGCGGCCGCCGCAGATCGTCGGCGCGTCCTCCACCCTGCTGGAGAACGCGGGCGGCGACCATGCCGGGTTGACCGGCGTCGGCCGTCTGATGGCGGCGTCCTCCTGCACCGGCTCCTTCATCAACCCGTCCGGCTCGCCCGACGCTCCGGCCTACCTGATCACCAACGGCCATTGCGCCCAGGAATGGGACGCCAACCGGGTTTTCATCGACCAGCCGGCCGACGGCTGGTCGGCCGTGTTTAACTATTTCGTCGACACGGCCGCCGCGCAGGTCAAGGTGCCCGTCAGCCGCGTAGCCTACAGCACCATGAAGGGGCGCGACGTGGCCATACTGGAGCTGGAGGCCACGGCCGGGGAGCTGATCGCCCAAGGCATCCAGCCCCTGGCGCTGGCCGACCAGTTGCCGGAGACGCCGTTCACGATGCGCGTGACGGGAGTTCCGGTCACCGGGGTGCCGCCCTCGCTGGCTTATCTGCGCGAGGAACGCTGCCTGGCGGGCGGCCGCGCCAACCTGTTTGAGTTCATCTGGCATTTCGACGACGCCGTCGTCAACGCCTGCCGGGACATCTACGGTGGCAGTTCCGGCTCGCCCGTCTTTGCCGGCGACGATCCGGCTATCATCGCCCTGATTAATACCACCAACATCGGGGGGTTGACGGCCTGTGCGCTGGGTAATCCCTGTGAGGCACGGCCGGGCGTGGATGGCGTGACGATGAACGTCAACACCAGCTACGCCACGCCGGTGGCCGGGCTGGGGGCCTGCTTTGGGGCGGACGGCCGTTTCGATCTGTCGGCCGCGGGTTGCCCGCTGGATGACGGCCGCCAGTTGCTGCTGTCGGGCTTCCCGCCGCAACCGATTCAGGCCACGGTGTCGATCGAGGGGGTGGACATGCCCGCCGCCTGGAACACGACCGTGTCGGGCGATCTGCCCTACTATCGCTACAAGACCGGCCGCGCCGGCGACGTGGATTGCCGCAGCGAGGACGGCTACGGTCCGGTCGTGGCCCTGGCCGAGGCCGGCACCATCGTCGATCCGCTGCCGCCGGAGGAGGGCAGCAGCCTGCTGTGCGTCCTGGCCGGGGCCAACCCGACGGTGGACGGCACATGGCAGCCGGTAGATCGGCCGACGGTCGCCCGGGCGGAGATCGACATGACCCCGCCGGCGCTGACGCCGAGGCTCAGCATCTTTCTCGACGGGTTTGGCGGCTTTCGCTTCGAGCCGATTTTCGCCCCGCCGGAGTTGTCCCATTTCGAAGTGCTGTTCGGCCCGGCCGAAGAGACCGATTGCGCCGACCTCGACAGCTACAAGCCCTATCGTCGCATCCCCTTTAATTTGCCGGCGGAGCAACTCCCCGCGCGTATTTGTGTCATCGGCTATGATGTGGCCGGAAACGCCGGCGAGCCGTACAGTGTGGTTATAGGCGAGTAAAGGCAAGTTACGCGGTTTGTTGTCAATCTGCAACAAGCAACCTAGAATAGATGTTCTGAGAGGCTTGTTATGGATTACGTCGACCAAATTGTCCTGGGTGATTGCGAAACCGTTCTGGCGGAACTGCCCGACGATTCGGTCGATTAAATTTTCACCTCACCCCCCTACGCCGACCAGCGCCGCCACACCTACGGCGGCGTCACCCCGGACGAATATGTCGACTGGTTTCTGCCCAAGACAGAGCAATTTCTGCGCGTTCTGAAGCCGACGGGCACGTTTGTGCTCAACATCAAGGAGCGCGTCGTCAACGGCGAGCGTCATACCTATGTCCTCGACCTTATCCTCAACATGAGGCAACAGGGCTGGCTGTGGACCGAGGAGTTCATGTGGCACAAGAAGAACTCCTACCCGGGCAAATGGCCCAACCGTTTCCGGGATTCATGGGAACGACTTATCCAGTTTAACAAGCGCCGGCAATTTCATATGTACCAGGATGCCGTCATGGTTCCTGTTGGGGATTGGGCCAGGACGCGCCTGTCGAATTTGAGCGCGACGGACAAGGTGCGCGACGAATCAAAGGTAAACAGCGGGTTCGGCAAGAATGTGTCCAACTGGGTCGGGCGGGATATGGTCTATCCCACCAATGTGATCCACATGTCGACCGAGTGCGCCAATCGCAACCATAGCGCAGCCTTCCCACTGGAATTGCCTTCATGGTTCATCAAGCTCTTCACGGTCGAGGGCGACCTGGTTATCGATCCTTTTGTCGGGTCGGGGACGACGGCGCAGGCGGCCCGATTGCTCGGCCGTCATTATCTGGGGATTGACATCGGTCCTGAGTTCATCGAATTAGCCAACCAGAGGATCGGCCGGATGCAGCTTCAACTTCTGGAAAGTCGCGAGACATATTTAACAAACGATAAAGATGAAACCGCTTGATTTCGACGCCGTGCGGTTATATGTCAACGACAATATCGACGATTTTCATCGTCGCAAGCTGGCGTCTCTTGAGCGGCTC
>ERZ795041.765-NODE-765-length-11287-cov-3.658565_pt1 | contig 11287 bp, 13 predicted proteins | sample MGYA00375125_ERZ795041 | MGnify/ENA primary metagenome ERZ795041 (study PRJEB30170, sample SAMN03074214) | activated sludge metagenome | biome: Common Effluent Treatment Plant; feature: Wastewater; material: Activated sludge; isolation source: activated biomass in...
CACAACCAGAATCCGCAATCTCGAGCAGCTCGTGTGGGAAGCCACGCGCCGCTTCAGCGATGAGGAGAACGAGCGCGCACAGCAGCGACTCTTCGATGCCTATCAGATAGCTGCTCGTGAGCTGGGTGTTCACTACGACGCGAGCATGCTCCTGGAGCATGAGCAGGCGCTCCAGAATCGATTTCCACGGCTACCTTCGCGCGCAGCCTGATTCACGAGATGTCTGCAGGCCCATGAGTTGCGCATTCGCGGTCCTGTTCGAAGCTGTCTTCGTCGACTCCGAGGACAGCACGAACATGAAGGGCTCCGACGTCACCGATTCACTCCTGAGATCAGATCAGGTGCGCGCCCTGCAGAGCGTGCTCTACAACCGCACATTGGTGTTGTGCTTCGGTGGCGGCGTCGACTCCACCGCCATGTTGATTGCACTTCGCGAGGCCGAACTGGTGCCTGAGTTGATTCTCATGGCGGATACGGACGCCGAAAAGCCCGAGACGTGGGAGCACGTGGAGCGGATCAAGTCCGTGCTTGCCGATTGGGAATGGCCTTCCGTGATCATCTGCAAGAAGACGACTCAAGAGGCGACTGGATACACCGATCTGGAAGGCAATTGCTTGTCGAATGAGACGCTCCCCTCGCTCGCATTCGGCATGAAGTCTTGCTCCCTCAAGTGGAAGGCCGCTCCTCAGGACGCCTACATCAAAGGCGTTCGGCGCGGTCCCAATAGGCGCCCGCCGCACCCAATTTGGCTGCGTGCCCAGGCTCGCGGTGAGAAACTCGTGAAGCTGATCGGGTACGACAACGGTCGTGCTGACCGACGTCGCGCCGGCGCCGTCGACTCTGCCGGCGCGGACTTCGACTATGCCTATCCGCTTCAGTTGATCGGATGGACGCGAGTGGATTGCGTGAACGCCATTATGCGGTCTCTCGGCGCGGAATACGTCCCGATCAAATCCGCCTGCTTCTTCTGCCCGGCCTCGAAGGAATGGGAGCTATGGTGGCTCGTTGCGGCACATCCAGATCTGTTCGAGCGCGCGTTGCTACTCGAACGGCGGGCGCTCACGGGCCGGCATAGCCGCTTCAACGAGGTCGAATTCGGAGCAAGTTGGGAGGATCTCGTCCGCAACGCGGATCGCTTTCCGAGCACAACGACGACAGTCGGGCTCGGGCGATCGTTCGCCTGGAATCAGTGGGCGCGAGTCCATGATGTTGTCGATGCCGATTTCAAAGTACGGATTGAGCACCGGGAACGATTCGCGCAGATGGCCGATCGCCTTCGGCGCACGACGGACAACGCCTTCGATAGTCGGGCCGGTCTCGCGACGACGCACGGGCGCTGCGCGAGAATCGCGCAACAGACGGAACTGGAGCTGGCCTGAATCCGTGGGTACTCCCGCCGCTGTGCAAGGGGATGATACGTGCACTTGGGGCGGTCTATATCTAGATGTGTATTCGATTTGGCAGGGGAGGGATTCTTGTGTTTTCGAGCTGCCCAGATTTCAAGCTGATAAGCCGGTGCCTGTGCCTGTTGATCGCCGCGACACCGGCCTGCAGCGGGGGTCCGGATACTGTTCCTGTGCAAGAGGTCAGGCTCCGGCTGCATCCCACGGCACTGATGAGCGGCGTGGACCAACTGGTGCTGCGCATGAAGCCGACCATCCTGCGCCGCGCCGATGGCACTGACACTGCGGTGATCACCGACAATTTCGGCAACAACGGTTCACAACTGAACTGCACGCAAGACGCACGCGGGCTCACGACCTGCGTGAGCAACGGGTTTGAACCCTTTGTGAACGTCTACCTCATCGATGCATTAGGCCGGCCCAATAGCCCGCTGGGGTGGGGTTTGCTGGCACGAAATTACGAAGTGCCGCAGGGCGAGTACCAATCGATCACCGTTGCCGCGATCGGTGTACAAGGTGAGCGAGATTCGTACGTGATTCTGAACGACGGTCGTGAATGCGAAGTGGTGCTTCGCTCGGCCGACGGCGCACCTGCGATCCAGTTCAGCATCACGCATCACATCGGGCCCAACGAGGACTGGGACTTCTCCTTGTACATCGATTTTCAGAGTACTCCGCTCGATCCTTCGCAGTGTGCAAGCGGGTATGTTCTTCAGGCTTCACCCGCCCGCGTCGAGATCACTCCGTACCAGCCCGCGTGACCTTCCGCTCGCGGCTCGAAACGCGGGGCGAGGCTCCGTGCCTCACCCCGCCGAAGTCCTTAGCTACTCGTCAACGCTCTCGCCCGTTTCGATATCCTTGGTTGCCTGGTACTCGACGTCGCTACTTGAGGTTCTGACATTCACCTCGAGTGACACCGTGCCTGCAACCACATCGATGGTGAGCTCTCCAAAGCCGCCATCGTTGTCATACCAATTGACACCTGTCTCTTCGAGATAGTCCTGTGCAATCTCCTTGATCGCCTCCTCCAGTGACAACTGACGCAGTGTCTGTTCCGAGCGGTACTCGCCATTCTCGTAATACTGATAGATGCCCTCGAGCTCGATCCCGATCGCCTGGCGATCAAGCTCGGCGCCTTCGAACTCGACTCGATCGATGGAGCCACTGTCCCCACAACCGTCAAACGAGACTTCCACATTGTCGACGCCGTGCTGGCGCAGCACTGGAAGAACTCGTCTCAGATTCTCCAGATACATGTGCCGCCTCGCCGGCGCGGACGCGTATTGCCGAACCGCAACCGTGCTTGGGATGTCGAGCATCTCATGAATCCGCTCTCGCACCTCCGCAGAAGGCACCTCGTTCCTCTTTCCGCGGATCTGCACGATGCGCAGCGGCTTACAGTCTCCCGAGGTTTCCGCGATCTGCACCGTCCATCGGCGACGGTCCACGAAGACTACGACGATCGCAGAGTACCCAGACACCAGCATGTCGTGGTAGCTCGCAACACAATGTCGTTGCCGCAGGCCTTCCATGCCGAGCCGTCGGCTCGTGCGAATGACATATCCACTGAAGCGCTCCGGCAGCCGGGGTGTATATCGCGCGACGTCGTACGTGACATTCTGCTCACGAAGTCGAATGAGCGTTTCCGCTCGCGACAGTCGATCGTGCTCCTCTCGCCATCGCCGCGGACTCCAGCTCAGCTTCACTCGGCGCCGCTGCGCGCGCGCCATTCGAATCACGTCGCGCACCGGCACGCCCTGGGCCTGCATGTGCAAGTACGACACTGCGAACCCCAGCAGCCAATCTCGGTTTCCTGCGAGTTCGCCTGCGTCCAGGACGCCTTCAAGCACGTCCGTGCTGATGTGTTCACTCTCCAGCAGACGCGACAACGGCATACTTACTTTTCGCGGCAGCGCGTGAAGACGATCACTGACGTTCAACACTGCGCTCATCGTGCTGCCTCCCGCGTCGCGTGCATCATCTGTCCTCTCGACATCCACGGTTGCGGCTGAATGCAACTGAGCCATTCCGCAAGTGAGGGAACGCGACCCCCGCAGTCTTCTCTCACGTGAAGCTCGCCGATCAGCCGCACAGGGATCTCCTTTCCATCACTGTTTCGAATCGAGACGCCGAACACTCGCTCCGCCTCAAAGATCCCCTCTGCATGGTGTCTCAGCGCCCGGTGTCGGAAATCGCAGAACGATTCCTTAGTCGCATCGAACCATTGATGAACTGGTTCTTAGTCTTCCGGTGTTCCGCCGAAAATTCGCGCTGTTGATTGGGCGTGAAACAACGGGTGAGTCATCGTGCTTCCTCCATTGGTGAGAAGTCATGAGGCGCACGAACCCCTTGCGGTGCTCGTACACCGCATGGGTGGATGATGTGCAGACCTGACGATCGGTCAGTGTCGCGATTCGGGCTCCGATGGGAGCAGCGAGGGTGACTCTTACGGTCACCCAGGAATGGATGCAGCGCTGACCGAACGACTTCAGTGGCGAAGCAGACGGCCCGAAGGAGAATCTCTGCCGGGTCTTATGCCTGGTTATGTCGTCGATACCATGAAGCAACCACCGCGAGGCAGCGCGCCGTATTCATCAGTATGCGGATGCCATCGAGCGACTCTCGGCTCCGCTCACATCGAGGGAGCTCGCCGCACTGACTTCCGCCATTCACGGCCTCTCGCGCTTCGCGCAGTCACTGTCACAGCGGCACCGCGGTCATAGGAAAGGAGCGAACTCCGAGAGTGGAGATCACGAGTAGACGATCGAGGGCGCTATGAGGCAGAGGCGGCTCTTGAGACGGGAGCCAATGTCTGACTCCGGCCTCATATGCAGGCCACGCAAGGTAATCGCGGCGAAATTATCGTAGAGGATCACACATGCCGGCTCAAGCACGGAGAGGAGGCGCTGATCGATTGCAATTCGCGCGCGCCGGTCCAAGCCCTTTGCGACGACTTCGCTTGAAGAGATCGATCGGATGCCACAGTAATGCGCGTCGCGATTTGCGCTTTCGCGCCTTCGCGCGAGATTACTCCCAAGGACTCTCACCTCGGAGCGCGGACATTGGGCGAAGCGAAACGTCGATCAACGGAGCTGCAGCAAACATTGTCATCACTGCGGACCCCTGTACCTCGTGTGTCAGCCGCACTTCGAAAGCTTGCCCTGGCCGCGAGCAACAAAATCGGTCGCGACTGCTACGTTCATGCGGAGCTCGGGCGAGCGCTCCTACAGGAAATGCAGATTCATGCGCATACAGTTGTCGGGTATGCCTCATGGCGCATCGGACCTGGCTCGGGCGATGTAATTGCGCACGCCCCCCAGGCGGAATGTCCTTCAACCGCGCACGCTTCGGGTCTCATGTATCACGCGTGGCTCGAATGCTCAGGCGTGATCATCGATTTCACAACGTACCAACTCGCGATCAAGGCTCGTGAGCTCGACGCAATGGATGGCGGCGCGACTCATGTGGCATGGTGTCCCGACTTCCTTGTGCTGCCCAAACGCGAGGCACACCGCTTCAGCGAAGTCAGGCAGTCGTACAGCGTTGGGCTTGCGTACTACGAAGCACGTCCGGAGCTCCATGCTGAACTCGGGCCGGCATTCTCAATCGATCCTGCGGATCTCCGCGCCGCTCGTCTGATCCTTCTCAACCCCACGCTCAATGTCCTCGGCCCGAATCACTTCGAATGCTTGGGAGCCACCCCATGATCGACAACGAGCAGGCTTCGTCAGAAATGCGCAAAGTCCTTCGCTGTGAGATGCAGCATGACTGCACGCAGGCCGTCACACACATCGGTGAGAAGGGCTTCATCTACTGCACGGAACATGCAAACCGCCGCAAAGGCCGGGAACGATGTCGCACGATGCGCAAGTGGGAAATCAGGCTACTGCAATCCGGTGAGCCGCTTCCGTCGTACAAGCCCATTCGAAAGCCTTTGCCGCCGCGAACATAGGAAGCGACGCATAACAGACAGCATTGCATGCTCCGCCCGATGCCTGAAGATGATTTGCACAGGGCAGGAGATGTTATGCGTATTCAATCAATCTATGCAGATGGACGCGTCTGGGAAGGAACAACCGAACTGCCGGAATCCCGTGCGCCCGAGCTTTCCGCTGCGCTAGTCAGTTGCGAGCGAGATTGCATGGTCTATCGTGCCTTCGGGCCGGGCGACGCCATCGTGGCGGAATGGATTCGCACACAGCGAGGCTGGATACGAGTCCGTCACAACCCCAGCACGGACCCTGCGGTCGCGCGCCGGGCTGCACTACAAGAACAATCGTCGTCTATTTGAGGAGTTCCTCATGAGCGAGGCCACCGCAGAGCGCTCGGCAAGCGCCGCTCCGAGTCGCAGGGCAATCGATCTGCTCGAGGAAGCCGCGCTATTCATCGAAGGCTATGCTGGAAGCGCAGACTCCGGCTTCATTCGTCAGCGTCGGGCGCATGCATGGCTGCGAGACTATCGCCTATACCGCGAGACGGTCGCGCAGCTCCATCAAGAGCTCGATGAAGCCTGGTTCGCTGACACTATCGCGGAACTGCGTGCCTGCGATCGGAGCGCTGGCCTATTCCCTGCTGAAACAGATGCGGCCCTTGCCTCCGGCCTCGCCCTCGCGGTCGTCGATCACTTTCGTTCGGGGCCCGCCGTCCAAGCCTCCGATCTCCGCTCAAAGTAGTCATCGCGTGGATGCTATCTCGCCCACACGCACTCCCGTTCAGCTCGAGCTGTCCTGTCAGCGATGGAGTTTTCGACGAGCACGATACCGGCCCGCAGGCGAAGTATTCGACCCGCGCCGCGCGAGCGTCGAGCCGATCGACGAGCGACTCGCGAAGGCGTTCGTCCTAACGCATCACTACTCGGGAACATATCCGGCGGCGCGCTTTCGCGCGGGCATCTTTATCAAGGAGCCATTCCACCGTGAACGTCTCGCCGGCGTTGGTGTCTTCTCGGTCCCAATGAATCAGCAAGTCATTGCCGCCTACTTTCCCACTCTCACACCTCGCGAAGGTGTGGAGCTCGGCCGTTTTGTCCTAGACGACACATTGGCCGCAAACGCCGAAAGCTGGGCGATCGCGCGCATGAACCGGCTGCTGAAACAGGCCTTGCCCGACGTCACTGGTGTGATTGCCTACTGTGATCCGATCGAACGCCGCGACGTGTGTGGGCAGCTCGTCAAACGAGGACACATCGGCACGATCTACCGCGCTACGAATGCCGCCTATCGCGGCCGATCGAGCTCTCGCACGCTCTGGCTGACGCCTGCCGGCGAAAGTGTCACAGATCGGCTGTTATCGAAGATTCGACTAGGCGAGCAAGGAGAGGCCTACGCGATGAATCGATTGCGCGCGGCGGGCGCCGACTCCCGCATGCTCGGTGAAGATGGTAGTCAGTATGTCGCTCGCTTGAAGGCGAGCGGGTGGCTGCGCCCTCAGCGTCATCCTGGCAACTTCGTCTTCACCTGGTGTGTCTGAAGCCAGCGCGAGTAACCGTGAATCGGAAGCTCGCACATAGACGGCGGACGTACACTAGTAGAGAAGGCACGCCGTAAAGACGTGCCTTCTCCAACGAGCTCGTTTCAACTTGCTACGATGGTCGCTCCTCCTCCGTCGATCTCATCGGCTCCTCGCGATCGCTTTCCCGAGCGATCAGTATCCAGGGATTCTCGCCGCGCCGGATGCGCTTTCGCACCCACAGGTCCACGGTGTACGCAAACCGTGGTAGGTGCCGCTCGCCGGGGCGCGCAACGGGACTGAATCTGCACTGACCGTCGCAGTCCTGCGGGGCAACACCCTGCCAGGCGACACGGCACCAGAGCGCCACGCACAGCAGCAGCTGATCGAATCGCTGGTCCGCTTCCGCTTCAGTGAGTGGCAGATGCTCCGGCATCAAGCCACGCACGCACGCATCGAAAGCGCTCCGTGATATGGCCACGGATACTCGAAAGTAGCGCTGGCTGCGATGAGGCTCCACCGCGAACCATTCTCCCCTTTGTAGCTCGTCGCGATGGTCTATCCATCGTCCGGCTGGCACAGGCAATGTCAGCTGTGTCGGCGCCGTTCTTTCCAACATCATGCACCTCCCGAGGTTTGAGGCGCACGAACCCCAACGGGGCGATGCGCCCCTAGTTGGGTCCACTCTGGCTCGGATGTCCGAGCGATGTCACATCGCCACATGGGCGTTGTCGTCACTCAACGTTCTCGGCTGTGCAATCGGGTGCTCCCATCACCGTCAATGCAGTACGTCCGACTCGACGCGCACACGTCGCATCGCTTCCTCCAGTAGCAAGAGGATTACCCGATCCCAGTCACGAGCCATCGGGTAGTGCGTGCCGAGGCATAAATTGCCTCCGTGATAACTCCAAGCGAACACGCCCAGACTGCTGACCCCGCCCTTCCGCTCCTGATCGTTGAGGCGATTCGCAAGCACCCAGAGACAATCCTCGTCTTGGTACGACAGCCCACGCAGCATCCAGACAACATTGCAACCAACGTACTCGCCACCGGCGAGAGTCTTCTTGTCGATCAGCACCATGCGATCCGCCACTTGGCGGCGCCGCCCCAGGGGCAAGCTCGATTCGCCTAGATCAACCGTCAGAAAGCCATCACCCGCATCGCAGTGGCCATATCTTTGTGCGAGCTGCTCGCTCAATGAAATCACCGGACGACTGCTGGTCTCGAGTGTTGAGGACCGATCCTCGTCGGAACACACTGCCAGCGCGGGATTGCGATGGCTCGCAATGTACCGTCTCGATTCCTGGAGCACGGACTGGTGGCTTGCAATCACCCTCACCGGAAGCGATCTGACGAAACCCACCGACTTCTCCTCCCATGCGAAGCACGACTGTGCCCAGAGGACGCCGCCTTCGCTCTGAGCAATCGAGCACAGCCGGGCACGCGCATTCAGATTCGACAGTGAGTGCGGAGAGATCTTCGGCAGCACTTCCCTCAGTACACTGGTGATCGTTACTTCGTCGTACACATCCGCTCTGAGACCGGTACGTGGGCGACACCTGACTTCGATGACTGTTTCGACGAGGCGATTGCAGGCGAGCAGCAGTTGATCGGGCGACCGCTCTACTGCGAACTCGCCAGATGATGCGTGCGCTTCGATCGACCTGTGCAAGCCACCGAGTACCGCTTCCACACTCATGACGGCGCCCTCCAGTGCGGTTCGGTCACCGTGTGCCGAATCATCAATGGCGCGCGGCAGACGCCAGTTTGGGATACGCCCTCGGTCCCGCCTTCAGGTAGCGCCGTCGGCTCTTGCACCGCTGCCGTCGTCTCGGCAATCGAGTCTGGCGGCCCATCGATCCACGCTTGTGTGGCGGGCCGCTCGGGCACAGTCACCTTCCGCCGACGCGGCGGCGCATATCGCCCGATGTAGGCCGTCGCAATCCACGTCCGGTTGTGACCTGCGATTCTGCTGACGAGGCCCGCCGCCTCCTTTGCCCGCTTCGGATCCTGCTCCATGCAACCGCCGCGAGTCGACGGCTCGAAGCCCGCCTTCCCCTTGAAGATTCCCTGCAACCGTCCGTGACGGAGTGCATGCGGCGTGCGCCCGAGCTTCGCATGGGTGAACCCTGCCTTTCGCACGACGTAATAGAAGCGCGCATACGCCTGCTTGAACTCCATACCACGGGGAATCATCGACTCTGTTTTTGATGCGACAAATAGCCTGCAGTACCCAAGCACCGCCGTCGCGTCCTCCAACGAGATCACCGGAACTTCATGCGTTCTTGGACGCCCGCCCTTCGTGCCGTACTCGATGTGAATGCGACCGTGCTCGTCGTAAGGCTGCCATGGCCGATATAGCAGCGCTTCCTTGGTTCGAAGTGCGAACGCGTGCATGAGCAACGCACACGCTGCGACCCACGGCTCGATTTCGTACAAGCGTCGAAACATCTCATCGAAGCTCACGCCGGTGGGCAGCAGCGATCTGTCCCCTTTCGCCACATAACTGCGGCGCATCAGCCGATTGATCTCCCATCTGCGCCGCACGATGCGCCGCTCGACTTGTCGCAATCCGAGCTCTTGCGCAAACCACCTGAGAAAGCTCGCCCAATCCTGGCGAGTGCCCGGCTCATAGTCCGAGGTTTCGACGTGCTTCATCAACGCGTCGAAATGCTTTGCTCGGAGGTTGTACACGGATTCGACCTTCATATTGAAAGTCCGATGAAGGATCCGAATCGCCTGTCTTCCACGCTGACGGCGATCGCGCGCTGTTTTGTAGGCGACGGTGCCTGCACGTCGCTTTCGCTTCATACCCTTGTCTGCGCAGAACTCTCGATACGACGCGAGACATCGACCGAGCTTCCCGAGGCGCACCGGCGATCGCATCGTCGCGCGTGATCCGTGCACTCGAAATCCCTGATCATTGGGTGCGATACGCACTTCGTGTCCGGTAGTTGGAACCTGCATGACCCACTCCTCTGCCATTCCCACATGAACCGATCAGTGCAGCGGTGCGGCCGCCGGTCGCACCCCTTGCTTGACCAGGTACTCGACCATGCGCTGTTCGAGGTGGGGCTTCCCGAACGCGACGAGACCCCATGCCAAGTAGCTGAAGTACGACCGCTGCGTCTCCGACGCGTAGCCGCCTTCTCTGATGTCCTCAATGATCGCGAGCACGTGCTTCCACTGCAGGTGCTCCACGGTGCTGACCCACATTCCGTGGTGTGTGTGCAGTGACGCCAAGCGCGCGTGCCAGAAGCTGCGACGTCCGCGCTGTGCACTCTTGCCTACGTCTCCTTCATGTCGCATCGATTTCCTGATCATCGGGCGTGTCTTCTCCTCGAAGCTCCGGATCAGGACCTTCGTCTTTCCGCGAACCTGCTGACGAGTACGGGTGTCTGCATGAAAGTCTTTCAGCGGCCCTGGAAGCTCTGCCGCAGAAATGCCCTCCACCACACCCGCGTTGGCCGCGGGCTGTCCATCGTTCGTTTCTGTCGTCATGTCGATTCACTCCTGATCGTGTGTCATACGGAAATCACGTTCACGGGCGTTGAATGCACGTAGCAGCACGACCGGGTGCCGCCGATCGCGCAGATGCACGGGCTGGCACGCTGCCGTGAGATGTGGCCACACGTGCCTACCGAGTCTGTACGGACGCGCCTTCAACGCTATGCGTCACCATCAATGCCTGTTTGCCTTTTGTCGTACCTCCTGTTGCTTGAACATCCAACGAGTTTTCACGATGCGATCTGCGATGAAACCGTGCGCCTTCTTCACCGTGCAGGTGAGGGTCTCTAGGAAAGCGTGAGTGCTGGGTTGCTACACGACCCGCAAGTCGTGACTCCGCCCAATAGATCTGGGTGAGCGTCTCCGAACACGTCCAACGGAAGGAGGCCCGGTGACGGCAAGTCGGAAAGGACTGGATCTTCGACTCAACGAATCGCGCTCCCACGTGCCGATCGCGGGGAATCGTTGCCGACGTCACACCTGCATTGCCGTTGGGCTATGCACGAGCCGCGTGCGCTTACACGCGTCGCCGGATTGCGTCTGATCCAAGTAGGCGGCCGCAACGGAGGCGGCAATTCACAGTCGGTAGCTCGCTACGACGATTGCTTGACGAGCTTTACCACGAGAAAGGGAACACAGGCTGGATTGATTGCCCGAGCGCTATGAATAGTTGGTCTGCGTCGGGCCTTACTGCGGGACGTTCGCCACCGGCTTCTGCCGTCGCTCGAGTCCCGTTCCGACAAACCGCCGGAAGTGTGCACATTTTCACTGGCAGGATCGGTTCAGCTCCTGCGGGCTGTCGAGCATCCCATCTGAATGCCCCTTAAGTCTGATCGCATCGTCCGTGTCGAGTCGCACCGGTGTGCCCTCAACGACGCGCGCATCTTGCGTTGACGTTTCCTCGGATGTCAATCGCGAGTCGATGGTTC
>ERZ795041.766-NODE-766-length-11280-cov-4.398664_pt1 | contig 11280 bp, 8 predicted proteins | sample MGYA00375125_ERZ795041 | MGnify/ENA primary metagenome ERZ795041 (study PRJEB30170, sample SAMN03074214) | activated sludge metagenome | biome: Common Effluent Treatment Plant; feature: Wastewater; material: Activated sludge; isolation source: activated biomass in a...
TCAGCACCCTCAACGCCACCGCCAGCACGACCTCCGAGACCCGACTCGGCCCGGACAGCAACCCGCCGCCGCAGACGACGCCGACGACGCCGGACAACCCGCCGCTGGCGCCGCCGCCGGCCGACGAGCGCGTGGCCACCACCACACCGGTCGACACCACGACCGCGCCGGTCGACACCGTCGCCGCCGACAGCACGAGCGCCGCCGACGGACCCGGCCCGCGTGCCTCGCAGGCCGATGTCGAGGCCTTGCGCGACCTGCCGGCCGCACGCGCCGGCGAAGCCGAGGCACCGCAGATCGCCGTCTCCACGCCGCCGAAGAAGCAGACTCCGCCGCCGGCGCCGCGGGTGCCGACCATTGCCGTCGCCGCCGCCGGTGACGACGTCATCGCCGATCCGGCCCGCGACGCCATCGTCAACCTGCTGCAGCGTCGCGGCTTCCGCGTCATCGAGGCCAACCTCGGCAACGGCAACCAGCCGAACCTGCGCTCGATGCAGGGGCGTGCCGACGCCGTGGTGTTCGTGCATGCCAAGCCGGTCGGTTCGCAGGTGATGACCTACTACGGCCAGGCCTCGACCCTGTACACGGTGCAGATGGGGGTCAAGGCGTACCGCGTTTCCGACGGCAGCACGCTGTGGTCGAGCGGCAGCGAGCAGGTCAACTTCACCACCCTCAATGCGGCGGAGAAGGCGCAGGAAGCCGTCGATCCGCTGCTCGACGCGGTCGACCGCAACCTCGAAGAGTTCCGCCCGCGCCGGCGCGGCTGAGTCCGATCTCCCTGCAAGCGGAAAGGCGGGCCCCGGCCCGCCTTTTTCGTTGCCGCGCTCAGGCCGGTTCGAGAGCGGCGTAGGCGAGCACCAGCCACTTCGCGCCGCCGTGCTCGAAGTTGACCTGCACGCGCGTGTGCGCGCCGCTGCCTTCGCAATCGACCACGGTGCCGGTGCCGAAACTGGCGTGGCGCACGCGCTGGCCGAGCTTCAGGCCCGGCGACGGATCGAGCCGCGCATGCCCGCTCGCCGCCGCCAGCGGCCGGCTGACCTGCACGCGCGGCCGCACCTCCTCGATCAGTTCGGCCGGAATCTCGCCGAGGAAGCGCGACGGCCGTCCGTACATCTCCATGCCGTGCATGCGCCGCGATTCGGCGTAGCAGAGCACCAGCCGCTCGCGCGCGCGGGTGATGCCGACATAGGCGAGACGACGTTCCTCCTCGAGCCGGCCCGGGTCGTCGATCGATTTCTGCCCGGGAAACAGGCCTTCCTCGAGGCCGACCAGGAAGACCAGCGGGAACTCGAGACCCTTGGCCGAGTGCAGGGTCATCAGCTGCACGCAGTCCTGCCACGACTCGCCCTGCGATTCGCCGGCCTCGAGTGCGGCATGGGCGAGGAAGGCGGCGAGATCGGACAGGCCGGCCTCGAGGTCTTCCGGCGTGCGCTCGAAGCGGCCGGCCACGTTGACCAGTTCGTCGAGGTTCTCGAGGCGCGATTCGGCACTCGACTTGTCGCGCTCGTGGTACTCACGCAGTCCCGACAGCGCGATCGCGTGGTCCATCTGTTCGGCCAGCGGCAGCGATGCGGAAGTCGATGCGGAAGGCTGCGCGCTTGCGCCGGAAGCGGCCGCGGCGGCGTCCGCCGGGCGATCGTCCGCCGCCGCATCGACGAGGAAATCGCGCGCCATCCCGTCGATCAGGCCGAGAAAGCCGCGCAGGGCATTCTTCGCCCGCGCCGCCAGCATGCTGTCGACGAGTTCGCCGAGCGCGGCCTCCCACATCGAGATCCCTTCGCGCCGCGCACGTCCGCGCAGCAGGTCGATGGTGCGCTCGCCGATGCCGCGCGGCGGCGTGTTGACGACCCGTTCGAAGGCGGCATCGTCATGCCGGTTGGCGGCGAGGCGCAGGTAGGCCAGCACGTCCCGGATCTCGGCGCGGTCGAAGAAGCGCTGGCCGCCGTACACGCGATAGGCGATGTCGTTGCGGATCAGCTGCTCCTCGAAATTGCGCGACTGCGCATTCGAGCGGTACAGCACGGCGGCGGCACTCGCCGGCCGGCCGCTGCGGACGAACTCGCGGATGCGGTCGACGACGAAGCGCGCCTCGTCCTGTTCGTTGTAGGCGGCGTACAGGGCGATCGGCTCGCCGCGTTCGCCGGCAGTCCACAGTTCCTTGCCGAGCCGCCCCGGGTTGCGCGCGATGACCGCATTGGCGGCGCCGAGGATGGTCGCCGTCGAACGGTAGTTCTGCTCGAGGCGGATGGTGCCGGCGGCGGGGAAATCGCGGAGGAAATGCTGCACGTTTTCCACCCGCGCGCCGCGCCAGCCGTAGATCGCCTGGTCGTCGTCGCCGACCACGAACAGCGAACCGCTCTGCCCGGCGAGCACGCGCAGCCAGGCGTACTGCAGGGTGTTGGTGTCCTGGAACTCGTCGACCAGCAGGTGTCGCCAGCGTTCGCGGTAATGCGCGAGCAGGGCCTCGTCGTTGAGCCACAGTTCGTGGGCACGCAGCAGCAGTTCGGCGAAGTCGACCAGGCCGGCGCGCCGGCAGGCCTGCTCGTAGGCGCGATAGATGTCGATGAGCGTGGCCGCAAGCGGATTGCCGCCCGCTTCCATCGCCTCCGGGCGGCGCCCTTCGTCCTTGGCCGAATTGATGAACCAGGCAGCCTGGCGCGGCGGGAAGCGGGCCTCGTCGATGCCGAGTCCGCTGATCGTGCGCTTGACCAGGCGCTGCTGGTCGTCGGCATCGAGGATCTGGAAGGTCTCCGGCAGGCCGGCCTCGCGCCAGTGCCGGCGCAGCAGGCGGTGGGCGATGCCGTGGAAGGTGCCGACGGTCAGTCCGCGCGCGTCTCCGACCAGCGCGGTCGCGCGTGCGCGCATCTCCGCGGCGGCCTTGTTGGTGAAGGTCACCGCGAGCACCGACCACGGCGACTGCCGCTCGACCTCGAGCAGCCAGCCGATGCGGTGCACGAGCACGCGCGTCTTGCCGGAACCGGCGCCGGCGAGGACGAGGTGGTGCCCCGTCGACGCGGTGACCGCCTCGCGCTGGGCCGGATTCAGCCCGTCGAGCAGATGGGAAACATCCATCGCACGATTGTATCGGCCGCCGCCGCCGGAGCAGAAGCATGAAGACCAGAACACGAAGCTCTGAAATGCTTTTCTCGGTGTGCTCCGTGTGCTCCGTGTTTCAATCTTCCGCCTTCGCTTTCCGCACAAGCGGAGGCCAAGCCTGAAACACGGAGCACACGGAGCACACGGAGGAAAGACAAATCACAAGGTGCTCTTTCTTCGTGTCCTTCGTGTCCTTCGTGTCCTTCGTGTCCTTCGTGTCCTTCGTGTCCTTCGTGTTTCAGTCTTCCGCTTCAGGTTCCATCGAATGCACTCAATGTCCGCCGTTCGCCTTCGCCTTGTGCGCACCCGCCGGGTTCATGATGCGGTCGGTCAGCGCGATGCCGATCGCCGAAAGGATGAACACGCAATGGATGATGGTCTGCCAGAGCACGCCGAGCGGGGTCAGCGTCGCGCAGTTCGGATTCATCGCGGTGACGTCCTTGATCGCCCGCAGCTGCTCGGGCGTGCAGAACTCGAGGCCGCCGAGCGTGCCGGCGGCGATGAAGGTCTTCAGCAGGTGGATCGAGGAGATGCCGATGATCGCCATCGCCAGCTTGACCTTCAGCACCGAGGCGTTGACGTGGCTGAGCCACTCCGGCTGGTCGGGATGGCCGGCAAGGCCGAGCCTGGAAACGAAGGTCTCGTAGCCGCCGACGATCACCATCACCAGCAGGTTGGAGATCATCACCACGTCGATCAGGCCGAGCACGATCAGCATGATCTGCTGCTCGCCGAAGCCGACGGCACCCTGGATCAGGTGCCAGAGTTCCTTGATGAACAGGAACACGTAGACGCCCTGGGCGACGATCAGGCCGAGATAGAGCGGCAACTGCAGCCAGCGCGAGAAGAAGATCAGGCGCGGCAGCGGCCGCATCGGATGGCGATCGATCGATGACATCGGCATTCCCTGGCGTGGGCGAAGGCGGCGATTCTACGCGAGCCGGCCCGCAGCCTGGTCGTGCGTGCGTCTCAGCCGGCCGGGCGATGGCCGAGCAGGCGCGCCGGCAACATCAGGATCGACTTGATGAGCGCGATGATCGCATCCATCAGCGCGCCGACGATGCGGAACGGGATCGACAGCAGCCAGAGGAACGGCCACAGCACGAGCAGCACCAGTGCGACCGGCCAGCACAGTACCAGCACGATGGCCCACAGCAGCAGTACGCAAAGGAAACGCATGGGCATCCCTCCGACGCCGGAAACCGGCCGGAGGGATGGTGGGGCCGGTCCTGCGTGCGGACAAGGATGACCTCTGCCAGGGTGGCCGGCATTCCGGCCGCGCGGGTTCCCCGGCCGTTGCGGAATCGAGGCCCGTCGGCGCGGTGACCGCGGCGATTGCGGCCCGTCGGCGCTGCGCATTCCCCGACCCGCTCCGCGTCCCGACCGTCCGGTGGCCCCCTCTTGCGACGGTTTCCGTTCTGGATTGGACGAACGGGATGCGCCGTTTGCCTGCCGAAGGAGATTCGCCATGTTGCGTCGACGCGTGCCGCGGCCCGGGTATCCGGCCCTCATTCCCTTGCTGCTCGTTCCACTGCTGGCGGCGGCACAGCCCTCCGGCGGTTCCTACACGATGCGCAAGCAGGTCATCGGGGCCGGTGCCGAATCGAGCGCAGGGCCGTACCGCCTGAACGGCACCATCGCCGAGCCGGCGGCCGGCACCCTCGTGGCCGCCAACCTGCGCCTGACCGGCGGTTTCCATGGCGCTTTCATCGGCGCCGCCGGCACGGACCGCATCTACTGCAACGGCTTCGAAGCCACCGTCTGCAACTGATCGCCGCCGGTACCTTGCCGGCATCGCACATCCCTTTCCCGCGGAGGAATCCCATGTCCACGCCACGCCTCGTTCCAGCGCTTCTCGCCATTCTCGGCCTGCTCGCCGTCGCCCCTGCCTTCGCGATGGGGACGGCATTCACCTATCAGGGCACGCTCGAGGACGCGGGGTTGCCTGCCAACGGCAGCTACGACTTCCAGTTCCGCTTGATCAGCTCCAATGGAGCCGACCTCGGCAGCAACCTGCACGAGGATGTCGCGGTCAACGGCGGCGTGTTCACGGTGGTGCTGGATTTCGGCTCAGCCGACCTTTTCCCCGGAACCTTCGTGCGCTTCCTCGAGATCGGCATCCGCCCCGGCGCTTCGACCGGCGACTACCAGATCCTGAGCCCGCTGAGCCAGATCCACCCAGCGCCCCATGCACTGCGGGCCGCCGAGGTCGTCGATTTCAGTGTCACCAGCGCTTCGCTGGCAGCGGCGGCGGTGTCCAGCACCAAGCTGGCCGATGGCGCGGTGTCCAGCACCAAGCTGGCCGACAGCGCGGTCACCGAAACCAAGCTCGCCAACAGCGCCGTGACCAACGCGAAAATCGCCAACGGCAGCCTGACGACCAGCCGCATGGCCGGCGCCCTGAACAACTACACGATCGGCGGCGCCACCGTCGCCGCGCACAGTTGCAACGACTACAACGTCACCTTTGGCGGCGACGTGGTCGCCGGCGACTTTCCCATCATCGCCATGCAGCCCGGCGGCAGCCTGCCGGCCAACATGTCGGTCACCGCCTTGCGCGTGCCTGCGGACAATCAGGTCCAGGTGCGCATCTGCAACGTCGGCACGACCAGCGCATCCCTGCCCGCCAGCCTCGGCATCAAGTTGATGACCCACCGCTGAGGCGTGTCGTGCCGCGGCGGCGCGCGCGCCGGGAGGGGCCGGCCGGCGCGTCAGTGCCTGCCGAGCGGCAGCATCAGGGAGTAGCCGAAACAAGGCGCGCCGTGGCGCGCGTTGCCGACGACGAGGGAATATCGTCCCGGTGGCGCCGATAGGAAAGCCGGCGAGGTCATCAAGTGCGTACATGCCGACGTCGGGGAAACCGTCTCCGAACAGAGTGCGGCACGCGCGCCCTCGGACTGGCCGGCGTCGAAACGCACGTACGGTGCACCTTCCGAGAAGAGCACCGGATGGATGTCGACCGGGCCGAACAGGGCCGTACTGCCGGACGCGATGACCGGAAGCCTGTCGACGCCATCGCAGGTGGTGTAGGCGCCGCCGCCCGGAACGTAGGCGAACGGCGGCCGGTTCGGCTCGACCGGCACGCCGGCACCAAGCTCGAAGTCGCTCCAGAACAGGTGGGGCTCGGACGCGCTGATGCGGTCGAACACCACCGGATTGCCCGCGAACTGTTCGGGCAGCGTGCCGCGCAGGTCCGACAGGCCGAGCGTCACGCGTTCGACGCCGCCCCAGCGCGCATTGTCGAGGTCCCCGACCGAGAACGTGGCCGGCGCCGACGTGTCCTCGCCGAGCCAGAGCGAAAGACGGCCGTCGGCCGCCTCGCCGGTTTCGTATTCGAGCGTGACCTGCAGCGGAAACGGTGCGTCGAGCGGCAGCAGGGTGCTCGTCGCGCACATACCCGCGCCGCCGGGGGCTTCGTCGCAGGCCCAGCGGATACCGAGGTTCATGCGCGTTGCGGGCAGGTTGCCGTACAGCGAGAGGCTGAACAACGAGGCCGCCGGTGGCCCATCGGCCGGAACGCCGGCCGCGGTGCCGCGCAACACGGTGACCTCGGAGTAGGTGTTCCACCCCGTCCCGGGCGGCGGCGCGATGCGCACACCGAACCGCAACGGTGCGACCGGCTGCGCGCGGCGATAGTGCGCGACGGCGACGTAGGGCGGCACATTGCTCGTGCCGACGCTCGCCTCGAGCGCGCAGTCGTTGCCGCTGCCGGACCAGGCGATCGTCCCGCCGTTGGTCCAGCTCTCGTTGAACGGCGCCTGGCAGGCCGACGCGTCGACCGGTGCCAGGGCCAGCACGGCGAGGGCGAGCACGCGCGCGAAGGGTGATGTCGCCGTCATGTCCGGCTCCCTTTCCCGGGGACCGGCCGAGTATCCCCCCCATCCGCGCGCGGATTCCACCGCGGCCGCTTCAGGCCTGCAGCGGTGCGAACAGCTCGGCGAGGTCGTTCTCGTCGAAGCGCAGGCTCTGCGTGCTGCCGCCTTCCAGCACCGCCGCGGCGAGGTCGGCCTTGCGCTGCTGCAGGGCCTGGATCTTTTCCTCGACGGTGCCGCTGCAGATCAGCTTGTAGACGAACACCGGCTTGTCCTGGCCGATGCGGTGGGCGCGATCGGTCGCCTGCGCCTCGACGGCCGGATTCCACCACGGGTCGTAGTGGATGACGGTGTCGGCGGCGGTCAGGTTGAGGCCGACGCCACCGGCCTTGAGGCTGATCAGGAACAGCGGCACCTCGCCGGCCTGGAAGCGCTCGACGAGTTCGGCGCGCTGGGTGCCGGGCGTCTGCCCGGTGAGGGTCTGCCAGTGCTGGCCGCGCGCATCGAGCGCCTCGCCGATCAGGCCGAGCATTTCGGCGAACTGGCTGAAGACGAGGATGCGCCGGCCTTCGGCAACGAGGCTGTCGGTGAGTTCGAGCAACAGCTCGAGCTTGGCCGAACCTTCGACCTTGCGCGCACCCTCGAGCTTGACCAGGCGCGGGTCGCAGCAGGCCTGGCGCAGTTTGAGCAGCGCGTCGAGGACGACGATGCCGCTCTGCGCGAGGCCGCGCTTCTGCACTTCGGCAAGGACGCGCTCGTGCTGGGCGAGGCGCAGCGTCTCGTAGAGTTCGCGCTGGGCGCCCTCGAGTTCGACGTTGCAGGGAATGAAGGTCTTTTCCGGCAGGTCGGCGAGCACGTCCTCCTTGCGCCGGCGCAGCAGCAGCGGCGCGATGCGCCGGCCGAGGCGTTCGCGCCGTTCGACGTCGCCGTGTTTCTCGATCGGCGTGCGGTAGAAACGCGCAAAGTCGCGCTCGCTGCCGAGCAGTCCCGGTTCGACCGCATCGAACTGCGCCCACAGTTCACCGAGGTGGTTCTCCAGCGGCGTGCCGGTCATCGCCAGACGGCGCCTCGCCGGCAGTTCGCGCACGATCCGCGCCGCCTGGCTTCGCGCGTTCTTGATCGCCTGCGCCTCGTCGAGCACGAGCAGGGCGTATTCCCGCGCGACCAGTTCCTCGCGGTCGCGGGCGAGCAGCGGATAGGTGGTGATGACGAGATCGTGATGCGGGATCTCTTCGTGCAGGCCGCCGCGCGCCGGCCCGTGCAGGACCAGCACGCGCAGGTCCGGGGTGAAGCGCTGTGCCTCGCTGCGCCAGTTGGCGACCAGGCTGGTCGGCGCGATCACCAGCGCCGGCCGGTCGAGGCGTCCGCGCTGCTTTTCGGTGAGCAGGTGGGCGAGCACCTGCACGGTCTTGCCGAGACCCATGTCGTCGGCAAGCACGCCGCCGAGTCCGGCGTCGGCGAGGAAGCCGAGCCAGGCCAGGCCGTCGCGCTGGTAGCGGCGCAGGGTGGCGGTGAATCCCGGCGGTTCGCTCGCCGGCTCGCGCGCTTCGCGCAGGCGTTCGATCTGTGCACGCAGGCGTTCGCCGCCGCGCCAGACCAGGCCGCGGGTGGCGGCCAGCTCGCTGATGACCCCGGCCTGGGCGCGCAGCAGGCGCAGGCCGGACGGCGCCGCGTCGCCGGGCCCGGTCGCCGCTGCGGGCGCGCTTTCCAGCCATTCGAGCAGCGGCGCGATCAGCTGGCGCAGGCGCGCCAGCGGCAACGGCACGCGCCGGCGCGCGTCGACCGCCACCAGCCAGACCGCATCGTCGGCCTCGCCCTTGCGCGGCAGCAGCGGGAAGGCCGGATCGGCCAGCAGGTTGCGCAGCACCGGCAGCAGGTCGATGCGCTCGCCGCCGATGTCGATGCCGAGGCTGACATCGAACCAGGCATTGCCGTGCTCCTCGATCTCGGCATGCCAGTGCTCGGGTTCGTCGAGCAGTTCGAACGGGAAACCGGCCTCGCTTTCGAGGCGGAAACCCTGGTCGCGCAGGCGCGGCGCCATGGCGAACAGCTGTTCGGCCGGGGCGATCTGCGCGCGTCGCGGCTCGAGGACGAAATCGCCCGGGCGCAAGGCATGCCGGCCGAGGCCGGGGATCGCCGGCAGCATGTCCGCCTCGATGAAACCGAGCGCCTCGAGCCGTTCGAGAGCGGCGATTTCGGCGGAACGGTCACGCACGATCTCGAGCAGGCGGCCCTCGTGCATGCGCCGCTCGCGCGCGGCCGCCGGCGAATGCGGCAGGCGCGGACCGGCGTAGTCGAAATCGAGCCGCGCCACGCCGGCCTGGTAGCGCAGCGGCGCGCCGCCGGCGTGGGTCAGCTGGGGAAACGCACGCAGGGTCAGCACCGGCACCGGCACGACCCGGCAGGCCTCGGCGACTTCCGGCCGTGCCGGCGCCGGCAGCTTGTGCACGCCCTCGGTCTCGCGCAGGCGGTCGGCCACCAGCGGCGCCTGCTCGGGCAGCAGCGGCGGCGCGCGCAAGGCCGCCTCGACGAGGCGCGCATCGCCGTCGACACGCCCGAGCGCACGTGCCTGCTCGTCGAAATACCAGACGCCATCGATGCGCAACAGGCGGGTCTTCGCCGAGTCGCCGTCGAGGCGGGCGATCAGGGTCTGGCTGCCGTCGGCCTCGGTGCGCCAGTCCCAGCCGAGCGAACGCGGCGCGGCCAGCACGACGCGGCCCTTCGACGGCTTGTCGACGAAGCAGGGATGGCTGTTGACGAGGATCTCGAGCAGCGATTCGTCGCGCAGGCCGGTCAGCGTGTACCAGGCGCCGCTGCCGGAGTAGCCGGTGACGCCCATGCGCAGGCGCGCGACATGCTCGAACTGCTCCGGGGTCAGGCGCTCCCAGGGATCGCCGCCGTAGTAGTAGCCCTGGCCGATCGGTTGCGGCGAACCGAGGCCGCCCTTGCGGTTCGGCTTCAGCCAGACCGGCTGCACGAGCAGGCGCGGCAGGGCGCCCTCGCCGAGCCGCAAGAGGATGCCGAACACCTGGGCGGGGTCGGTCGCCGGCGCCCGCGGCAGCGGCGAACGCGGTCCCTCGAGCGATTCGAACCAGCGCTTCCAGGCGCCAAGATCGACCCCCTTGGGTGCGCGCGCATCGCCGGGCTGGATGTCGGGCAACGGCGCGCCGAGCAGCTTCAGGGTGATCGCGGCGACGTGCTTGCACTCGCCCTCGAGCGGGCAGGTGCACTGGGTATCGAGTTGCGGGCGACCGCCCTGCAGGGCGATCCGCACGCCGGCCGTGCACGGCTCGTCGCTGCCGTCGACCATGCCGATGACCACGCCGGCGCTGCCGTTGTCGGCCGAGTAGCGCAAGTCACGCACCAGACCCTGGCGCACGCAATCGGCGCCCTTGTCGAGCGTCACCCGGTCGAGGACCGTGGTGACGCTGCGCGAGAGCAGCTGGCGGAAAACCGACTCATCCATGCCTGGGGACATCCGGAACGGCGGTTGCGAACCGGCAATCGTGCCCTTTGCCCGTACGGGCGTCCAGCCTGCGGGGTGACGGAATCCGCGCAGGATGCGTCGAATGTTGACGCAGGCGGGCAGGATTTCGCCCGCCTCCCCTCAGATCTGGCGGATCAGCGCCTCGGCCTGCTCGTGGATGGCATTGACCTCGGCATTGTCGAGGGTCTTGCGCAGCTGGCGGCGGAACTCCGGCAGCAGCTCGAGGAACTCGCGCTGGCCGTCGCAGCGCTCGAGCTTGAGGGTGAACAGGAACGCACGCAGGCCGAGATGGTTGACCGCGGTGTCGTTCATGTACTGGCGGGCCAGCGCCTGCGCGGTGACGATCTCGCCCTGGGCGACCGGCGCACCCTGCGGCGCATGCGGCACCTGCGCGGCTTGCGCCGCCGCCGGCGCCTGCGGAACCTCGTTCGCCGCCACCGCGGTGGGACCGCTGCCGCTGAACTCGATCAGGCCGGCTTCGGCCAGTTCGCCGATCAGGCCGGCGACATCGCCGAAACTCTCGAACTGACGGCGCACCTCGCCGAGCTGGCGCTGGCCGTTGATGGCGATGAGGACGGTGCGATGGCGCGGGCCGAGGCGCAGGCTGCGCTTCTCGATCTCCAGGCGGCCGGCCTCGGTCTTCACCGGAATGGCATTGTCGAGCATGGTGTTCTCCCTCGTTGAACGGACGCGTCAGGGCGCGCGTGGAAGGAAACAGCAAGTTCCGTGCCGGACGAGGGCGAGGGGCGACGGCCAGGGAGAGGGAGAGGGGCGAGGGGCGAGGGCGCGAAGATCGCGTGCTGCTCCATTCGTGAGTCCGGTACGGCTGTTTTTGTCGCGGCAGGTCGGACTTGCGTCGACCGACGATTGTCGCGCCCTCGCCCC
>ERZ795041.767-NODE-767-length-11262-cov-3.836085_pt1 | contig 11262 bp, 8 predicted proteins | sample MGYA00375125_ERZ795041 | MGnify/ENA primary metagenome ERZ795041 (study PRJEB30170, sample SAMN03074214) | activated sludge metagenome | biome: Common Effluent Treatment Plant; feature: Wastewater; material: Activated sludge; isolation source: activated biomass in a...
ACCGCGAAGTTCGGCGAGTTCGGCGAAGGCAGCTTCACCGCAAAGCGCAAACCCTGAGTCTGGCTCGCAGCCTGCGCACGGACGCGCTGGCTACGATGCGTCTTTCAGAAGGCTCTTACGATCGCTACGACCACCAGGATTGGAAGCGCGACGATGGCCGCTACGAGCAGGAGCAGAGAGAGCGTGAAGCCGGCAACGAACCAGCGGCTGCTGCGAGTGCTGCCGACGGGGTCGAGCTGGTAGCGATCGAGCAGCGCGATGTTGCGGGCATTCGCTTTGAATCCCGCATCGAACAAGTCGCCCACGACCGGGATGGCGCCAATCACGGTTTCGATGAGAATGTTGCCCGCCATGCGCAACAGGACGCTGCGCGGCGCACCGAGCAGGCGCGCTTCGTTCAGGATGAATAAAGAGAACACAGCGCCCATGACATCCCCGATGCCGGGCACGAGGCCGATGATGGCATCGAGCCCGATGCGAAAGCCGCCGGGCAGGGGGATCGAGTTGTCGAGTACCCATGCGAGCGAGCGCAAGCGCCGCAGGCGCAAATGCGCATCGTCGTCGACGGTATGGGCGGGAGAGGATTTCATCGCGTATCTGCGCTCCTGAACGCTGCCATTTTCGCCGAGTTCCTCTCCTCGCGAGCGCCGGCGAAGCAACGCCATACACTTCGTTACAATCCGCAAGCATCGATGGCAGCTTCCGGCGTCATCATCACAGGCCATCATGACCGATCTGCAACACATCCTCATCGTCGACGACGATCGCGAGATCCGCACGCTGCTGCGCGATTTTCTCGAGAAGAACGGTTATCGCGCCACCGCGGTGCCCGATGGCAAGAGCATGCGTCGCGTGCTGGAGCAATCCCACGTCGACTTGATCGTGCTTGATCTCATGCTGCCCGGCGAGGACGGCCTGACGCTGTGTCGCGAGCTGCGTGCGAAGTCGCAAATACCGGTGCTGATGCTGACCGCGCTCGCCGAGGAAGTGGATCGTGTCGTCGGCCTGGAAGTCGGCGCGGACGATTATCTCGCGAAGCCCTTCAGTCCCCGCGAGCTCGTCGGTCGAATCAAGGCGATTCTTCGCCGCACGGCCTACATGCCGCGTGAGCCCGCGCCCGAAAGCGTCAACGGCTATCGGTTCGGCGAATGGCGGCTCGACATGACCACGCGCACTCTGACGCACGCCGACGGCACGGCCGTGAACCTCAGCGGCGCCGAGTTCCGGTTGCTCAGCATCCTGCTCGCGCATCCGAAGCGCGTGTTGTCGCGTATGCAGTTGATGGAGCTGCTGCGCGGGCGCGACATCGATCCGTTCGATCGCAGCATCGATGTGCGCATCAGCCGCCTGCGGCAGATGCTGCGCGACGATGCGCGCGCGCCGACGATCATCAAGACGGTATACGGTGAGGGGTACGTCATCGGCGTACCGATCGAGCAGCTGTGAAGCGCTTCTGGCCCGACTCGCTGTTCGCGCGCCTGTTTCTGGGCATCATCGCCGTCGTTGCGATCACGTGGCTGATTATGCTTGCGCTCATCGTGCGCGAGCGCCGCGAGCTGTCGCTGCTCGAGAGCAGCTCCGGTTCGTATCTCGAGAGCATCGCGGTGACCGCTCAGGATCTCGCGCAGCTGCCCGCCGACGAGCGCGATACGTATCTGGAAGAGCTGCGCGCGCAGCGCCGTATCGTCAACGAGAGGCTGCGCGAAAGACTTCTGGAGCGCCGCGAGAATCGTGAGGCGCTGGAGCGCGCCGTCATTGCGCGCGTGCAACAACGGCTCGGGGAGGAGTTTCAAGTACGCGAACCTCGTCCCGGCCGGCTGCCGCGCAACACGATTCCGGTGTACGACGAACGGCTGCTCGACGCGACGGATACAGCTTCACGCGATTTGCCGATGGGCCGTCCGTTCGCATTGGAAATCGTCCTGCCCGACGGCGAGGCGGTTGCGTTTCGCATGCCGCCGCCGCGCCCGGGCCCAGAGCTGCCGCGCCGCTTCTTTCTGGATTTCGGCGTGTTGATGGTGACGCTCGGGATTGCGCTGTTCGCGATGACGCGCACCATCACCCGTCCCCTCGGCAAGCTCGCGAAAGCTGCGGACGCGGTCGGTCGCGGCACCAGCGTCGAGCCGTTGCCGGAGGAGGGCGGTCGCGAGCTGCGCGCGGCGACGCGCGCATTCAATGCGATGCAGGAGCGCTTGCGCCGCTATCTCGACAGCCGCACGCGCGTGCTTGCCGCGATGTCGCACGACATGCGGACGCCGTTGACGCGCCTGCGCCTGCGCGTGGAATCCATCGACGACGAGCAATTGCGCGCCAAATGCAGCGCCGACCTGGACGAGATGAGTCATATGATTCGCGGTGCGCTCGCGGTATTTCGCGGCTTGAACGATGACGAGCCCACGGTGCCGGTCGATATCGACGCATTGCTGGCATCGCTTCGCGACGAGCATACGGAGCTGGGCGATGCCGTCAGCGTGGCTGGGCATGCGAATGCTCCGTACGCCGGTAAGCCGCTCGCATTGAAGCGCTGCATCGGCAATCTGATTCAAAATGCGATTCAGTACGGTCGTGAAGCCAATATCACGGTGGAGGACGGCATGGATCTCGTCATCCGCATTCGCGATCGCGGACCTGGCATTCCAGCCGAATCGCTCGATCAGGTGTTCGAGCCCTTCTTCCGCATGGAATCTTCACGCAATCGCGATACGGGCGGCACCGGGCTCGGACTCAGCATCGCGCGCGACATTGCACAAGCGCACGGCGGCTCGCTCGCGCTGAAGAACGTCGAAGGCGGGCTGGAAGCGCAACTGAGGTTACCGAGAGGCGGCGTGGCGTAAAGGATGAAAGCGATGTAAGGGTGCAGGCCGGACTGTTCATGGTGTATTCATCGCTTCCGGCGTTTCATCTTTTTTTTCGTCATACAGTTGGTAACGATTTCTCACGGCAGGTCCATCGCCGGCTTCATAAAGTGTCATCACACCGCCTCCCGGTGGTTTTTCTTGGAGATGATGATGAAAACGAAGACTCGACTACTCGCTGGTGTGTTGATGGTGATGAGCGGCATTGCGCTGGCTGACGGTCCGCCCAAAGGCCACCCCGCCGCCGGCATGAACATCGACAAGCTCGAAATCCTGTTGGATCTCGACGCCTATCAGAAGCAGGAAGTGCAGAAGATTTTCGAATCGCAGCGCGAGGCGATGCGTGCGAAACGTGAGCAGCTGCGCGATTCGAAGACTCGCCCGTCGTTCGAGCAGATGCAGGCCGAGCGCGAAGCGGCGCAAAAGGAAACGCGCGCGAAGCTCGAGAAGCTGTTGACCGAGCAGCAGCTCAAGAAATTCGACGTGCTCACGGAGCGCCCGCCGATGCGCCATCCGCAACGCGCACGCGGCGACAATCGTTAACCGACCGTTGCGTTCGAGCAAAAGGGGGCGACTGATCAGTCGCCCTCTTTTTTTGGATCAATCGTTCGGCGGCCCGGGCGCCGTCTGCGCATGCGCCGGCGGCAGGCGTAGCGTCACTACGGTTTCAGATCCCCGTGACTGCAGCTCGATGTGCGCACCATCGCCGCTCAACGCCTGCTCGATGACTGCAAGGCCGAGCGTTGCGAATGACGTATCGGCGTGCGGGAAGCGCAGCTCGACCAAGGCGGCGTCGTTCGATGATTGCGCCGTCAACATGAGCGTTGCATGCGGCGGCGCTGCATCCATCGCGCTCATGAGCAGGTACAGCAGCGTGTCTTTCAGCAATGCTCGATGCGCGTGCGTTCGAAGGCTCGATTCGACGGCTGTGGTGAGCTCGAAGCGCTGCAGCTCATGACGCAGGTCGTGCGAGCATTCTTCGATGAGCGATGCAAGCGAGATCGTTTCGGCGTCCGCGGGCGCGGGCGCGAGCTCATCGAGCATGCGATGCAGCGTGCCCTGCGTGCGCTTCAATTGCTGCTGCAAGAGCCTCACGCACTCCTCGGGCGTGATGAGGGGCGTCGGCGTCGCCAATGCCTTGCTCAATAGCTCCGTGCCCGACATCAATCCATGCATGATGTTCTTCAAATCATGCTCGAATCTCATGCGACGCCGGGTGAGCAATTGCGCGTGCAATGCGCTCGCCATCAGCGACGTACCTTCGAGCATGAATGCGGGCCTGATCGGATCGGACATGACGATGTGCCTTCGAGCATGAACGGACGACGGTCAACGGTAATCAGTCACGACGACATTCCCCTGGGCGGACATGTATGAATGTCCAAGCTTAGGCTAACCCTCTGTTTTTCTCGACGTTACTTTGACGTTAAACGCTCGCCGGGCTGCTAGGATGCACGCCCCTCCATTTTCGGAGCCTGCATTTGGTGGATCGCGAACGGTTGGCGGCAGCAGCGGAGCAATTCCGCGCGAGCGGCTTGCTGGGCAAGCCTGGCTCACTGTCGCGCCTGTTCGATTACTTGCTCTCCCGCACCCTCGCCGACGAAGCGCCGAAGGAAATCGAGATCGCCATCCAGGTTTTCAGCAAGAGCCCGGGCTTCGACGTTTCTCAAGATGCGGTGGTGCGTGTGTACGTGCATAAGTTACGCCGCCGGCTCAATGAGTTCTATGCCAAAGCCGGCAGCACGGCAGTTGGGAAGCTGACGATCCCCAAGGGCGAATATCGCATCGTATTCGAAACGGTGGATCGCCCGATCGCGAGCGATGACATGGCGCCGGACATGCCTTCGGGCACGCCTGTGCTCCATCGGTGGCCGTGGTCGCGGCTGGCGGTCGCGCTGCTCGCGGGCGTGATCATCGGCAGTGCGATCGCATGGCTTGCGATGCGTTCGGGCCAGGATACGCAGTTGAGGGCGTTGCGGAACAATCCGATCTGGGCGCCGCTTCTCGATGACGACGTGCCGATCACCATCGTTGTCGGCGATTACTTCCTGCTGGGTGAAATCGACGACAGCGGCGCGGTGCGCCGCCTCGTGCGTGAGTTCTACATCAACTCGCGCAGCGATTTTCTCGAGTACGCCGAGCTCGATCCGCGGTTCGTGCACAAATACCGCAACTTGAGTCTCACGTACCTGCCGACGGCGAGCGCATTCACGATTCAGGACATCGCCCCCGTCCTGGGTCGCGGCAAGCGCGTGAGCGTGACGCTGATGTCGAATTTCGACGTGAGCCTGCTCAAATCGACGCACGTCATCTATGTCGGCTTCGTCAGCGGCCTCGGCGTTCTCGGCGATCCGGTGTTCGCAGTGTCGCGTATTTCGCCAGGCGGCTCGTTCGACGAGCTCGTCGACAGCGAAACCAACACGACGTACTTGAGCACCGCGATGCCATTGCAGGGCGGCGATCAGAGCTATCTCGATTATGCGTACCTGTCGAGCTTCGAAGGTCCGTCGGGTCATCGCGTGCTGGTGATCGCCGGCACACGCGATACCGGCGTGCGCCAGATGGGCGAAATCCTCACCCAGGTCGAAACGCTCGACGAGCTTACCCGCCGTGCAGGAAACGCGACGCAGTTCGAATCGCTCTACGAGGTCTACGGTGTCGGTCACGCCAGCCTCAGGGCAAAACTCTTGTTCGCAACGCCGATACATGCGGTGAACGCCTGGGACAGTCTGCATTGAGACTCTCGACCAAGTAACCGATCCCGATTTTCATCGGGATGACGAGCACGAGATCAACGCAATGAATACACGTCGCATCGGACCCTTCACCATTGCCGAAATCGGCCTCGGTTGCATGAACCTGAGCCATGCGTACGCCGCGCCGCCGCCTGCCGAAGACGCAAAGCGAGTGTTGCTGCATGCGCTCGATCTGGGCGTTACGCATTTCGACACGGCAGCCTTGTACGGCTTCGGCGCAAACGAATCGCTCGTCGGCGAAACGCTGCAGCGGCATCGCGATCGCATCGTGCTCGCCAGCAAATGCGGCATGACGGGTGTCGACGGCAGGCGCGTTATCGATGGTCGGCCCGAAACGCTGCTGCGCACCTGCGACGAAGCGCTGCGGCGTTTGCGCACCGACGTCATCGATTTGTACTACCTGCATCGCTGGGACAAAAAAGTGCCGATCGAAGACAGCGTCGGTGCGCTCGCCGAGCTCGTGAAGGCGGGAAAAGTACGGGCAATCGGCTTGTCGGAAGTCTCCGCGGCAACGCTACGCAAGGCGCACGCCATACACCCGATCACGGCGGTGCAAAGCGAATACTCGCTGTGGTCGCGCAATCCGCAGATCGCGGTGCTCGATGCATGCCAGGAATTGGACGTGGCGCTGGTCGCATTCTCGCCGCTCGGCCGCGGTTTTCTCACCGGCGCGCTGCCCGACCCAGCGACCTTCCACGAAAAGGACATCCGCCGCGGCATGCCGCGCTTCCAGGCGCCGCATTACGCAAAGAATCTTGAGTTGATCGCGCCGCTGCGCGAGCTCGCGCTTCGAGTGGACGCGACACCCGCGCAGCTGGCGCTCGCCTGGCTGCTGCAAAAGAAGCCGTTCATCGTGCCGATCGTCGGCACGACGAGCATTGCGCATCTGCAAGAGGACCTGGGCGCTGCGAGCACGAAGCTCACGCCGGGCATCGCGAGCCTACTCGAGGCGCTCATCAACCAGCACACCATCAGCGGTGCACGCTATCCGGCGGCGGCACAAAGCGAGATCGATACGGAAGAGTTCATCGCGTAGCCAGTAGGACTGGTAGTTGCATTGCTCTGCGTAGCCAATAAAGCGCAGGTGACCGTCAGCAGTTGTGTACTACCGTCCGTATTGACAGGTCATCCATGGCCAGGGCAGTGTGCCTGCAATAACGTTCCGGACGGATATCGGTACATACAGAATCCGCTCAGCGATCGGGTGAAATCGTTTTACGAATGAAGTCTTTTCCCTTTGGCTCAGGGCCAGGGAAACGACACTTGCGTGCATCTCGTTGGCGGTAGCCATGAGTGCGCGCTTAGTGTCGCTGCTTGCAGAAGAAGGCGAATCATGGACGGGAGAAACTAAATCATGGACGGGAGAAACTAGGATGTTCAGAGTCGTTGCCGTCTTGATGCTGCTCGGCATCGCGACGCCTGGGTGGTCGCAAATTCAAATCAGTGTTCCTGCGACCAACGCTACGGGCACATTCCAAATCAGCTGGCCGCACCCGATGCCGCCATGGCAGCCCTACAGCTATACCGTCTATGAGAGCGTGAACGGTGGGCCAGCGAACAACCTCATCTATTCCGGAATAGGAAATTCTTGGGAGCCTGGCGTCACCGTTACGTTGACGAGGCCGTCGGGAACTTACAGGTACTACCTGTACGCCACCGTGATGTTGTGGCAGGGACCTGAACCCTGGTTCGAGTGGTACAACACGCAGGGCACGGTGACGGTCAATATTCCGCCGCAAATACCCTCGCCGCCGCTGAATCTCTCCGCGACGGCCCACAACGCCTATGGCGACTTCACCGTGAGCTGGAGCCCGGTCGCCAACGCCACCAGCTATAGATTGCGGCGCTCCGGAAGCGAGACCGTCACATCGAATACGAGCGTGAGCTTCTCGAATCAGCCGTACGGGTTGAATACCTTCGATGTGCGAGCGTGCAACGGCGCCGCTTGCAGTGCCTGGAGCAACCAGATCCAGTTCCTGGTGATGAATACTCCGGCCGTTCCGACGATTTCGGCAACGCCGACGCCGAACAGCGGCAACTACACCGTGAGCTGGTCGTCCCCTTTGGGCGCGCACACATACAAGGTGTATCAGACCATCGATGGCAACCCTCCCAGCATTCAAACCGCTGTCAATAGCAGCATCAACTACGTCGGAAGCGCGTCGGGTGACTACACCTATCGGGTGATGGCGTGCAACAGCGTCGGCAACTGCAGTGCGCAGTCGTCGCCGGTTGCGGTCAAGGTGATCAGGATTCCGAATCCGCCGCACGTCACCGCGACCCATCTGAACTACGCTGGCTCATATACCGTCTCGTGGGCCGCGACCGGAGCAACGTCGTACCAAGTCCGCCGCCGGCCACGCAACTTGGACGGCTCCTACGGCGCCTGGTCAACACCTGAAGCGATTACGAGCAGTTCACGCGTCTATACCGATACGCAGCGCGGCATCTTCGAGTACCAAGCACAGGCATGCAACGTAATGGGTTGCAGCGCCTGGTCCGCCGGCAAGGAGGTCAAGGTGGAAACACTCACTTACCTCGCCGCACCTCCCGCGATAGAGACCGCGACCGCGGCCGGCGCGATGGCCTTCGCTACCGCAATCTCGAACGGCGGCGACGCGATCGTCTCGATTCCGCTCGCGACGCCGGCCGGCATTGGCGGATTGCAGCCTTCGCTGGCGCTGAGCTATTCGAGCGGCGGGGCGCGGCAAGCGGCCGACCGTCGCGAAGCGCCGAATACGATGCGCCATGGCTGGCAGCTCTCGGGCATCTCCACAATCCGGCGCTGCCGCATGCTCATCGGCGGTGAGATCGCCTTGAGCACGGCGGACCGTCTGTGTCTGGATAACAGACCGCTCGAGCTCGTCATGGGTGCGAGTTATTGGGCGACCGATGCGCAATACCGCACCTACCCGAACACCGGCATCAAGGTCGTCGCGAAGGGCGCTTATAACGATCGTTGGTTCGAAGTCTTCCTGCCCGATGGGCGCAAACGGATTTATGGAGATACACCCCAGAGCAAGGCAACGCCGACCGGTCCGGGATCGGCAACCCACTTTCACACCTGGGGGCTGACCGAAGAGCGCGATGAGTTCGGTAATTTCATGAGCATCGACTGGGGTCTGAATACCGTCGACGGCTCCAACTATCCGTACCTCATCGAATACAACGGCGCGAAGATCGAGCTGCTGTACCGCGCCGCGGACACTTCAGGGATGTCCGTTGGACCCAACGGACAGGCGAACATCGAACAGCCGCTGCTGCTGCATACCGTGCGCATGCAATTGGGTGCTCAACGCAGTCGCGAGTACCGCATCGAGCACACCGATCCGGTCATTGAGGGAGCGAAGCGAATACAGCAATGCGCGTACGATGAGAGCGGCTCGAGCTACCGCTGCATGGCGCCGCTGAGCTTCGGCTGGGTCACGCATCTGGCGAACATCGCCGAGTTCACCAGGTCGATCGACACGATCGACAACGGCCTGGGTGACATCACATCGTTCCAGTATGTCATCGAGCCCACGCCAGGTTTAGACGGCGCCGAACCCGCGGCGAACCAGGATTGGTTCGGAACCTATGCGCAACCGACCAACGTCGCACCGAACAGCAATATCAACCGGCGGGTCGCCATCGCGCGCAGAACCCCCGATGGCCGGGGCGGACAGACGGTCCATACGTTCAAGTACACAGGTAGGGGGCTGTATGACCAGGCGGGCATGGGCTTTGTCGGATTCCCGATCACTGAAGTCGGCACGGACGTTCCCGTCTTCGATCCCCCGACCGGCACGTCGCAGATTCACCATCTGAGCGTCAAGCGACAGCATCGCCTGGACCGCCCGATGTACGGACGCGTGGCACGCACCGAAACCAGGCTGTCCCGACTGGGTACAACGACCCAGGTGCTGGGCCGCACAGAAACCGACTGGCAACTCGGCCCGTCCAACAACGTGCTCACGCCGCGCGTGTATGAATGGAAATTCCAGCCAACTTCGAGTGGAGCCTCGCAGTGGAGCAGCGCGAGCGTGACGACGACCGAGTATTGCTTCAGTGCGCTCGCCACGCCGGCTGCCTGTCCTTCCGCCATCACCACGGAATTTCCGGGGCAGGTCACGACCACCACGCGGCTGGGCACATCGTTGACGCCCTCCGGCACGGTCACCGGCGGCTCGTTGTGGGGCAGTGTGGGTACCCGCACGATCAGCGGACAGCTCAACCACCGCGTGCGGACGACCAATCTGCTCCATTCAGCGACGCAGTGGTGGAACGTGGGGTTTGTCGGCTACCTGCGGGAGGCTTTCGGTACGACATCGGTCATATCGACGATCGACACCCGTTCGCAGCGGCTGGACCTGAAGGGGCTGCGCCCGCTGTCCGTCACCGAGCTGCCGGGAGATGCCGAGTTCAACCTGACCCGGACCTGGAGCTATGACGGATGGGGCAATGTTACTCAAGAGAGTATTTCCGGCGCCGACATCGCCAATCGCAGCACGACCTTCAACGACTACGCCAGCAACGCCTATCTGGCGCCGCGCACGGTCACCAACGCGAAATCCCAGAGCACGACACTGAGCTACGACCGGCGCTTCAACACACCGAAGAGCGCCACCGACCCCAATGGGTTGACGAGCCATACGGATCGCGACGAATTCGGCCGGGTGATTCGCATCACCCAGCCCGACGGCTCGATAACCAGCATTCAATACGAGAGCTGCACATTCGCGGCGTGCGGAATGATCAGTTGGGGCACTCCTCGGATGAGAGTGACCCGCACGCGCACCAGCAACGGCCAGGTCGAGCCCATGACACGCGCTTATCTCGACGGCCTGGGGCGCGAGTTGTTGAGCGAAACACAAGCCTTCAACAGCGCCGATGGGTGGACCCGTGTCGGCACCCAATACGACGCTGCCGGACGTGTCAGCGGGCAATCGATGCCGTACTTCTCGAACGGCGGCGCGATCCATTGGCAACGAACCGATTACGACTCGCGCTCGCGGCCCGCGCGGCTCACCCGCACCAACGACACGCACATCACAAATAGCTACGTGGCAAGCGCCGTGGGCGAGCTGACGGTGACCAGCGTCGACAGCGCCAATAGCCATCAGAAGCACTCGCGCTTCAACGCCCTGGGACAGCTCATCAGCACGACCGACGGCGTCGGTTCCACGGACGCCATCACCACCAGCTGCACCTATACGGTCGAGGGCGACCTCGACATCGTGCGGGTGAACAACGTGCAGGTCGCCGATTTCGACTACGACCGCGCGGGCAACCGCAACCGCCTGATCGACGCCAGCGCCGGAACGACGCTGTTCGATTACGACGCGCTCGGCCAGTTACAGATCAGCACGGACGCGCGCGGTCAGGTTACCCGCTACAGCTTCGATGTGCTCGGCAGGCTCACCGAGCGCGTGGATGCACAGGGCACGAGCGCCGAGGTCGTCAATACGTGGACCTGGGACACCGCCGCCTTCGGCATCGGCGCGCTGGCCTCGCGCAGCAACGCCAACGGGCGCTTCCAGGAAACCTACGCCTACGACAGTCTCGGCCGGCCGCAGAGCCGCACCATGAGCACGAACCTGGCCGGATTCACCGCGACTGGCACGTATGGCATTCAGTACGGCTACGACACGCAAGGCCGGCTGGGCAGCGTG
>ERZ795041.770-NODE-770-length-11249-cov-4.367250_pt1 | contig 11249 bp, 8 predicted proteins | sample MGYA00375125_ERZ795041 | MGnify/ENA primary metagenome ERZ795041 (study PRJEB30170, sample SAMN03074214) | activated sludge metagenome | biome: Common Effluent Treatment Plant; feature: Wastewater; material: Activated sludge; isolation source: activated biomass in a...
ATGTCCTTCTCGCTGATGTCGAGGCTCTGCTGGCCCCACACGCTGCCGGTCGCGCACAGCGCGGAGAACAGGACGAAACGCTTGATCATGACTGCAAACCCCGCAAATCCGACGAACATGGAAACCCGCTAGGGTAGCGGCGAGGGTGGCCGTGGCATGTGCCACAGGCCACGGCCGGCAGCTCAGCCACCGGCCGAACCGCCATGGATGCCGCCTTTCGTCAGCGCCACCGGGTCGAGCAGCTGCTCGAGCTCGCGGCGCGACAGGCCGGTGGTCTCGACGGCGACATCGAGGATCGGCCGACCTTCCTTGTACGCCTGCTTGGCGGTCGCCGCACCCTTGTCGTAGCCGATCACCGAATTGAGCGCCGTCACCAGGATCGGATTCTTCGCCAGCGCCTGTTCGATGTTGTCGCTGCGCACCTTGAAGCCGGCAATCGCCTTGTCGGCCAGCGCGCGCGATCCGTTGGCGAGCAGTTCCAGCGACTGCAGCAGGTTCAGCGCGACCACCGGCAGCATCACGTTGAGCTGGAAATTGCCGCTCTGGCCGGCGACGGTGATGGTGGTGTCGTTGCCGATGACCTGGGCGCAGACCATCGCCACCGCTTCCGGAATCACCGGATTGACCTTGCCGGGCATGATCGACGAACCCGGCTGCAGTGCCGGCAGTTCGATCTCGCCGAGGCCGGCGAGCGGGCCCGAGTTCATCCAGCGCAGGTCGTTGGCGATCTTCAGCAGGCTCACCGCCAGCGTCTTCAGCTGGCCCGACAGCTCTACGGCGGCGTCCTGCGAGCCGATGCCCTCGAAGTAATTGGCGGCGGACTCGAACTTCACCCCGGTCATGCGCGTCAACTCGGCAGCGACCGCCGGGCCGAGCTTCGCGTCGGCATTGATGCCGGTGCCGACCGCGGTGCCGCCCTGCGGCAGGCGGCGCACGCGCTTGAGTGCGTCCTGGATGCGCTCGATGGCGGAGGCGACCTGCGCCGACCAGCTGCCGAGTTCCTGGCCGAAGGTCACCGGCATCGCGTCCATCAGATGGGTGCGACCGGTCTTGGCGACCTTGCGCAGTTCCTTCGCACGCTTGTCGATGACCGCCTTCAGATGGGCCAGCGCCGGCAACAGCCGTTCACTGGCGACCAGCACCGCGCTGACCTGGATCGCGGTCGGGATGACGTCGTTGGACGACTGGCCGTTGTTGACGTCGTCGTTCGGATGCACCTTGGTACCGGCAGCCGCGGCGACGTGGGCGATGACCTCGTTGGCGTTCATGTTCGACGAGGTGCCGGAACCGGTCTGGAACACGTCGATCGGGAAATGGGCGTCGAACTCGCCCCTGGCGACGCGCTCGGCGGCCTTGCGGATCGCCTTGGCCTGCGCCTTCTTCAGGTGACCGAGATCGGCATTGGCCTGCGCGGCGGCGGACTTGATCAGGCCGAGGGCGCGGATGAACTCGCGCGGCATGCGCAGCCCCGAGATCGGGAAGTTCTGCACGGCGCGCTGGGTCTGGGCGCCGTACAAGGCATCGGCGGGCACCTTGAGTTCGCCCATGCTGTCGCGTTCGATGCGGAAATCGCTCATGGATAGGGAATCCTGCATTGGGAGGAAGCCGGGGGACCGCCGATTATAAGGCGCCCGGACGCGCCGACGGCAGCGGCGCCGGGTCACACGTCCGGCGCGGCCGGAGCCGGGGTAGACTTGCCGGCCCGCCGCCGCCCCGCCGAGCGATGCTCGTCAACAGCCTCTACATCGCCGCCGCCTTCCTGCTGGTCCTGCTGAACGGCTTCTTCGTCGCCGCGGAGTTCGCCCTCGTCAAGCTGCGCTACACCCAGGCGGTCGGCCTGGCCGAGGGCCGCGGCTGGCGCGGCCGCGTCCTCCTCGGCGTGCACAGCCACCTCGACGCCTACCTGTCGGCCTGCCAGCTCGGCATCACCCTGTCCTCGCTCGGCCTCGGCTGGATCGGCGAACCGGCGTTCGCCCGCCTGCTCGAGCCGGTGTTCGCGCGCATCGGCGGCATCGATCCGGAAACCGCCCACATCATCTCGTTCGTGATCGCCTTCACCGTGATCTCGTTCCTGCACATCGTGCTCGGCGAACTGGCGCCGAAATCGATGGCGATCCGCCGGCCCGAGCGCATGTCGCTGTGGACGGCGGCGCCGCTGTACGTCTTCTACTGGGTCATGTACCCGGCGATCTGGCTGCTCAATGCCAGCGCCAACTGGATGCTGCGCGTGTTCGGCCTCGACAAGGTCGAGGGCCACGAACACCACTATTCGCGCGAAGAACTCAAGCTGATCCTGCACGGCAACCGCGCCCGCGAGTCCGGCGAGACCTTCGAGATGATCAGCCATGCGCTCGACCTGCCCGAGCTGGTGGCCGGCGACCTGCTGCGTCCGCGCGACGACCTCGCCGCCCTGCACGACGGCCAGAGCCAGGAGCAAGTGCTCGCCGAAGTGCGCCGCTCGCAGTTCAGCCGCTATCCGTGGTTCGAGGAGAACGGCGATGGCGTGCGCGGCGTGCTGCACGTCAAGGACCTGCTGCTCGCCGGCGCCGCACGCGACACGGTCGAGGACATTCCCGGCCTGCTGCGTCCGGCGATCGTGGTGCCGATCGACACGCCGGTGCTCGACGTGCTCAAACGCTTCCGCGCCGGCAGCACCCACCTCGCCCTGGTCAGCGAGGAAAGCGGGCGGGTGGTCGGTTTCTTCACCCTGCAGGATCTGGTCGAGGTGATCGTCGGCGACATCGAGGACGACCACCGGCGCAAGCGCGTGGCGACCACCCCGCAGGCGGCCGACGACGGCTCCTTCACCATCCGCGGCAGCATGCCGATCTACCGCCTCGAGCGCCTGCTCGGCCACGAGATCGAGGCGCCCGACGAAGCCAATTCGGTCGGCGGCCTGATCATCCACCGCCTCGAACGCCTGCCCGCCGAAGGAGAGACGCTCGCCTTCGACGGCTTCACCCTGACCGTGCGCACGATGAAGGGCGCCAAGGCCCAGGCCATCACCGTCCGCCCCGAACCCGCCGACCGCGACGACGACCCGACTCCGCAGCCATGACCGACCCCCTGCTCGCCCTGTCCCCGCTCGACGGCCGCTACGCGGCGAAGGTCGAGGCCCTGCGACCGATCTTCAGCGAGTTCGGCCTCATGCACCGACGGGTGGAGGTGGAGGTGCGCTGGCTCGCCGCGCTCGCCGCGCATCCCGGCATCGCCGAAGTGGCGGCGCTGTCGCCGGCGGCGGAAGCGGCGCTGCGCGCGATCGCCCGCGACTTTTCCGTGGCCGACGGCGAACGCATCAAGACCATCGAGCGCGAGACCAACCACGACGTCAAGGCGGTCGAGTACTTCATCAAGGAGCGCATCGGCGACCACGCCGAACTGGCACGGGCGAAGGAATTCGTCCATTTCGCCTGCACCAGCGAGGACATCAACAACCTCGCCTACGCACTGATGCTGCGCGACGCCCGCGATGGCGTGCTGCTGCCGGCGGTGGACGGCGTGATCGCCCGCCTGCGCGCACTCGCCCATGCCCAGGCGGCGCAGCCGATGCTGTCGCGCACGCACGGCCAGACCGCATCGCCGACGACGCTCGGCAAGGAGATCGCCAACGTCGTCGCGCGTCTCGAACGCCAGCGCCGGCAGATCGCCGCGGTGGAGCTGACCGGCAAGATCAACGGCGCGGTCGGCAACTACAACGCGCATGCCATCGCCTGCCCCGGGATCGACTGGCCGGTCTTCGCGCAGCGCTTCGTCGAGGATCTCGGCCTCGTCTTCAATCCGTACACCACGCAGATCGAACCGCACGACTGCGTTGCCGAGATCGCCGACGCCACGCGCCGCCTCGCCACCGTCCTCGTCGACTTCGCCCGCGACGCCTGGGGCTACATCTCGCTCGGCTACTTCCGCCAGGCGCTGAAGCCGGGAGAGGTCGGCTCGTCGACCATGCCGCACAAGGTCAATCCGATCGATTTCGAGAACGCCGAAGGCAACCTCGGCCTCGCCAATGCGCTGTTCGAACACTTCAGCGCGAAGCTGCCGATCAGCCGCTGGCAGCGCGACCTCACCGACTCGACCGTGCTGCGCGCGCTCGGCACCGCCTTCGGCCATACCCTCGTCGCCCTCGACTCGCTGGCCAGGGGCATCGGCAAGCTGCAGGTCGACCCGGCCCGTCTCGACGCCGATCTCGACGCCAGCTGGGAAGTGCTGGCCGAAGCCGTGCAGACCGTCATGCGCCGGCACGGCCTGCCGAATCCGTACGAACAGCTGAAAGCCCTCACCCGCGGCCAGGGCATCACCCGCGAGTCGATGCGCGCCTTCGTCGCCACGCTGTCCCTGCCCGAAGCCGAAAAGCAGCGTCTGCTGGAGCTGACACCGGCGACCTACACCGGACTCGCCGAGGCGCTGGCCAAGACGATCTGACATCGCCCTTCGATCAAGAATGAAACGTCTCCTGCGGGACCATGCAATCCGAGCGCGAACCGGCATGCATCGCGCGGCGACATCGTCACGCCGATCGAGTTCGACTGCGCCGACGATGCGCATCTTTACACCACCGCGCCATCTGCTCCGCGCACGAGTGGACGACGCAGGCGGTGATCGTCTGCGACACGCATGTTCTCGTCTACGACGCGCTCGGCATCAAGCCGCTGGGTACAGCCGCGCGGCGCGCCCTCGAACGTGCCACGCGGGCTGGCGAAGTCACCTGCTCCGACGCCAGCGTCTGGGAACTGGCCGCCCTGATCGGCAGCGGCCGCATTCCCGCCCATGGCGAGCCGCGCGTCGACATCGCGAAAATCCTTGCTGCGCGCGAAGTGCGCGTCCTCCCCATCGACGCGGATATCGCCGTCACCGCCACCGGCCTCCTGGCAGGGCGGACCGATCCTTACGACCGCATCATCGCCGCGACCGCGATCGTCCACCGCGCAACCCTGGTCAGCGCGGACGAGCGCATGCATGGCATAGCGGGCCTGAAAGTCGTCTGGTAGGGAGCGCAATCAGCGCGCCCGGCGCATGAAACCGCTGCAACACCGGACCGCCATCCATATCCCCCACTGCACATTGCCCGAGATCACCCCTGCCATGATTCCCCTGCACTGCTCCGCCAGACTGCTCAAACGCATGCGCCAGCCGGCGTCGCCTCAGGTGTCGCCGCCAGCGGAGAACCCGCTCGGCGAATGGTGCGCGGACATCGATTTCATCGACCGCGAACCGTACGCGGTGCTGATGAACGCCGCGACCGGGATGATCCTCGTGCTGCCGGCGCGCGCGGCCGACCTGCGCCGACTGCACGTGCTGGCCGCGGAACAGGCGGCCGCCCTGTTTCGCATCCGCGGACTCGATTGCGCGCTCGCACAGGCCGAAACGGCGGCGCTCGCGCAGCCGTTCACGATCCTGCCCAATCGCAACCGCAGCCTCGTGTCCTCGATGAACCAGCGCAAGTTCGAGATACGCTGCCACATGGCCGAAGACCGCAAGGACGCGTTCCAGGTCGCGCAACGCATGCTCGAGATCCTGTTTTCGCGCAAGGAGCTTGCCAAGGGCCTCCACTTCCCGCTCGACCTGCTTCGCGCGAGACTGCAGCCTTCGGCGACCATCCTGCCGTTTGCCGGCGCACGCGGGAGGCAGCCAACCGATGCGCCGTGATTCGCGAATGAACTACCCCGCCGCAGCCGATCTGCCGATCGAAGTCCACGCGCGCCCCGGCCAGGTGCTCGGCATGCCGCCGGCGCGCTTCCTGCGCGACTACTGGCAACGCCGGCCGCTGCTGGTCCGCGGCGCGTTCGCCGGGATGCAAGCGCCGCTGACGCCGGAGGACCTCGCCGGACTGGCCTGCGAGGACGCCGCGCTGGCGCGGCTCGTCCGCCACGAACCGCACGGCGACCGCTGGCAGGTGCGCAATGGACCGTTCGACGAGGCCGATTTCGCCGCCCTGCCGAGAACGCACTGGACCCTGCTCGTGCAGGATGTCGACAAGTGGGACGGCGACGTCGCCGCGCTGCTCGCGCATTTCGACTTCCTGCCGTCGTGGCGGATCGACGACATCATGGTCAGCTATGCGGTCGACGGCGGCTCGGTCGGCGCCCACGTCGACCAGTACGACGTGTTCCTGATCCAGGGCTTGGGCCGGCGCCGCTGGTCGATCGACAGCAACCCTGATGCGCCGAGCGCGTTCCGCGATGACGTCGAGTTGAAGCTGCTGCGCCGGTTCGAAGCGAGCCACGACTGGCTGCTCGATGCCGGCGACCTGCTCTACCTGCCTCCCGGCGTGCCGCACCACGGCGTGGCCGAGGGCGCCTGCCTGACCTTTTCGGTCGGCACGCGGGCACCGTCGCTCGCCGAACTGGTCGCCGACTTCGCCGCCAGCGTGGCCGAGACGCTGCCGGAATCGCGCCGCTACGGCGATGCGGGGATGGCGCCGGCGCTGCGTGCGGGGGAGATCACGGCGGACGTGCTGGAAACGCTGCGATCGGAACTGTCGGCTGCGCTGACGGCCGATTCGGCATTCCTCCGGCGTTGGTTCGGTTCCTTCATCACCCGCTACCGCATGGCCGCTGAAGCGATCCCGCGCACGCCGCCGCTCGGCGCCGCCGCCTTCGCCCGTCGCCTCGCCGCCGGCGACGGATTGATGCGCAACCCGTGGTCGCGCATGGCCTGGAATGCGCTGCCGCGCGGCGCCGAACTGCACGTCGCCGGCGACACGCATCGCTGTTCGCGCGCCCTGGCCGAACGCCTGTGCCAGCCGCACGCGCTCGCCGCCGCCGAGATCCTCGCTCTCGACGAGACCTCGCGAACGCTGTTGCTCGACCTCGTCAATGCCAGCCACCTCGCCCTCGTGCGGGCCCGGAGGAAACGATGATCCCGAACGATTTCCGCGTCGAACCGGCCAGTTGGGAAGCCGACCTCGCCGACCTGCGCGCGGTGCGCAACGAGGTCTTCGTGCTCGAGCAGGCGGTGCCGGAGGACGAGGAATGGGACGAGCACGACGCGCGCTCGTGCCACGTCATCGCCCGCGATCCGGATGGCCGGCCGATCGGCACCGGCCGCCTTACCCCGCTCAACGCGAGCGGGCGCATGGCCGTGCTGCGCGACTGGCGCGGCCGCGGCGTCGGCGCGGCGATCCTGCGCAGCCTGCTCGAACGTGCGCGCGAATTGCACCTGCCGGCGGTCGAATTGCATGCGCAGGTGCATGCGGTTGCGTTCTATGCCCGCGCCGGTTTCGTCGAATTCGGCGAGGAATACGACGAATGCGGCATCCGCCACCGCAGCATGCGCCTGCAGCTGGCACCGCCCGAAGGACGCCCTGCGGTGGCCGTGCCGGCCGAAGCGGACGAAGGCGAAACCTGGCTGACGACCTCGCGCGCCGAGGCGCAGGCGGCGATCCTCGGCGTGATCGGGGGAGCCCGGCGCGAACTCGCGGTGATGACGCGCGATCTCGATGCCGAGTTGTTCGAGCATGACGACGTGCTGGAGGCGCTCAAGCGCCTGGCGGTATCCACGCCGAACGTGCGCATCCGCTTCCTCGTCCTCGAACCGACCCGCGCCAGCGGCGAGGCCCACCGCCTCATCGCCCTCGCCCAACGCCTGACCAGCGTGTTCGCGTTCCGCGCGCCGGTGGAGGAGATCGACCGCCACTACCCCGGCGCGTTCATCACCAACGACCGCGGCGGCTGGTACGAACGCGCCCTCGCCAGCCGCTACGACGGCGAAGGTGCATCCCGCGCGCGCGCCCGCAGCGCGCAACTGCTGGCCCGTTTCGACGAGGTCTGGGAACGCAGCGAACCGGCCACCGACATGCGCCGACTTGAAATCTGATCGGGCCGCGTCAATCCACCACGATGGAGCCCCGCCCGTTCCGTGCGGCAACGCAACAAGGGCGGAAGAATGCGGCTATAATCAGCAAGTTTCACGAGCGCGTCCGCGATGCCTGCGCGAAACCGCCGCGGCGCATCCGGATCGACCACCCCATCCGCCCAGCACGGTGTCCGCGTGACCTCTCCCAATCTGCTCGAGTTGTTCAAGTCCTCGTCCGCCCTCTCCGGCGGCAATGCGGCTTTCATCGAAGACCTCTACGAACAGTGGCTGCATGATCCGCAGGCGGTCGGCTCCGCCTGGCGCACGTACTTCGACGGCATCCAGGGCAAGGCGGCCAACGACGTCGGCCATTCCGGCGCGATCGCGCGCATCGAGGCCGCCCAGCGCGCCGGCCTGCGCACGCCGGTGGCCACCGATGGCGGCGCGGTGTCGCAGAAGCAGGCCGGCGTGCAGCGGCTCATCACCGCCTACCGTTCGCGCGGCCACCTGGCCGCGAAGCTCGATCCGCTCGACCTCGCCAACACCCTCGGCAAGGCCGAACTGGAAACCCTCGGCCTGCTGCCGCGCCCGGCCGCGCCCGACCTCGACATCGAGTTCCACGGCCTGTCCTCGGCCGACCTCGACACCGAGTTCAGCACGCGCTCGCTCGGTGGGCCGGAGCGCCTGAAGCTGCGCGACATCGTCGCCATGATGAAGGCGACCTACGCGAACACGCTCGGCACCGAGTTCATGCACATCTCCGACGCCGGCCAGCGCCAGTGGATGCACGAGCAGCTCGAGCGCAGCGGCGGCCACTACGCGCTGTCCACCGACGAGAAGAAGCGCCTGCTCGAAAAGCTGACCCAGGCCGACGGCCTGGAGCGCTACCTGCACACGAAGTACGTCGGCCAGAAGCGTTTCTCGCTGGAAGGCGGCGACAGCCTGATTCCGCTGCTCGACGAGATCCTGCGTCGCGGCGGCAGCACCGGCGTCAAGGACGTGGTCATCGGCATGGCCCATCGCGGCCGCCTCAACGTGCTCGTCAACACGCTCGGCAAGCCGCCGTCGAAACTGTTCGACGAATTCGAGGGCCGCTTCGACCACGCGGACGACCCGGCCCACTCCGGCGACGTCAAGTACCACATGGGCTTCAGTGCCAACGTGCGCACGCCGGGCCAGACCGTGCACGTCGCCCTCGCCTTCAATCCCTCGCACCTGGAGATCGTCGATCCGGTGGTGGCCGGCTCGGTGCGCGCGCGCCAGACCACGCGCAGCGACGAGGGCCGCGAGCACGTGGTGCCGGTGCTGATCCACGGCGACGCCGCCTTCGCCGGCCAGGGCGTGGTCATGGAACTGCTGCAGATGTCGCAGGCCAAGGGCTTCCGCGTCGGCGGCACCGTGCACATCGTCATCAACAACCAGGTCGGATTCACCATCTCCAACCCGCAGGACGCACGCTCGACGCTGTACTGCACCGACGTCGCCAAGATGATCAACGCGCCGGTCTTCCACGTGAACGGCGACGACCCGGAAGCGGTGCTGTTCGCCGCGCGCACGGCCTTCGACTACCGCCAGAAGTTCAAGCGCGACGTCGTCATCGACCTCGTCTGCTATCGCCGCCACGGCCACAACGAGGCCGACGAGCCGGCGGCGACCCAGCCGCTGATGTACCAGGTGATCCGCAAGCGCCCGACCCTGCGCGAGCTGTACGGACGCAAGCTGGTCGCCGAGGGCACCCTGAGCGAGGCCGAGGCCAAGGCGATGGCCGAGGATTACCGCAGCCTGCTCGAAGCCGGCGCACCGATCGCCGGCATCGACAGCGATCACCAGGATCCGAACGCGGTCGACTGGACCCGCCATCTCGGCGGCCATCTCGCCGAGAAGATCGACACCGGGGTCGCCAAGAAGGCACTGGCCACGGTCGGCAAGGGCCTCCTGAAGATGCCGGAAGGCATGAGCCTGCATGCGCGCGTCGCCCGCATCTACGAGGACCGGGCAAAGATGGAAGCCGGCAAGCAGCCGCTCGACTGGGGCTATGCCGAGAACCTCGCCTACGGCAGCCTCGTCGCCGAAGGCTTCGACCTGCGCATCGTCGGCCAGGACGTCGGCCGCGGCACCTTCTTCCATCGCCACGCGGTCCTGCACGACCAGAACAGCGCCGCCCGGCACATGCCGCTGCGCACGCTGCGCGCCGACGCCTCGGTGGAGATCATCGACTCGCTGCTGAGCGAGGAAGCGGTGATGGCGTTCGAGTACGGCTACGCCACCGCGCGGCCGAACACGCTGGTGATCTGGGAAGCGCAGTTCGGCGATTTCGCCAACGGCGCCCAGGTCGTCGTCGACCAGTTCATCTCCTCCGGCGAAGCGAAGTGGGGACGGCTGTGCGGCATCGTGCTGCTGCTGCCGCACGGCTACGAAGGCCAGGGGCCTGAACATTCCTCGGCGCGCCTGGAGCGCTACCTGCAGCTGTGCGCGCTCGACAACATGCAGGTCTGCGTGCCGACCACGCCGGCGCAGATGTTCCACATGCTGCGCCGGCAGATGCTGCGCGCCTGCCGCAAGCCGCTGGTGGTGATGACGCCGAAGTCGCTGCTGCGCCACAAGCTGGCGGTGTCGACCCTCGAGGATCTCGCCGGCGGCCGCTTCCAGGAGGTGATCCCCGACAGCACGGCGAAGAACCCGAAGAAGGTCCGCCGGGTCGTCTTCTGTGCCGGCAAGGTCTATTACGACCTCGTCGAGGACGCCGCCCGCCGCGGCGTCGAGGACGTCGCCCTCGTGCGCGTCGAGCAGCTCTACCCGTTCCCGCGCGTCGAGGCGGCCGCCGAACTGGCGCGCTTCCCGGCCGCGAAGGAAGTGGTCTGGTGCCAGGAAGAACCGATGAACCAGGGCGCCTGGTACCAGATCAAGCACCACTTCCAGGCCATCGTCTCGCCGAAGCACACGGTCGCCTACGCCGGCCGGCCGCGCTCGCCGGCACCGGCCGCCGGCCACCTCGCCACCCACGTGGTCGAGCAGGCCGCCCTCGTCGAACTCGCCCTGGTCGCCCCGATGGGCACCGATCCGACCAACGAATGATTGCCGCCGGCCCGCGCGGGCCGGCAAGATCACGCCCTTCCACGAACAGCCGCACGCCCCAGGACACCTCATCATGGCCCTAGAAGTCAAAGTTCCGGTTCTGCCCGAATCCGTTTCCGACGCGACCATCGCCACCTGGCACAAGAAACCGGGCGACGCGGTCCGCCGCGACGAGAACCTCGTGGACCTGGAAACCGACAAGGTCGTGCTCGAGGTGCCGGCAACGTCCGACGGCGTGCTGAAGGAAATCCGCAAGCAGGTCGGCGACACGGTGACCAGCGGCGAAGTGCTCGGCATCGTCATCGAAGGCGCGGCAGCGGCCGAGGCGGCGCCCGCCCCCGCGGCCAAGGCCGCGACTCCGGCGGCGGCAACGCCTGCCGCCG